>ENA-ORPF01000046-ORPF01000046.1-human-gut-metagenome-genome-assembly--contig:-NODE-46-length-107814-cov-7.076894_pt1 | contig 107814 bp, 100 predicted proteins | sample MGYA00242140_ERZ509070 | MGnify/ENA primary metagenome ERZ509070 (study PRJEB26280, sample SAMEA2338713) | human gut metagenome | biome: human gut; feature: human-associated habitat; material: faeces... | reverse complement strand
CAATTTGCTACTGCTCGGATTAAAAGACTCTACCAACGCTATTCGGGGATGAACCTTATTTAAAGCAATGGCTTCACAATAGCCTGGGAAATCCGGTGGTATTTCCACCGCAGAGTAATGAGAATGCTGTCATCCGCCGGTTCCTCCGGAAAAGACCACCGGAAGTTCAGCCGGAAATGGCAGAAGACGAATTGACAGCCATCGTCATTCCCGACAGCAAAGCCAAACCGCCGCAATATTATAACTACCTGGGCAAAAAAGCCAAGGCAGCTGTAAAGGAGACCATCGAAGACCTGTTCCGGGCGAACCTCTGGAATGAGATGAGCGACCTGACCAAGCGCGATTGCGGCCTGAACAAGACCATCGCTGCCTGGTGTGAAATGCACGGCATCGATGACGACTATTCGGAGACTGTCAGACAGAAATACTACCGTATGAGGACCAGTTATAGCCGGAGAGGTATCTTTTTAGGTTCTTTAACCAGAAAACACTCGGATGAGTAGGCCGTTTTTGTACAAACCAAAACAACACCGAACACACATAATCCAATAACGATAATCATGGTACATCTGATTCAGAACATTAGAAAAATAGAATGCATCGAGGCCTATCACCTTCAGCATTCAGACATCATAGCCGACCGGGGAGTATGGCTGAATGTCTACCAGCAATTCAGCCCAATTTCAACCATCGGGCTGAGTTCAGTCGAAATTTCCGACAAAATCGAGAACAGACAACGCATTTTCACCACCAAACTCACCATGTTCCGGTCAAAGAAGCTGCTACCTGGTGCCAAAAAGTTCTGCTTCAAGGTAACAACCGTCACCGGCTCCCAGTTCCTGATTGGCTCATCCGAAAAACCCTACCCCGTCATACAAAACGAAGAGAGTTTTCCGTCCGCAGCCAGTGGACGGGCAGGTGTTACCGTCACAGTAACCCTGACCTCCCCTATTCCGATGCTTGCCATATTAGATTAGAGTCTTTTTATGCAATATATATAAGGTATAATATTGCGTAGACTAATTTTCGACAACATGGATTATAGTATTAGTATTGATTCACACATCGGTCCTTGGGGATATTCGAAGAACTATATCCGAAGCCAGATGTCAGGTTTGAAAAACAAGCCTGTCAATGTGCGTGTATCGTCCCTCGGTGGCTCGGTGGACGATGCGCTCGACATCCGGCAGCAGTTTCTTGATCACGGCAACGTGACTTGCTACCTGTATGGATACGTAGCCAGCGCGGCTACAATCCTGGCTACCGGTGCCAAGAAAACCTGCATGTCCAGATATGCATTCTATCTTATTCATAAGGTGTCAAACTGGGTGGATGCCTGGGGCAACTACAATGCCGACCAGATTCAGCAGCTTATCGACGACCTGAAGGCTAACAAGCTGGAGAATGACAAAATGGACTTGGTACTGGCCAACCTCTACGCCAACAAGTGCAAGAAAAAAGTAGATGACATTCTTCCAATCCTGAAAGAAGGACGCTGGCTTACTGCCCAGGAAGCACTTGAATACGGATTCATTGACGAAATCGTAGAAGACGGCTCAAAACTGAACTTCGACGATGCCATGAAGACCCGCTTCAACATGTTCCATCTTCCGGCATTGCCTTCGATGGAGGACAAGACCGAAAGTCCGGAAGCAGAAACCGCACCCAGTTGGTTCAACAATTTCGTGAACAAATTCTTCAAGGGACACCAGCCGGATACTCCACAGGCACAAAATAAACCACTCAATCATTCAACAACACAAATGAAAAAGGATTATCAGAAAGTCAATTCCATCTTGAAAATCGAGGGTGTGGAAGTTGACAAGGATGGTAAGGTAACGCTTACCGAAGAACAGGTCAAGGCCCTCAATGACCGCATCACCAATCTGGAACAGGAATCTTCTGATAAAGACAATCAGATTTCGGAACTGAAGAAGCAGAATGAAAACCTGAAAAAAAACGATGGTGAAGACACCACTCACATTAATGGTGACGAAGGTGAGGATGATGACCTCACAAAGCTCAACACAGCACAAGAAATGTTCAACAACGTAAAAGAATTGTTATAATATGGCAGATACAAAAGGTTACGTACAGATTACTGATGAACAGCTTGCCAAGTCGGCTGTCAAGTATAGAAAAGAATTGCTTATGATGCCTGTTCTTGCCATGGCTTCAACTTTGCAGCACATGTCTCAGAGACCTGGTGTTATAGGGAAAGAGACTGTAGGTGAAGTTAATGGTGACATTGAACTCGGGCCGTATGATGAAGGGCGTGTTGATGAAAATGGTGTATCCATTGATCCGCGTACATTAGAGACTTTCTTAGGTAGCGTAGTGAAAAAGTTTTCCCCGAACTCTGTATGGCAAACAGTTTATGGCAACTTGATTTCAAAGGGGGAAGCTTTAAAGAATGTCGACATCACCCGTCAGGTTCTTGCTTTCCTTTCTGCTAAACTCGGAGCTAATCTTAATGCTGTCTTATGGTCTGCTAAACGTAATGAGAGTGGAACAAAATCAAAAGACCTTTTTAACGGTTTTGATACCATCACAAAAACAGAAATGGACGCTTCCAAGATTTCTGCAGACCTTAAAAACATGTTTACTATCGAGGCTATCAGCAAAGACAATGCTGTGGATGTTTTAAAGGAATTCTACCGTGCTGCCGACCCTGTGTTGCGAGAAACTCAAACTAAACTGTTTATTCCTCAGGGTGTTTATGACAACTATGTAGACGATTATCAGGCTACCGTTGGCCATGTTCCTTATAATACGTCATTTGAGAAGACGTTTCTCGAAAGTTCTAACAATAGATGTGAGCTGGTTCCTCTGGCTAACAAAGCCGGTTCCGCTTTCATTCACCTTACTACAAAAAGTAATATGCTTGTTGGTTACGGTAATGGTGCTGATAAGGAAACGATTCTGGTAGAAAAGCATCATCCATTCAAACTTGACTTTGTTGCTACCATGTTTTTTGGTGCTGAATTTGAAACAATTTCTAAAGAGCGTCTGCTGGTGGGTACCATCGACGGTACAACTCCGGTTCTCGCTGGCATAGGAGGGTAAATTATGGCAGTAGATTGTACAAGCAAAGGGATGTACGAATCCCTTTCCTGGTGCCCAGGTCAGACCTCGACACCAGGTATCAGACGTAAGGTGTTCTTTATTCCAAAAAGTTGGATTGAAAAATGGCCGGTTCTTCCTGCTATTGACGGAGCAGAAAGCATGGCTGCATTAGCCACATACGAAGGCGACTTTGTGCTGGCAGCTGACAAAAAATGGCAGTATATAGAATTACTGACCACTAAATCGTCCATCAACGCAGAGTCACAGGGTGAAATGCCTTCCAAGACTATTCTGAACAAAGCAACGCTGGTTCACGCAGGTACAGATGAAGAAGCCTCCGGTTTCTGTCGCCAGGCCAACATCGATGAATTGATCTTTCTTTGTCAGCAGAAGAATGGTAAGTTCCGCGTAGTCGGTTCTGAAGCTTTTGACCCTTCAGTCACCATTTCACAAACTTCAGGAGAAGGAGACACCGGTACTGCTGGTACCACCCTAGAGGCACAGTGTACGGACATTTGCCCGTCACCGTTCTACACAGGTAAAATCGAAACAGAAGATGGCGACATTTCCGGAGCGGATGGTAGCGCAATCCTTCCGGGTGGATAATAATAGGAGGCTACAGTTATGTACATAGATGAACAGTTAACCATAAACATGCAAGGCTGGCTCAATACGGAGCCGGCCAAGCGTGACCTGATGAAAGGTGCGGAAATGGTGCTCAAGCTGACCCGTAACCGCATCCTTTATCAGAATATTTCCCACAATCCGCAGAAGTTTGCAAGCAAGATTGAATATGAGCTGAAGAAACATCTGGCCATCCGTCTGGACCGAAAGACGATTCAGGACGTGGTCAAGATGGACAAAGAGCTGGTTCCGGCCGTAGCTGAAACACTGGCCACCTTCCAGCCTGAAATCAGTTCTGACGACGACACACCGCAAGAAGCGACCATTGCCAAAGGCAAACGCGCGGATCATGATTCACTACCCGAAGAAATCCGTCAGCTGTGGGAAGACAACAAAGACATCTACTTCCGCCTGAAGCAGACTTTTGAGACTTTGAAAACCATGAAGGATGCTCTTCCATGCGACAGGTACGAATACCTGAAGCAACTGGAAGAGCTGGATGCCAGATATCGGGATAACATGAACAAGTACGACCATTTCAATCCGGACACTCAGGGTGCCGGCGGTACAGAAGGTGAATCACCTAAAGACCCCGCTGAAATGGCCAAAAAAGTCAGTGCAGCCCGCGGCTATCTGTCAGATAACAAGAAGAAACTGGCAGAGCTGAAGGAATCCGGAGACCAGGAGAAGTACGAGAAGCTGCTGGCCAAAGTACAGCAGAGATACGACTTCCTTATCTCCACCGGAAACAACGTAGGAGAAGACCAGGTGAATGCCTTACGTGAATTAGGGTTGAAAGCATGAAACATGTAAACCGATTGCTGAAGCCGTTATCCGATGTGCCGTTACAGGCGTACCTGGATAACCGGCTTCAGCTTTTTGATGTCCTCGAGTTCATCCTGTCACAGACCGGACCGGCTAAAGTCTACGTGTCCACCTTCTCTACTTCCGAGGAGTTCTTACGCAGATTGTTCTCCCTCCGAAAACGGCAGCTGATTCTTCACTCTGTCCTGATGTCCGACCTGAAGGCAGCTAAGAAGACTGTGAATCTGTACACCTTTATGTCTTCCGTATTCGATGATGTGTACCTCACGGAGAATCACTCCAAGGTACTGCTTATCGAGAACGACCGCTGGATGGTTACAGTCGTTACCAGCCAGAACCAGACGCGAGGAAACCGGACCGAATGTGCAATGATCACGACGCAGCCCGACATCTTCCTTACCTTACGAGACCAGTTTTCCGAAATTATTAATACCCGTAGCATACACCTCAATGGAATTCACTTCAGCACAGATTGACAGAATCAAAGAACTTGCCACGATGCTCACCCCAGTATCAGACATTGCAGTCCTGATGGACGTAGACGAACGCCGTTTGCGAGAAATCATTTCCGACAAGTCCCATCCGGCCAGCATAGCCTACCGCAAAGGGAAAGCCGAACGGGCATTGCAGATCCGGCAAAACGAGCTGGAGCTGGCAGAAGCCGGAAGCCCGCTGGCGGTGCAGCTTGTGGGTTCCTACATCCGTGACATGGATTCCGACGAAGATTTATAACTATGCCATTACCCGCAACGATTGATATTGCCAAAGAAAACCTCTTCGCCTCGGTCGACGAGATGCGAGACCGTAACATTCCCGAAGTCATCCAGCAGCGTCTGCTCCGGCTTCGGGACATGTATAATTACTGGCTCCAGTACCCGCGCATACGAGAACAGGAAATAGTGCTCGAGCTTCAGAAGCGATACCAGATACAGAAGTCAGCTGCCTACGAAGACATCCGTATCATCAAATACCTGCTGGGTGATTTGAACAAAGCCACCAAGGACTACCATCGCTACCGCTTCATCCAGCGCAACGAAGAGAGTTACGAAATGGCCAAGCGCATGAAGGACGCCCGGGCGATGGCCGCCTGTGACAACTACTACGCCAAGTACATGCAGCTCGACAAGGAGGATGCCAAGGATTTAGGCTACGACAAGATTGTGGTGCAACCCTTCCAGCCGGACAGCGACCCGACGATTATCGGAATCAAACCGATACCGAACATCCGGCAGCGCATTGCGGATAAGATAAAGCAGTACATGAATGAGGATGTCCAGGACATCCAGTTTGAGGATGCCGACTTTAACGAAGACGACATTTTCAACCCTAAAAAATCACAGGAGGCACCCGAACCATGAGAGAATACTTCCATGACACCCAGCAGCAGGTGCTATTCACACCGGCAAAAGACATAGTGCTTTGTGCCGGACGTGGTTGGGGGAAAGGTCCGATTCATGCCGCTATCAATCTGCGCAACATGCAGCGTATGCCAGGAAGCATCACCGGATTTGTGGCGGCCAACTGTAAGCGTGCCCTCACCAATACCATCCCGTCCATGCTGATCCACTGGCAACGCTGGGGCTTCAAGCGCGACGTACACTGGACTATCGGCAAGAAACCGCCGAAATCCTGGGGATGGGGCGAACCCATCTTCCAGCCCGACAACTGGGAGAATGTCATTTCCTTCTACAACGGCTCGATAGGTTACATCATCAGCCAGGACCGTTCCGGAACATCCAACTCCTTTTCACTGGATTACCTGGACATCGATGAAGCAAAGTACATCGACTTCGAGCAGCTGAAAGACGAGACTCTTCCGGCAAACCGTGGTAACAAGCAGTATTTCGGCCATCACTACTTCCACCATGGCATGCTGATTACCTCTGATATGCCAGTCACAAAGAAAGGTTCCTGGTTCCTGGACTACGAAAAGAAGTGCGACCCGGAACTGATTGAAGTCATCCAGGCAACAGTACATGAGATTTGGCGGACGAAGAAACGTATCCGCGACCTTCAGGCTAAATCAGAACCGGTTCCTTTGTACCTGAAGGATTATCTGCGTACCCTGAACCGTGACGTGTGCCGCATGGGCTCTGTGGCAGTTCTGTACCGCGAGTTCTCCACGATTGAGAACATGCAGCTGCTGGGTGAAGCATTCATTAATCAGATGAAGCGTGACCTTCCCCCACTTACCTTTCAGACGGCCATCCTGTGCAAGCGTATCGGTATCAGCAAAGACGGCTTCTACTCCAGCATGACAGAGGGGCACAAATACAATGCAACTGACTTCAGCTACCTGGACAGTCTGGAATATCAGTTCGACAAAATCAAGGAGCCTTCCTGCCTGATGGATGCTGACCTCGATAGGGATAAGCCCATCTGCATCGCCTTTGACTTTAATGCCAACATCAACTGGCTGGTAGCCGGCCAGCCGGACCGGAACCGGCTGAAGGTAATTAAGTCGTTCTGGGTAAAATACGAACGTAAGCTCGAGGCCCTAGTGGATGACTTCTGCAAGTATTACCGACACCAGCGACACAAGGAAGTGATATTCTATTACGACAGTACGGCCTTAGGCTCAAACTATGCGGTCAATGACGAAGACTTTCATTACGTCATCGAGCGTGCTTTCCAGGACAGAGGTTGGGAGGTGCGTTCTGTCTATATAGGTCCCCCGATGAAGCACATCGAAAAGTGGCTACTCCTCAACCGTATGTTTGCCGGAAAGGCTAAACTCATCCCCTTCTTCAACGAACAGAACAACGAAGACCTGCTTATCTCCGTGCAGACTGCAGGCGTGTACAACGGCGGCAAAGACAAGCGGGGTGAAAAGCTGGCAGAGACAGAAGAAGACCAGCTTCAGGCGAGAACGGACGGTTCGGATGCGTTCGATACACTGTGTATCGGCTGTGAGCGTTTCCCTCAGATGACATTCGATATGTTTGTGACATCCTCTATGTAGTTTTCAATAAGCTAATTAGTTTTATTCTTAGGGTAAGCCCTGATGACCGTGCAGATGGTTGTCGGGGCTGTTTTTTTGTGCGCGAGTTGGCGTGTACCGTGCGTGTAGAAGGGTGTGCCGTTACATATTCCGATTTTCAAAGGTTAACATCTGTTAACCTTGGCGTAGGGCGGTGGGGGGTCGGATTCCCGACGTCCGCATAAAATGCGGTGTTTAGTGGGCGTATTCGTTTGATTGTGTGCCGTTTTCGTTTCGGATAGCCGGAAAATCCAAGCAAACGCCCCTGTTTTGGCCTGTTTTTTCGGGCTAATTGACTGCCACACAACCTGCTGGCGCCCGAAAAATCCTGAAGATTTTCCGGGTAACAAGGTAGAAAGACACTCGGTAGTCTTTCTGTGCTGGAGATAGCGTTCACGCAGCGACCCACCCGCCCCATTGCTTTCCCTACTGGCGGTATAGCTAAAGCTATGTATTGTTTGACTGCTCTTCTGTTCTTCTCTTCGGAATTCATATCGGTGTCCCCTCCCCCTGTCAGTTACGCCTTTTCTTCACTGCAAAGGTAAATGTTGCCTGCCGTATGCCAAGTTCAGGCGCTGTTCACTGTAAAAATCTCCACCCTTCCAGGGTAGTATTCAAGGCCGGGCTTTACGGTGAAAACTTGTCTTTCACGGCTGGCAACACCTTTTGACGCAGTGTAAAAGGCGAAACAAACCGACAGCGAAAGGCGACGGAATAAAAAAAACCTCAGAGAAGGAAGAGCAGAAGAAAAGGCTCACTACCTCGGCTCGAGGTTCAAGAATAAAACTCTAAAAACCACTGATATGAAAACCTTTACCGAATCCATGCTAAACCAGTGCAGAAAGTACATGTTCAACTTCTTTGACTACCTGCCCACAAAATATCAGGCCAGCGCAAGAGACTGGCAGGTGAGAAAGTTTGTGTGGGCATTCAAAGACGGTAAATGTACCGTTTCAGCAGCCCAGCTTGTCGCAAAGAAAATCCGTGAGCAGTTTGGCACGTCAGTGAGTGACATGGTGTTTGTCTGTATCCCAGCCAGCAGCCAGCGGAAAAATGAAATCCGATACAAAGAGTTTTCCGCAGAAGTGGCACGGCTTTCTGGAGTCCAGAACGGATACGACCATATCACGGTAGATGGCGAACGACTGGCAATCCACGAAAGTAAATCAGGAAAGCACGTCAATAATGTGGAAGTAATCAACCTTGACAAAGAGTATTTCAAAGGGAAAAAGGTACTTGTATTTGATGACGTGATAACCCGAGGTTTCTCTTATGCCCGATTTGCTTGTCATCTTGAAAAGCTGGGAGCTTGTGTAATCGGTGGTATGTTTTTAGCGAAAACTTTATTTGTCTAACAATTTAATAATCAACCTTATGAAAGATTTATTCGAAATTTGTGGCGAGTGCCGCCACCTGAGTGATGCAGAAGTAGTGTATCAGCTTACTAACAGCAAGGAAACGAGTAATCAAGTAAACGCCATGTTGGCGAACGGCGGAAATGTGTCGATAGAAGACATCTGCAACCTGCTGACACCAGCACGCAGGGAGATGGCGTTGGCTGTCATTGAATTATACAAGCGAATCAAAGAACGGAAGAACAACAGAAAGACAATACACTCCAGTACAGATGTGTACGAGGTAATGCATCCCTACATGGCAGACCTGAAGGTCGAGGAATGTTGGGCAATCTACTTGAATCAAGCGGCCCGAATCATCCGCAAACAGCGTATCTCAGTCGGAGGGCTGGCGTCTACTCAGGTAGATGTAAGAGTGATTTTACATGAGGCACTTTCTTGCAACGCCGTATCTATGATACTCTGCCACAATCACCCGTCAGGTAATTTTCAACCAAGTAAGGACGACGACCGCCTGACGCATGCCCTGCTGGAAGCGGGACGAATTATGAATATCAGGCTTCTTGACCATGTGATAGTAACGGATGGAAGTTATTACAGCTACGGGGACGAAGGCAGGCTGTAGGGGCTGCAAATGGCCGTAGCAGCGTTTAGGGAGGTGGGTAGCGTCGCGGCCGCCCGCCGCCCGATTTTGCCTGCTGACACAAGCAAAATCGGGCGGCGGGAAATAAGGTATTTACTTTTTCTACGCCTAAAATCGGCGATAATAATAACTATTTTACTATTATTTTACCGTTTTCATTTGTAGATAATAGTAAAATCACTATCTTTGCACTGTTGAATTAAAACAGTGATCTATGAAGACAGTGAAAGTTTCAGCAATTCTCCAGAAATTGCAGGATGACGGATGGTATCTATCGAATCAAGAAGGTAGCCATCGTCAGTTCAAACATCCTGTCAAGAAAGGAAAAGTAACCGTCAACGGTCATCCTTCAGACGATGTTTGGGGATTTTTGCTAAAGAGTATTGAAAAGCAATCAGGGTTAAAATTTTAACCCTGAGCGCTTGCTCTAATAGATTTTTAATTCAACATAGGCGGTCTTAATAAGACCGCTTTATTTGAAAACTTAATACAATATTATATGGATAAAGTTGTTATCGAAACCGCACGTACTGAAAACGGATATAGTGGTGCATGTGAATTGCTCCCTGGGTGGATTGTAGCTACTACTGGTGATTTTGACAACTTTAAAAAAGAGGTTGTCGACAGCATCCGCTTTTATGTAGATTGCGCCAAAAAGGACGGAGATGAATATCCTGCGGTCTTTGATGGAGAATATGAGCTTGTGTACAAATTTGACGTGCAAAGCCTATTACTTTATTATCAGGGTATTTTCTCTTTTTCTGCTCTACAAACTATTACTGGGATAAACCAAAAGCAGCTTGCACATTATGCAGCAGGCAGAAGCAAGCCACGCCCTCAACAGGCTGAAAAAATAGCCAGAGGGTTACATAATCTAGCAAAAGATTTAATGTCGGTCACTGTTTAATTCAACACTTTACTTTGACTGAAAAATAGAAGGAGCCTCTTTACAGGCTCCTTTTTTGTTAGATTAAAAATTGCCATTAGACCTTTATTACTTAGAGTTTATTTATAAATTTGCTTATTAATTTTACAGTCAAATGGTATGAAGAACTTAAATTTTCTATTACTAAGAATAGAATGTTGCAACACATTAAAAAATACTCCCTGCCGTATAGCGTTGATAGGAGTAAAAGATTCAGTTATTTATGAAGAGAAAGAAATTCTTATTGAGCCATCTGAATCTGAATTTGATTATTTAGAGTCAGGTATGGCATTGAATGAATTAAAAGGAAAAGGTTCTTTTGACAAGCATTGGATAGAGCTACAAGATATTCTACATAAATACCCTTTAGTGGTCGCAACAAATGATGGATATGACGCAGAAGTTTTATATAATGCAATAAAAAGATTTGGGGTTCAGTGTGATTCTATTTCTTATGTTACATCAAAAAATATGATGCGAAAAAGCGTTCATATTCCTTCTTATGCTTTCAACGACCTTTGTAAAAAATATGAATTTGAATGTCATGATAATCTTCCATTGACCAAAGCTCGTGTTTGGGTTAATATCTTACTAAAATCCTATGAAAAAGTTGAATCTGATAATCTTGAAGTATTTTTCGATGAACAAAAACTGATTGTAGGCCAAATATCCTCAAGTGAATTTAAGAGATGTTTTCTAAAGAGAAATTATAAGAGTAAGAAAAATGCTGATTATGTTATTGATGAATCAAAATTCCAACCAGACCATTTATTCTTTAATCAGTTAATTGTATTTACAGGCACATTTGATTGCTTTGTCAAGAGTGAAGCTAAAAAGTGGGTGGAAGAAATAGGTGGCCATTATTCCGATGGCTTAACGAAATCTACAAATTTCTTGGTTGTCGGCACCCAGAATCCTTCAGTTGTTGGACCTGATGGATTAAGTGCAAAGCAGAGAAAGGCTATTAAGTACAATCAGGAAGGTTGTGATATTGAACTTCTAACAGAAGATGAATTTCTGGATATCATGGGACTACAAAGTTACATGAATAATAGAAATTTTCTAGATGATATGTTGAATATTGACAAAATGTTTGGTTTAAAATAAATATTATGGCAATCAAAAAAGAAAATGTAAACTTGACCTACGACGCTTTGTGGTTCAAGACCTTTATGGACAGTGGAGAATTGACATTCTACAATCGTGAAATTTTTATCTCTCCAGGAATGGCAGGAAGGCTGGACATCTTCATGCAGCTGCTGGGTAATGTGGGCGGATATGCCAGAACCACGAACTTCGACAAAGACCTTGACGTCGTGGTAATATCAGATTACCTGATGAACAAATTCAAGAGCGGAGAGAAAGACGAGTTCTTCCAGATGCTCGAAGACCTGATTAACGCCAGCGCAACTCCCTACCGGAAACTAAAATTCACTACAGAATCTATAGTACTTGAATCATTAAACACCCGGGCAAGCGGCCAGCTTCGTCAGAACAAGAAGGACTTAAAAGATAAGAACACGACTCTGCAGATGATTGAAGCAATTAACCAGGGCATAGAAAGAGATGAACTGATGCTCGGCATGATTAAGAAATACAAAGAATCTGCAAAAGAGCCACAACAGCAAAATTTACTTTAAATCAAAAACAAGTAAAATATGGATTTTGAAACAGCAATTTATCTGACCGCGATTCTCGAGGTCGTTACCTTAATATGCTTTTTTGTACTCTGTTCCAACGTGAGTAACATCAAAAATAAGATTTCCAAAAATGGAATAACGTCATCTACCATGTTTGCCCTGTACATAGGTATGGGTGAAAAAGAAAAAGCAAAATTAGCACTAATGGAAATGATTTTAGCCGATACTATCGTACAGAATTCTCTCACCGTTAGCGCTGAAAGATTAAAGGCCGTGATGGGAAAATATAATAAAATGATGAAAGAAGTTGGATTAGAATTTGATGCTGAAAAGGCTTTTGAAGCAAAAAGATTATTTTAAGCCATGAGTGAAGAAACAAAAGAAGAAATCAAAGAAGAAAAACCTAAAAAGACATGTTTTGTCATCATGCCCATCAGTGATGTGGATGGTTATGAGAAAGGTCATTTTGGTCGGGTATATGAATATCTGATAAAACCAGCATGTGAAGCAGCCGGATATAAAGTAGACCGGGCCGATGACACTTCTAAAACCAACATGATTATAGTTGACATTCTGCAAAAAGCAGTGAAATACGATATGGCTATATGTGATATTAGTTCCCGTAATGCCAATGTATTCTATGAGTTAGGTTTTAGGCAAGCTTTTAATATGAAAACTGTACTAATTAAAGACAGAAAAACAGTTATGCCCTTTGACATATCAAGCATCAGAACTTTGTCTTATAGCGAAACCTTAAGAATTGATGAAGTTGAAAAAGGACGTGCTGAAATACAAAAAGCATTAGAAGAAACTGAAAAAGCAGATTCTAACGATGTGAATTCTTTAATAAATCTACTATCTATCAATAAGGCAGAAATACCTAAGCAACAAGAATTATCTGTTGATACGAGTATACTTCTAAATGCAATAAATGACTTAAAGACTAAAAGTAATATAATAGAAGACACTTTTATAATTAATAATGAAAAAATATCTGTAGGAGATGAGGTCATGTTTAACAATGAAGAAAATTCTGCCCAATTTGGAACATTAATAGGCGTAAACTCTCAAGAATATATCATAGCAACACCTGAAGATGGTATTATTTGCATAGATAAAAATAGTAAGCAAGGTCACTCTTTGACTTTATCTATATTTTAGAGTCTTGAAGCGGAAACCATAAAAAGTTTCCGCTTTTTCTTTTGCCATCTCAAAACAAAAACATACATTTGCAATGTCCTACATTTTGAGAAAGGCGAGATGGCTCGCCAAATAACTTTGCTGCGGGCATTTTTTATGCCCTTAGCTTTGGCTATATAAACTTTTGGTTCCGACCCCCGTGTGGAGCGTTAATGCGCCCACTGCCTTTCTCAAGGTGTAGGACAACGGGAAAGCGGAACCTTTTTTGTTTCCTTTCCCGTAATTAACCAACATATTGTTTCATTTTAAATGTCCTACAAAAATGAAAAATCAAATTGCCCTGCCTGCAAACCAGGCAAAACAAAGCCGTATATCGTTATGGCTGAACCGTGAAAATGTATTGTTCTCCTCCATCATGGAAGAGAAAGTTTCCAACCGCCAGACTGTGCTTATTTCTCAGGCACTGGCTTCTTTCTGTATCCTAACCTGTTCTGTATTCACCCATTGGCTGGCCGCCATTGCCTGCCTCTGCTGGTTTGCCTGTTCCATCTTACTTTGCAAGAAAGGAGGTTTGCGATGACCGACTCTTCACAGCAACCTATATTCCGTGTCGATAAATACCAGGCATACGAAGAGGAAACGGTACTGTTCGAACAGTATAGTATTCTTATGTACGGAAGTGAAAAACTATGCTGCACTCGTCCCGAAATGGAGCAGCTCAGTAATTTAATTCAACGCGCTTTAAACGACAGAAAGGAGACAGAATATGGCAACCGATAAAATCAAATTCGACAAATATATCCTTCTCCGCTACTTCCAGGAATATCTTCCGGTAGACAAGGAGAGTGACAGTGTTATCTACAAAACATCCCAACAAATTCAGGATGAGCTGTCAGATATGGCAGAAATCAGCATCAACCAGATTGCCGCTACCCTGGTAGAGTTAAATTACAAACTCACCATCGGCCCCGATGGCCGGCCGGCATGGATGATGCAGCGCAAATAGACTGCAAGTTTTTAGATGATTACATTTTTTCTACATTTATATCGAGGTGTGGCGTCGTGAGGACGCTGCACCTTTTGTCTTTTTACCCCTTTCCGGAGCCGGGTATCTTTGAGAAAAACAAAGAATTATGCTCACTATTCCACAAGATATACCCGATTTTGTCCTGTCCTCACAGCTGGACAACTTCACAATCAGCGCAGACAAAAGGGTAACCTTTGTGCTGAAGCAAGCAAATACGGTCATTCTGCAAGAAACCTATACTCAGGATGCCAGCAACCAGATACACATTCTTGATTTGTTTTCCCTCATGGAGCCTTACCTTATCGGTTCACCGATGCTTCAGTTCAGCTACGAGGTATCCGCTTCCAGTGAAACCACCATCAGCAAGACCTTCACGGTGCTGTTATGCCGTCCCATCATCCCCTGCAGTGGAGTAGATTTCGTGACGAACTATTTCCTGACGACCTTGGCTGGGCGTGACAAAATAACCTCTTTCAACCGCACGGAAACCCTCTACCTTACTACCGGAAGTTTGTCTTCAGGCGGTACGACTATTCCCGTGACGGCAGAATGTGTCTTCGTCAACGACCAGAACCAGCTTCTCAAATCCACGCGTTCACTGGGCAATGTGGCCGACTACGGTATCCGCTCCATAGACGTATCCCCTTCCCGATTTACCCAGTCCGGCTACCGGCTGTTGCGGTACACCATCCTGGCCGGCGCCCGGAAGCAGACTTTCCGCGTAGACCAGGACGAACCGGAATCCGTTGGCCTGAAGTTCCGGAACTCGTTCGGATGCGTCGAAACATTCTACTTTGTGGGCGGAGATACGGTAGAGCCGGAACTGACCCGGAGTGCAGCTTACTTCGCCGGGCAATACAAGAACTATTACGTAGACGAGCAGCGCAAGCACACACTCAATACAGGTTACATCCCCGAAGGCATGTTCAACCTGGCCGACGATGCGGCAAGGGCTACCGAAATCTGGCTGATGGATGAATCCGGCGACATCCCGATAACCATCACCGAAAGCAATACCAGCCGGAGCGATGAAGACGACGGACTGTTTGCTTTCACTGTTTCCTACATCTTCGCATCCCGGTACCAGCAGCGGATCCGTCTGCTTCCGGACATTTTCGACGACTCATTCGATGACACATACAATTAAAGCCTATGAACGTAATACATATCAAAGACGCATTAAGGCTGCTCGAGTCCGGGCAGCCCTGCAACCTGAAGCTCTGGAAGCTCAGCACAGGTGACATTCTGGAATACAAAGGCGCGGTGTGCGTCGGCTCGCACTGGCGACAAGGACTCCATCGGGTTCGCCTCCCGGCATCCGGCTTAATTCGCTCCTTCCGCGACATATCCCTTTTCGAAATTAACAACATGACAATTTACCTTTAATATGGACAAGACAATCCTGCAATACGACGGCGACTTCATGCCTGGTGAGATATTCGATATCGAGGTTTCCAACGTGGCCACCGAAATGGCTTCCGTAGAAGACAGCAGCCTGGTGTTCGATGAAGATGCAAATGTAAAGACTACGCCTGTTCCCGGACGGAAAGGCATGGCGTATGTCAATTTCGGTGAAGACAACCAGCTTCCGTTTAATATCATCAAGATGATAGGCATCGACGAGGTGATGAGCCAGAACAAGCTGTTCAACGTCATCACCTGTTACGGTGCCGGACTGAAGTACATGGACGTAGACACCAGACAGCCGACAACCCATCCCGAAATCAAACGCTGGCTGATTCACAACAGCCTTCCGCTCTTCCAGCTCGAGCAGGCTACAGACATGAAGTATTTCTTTTTCTGTGTGTCGGTCATCATTCTTTCCAGGGACGGCAAAAGAATCAACCGGCTCATTCACAAAGAGGCCTGCTACTGCCGTTTCCAACAGGCCAAAAGGGGCAAAATCAATCACGTGATTTATGCCAATTTCCGCGAAAACGCTTCGCTCCATCCGGAAGACTACGAAGTCATCCGTCTGCTGGATCCGCGCGACCCACTAGGCGACCTGATGGTGCTCATGGGGCGTGAACCAGGGCGCGATGGCGAAACAAGAGTCCGTACTGATGACCGTAAATTCGCTATCCTTGTGCGCTTCCCCACACCCGGATTCCAGTATTACCCCATCCCCTACTACACCAGCATTTTCCGGGGCGACTGGTACGACATCAAGCGACTGATTGGAAAAGGCAAGAAAGCAAAGCTTCGCAACCATGCCAGCGTAAAGTACCAGGTCGAAGTACACAAGGACTACTGGAGTAACATTTGTGCGGAAGAGCACATTACCGACCCGCTGAAGAAGATGGAGCGTATCAAAAAGGAGAAGGAAAACATCAAGAACTTTGTTTCCGGAATAGAAAACAGCGGCAAGGTTTGGATTACCGGATACTACATCGACCCGAATGGCCGTGAGGTCCGGATGGTACGCATCAATGTGGTGGAGACCGGCAAGGAAGGCGGCGACTGGAGCGAAGACATCCAGGAAGCCAGTAACATCACCTGTTACGGTGACAACATCCATCCCAACCTAGTAGGTGCCACACCAGGCAAGGGACAGAGTAACAACTCCGGTTCAGACAAGCGCGAGCTGTTCACGCTCAAGCAGGCACTGGAGATTCCTTTCCACGACCTGATGAACATCCCGCATAACATCGTCATCGAGTACAACGGATGGAGTGAGAAGGTGTATCCGGATGTGCCCATGGTGCTGCTCACCACCCTTGACCAGAACACCGATGCCAAACAAAAGACAGCTTCAGACCTTGAAAACAAATCCTAAAACGAATCAATATGGCTATCACATTTTCACAAGAGATTTTCGAGAAGATTTGTTCCTCTGCCACCAATTCCACGGCAGAGGTGTATGATATGATTGCTCCTCACCTGGACGACACGCTTCAAAGCATCAACTGCGTGCTGCTGGGTGATATGGCAGACAAATTAGATACTGTTCCCGGACTCGAGCAGGCGGTCACAAAACTGGTTTGTCTGCGTACCTATCAGGAGCAGATACCACAACTCGACCTGGTACTGACTCCCACCGGCTTCGGTGTGGTGTCTAACCAGAATCTGGCCCCAGCTTCGGCCGACAGAGTGAAGAACCTGCTGCAGCAAGTCACCAACGCAGCCGAAGATACCTACGACCGATGCCTGGAGCTGCTGGTCGGTACCAGCTGGGCAGATACGGCACAGGCCCGTATCAACATCCCGAACCTGATGTATACAGCCAAACAACTGAAAATGTACGTTGATTTTCCTTCAGCAGACGTACACCGTTCCAAGCTGCTCGAGTTCCGGACAAAGATGTACCAGGCAGAAGAAAAGATACGGCAGCACGTGTCGGCCGAGTTCTTCGACCACATCCTCGAACAGGCCCGGCACAATGCGTTCACCAAAGAAGAGTCTGCCATGGCCGACTACATGTGCAAGTTCATCGGCTTCTGCATCGCAAAGAACTGGCCGGCAGCAAAGAGCATGCTGGAACGCATCGAGAACTACGCGGAATCCAAAGTAGAGGTATTCACCAGCTACAAGGACTCCGAGGCCTACAAAGTCAAACATTTCCAGACTTACCAGAATGAAAAGAATGATTCCACATACTTTTGGGGGTAGAATACTCGACTTCCAGTTCCCCACTTCCTGGCAGCAGCTCAACCAGGAACAGCTTCGGTACGTATTCCTGGTCATCACCCTGTTTTCTCCGGTCAAGGCTAAGACTTACGTCTTCATGCGCTTCACCGGAATCCGTGTCCGGAAGCGAGTGAAAGAAGGATGGCTCTGCACCTTCCGCTTGAACTGGCACAAGAAACTGAGGTTCATCCTTCAGGACTGGCAGGTGCGCAGTTTCCTCCGGCAGATTGATTTCATCTCCGAGCCCAACGCTTATCCCGTCCGGCTGGACAGAATAGGCGGTCGGTATGCCATCGATGCAATGCTGCACGGCCTGAGCTTCGAAGATTACCTTTGTTGTGAAAACCACTACCAGGGCTACCTGTATTCGCAGGACGTTTCCCAACTCAAAGCCCTATATGGTTTCCTTTACAAAAAGAAGCCGGGTGTCAGAGGTTCACTGAAAGCCGCCTTTTCCCGCATCAAAGAATACGAACTGGTTTCCGTATTCCTCTGGTGGGGAAGCATCAAACTGTACTTCGCTTCCCTTTTTCCCCATTTCTTCCAGCCGTTCCACCAGAGGACCGACGCTGATCAGCCGGAACTGCCCGACCTGATGGGCGCGATGAACGCCCAGATCCGGGCACTGACCGGCGGCGACGTGACGAAAGAAAAGGAAGTCCTGCAGATGGACTGCTGGCGGGCCCTGACCGAGCTGGACGCCAAAGCACACGATATTCAAATTCTAAAATCAAAACAAAATGGACACAAGTAAATTCTTTGACGGCCACGCCTATTTTAAAGAGCTGACTGAAAAGAACAAGCTGGCCAAAGCCAACTCATTCTTTCCATGTTCCTGCAGCGGTATCAATTCGCTCCAGGATGTACTCGACTATTTCCGGAAACAATCTGCTTTCGTCTGCGTCGATGACACCAATGACGCAGCCACAGAGCAAATCGGAGGAGGCTGGTTCAAGAAGCGCACCTTCACAGTATTCCTCCTGATTCGTTACCGCTACGATGACATGACCGAGCGTGCGGCAAAGCTGGACATCTGCCGGCAGCTTTTCCGACAATTCCATTCCCGCATGATCCGTGACAAATACATCTACGAAGACCTGGACTTATCCTTCCTGAATGTATCCCGCATCTACACCCGTGAGCTGGGTGAATACTTTATTTCCGGATGTACCGGCCTGTACTTTATGGTCGAGCTGACCGAACCTACGGATTTATGTTATAAGGAGGACGAGTGGAATGGCTAATACAGACACTAACAGGCCGGCAGCCACCGATGAAGACCGCAGAAAATATCAGGAAGCCTGGGCAGAAATGATGGTGAATATCTGGCGTGAAAAGATTGAGAGGCTGCACGTCATTAATACTTACTCGCTTCACCAGCAGATACGCGATAACGTCATATCTGCCACCGACTCGGTATCCACCATCCAGCACAAGTTTCTGGAGTACGGCATATACCAGGACATGGGTGTCGGTAAAGGATATACCAAAGGTAACGGCGGTGACTTAGAGATATTAAACCCGGTTTATCGTGAGGAACACGGGTTAAATGTGCCTCGCAAAGTTGGTCCTAAGCCCGGTGGATACTATACATCCGGCAATCCGCGTAAACCTCGAGAATGGTTTTCCCGCCCCTACTTTGCATCCATCATGGTGCTGAAGGAACAGATGGCCTACATGTACGGCGAAGAGTTCTGCGGCTTGCTTGTCGATAAAATTGAGGAAGCAAACCACAAACGCAGCACTACTCTCAAATCACGTTTATACGGAACGCACAAACGTAAATAAAACAATGTCTTTTTGTAATCTAACTCGGTAAGTTTACTTCGTAAAAAACTCAAAATTATGGCAACAAAAACATTCGAAGAATTAAAGCAACTGGCCATCCAGATCCGCGACGAAAAAACAAACAAACAGAACACAGCCACCCGTGTAGGCACGGCAATGCTGGAACACATAAACAAGCTCGAGCAGGATTACTACGACAAGACAACAATCAACAACCGAACAAGTGAGTATAACGTATCAATAAATCATCCGACTTCCGGTATATCCAGTTCAAACAAATACGACCTCTCAAGTGCGATTGCGCAAGTTCCGGCAGAACTTAGAACGGCCGGCCTGAAGGTTTCCTTTCTAAATAGTTCCGGTAAGCCGGAGTCCTGGAAATACCAGGGAGGTTCCTGGGTAGTGTCAAGCTTCACTCAGGAATCTTCCGGAGGGAACAAAATACTGTCATGGGCAGGTGATGCAGCAACTACTCGTAGAAAAGTATCCTTCAACGAGCGGAAAGAAGGATTGCAGATTTCATATAAACCTGATGATGAAGACTGGGTGAATGAGCAATATATAGGGACTTCATATTTGGATGATAATTGGGTAAAAGATGATAATTGGGTAAAATTTTCAACTGATAAAGATGTAAAATCATTATCTAATACAATTCTTAAAGAGCTCGTTAAATTAGGCATTAATTATGATAATATAGAGCATTATATATCAGACAACATTCTTCCTGTAGAAGGGTGGGAACAAGGATTTATTAATACCAATACAGGGCTTCCAACCGGTGACGATAATTATATCACATCACCATTCATTAATATAAATGCAGGAACGTATGTTTTATGTTCTTATAGTGCAGGTTTAATATCAAAAAAAGGAATTACAAATTTTGCAACATATAGTTATGACAAAACACCTACAAAAATTTATCTTGTTGGTTCTCAAACAAATCCGCTTACAATATCTGAAGAAACTTTGATTAGAATCGCTGTGAATGGTTCTAATGCTAATAATCTAATGTTACTATCAGAGGAATTGTATAATAAAACAACTGGCTCTCCAAGATTTATTGAATATATCGAGAAATATATTATAAAAAACAAATTAAGGATATTGGCTGAAAATATAGAAGGAGACCCTTCTGATTTGTGTTTAAAAATAAATAATGAGCTGTCTTCAATCGCTGAATCAACAAAAATATTAACAGAGAATATTAAGCATTACATTTCAGATAATATTCTTCCTATAGAAGGTTGGGAACAAGGTTTTATAGCTTATGATGGGGCTGGGAAACCAAATGGAGATTCAGCTTATAAAACTTCACCATTTATTAAAACAGTGAATGGAAATAGCTACGTATTTTGCTATTATAACGCTGATACAAAACAAATAAGTAAAGTAAGTATCACAAATTTTGCAACGTATGAAGATGATAAATCAGTTATTAAAGTTTATAATGTTGGTCAAGTAACAAGTCCATTTTCAATAACTCATGATGGATATATCAGATTGAGTACAAGTTATGATATCAAAGATTCCAACAAAATACAATTTATGGTTATCAAAGAAGAACTATATAATAGCCTTTTGGATAGTCCATCATTGTTGGAGTTTTTTGACTATTATATTTTGGAAAATATAAAGATACCTTATGAGAGCATAGAAGGAGACCCATCACCAATATGTAAAAAAATTAACGATAACCTTGATAGCTTAAATAAAAACTTTTCAGTATCAAAAGAGCAGAAAGAATACACACTATATGCGTATTCAACGAGTGAAGAAGCTCAAAAATATGGAGTAGCTGAAAACGGTACGTCTATTTTCGTAGGCGATATAGATAATATTAATGCGATACAAAGAGCTATTAATTCAATTCCTAACGATACACAAAATTTGTGGACTATTTATGCAGTTGGCAAGTTTATTTGTACTTCCTATGACAAGATGGCTACAAAAGACACTGTATCAGAGAATGATTACAGATGCTATATATCTGTTACTGATAAACAAAATATAGTATTATCCGGAGTAGGTAGTCAAGATACACTTATATCAGTATCATTACCTGATACGGATGGAGATGTTACAACAGCTAATTATCATCCTTTATTAATTAAGAAAACAAAAAATTGTTTCTTTAAGAATTTTAAAATATACGGGCATAACGTTAGATACACAATACATGTGAATGGATTAGAACAAGAATTTCAAACAATTACATTTGATAGTCTCGATATAGTATTTGAAAAAAATACCGGAGACCATTCCTCATGGTCTGGAGCTTATGTTGGATGTGATATAGCGAGTGGATTACATCTTGTATTTAAGTATTGCTCGGGCGCACGACTAATAGGTCATTATACATCGAATGGAAAAGGTACAACAAAAATATCTTTCATTGGATGTAAAGACCCGAATATGAACTTTTTACCAGTAGAAGATGGTAACACACCACGGCTTGACTCTGTAGCAATAGTTGAATTTATCAACAATGATATGCAAGGTTACTCACCGATTAATTTATCTCATAATGATAATGCCTTAAAAACGTTGTATGTTGGAAGTGGGAATACAAGTCCGTACATTCCTCCAGTAAAATTAACTCCATGTTGTAATATATACGATATTTTTGAAACATATAGCAAAACCTGTGATAAAGGCTCACTTGTAGATAGCGATGGGAATTTATCCAATGGAAAAATTCATGCTTTAGTAATTTATTCTGAAGAAAATAAATCCTACGGGGTCAGGAATGTAAGATATCAACTTGAAGATACGGAAGGGAATAAATTGGTACAGTTATCAGACGACTATCAGCCTCAAATAGGTGATTTTGTTATTGCTCAAAATGGGAAATTATTTAAGGTGGATTATATGACAAATGCTCAAATCGTTGATATTAGCGGTACAAAATTATTGGAAATTAGATAAGTTGGCCCCCAACTTAGGCGGTATCCGGGTAATAAAATAGGTCAGAGAAGGAAGGGAGACTCCTTGAATCTCCCTTCAACCTCATGCTTTAAGGTAATTTTTTAAGGTTCTCATTGCTGAGATTAATTCCATCCACTAGAACTCCACTGGCAGTGTATATCCGAATATAACTGACAACGCAAGGAAAAAATCTAATGTATCAAGCAAGAAGTTCTCAACTTTTTTTACGTTTGGTTGAGCGAAAAAACGCTCAACCTACTAAAATATTTTTTTAATCATTTTACTATTTTTTGTAGTTTAAGATTGACCTAACTTAAAGTCCCTGGTCATTAGGACTGCATAAGGAAAGTACTGCAAATATACGAAAACCGAATTATACTATAAAGTATGCATCCATTCAAAAATAGTAACCACGTACAGAGTTATTCTATAGCTAATTCAGGCATTACAGGGTCAAAATCGAATATCCCAAGTTCTCTACATCTTTGAGCTATTCTATACGCTAATACTGTATTAGAATTTGCCGTAAGATGCGGGTTTTGCTCATATCCCTCACCCCCGAAACAACATAACGGTACCATTCCGTTATTTATTCTTTCAATATCAGCCGGTGTTAATGTATATCCAGCATCTTTCCACCCACTTTCCATCAGATATTGTCTCGCATTGAAAAAGTTATTTCCAAACTCATTAAGCATAAGAGATTCAAAATACTCATAGAACTCTTTTGTCAGTGTTGTAGGACAAAAATACCCTACTGCAATAAACTTTTGTGGTACATAAGAGTAATCTCTAATATGTTTATACAAATCAACTAAATTCTCAGCAGAAACATTAGAATTAGAGAGTTTAGTTACATCACCATCCAATGGAACAGTTCCTGCCACACCATATATATCATTCTGTCTATTATAAACTATATGACCTGCATTAGTACCCATTAAAACTATAGTAGGTAAATATCTCAGACGTTCATTATCAGGTAATAATGGTGTTGGCGCAGAAACTATCCAATCTTCTTCTAACGCTTGTTTTATGGTTAATCTAAAGATTCTATCACCATCTCGCTCAAATGAGATATAACAAGGCACTCCATTGATTGTTCCAGATATTCCCCATGCTATATTATGGAATCCATAGGGAGCATATTCATCAGTTGCTCCTGTCTTATATTGGTATTTTGCCCACTTATAATCTGTGTCTATTAATCCAGTTTCACTATTGAAAGTAGGCTTATATAATTTTTGCGATATAGCCTTTACTTCTATTTCAGTTTGACCTGATTTTAAGCAAAAAGGCATAACCATTAAAGGAACACACCCGATTCTTGCAACAGTATCCAATGTCGTCTCTCCACCGTACTGAACACCATCTATAGCCCCCATTTGGGGATTAACTGATTTTAATCTATCAAATCCTCCTCTTAATCCTTGTGATGTACTGTCTCCATCTATTGATACCCTGTTTTTTGTTTGTTCCTCTTCCTTCTCTATTTCATAAACTTTATTGTAACAGTATGCTATTATTTTGGGTGAGTTAATTTTAGTAATAACCAAAGGTTTATCTTTTTTATAAGTCGCCATAATTTTAACAGACCTAGTTCCTTCAGGAGCTACACCGTTTCTCTCTTTATATCCGCCTGAGCCATCACCCATAATAGATTCTCCTATGCCAATTTCACCAAAAAGATCGGAACAGAAAGTAATATTCGCTATAGGTGATTGATGATGCGATAATACTTTGACTTCTGTGTTTTCTATACATGGATATACAGTCGTCGAATTTTGTATGTCATCACTGTCTGTTTCTATAGTAAACACCTCTTTTATATCATCATACGATAAGTTATTATTCTGTTCATCTTTGAGTGCTTTTATTTCTTCAGTATTTTTAAATGATGTAACTCCTATTGGATAATCTACAAATTTAGCGATACCTCTGTATTTATTATTATAATGGTATCCAACCTTTACCAATGTAGTGCCCGTAGGAGCTATTTTAGTATATGTTTTATAACCACCACCTCCGCCGCATGTGACTTTGTCTAACAGTGTTTTTTCGGCATTATAAAATTGTATAACATCTTGGGCACTTTGTTCAAACGTCTGCACAGAAACAGTCATACCTTCACTGCAATCGTAAAATTCGGATAAAAAATAGGTATAGTTCGCCGAATCAGTAGTGTGCTCGGATATAATTATATCCCGGTTATTCTTAATATAACCCACACAACTGTCTATGTCACTTATTTTACCATGATAGATATTAGCTACGTCTGAAGCCATTACCCACGCCCTTGGTATATTGTGAATATTCCATGAATCATAAGTCAGTTTATTGGGTGTGAATACAAATTCCACAAATGCAGTATTCTCGGGTGTAGTAAGCTCTCTAGTATAGTAACCTCCTGTTCCGTATCCTTGAGTTGTAGCTGCCAATTTATGATTGTTTATGTCATACGCTATAATATTCTCAGCTGTAGAATTTGTGCATCGTGAAAACAGATAATAGGTTAGATTTGGTTGTGCTGGCACTTTAACTCTATAAGTACTTTCTTGAATATTATCAGCGTTCAAATGTAATAGTTCAACTTCAGTATCTAACTTTAGTTTAATACCCATTTGCCTAAAATTACGTACGGCCCAACCTGAACCTAAATATTCCCATTTTTCCGTGTATTCAGACTCGTTCAGGAAGCTGATGGTAAGCCCGCCCGTCCTAAGTTCTGCCGGAACTTGCGCAATTCCATAAAATCAAGGTATTATGTTGTTATTTAAGATGCGGTAGAATATAAGTAGAAATAAGGCTACTAGCTAGTTATTTCTACCCATATTCTACTTCACTATGTCTTTTTACCCTACTCCATGACTTCATACTTTTGAGTAACAAACAATCAAAAGTATGACAAATTTATCCAATCTGTTTGAGTGGCTGAAGATTAGTAACCGCCCAAAACACCTCAAAGCAGGTATCATTATTTTTATCATCTGGATTGGCTCAGTCCTTCTTCTTACCACCATGACTATCCTACAAGCTGCATTGACCGGTGCAATATGCGTATTTGTAGCAATGTGTGCTGTAGAATATATTCAAAAAAGCATTGGTGGGAAATGGGACTGGCTGGACATTTTGGCCGGAATACTCCTTCCTATAATTGTAGTTTTGATTATTTACCTATATGGAGTTTTTAAATGATATCGTCAATACAATCAGTAGTATCCTTTCTTCAATCTTCCTCCCGCTAATAGGAGTATTCATGTTTCACGACGCACGGCGTAGAAAAGAGGAAGCAACAGCTCGAAAGGAAGAAGCAATTGCTCGTAAAGCCGAAACGGACAACATTACCAGTTATGCTGCAGAATGGAAAGAACTTTATGAAAAAAAAGAAGCTAAAGTACAAGAGCAGGACAAAAAGATAGACCAGCTTTATGCGGAAAAGAATGAAGACCGCCTACGAATTCGCGAGCTCATGGAGAAAAATACAACATTGGAGTTAGAGAATCAAAAGCTGATTGTAAAACGGTGTGACGTAAGAGGATGCGGTAAAAGACAACCGCCCAATGATTATTAACTATAAAAGCAAGTTTTTTATGACAACACAACCACGAGGCCTGCGCAACAACAATCCAGGCAACATCCGTAACTCAGATGCGACAGACTGGCAGGGAGAGGTTCCTGCATCTAAAAAACAAGACAACTCTTTCGAAGAATTCGAAGACATGGCCCATGGTTACCGGGCATTAATCAAGCTGCTGCAGAACTACCGCCGGAAATACGGATGCCAGACGATTGCAGACTTCATCAGCCGATGGGCACCCAGAACCGAGAACAACACATCAGGCTACATTTCACGCGTATGCCAGGAGATGCAGGTACCGACGACCTACGTTCCGAACGTGGAGGACAAAACGACTATGTGTGCCTTTGCGGCTGCCATTTCTCAGGTAGAGAATGGAGTTCCGGCTGTAATGACAGATGTAGAAAAAGGATGGGCATTGTTATGAGAGCTTTAATCATACTTTTTTTCTTCTTTGTGTGTGGTTCGGTGTTTCTCGGATGTAAATCCGGGAAGCACCTTACTTCAGACAGTCACACACAGATCATCGTGCATGACAAACTGGTACCGGTATTCCGTCCGGCTGATTCCGCATCCATCCGAGCCTTGCTGGAATGCGACTCGAACGGTCGCGTCGTCCTTTCCTGGTTAGACATGGCACAGTCCGAAAACGCACGTCTACGGTTCAAACTTGATTCCATGGGTAACCTGATGGCAGACTTCAAGGTACCTTCAGATACGGTATTCATTCCAGGAAAAGACAGTACAATCATTCAAAAATCAGTGCAGACGATAGAAGTGGAAAGAAGGCTTACCCCATGGCAAAAGTTCTGCATGGTATTCACCATCGTAGTACTTATCCTCTTTGTGCTGTTTACAGTGTACAAAATTCGTGTAATCTTAAACAAGAAATAATATGGCTATAGACCAGGTAGCAACCGTCGAGGTACGAGTAAACGGTGAAGAAGCAAAGCAGGAACTCAAGAATCTGGAAACGATTGCGTCCGGATTAAAAAAGGAACTGGCAGATGCTTACCAAGCCGGTGATACATCTAAAATCAAGCAGGTCACTTCCGAGCTTCGGAAAACGGAAGCTCAGATTAAGACGCTGAAGAAAGATACCACAGCGCTTACCGAGGTAATGAATAACCTCGACAAAGCCACGCCTAAAGAACTTCGTGCCACCCTGACAGCTATCAACCGACAGCTGAACAGCGGACATATTAAACGAGGTTCTGCAGAGTGGAAATACTACCAGCAGCAAGCCAAACTGGTGACGGCCGAGCTTCAAAAGATAAAGACTGAAGTACAGGAGACAGAAGGATGGTTGTCCCGTTTCAACAACGGTTTTGCTAAATGGGGCGGCTTGTTGGCGACGGGTGCAGCCACCATCACGGGCGTATCTATGGCCCTGAATACCCTTCGCAACAACCGCGACTCCAAGGAATCCTCCCAGGCAGAGCTGAAAGCTTTGACCGGACTGGATGATGAATCTATCCAGTGGCTTACGAAACAGGCCGAGCAACTGTCCACTACCATGGATGAATCCGGATTGCGCATCCGTCAGTCATCCGACGAAATTCTTCAGGCATACATGCTCATTGGTTCGAAGAAACCGGAGCTTCTGAAAGACAAGGAAGCCCTGAACGCCGTCACCATCGAAGCCATGCGACTGGCTGCTGCCGCCAAAATCGACCTGAAGGATGCCGTGACAGCCACCACCGTATCTCTTAACATGTACGGAGAATCAGCTGACCAGGCAGCCCGCTATGTGAATGTGCTGGCCGCCGGATCCAAAGAAGGTGCAGCCGATGTTTCCGCCCAGGCAGCATCCATCAAGAATGCGGGTGTAGCCGCCTCCGGTGCCGGGGTGAGCATCGAGCAATTGCAGGGTACCATCCAGATGCTGGCAGAAAAAGGACTGGAGGCAGAACCAGCCGGTACCGCACTCCGTAAGTTCTTCCTGGTACTGCAGACCGGACCGGATGAAACCAACCCGAAGGTAGTGGGCTTGCAGACCGCACTCGAGAACCTGAACAAAAAGTCACTGACAGCGGCACAGATCCAAACCATGTTCGGCGAAGAAGCCTATTCTGCCGCCACTATCCTGATTGACAATGCGGATAAAGTACGCCAATACACCGAAGCTGTCACGGATACGAACATCGCCATGGAACAGGCAGCCATCAACTCCGACACCAACGAAGCTAAAATGGCACAATACCGCAACAGCATCAAGGAGGCCGGTATCGAACTGATGGAGCGGCTTAACCCGTCGTTGTCACTGCTTACCGGCTGGACGACAAAAATCATCGTGGCCCTCCCTACCCTGATAGACTGGTGCATAAAATATAAGGCGGTACTGATAGCCTCCGGATCCGCACTGGCCGCATATAATATTGCGGTCAATGCAGCCACCATCTACACAAAAGCGTATAACCTGATAGTCAAGGTCGCAACCGTATCGACGAATGGCTTCAATAAAGTACTGAAGCTAAATCCGGCCGGACTGGTTCTTGCCGGACTAACCGCCCTTGTAACATACATATCCACCAAACTCATCCCCAATACAGACGCAGCTACAGAAGCACAGCGAAAGTACAACGAAGAATTACAGCGTACTCAGGATGAACTAGAGAAGTATAAAAGCATCGAGGATAGGTACAAAAATATCGATGCCCTGAATGGCCGTCAGCGTCAGCAACTAAAATCGGATGCAGAATCCGAACTGGCTATCATCGAAGATAAGTTATCAAAAGAAGTGATAGCTTACCGCAAGTATTATGATGAACAAAAGAAAATTATTGAAGCCCGTACCGATGTAGACGAATCACAGCATAAAGCCTTGCTTCACTCTCTAGACAATCAGGCAGAAGAAAAAGCTGAGTCCTTGCTGGAACTGGACAGACGGCAAAAGGAACTGAAGAAAATAATCAACTCCATACCAGAAGAGAAAAATACAAATATCACCACAACCATTACAACCAACGAAAAGACAGTTAAAACAAACAAAGAAAATCCCCAGGTAACAGCAGAAAACAAGCGTTATTACGATGAACTGACCGATTTGAAACGTACCTATCTGGCCAGCGACGAGATGACACAGCAGGAATACACCCGTTTCATGGAAGACCTGGAGATGCGTCACCTCGAGAACATGATGGCCATCGCCGGACTGGAACCGGAGAAACGCCAGCAGATTGAACAGAAGATTCTCGAAGCACAAATCAAATTTAAAGAACAATGTGCTCAGCTAGACGAACAAGAAGCACAACAGAAATCTGAAGAAGCCTTTACCCGGATGGAAAAGCAATATCAAATGGAAGTCCAGGATGCAACACAGCGACATTATACAGGCCTGTCATCCGAACAGGAATATCGGCAACAGTTGCTTGATATTCAAAATTCGTATTATGACCAAGTGCTTTCCTCTACAGAAATATCTGAAGAACTTAAAAACCAAATAAAAGACCAAAAAGAAAAACAGAGTCTAAAACAAACCCAACAAAACTACGATGAATATAAAACAAAAGTCAAACAACAAGTTTCATTTGCTCAAGATATTGGAAAGCAGTTTGGTGAAACATTCGCTGAAATGTTAACTGATTCCGAAACCTCTTTAGGTGATTTTCTGAAAGCAACAGTTGTTTTAATTCTTGACACACTAGAAAAAACGATGATGGTATACATTGCTGAATCCACTATGTCATCTATAGCAAAAAACGGACTTTTAGTAGGACTTGCAACAGCAGCAGCTAAAACAGCTTTGATCACTGCGGCCTTCGAAACTGCCAAAGCTGCAATAAATGGCTTTGAAGAAGGTGGCTACACCGGCTCCGGAAGACATGACGAACCCAAAGGAATAGTCCATGCCGGAGAATTTGTGGCCAACCGTTACGCCGTCCAGAATCCAGCTATCCGTCCGGTTCTTGACCTGATAGACCAGGCACAGCGAAACAATACCATCGGTAGCCTGACTGCAAAAGACGTATCAGCCGTATTATCACCTACCAATAGAATGACAACTAACAACTACTATCAGACTACCGAATCATCCAACCAGGAATCAACGGCAGTCATGCTGCAAAATATGAAATGCATGGAGAAACTTTTAAAGAGATTAAACGAGCCGATATTTACCTATACAAAAGCGACTGGTAAAATGGGCGTGAATGAAGCGCAACAGTTAGTAGAAAAAATGAAAAACAATGTTTCACGGAAACGCAGCAAGTCATGACACGATTATTTATTGATGGAAAAGAAGTAGCACTACAGGATGGATTTGAGCTTGATTTTTATACGCAGAATCCATTCTTTACACGCAATGGTGACTACACGTATGATTTGGATATTGATTTGAATCATCCTCATAATAGAAGAATATATCAATCTTTAAACCGCTCTGATATTACTCAACGGCCTGAAAATCGTCAGGCCATATTAATCTGTGGAGCGATAAATATCATACGTGGAACTGAAATTATATTGTCAGTAGAAGACAACATTGCTAAAATTCAGATTGTGGCTGGAAACTCCGAACTGAACTATCTTTCAGGCGGCGATAAAAGATTGCGTGACCTGGACTTTGGTACCTGTGACACCAGTCTGGAGACAGCATACACCAGCTTAAATCAGGCTTTTCCAAACATGAATTTTGTTTGCACTCCTATTTTTACCAGTTATGATACAAGCGGCAATTTAAGATACTTTGATAATCAGATGAATATCACAACTGGTGGAGCCAGCTTTATTCAAGGGACTTACATCTCACCACAGCCTTATTTGCTTTTTTATGTAGAAGAGCTAGTGAAAATATTGGGTTATAAATTACAAAAGAACACATTAAGAGAAAATAAGAGATGGTGCCGGCTCTTTATGGTGAATGGCTACAGAACCACCTCGTTCGCAAAGATGCTACCAGACTGGACTGTAGACGAATTTCTAGATGAGATTGAGAAATTCTTCAACTGTATCTTTCTCGTAAATCAGACAGATAAAACTGTTCAGATTATCAGCATTAATAGTTTTTACGAAAATTCTCAGACTATATGCCTCGAAGATATAAAAGATGAAGATATCATTAAAAAGTATGATGCAGACGAAGAATTATCTGTTGACTATGACAATGTAGAATTTGATTTTCCTGACATAGAAGATTACAAATACAGCTGCATCAATCCTGAAGTTTTATCACTTTGTACAACAAAGACCTATAACCGATTTCTCGATGTATGGCCTATGCTGGATTCTGAGTTCGACAAACGATACATTTACCATACCAAAGACTTTAACTTGGATTTTGTTGGAGTCGAAATAAACGGATTCCACCGACAGCGGATAGTGAATCGTTTTTCTGCAGTAAAAAACAATTCAGACGGTGATACAACCTCTTTAAAAATAATTCCGGCTGAGATTTATGCTGGTGTTTCCGGCGTTTCAGACGGAAGTTTTACCAATGGAGCTTTTACTGCTGCTTATGCCCGCAACAATAATGCGGTAGACGAAACTTCAAATGAAACAGGACTGAACGAGTTAATAAAAGAAGGGATACCAGAAGAAGAAGCTCCAGACAAAATTTATGTGGCACTATATATGGGATACCAAGGCTTGTTTGTAGGAGCAGGTGAACCAACCGCACAATACAAGGACTATAAACTGCCTATGTCTGCAACAGATACATATTACTATATCAATACTGATAATTTCAATTACTTGCTAAAATTCCAAGATGAAGAACTTACCTTACAGCTTTCTGGAAACCAAGGATTATACGAAACATTCTATAAAAATAATTTAAAGATAGATACCCGAACTGAATACCAGTTCTGCTTTCTTACAAAACAAATATATGACCCCAAATCTATTTTCTTAATCCGAAATAAACGATACTTTTGTAAAGAGTTACATTACATAGTCGAAATGAATGGACTAAATGATGTAGTTGAAGGAACTTTCTATCTAATAGAGTAATATTCTGTTTAAACTTAATACGGGGTGTCCTGCTGGGAAGCACGACATCTCTATTTTTAAAAGTTCCCCTCAAAATGTTTAGTCTCCTCATGCACCGTCATATCCGCCCCTTTCAGGTACTTGTTGGTTGTAGAAATATCCGCATGACGCGCTTGATCACGGGCTATGACGATTCCTTCAGCATTAGCCAAATCACGGATACCGGTGTCCTTCAGAGAGTAGAACTGGTAGCTGTCCGGAAACTTCAGTTTTGCTCTGACCTTATTGAAGTAATTCCTGTACACACGGGTGGTCACCTTCTCACGTGAGGGCTTGAAGCCCTTACCGAACAGATAATAATCATTGGGAGAATTAAAAACGCCCAGGTCAAGCATCGACTTAATCAGTGCATCATTCAGTCCAACCATGCCATCCTTCCGGTTCTTGCTGATACTGGAGCCGATAAATACTTTCTGTTCCTTCAGGTTGATGTCAGCCAATCGGATATTGGAGATTTCATCCGGACGGATAAAGGTGTAATAAGCAAACTGACACAAGAACAGGAAATGTGGATTCTCTTTCTGGAGATACTGCTTAAGTTTCTGAATATCCGGAACCGTCAGGGCAGAACGTTTCTTCTCTTCTTCTGCCAGCTGTCGAATCTTCTCAACCGGATTATGAGTAAGGTATTGCTTTTCCATCATCCAGTTACAGAGTGAAGACAACCAGGTACGGTAGTTATTCCGGGTTCTGGCCGATGAATCCCGGTCAAGCAGCACGTAGTCCAAGAAGTCAGAGATGAAAGACTGGTCAATCTGATACGCATACACGATGGCCGGAATATGTTTGGCTGTATACTCCTCAAATACCCGCAGGCGCTTCTCATAATCCTTCAGGGTATTCTCCTTAATGGTGCCAGCTGCATACAGTTTGCCCAGATATATATGATACCTTTGGATAATATCTATATACGGGGTGTATTGCCTGGAGTTCTCTACATTAGCCCAGGGATTCCATCCGGAACGAAGCTTTACATTAAGATTGGTGATGATTTCATTTGCCCGGCGGCGACGGTCGGTCAGCTTGGGTATTCCATCCAGCATATACTTTTTCCGCTTCATTTTCTGTTCCAGCGGATCGTATGCCGTGAAGTCAATATACCATGTTTTACCAGTATGTAACTTGGGTTCTGTGTACGAAATTACACTCTGAATCGATGCGTTTTTTCTAAGTGATGAACACATTTTTTTCTACGTTTTTCGAATTCGAAAACGCAGTACGGTTTGACATCATGAAAATTGGTTGTCCGAAATTTGTCCGACCTATAAACGGACAAAAGCTGCAACTTATTCAGTTACAGCTTTTTATCTCGGCACGGGAAGAGAGGCTCGAACTCCCGACACTCGGTTTTGGAGACCGATGCTCTACCAACTGAGCTATTCCCGTGTTTGCGGTTGCAAAGGTAGTAATAATTCTGTTAACTCCAAATGTTTGATAAATATATTTTGCCTGTATTCTTTTAAAGAAGCCCTAATTCATTGAACATAAGTCGGTAAGTTTCTGCTTTTTTTTCGAGCTTCAGCGGATAGGCACGGCTGGATGAGGGCATTCTGTAGAGAGAAAGTTGCCTGTCTTCGTATTCAAAACGGGTTTTAGCTCCAACGGGAGGTTCCGATGCGTGCAGTTGCATGCGCAGCGTATCGGTTGCTTTTTGTCCGGTTGTCACGATGGCCTGGCATCTGGGAAGTTGTTTTAACAGCAGTCCGATATCGGTCGGCTCCACTATTTCCAGGAACTTGTCGGAGGCATTGTCCTGCAGGCGGCGTACGGCTGAGGCTGTATCATACAATGCAATTCCCTTTTCCTGAAGGAAGCTGATAATGCCTTCTTTGTCAAAAGCTTTTTTGTGAGGAAGCAGAAAATGGTCCTTGTTTTCGAAGAAAATCAATCCAAATATGCGCCACATATCGTTTTGCAGATTCGGATAAAAAAAGTCCATGCTCCAGCGTTTCTGTTGGGGAGGAAAGCTTCCCAGCATCAGCAATACGGCATTGGAAGGAAGAAATGGTTCAAGGGGGTGATTTTCTACCGGAGGGAGATTCAGAATGTCAGACATGTCGGAGTGAGATTGGTCAGAATGACTCCGGACAGGAGTTCGTGGCCGGTTGTATGGCGATACTCTTCCTGTCCGGAGAAATGGAGTTATGCTTTAGGCTTTGGCTCTTTTTTAGCCAGAAGCACAATGTTGTAGACATATTCGGTCATCCAGCTTTCAGAATAACCCAATGTATGCTGGTAATGACGGATGTTGGTACAGGTTTTGCGTACGCCATCGTCTTTCCAGTCGGTTTTGGTCAGGATGTCATGGATGGTTTTTTCCGTCATGTTGCGCAGCATTTTCTTCAGTACGCTGGGCATCCGGAATTTCCATTGCATCAGATTGCCGATGACCATCATCAGATCCTGGCTGAATCCCTGGAACATAAACAGATAAGTTTTGACATCGTTTACGTTCTTACAGTTCTTTTTGATGGAGTTATCTATTTCCTTAAAGAACGAATCTGTCAGTCCATAGATATCAGCCAGCATTTTGCGGCAGCGTGTCTTTTCGGCTATACCTAATTTGTTGTTTTGAGTTGGTATTTTTAATGTACGTTTGAAGACAGCCATGTCAGGCAGGAAGTTGATGTTGCTGATACCCAGCTGTGCAGCCATTACCGCCTGGTAATATACACGGATGAGTGTCATGAAGTCTTCCATACCTCCCACACGGACAGTTTCTTCTGTTGCTTCGGCTTGTTTTTTGCCAAACAGTTTAGAGAATATGTTCATAATTGTTTTATTGATAGTTTAATTGTTTGCAAAGATACGAAAAATGTTACCAACACTCGATGTCTTTCTCAATATCTTTCATTTGCTTTTTATGAAATACCGGACTTTTAATACCTCTGCGTTTTTGGGCCAGGTAGTCGTCCAGCAGGCGGAACGCATATTTTCCCAACAGGATGATGGCAGTCAGGTTGCAGATAGCCATGAGTGCCATAGTCAGGTCGGCAAGGTTCCATACAATGCGCAGATGGGCCAGTGAACCGAAAAGGACCATTCCTCCCACAAGGATGCGATAGACTGTGATCACCCATTGCTTCTTTGTGATGAACCGGATATTGGCTTCTCCGTAATAATAGTTTCCGAGGATACTGCTATAAGCAAAGAAGAGGATAGCTACTGCGACATAAATACTTCCGATGCTTCCGATTTCATTGTTGAGGGCAGCCTGTGTCAATTGGATTCCGTCCAGGTTTTTATCCAGATGGAGATTGCTGAACAGAATGATGAAGGCGGTGCAGGTGCATATGACAAGGGTATCGGTAAATACTCCCAGAGCCTGTATCAGTCCTTGTTTGGCAGGGTGGGTGACATGGGCTGTTGCGGCAGCATTGGGAGCAGATCCCATACCTGCTTCGTTGCTGAACAGTCCTCGTTTGATTCCTTGCATCAGAGCCGCTCCGACTCCACCGCCGATCGCCTGCTCGAATCCGAAAGCGTTTCCGATGATCAGTTCGAGAACAGCCGGCAATCGGGTGATATTGCTCAGGACAATGTAAAGAGCCAGCAGAATGTATCCTAATGCCATGAGCGGCACCAGGATGCTGTTGATCTTGGCGATGCGGTGTATACCTCCGAAGATGATGATCAGGGTGAGCAGCGTGATTGCCGAACCCATGTATAACGGACGGATCTGGAAAGCACTGTCGAATGCCGCACAGATCGTATTGCTTTGTACGGAATTAAAAGCGAAACCGAATGTAATGGTGATCAGTACCGCGAACAGAATTCCCATCCACCGTTTCTTCAGTCCCGTTTCCATATAGTAAGCAGGACCTCCGATGTAAGAGTGACGACTCTTTCGTTTGAAGAGTTGGGCCAGTGTGGATTCGACGAAAGCACTGCTTGATCCCAGCAAAGCGATGATCCACATCCAGAATACTGCTCCCGGACCACCCATTGTGATGGCTGTTGCTACCCCTGCCAGATTACCGGTTCCGACACGGCTGGCCAGCGATAAAGTAAATGCCTGAAAGGATGAAATATGTTTTTCGTGTCCGTTTATCCTGGCGGTGGAGTCCCCGAGCAGATGAATCATTTCGCCCAGCATACGGAACTGGACAAAGTGTGTCCGTATCGTAAACCAGCAGGCGCAGCCCAGCAGAAGGGCAATAAGTATATAAGTCCAAAGAATGTTGTTAGTTGTATCAATCAGTTGTATAAAATAGTTCATTTATTGGGTTTCTTTTAATTGAAAATAGAAAGTATGTCCTCTGAATACTTGTTCTACCAGTTCAAACCGGATGAAGTCAGCCAACAGTCTGCATAATTCGTACCGCGGCATCCCCGTAAGCTTCCTGCACTGGTTAAGTGTCAGGGCACCTTGCTGGTCGAGAAGGGTAAGAAGTTCCTGTTCTCTGGGGCTGTAAGTGACGATAACTTTTTCGTCATTACGGTTGTGCTGCCAGATTTTTAAATGTACGGGGCTGGCCAGAATGTTCTCATCCTTGATGCGGACATAAGCCCAGGCCTTGCCTGTTTCGTCGAGAGCGCATATGGGTTTCCGGTCACTTTCTGCGACACGTACTTCAAGCACATCCTTTCCCTCCACCTTATATATATAGTTCTCTAACTTTACGGGAGGCTGGCAATACATCTGGGCGGCTGCATCAATCATGTAGATTTCTTCTTCCGAGCGTACACCGGCTATCTTTCCGTTGTCTTTGACTCCCACCAGCAGTCGCCCGCCTTGCGTATTGGCAAAGGCGGACAGGCTTTTGGCGATTTTCCGTGCGTCCGATATAGCAAACTTGAAGTCTTGGCAGACATGTTCACCTTCACTGATAAGTTTCTGTATGTAGTTTGTTTCTGTTACAGTTTTCATGATGGGTCCGTACGGAGATAATATTGACCGGGCTGAAGGTCAGTCACAATGTTTGTGAGTCATGATGTCCAGCACCAGTTTGTCTGTTTCGTTCATACCCTGCGAGCCGATTTTGGTCAGGTTGCGGATACTGAGGTCTACATTGTCTTCAATGATTCCTTCTACGGAAGTTACACATTTGTTTTCCATAGCAAGGATGGCTGAAAGAACCGCAGTAGAAACCCCGCTGGTAAGCTTGAGTGCGCAGCTGGGTTTTGCACCGTCGCAGATCATTCCCGTCAGGTTGGCAATCATATTCTGTACTGCGAAGGATACCTGCTGATAGTTTCCTCCCATCAGGTATGTGATTCCGCAACTGCTTCCGGTAGCAGCAACGACGCATCCGCAAAGAGCAGAAAGACGTCCGAGACTCTGCTTGATATAGATTGCAGTCAGGTGACTGAGGATCAGTGCGCGGGTTAATTCTTCCTCTGATTTATGGTTGTCTTCTGCATAAACCACTACAGGAAGAGTGGCTGCAATACCCTGATTGCCGCTTCCGGAATTGCTCATTACAGGAATCATCGCTCCGGCCATACGGGCATCACAGGCAGCGGAAGTGTATGAAAGGATATGTGTGAATGTATTGCTTCCCATAATCAGCCGTTCACTGTCGCTGCTGCATAAGGTTTTACCCAGTTCGTGTCCGTAGTTTCCTTTAAAGGAACGTTCGGCAGCCTGTTTGTTCAGGCGTCTGGCTTCCAGAATAAACTGGAGCTCTTCGATGGGAGATGTCGTAGCAAAGTCGTAGACTTTCTTCAGATTAAGTTCTACGGATTCCTCTTCTGTTTCACCGGAGGTTCCGCTTCGCTTGTCCATCAGTACACTGTCATTTTTACTCAGGTATACAAAGTTTGTATGCCCTCCGCTGATGATGGCAGTTGCTTTTTCTTCGCCGGCCATGCAGGTTACTTCAATGTAGAGCTTTTCTTCGATGTTCTCTTTCAGACTGATCTGGATGGCTTGTGCTTCAATCATTTTTTTACCGGCTTCAACGGCTTCCGGCGTGCTGTCTTTCAGCACTTCCAGCTGGTATTCCGATTTTCCGATCAGTGCTCCCAGGGCAACGGCAATGGGGAGTCCGATCATGTCCGTTCCGGGAATACCTACACCCATGGCATTTTTCAGAATATTGGCGCTGAGCAGCACCTGTATTTTTTGTGGACGCTGGTTTAGTGTCTCTGCAGCCTTGGCTACGCAAAGAGCTACGGCAATAGGCTCAGTACAGCCTATTGCCGGAACTACTTCCCGATTGATCAAGGCGATTATGCGTTCTCTCTCAGACTTGTCAATCATGATTATCTTTTATTTTTTATAAATTTTCAGACCTGTTTCAAGGAAGTTGATATATTTCTGAATGTCTTCGTCGTATGAATATGACTGGTTGAGCGGCATTCCTTCGTTGTCAATCAGAACATAGAACGGCTGTGCGTTGGCTCCGAATTTAGAGCGTTGCAGGTAGCTCCATTTGTCTCCGACAGTACGCAGGGTGCGTTCTTTGCCATTTTCCGTGATCTTGATCGGTTCCGCAAGTTTGGTCTTGTCATCAACAAACAGGGTAATCAGTACGTAATCCTCATTCAGCAGTTTGCTTACTTTAGGATCTGTCCATACTGCCAGTTCCATCTTTCGGCAGTTTACACATCCATATCCGGTGAAGTCAATCATTACAGGCTTTCCTTGCTGACGTGCGTATTCCATACCAGCTTCAAAGTCATTGAATTTAGCATGTACCTCATTCTTGTAGAGATTGAAATCCTGTGTCTGCATAGGAGGTGCAAAAGCACTGACTGCTTTCAGTGGTGCTCCCCATAATCCCGGGATCATGTAAACGGCAAATGCCAGTGAAATCAGTGCCATAAAGAAGCGGGGCACACTGACTTTGGTATCGTCGTCATCGTGCGGGAACTTGATTTTTCCCAGCAGGTACATACCCAGCAGGGCAAAAATGACAATCCAGAGTGCCAGGAAGGTCTCGCGGTCCAGAATACGCCATCCGTATGCAAGATCGGCAACTGACAGGAATTTTAAGGCAAAAGCAAGTTCCAGGAATCCCAGTGTAACTTTGATTACGTTCATCCATCCTCCGGATTTAGGCATAGATTTCAGCCATGACGGGAAGAGGGCAAACAAGGTGAAAGGCAGGGCAAGTGCGATAGCAAATCCTAACATACCGATAGCCGGAGCAACAACACTGCCGGTGGTTGATACTTCAACGAGCAGGAATCCGATGATCGGTCCGGTGCAAGAGAAAGAGACCAGCGACAGGGTGAATGCCATCAGGAAGATGCTGAGCAATCCTGTAGTCTGTTCAGCCTTGCTGTCTACGGCGTTACTCCACTTGGAAGGCAGGGTAATTTCGAATGCACCGAAGAAGGATGCTGCGAATACGATCAGCATCAGACAGAACAGAATATTGAAAATAGCGTTAGTGGACAGGGCGTTAAGTGCGCTTGCTCCGAAAATCAGAGTGATAGCCAGTCCCAATGTTAAATAGATCACAACGATGGAAGCACCGTATGTCCAGGCATCGCGGATTCCTTTTTTCTTATCTTTTGTACGTTTCAGGAAGAAGCTGACAGTCATAGGGATGATAGGCCATACACAAGGAGTGAACAGGGCTAAGAGTCCGCCGACAAGTCCGGTAAAGAAGATATAAATCCATGAGTGAGATTCTTCTCCAACCTGTTCTCCGAAGTTGTTCAGCTCGCTGATGACGGGTTTCCAGTAGTCTGTAGTCTGTACTTTCATAGCCGGAGTCAGAGGAATCAGAGCTACGCTTTGTGCCGTATCGCCTGATGCTGCTTCGTTGGCAGCATTTCCTTGCGCTTCAGCAGGAGCAGCAGCCTGTTTGCCGGAAGCAGTTCCGGTAAAGGTGAAATCAACGCTGGTCGGCGGAAGGCAATTTTCATCATTGCAGGCTCCGTATTCCAGGTAACCGGTCAGCTTGTAGGCACCGCCAGTCAGTTTGATTTTCTGAACAAACTGAGCTTTACTTTCAAAGAAACGTACCTGCATGCCAAAGATCGGGTCCATTTTTTCGATTTGTTTGCCTCGCGGAGTCAGTTTGCCTATCAGTTCTGCACCTTCAATCTTATCAACATTGAATGTGGCAGAGATAGGTCCTCCTTCTGGAAGGTCAGTAGAGTAGACATGCCATCCTTTGTCAACGGTGCCGGTAAAAATGATTTCGGCTTCGTTGTCTGAAAGTGCATTCCATTCCGTTTTAAACTTGACCGGATCTTGAATCTGTGCAAAGGCCGGCAAGCATAACAGGGCCATAAACAGCCAACTGAGTACATGTTTTTTAGTCATTGCTACTTGTTACTATGTTATACAATCGGTTATTACTTGGAAAAGTGTTGCAAAGATATCAAATTTTGGCTAATTCTCTATATAGGACAAGTAGTTTTGGCTATCGGAAGGCTCTGTCTAAAGGGTATATGAGGACAGAAAAGACATGCGGACCGGTCCTCCCTTTGCTTTTCCGTATGGGAGCAAAGGGAGGACCGGTCCGTCTTTGTTGGATATGGTGTAAAATGGGCTGGATAAAAAACAGTGCAGTCGTTTGTCAGAAAGGACAGTCCCGGATACCTTCCTGGGTCATTTCGGCTTTTATCCGTTTCAGTGCTGTCCGTAATCTTTTGGCCATCGTGCTTTTGTTGAGATGAAGTTCCGCAGAGATTTGCATGTAAGTCATTTCCATATAAAAATGCATTTTGATAATTTGTTTGATTTGTGGAGGTTCTTTCTCCAGGATGCTCATCAGGACATATAAGATTCTTTCTTTTTCTTTCTCTTCTTTTACAGTGTCGGACCAGGTGTCTCCTATATTCAGATCCGTAAGTTCCTGGGTAATGAATTCATGCTTTTTCTTGCGGTAAAAGCTGTAAACGTAGTTTTGTACGATGCGGTAGATCCAGGCCTGTATATGTCCGTTGCTGTAATATCCTTGACGGAGTTTTATTAAAATCCTACTGTAGATGTCCTGGCATAAGTCTTCAACATCTTCTTTGTTGCAGACCAGTGAACGTACGTTTTGTCGTATTTGTGGCATATGTCTTTGCAGGAGAATGTTTAATAGGTTTTCTTCTGAATTTGACTGATAAAGATTGAGTAACTCTTCGTCAGAAGTTTTTTTGAGTTTTTTCATAATTGAAATCAGGTATATTGCTGTGTTCTTTGTCAGAGACAGCAGGGTTTTCTTAACATTCTCGAGGGAGATGCTAAATGTAAATTGATTATAAATTTGTTTTGGATCGTAATGAAAGGGGGATTTTTAGGTTGAGTTCATTGCTTTTAGGTTAAAGGTTAACATTGCTCGTTTTTCTTTTGGTTTTATAAATTTATAATAAAAACGCGAAAGTTGTATAAAGGGGAAAGGTATTTCCTCTTTTTTTGAAGAAATAATTGTTTTCAGCCTTCTTTTCTTATGGAATGACTATAAATCCGGCTTTTGTCGCCGTAACAAGGAAGGGCGATTGCCTGGTTCTAAAAATGGGTTGAAAAGAAATATCAAAAAAATATTCCCGAAAATTTGCAGATTCCAAAATAATGCGTACCTTTGCATCGCCTTTGAGAAACAAGGCACTCTCAAAAAGAGTTTTGGAGAGGTGGCAGAGTGGTCGATTGCGGCGGTCTTGAAAACCGTTGTGCTGCGAGGTACCCGGGGTTCGAATCCCTGTCTCTCCGCGAAGAGAATGTAAGTTTCGTAAAGTCTTGACTTTACGGAACTTTTTTTTTATTGGTCAGCACAGGTGTTTCCCTTTATATTTAGTCTTTTCTGAAAGCGACCGCACGATGTCTTCGCATTGACAGGTCAATGCAAAAAAAAAACGACCGCACGATTGAGCCGCAATGACCGCACGATTGGGCTGAATCGACCGCACAATTAGGCCGCAACGACCGCACGATTTTTTTTGGTGTTCATAGTATGATTTTTGTTCAGCTTGAGGGAGGGGGATGATAAACAACAGGTGTATAAAGTTTGTTTGAGGTATATATCTTATCAGATTTATAAGATATTATTTGTACTTTTTAAAAACTTTTTGCTATATTTGCATAAAACATAACACGGATGGGATATCGTACTGTTGCTAAATTTGGAGTTCTTCTATCTGTTATACTTTTTTGTATAGGAGTAGGATTGTATGGCTTTGCCCGGCTGAATGCAGCCGATAAGGACAAAGACATTGATTTAGTGTCGTGGGTGCCTGACGATTGTATCGGCGTAATGGAGACCGATAACATTGATTTCTTTATGAATGCTTTTTCACGGATGGCTTACGCTGCCCAGCTGGATACGCTTCATCGGGTGGGACTGATCAAGACCATTCTCAATGATATTATACCTTATATTTCTTCCAGTGACCACGGAATTTCCAATGAGGTCAATCAGATGATGGTCAGTTTTCATGCCCCTTCGGGCAGTTCCCGTGACCTGGTCGCTTATTTCCGTCTGGGAAAGCCGGAGCGGAAAAAGTTATTGAAAGCTATCCGTGAGCATCGGGGCAAGGAATTTATACCCAGGGAAGAAGGTTATCGCGGACGGACTATAGAGATCTTTCCGATAGATTCATCTGATTTTCTTTCTGTATATAGTGGAGACGGTTTCCTGGCTATCAGTTATCAGAAACGTTTGATCGAACGGGTGATTGATGCGGAGAAAGATGGAACGTCGTTGAAGGAGGATGTGGTATTTGCCTCGGTCCGCCAGCCTAAATCGGCCAATTTCCTGACCTTATACGCGCATTCATCTTCCATCCCGGCGATTGACGGTGGTGAAAAAGAATGTTGGAGTGAGTTTGATATCCACATGAACAGCGAAGTCTTTTATTTGAGTGGCGTGATGCATGCTTCGGATGTATGTATGCAGCGGGCAGTAGATCATCTGCGTGCCATTCCTTCTATTTCGGGCGACAGTCTGCTGGTGCTTTCCGGTCAGGCTAAGGTTGATTCGTGTATCTCTAAGCGAGTGGCATCTTCTCGGACTTCATTGTTTGATGAATGTGTTTCCAATTTGTCCCGGGATGCTTCTTATATTATGGTGGCCGATATGGATAAAATTGCTCAAAAACCTGAATATTACTATTCCTACTTACCTCCGTTCCTTCAGCGTCATCCGGATCTGTTCCGTCCTTTCATTCTTTCCGTTCAGATTACGGAAGTGGAAGACCGCTTGTCGCATATCTTTGTTTTTACCTATAAAGAATAACTTTTAGCGAATAAATTATGAAAACACTTGTTACTGGATTTTGTTTGTTTGGCATAGTTTTATCTCTCTGTTTTGGATGTACGAACTCTTCTTCTGGTAAAGGGGATCTGATAGTGGTTGATACCAAAGCAAATTTCCCTGAAAAGGAGATTTGCATTCAGGATCTTGCAGATGTTTCTTATATTCCTCTTTATATATCCGACTCAACTTTGGTTCTGAGGATTTTTTCGGTTACTCCTGACGGTATTGCGGCAGAAGGTGAGAAGAAATGCATTCTACTTTTTACTCCTGATGGTAAGGCTTTGCAGGGAATGGTCAGTCGTAACGGTGAAGGTCCGGAGGAATATTCAGGAATCTGTGATTATTTTGTAGATTGGAAGCGGAAGGAAGTTTTTGTATTTCAGGATTTCAGATCGGTTAAGGTTTATGATTTTCAAGGTCGTTTCCTTCGCGAACTGCTTGCGAATAATCGTTCACGACTGGCTTTTGCAAGTGTAGGAGTATCCGATTTTGTGTGTACTTATTCAAATAATGAGATGCAGACTGGCAGTCGTCCGTATTTTCGTTTCTCGAAAGAAACTGGAAAAGTAGACACTCTGGATGCTGTGACAGTCAATGAGCAGATATTCATCAACCGGAAAATCCTTTGGGATGATGGTCGGGAAACACAGGCTAAGGGAGGTGTGAACTGTCTGTTTTCAATGATGGATGCCGGATTCTTGACCAATCCTTCTTTGGATACTGTATTTCAGGTGTTGCCTGATTGGAGCATGAAGGCGGTGGTGATGCCTGCTGTTTCTCCACGTAAGGATAAAAACGTACCTTTGCTTGATTTTTTGGGAGCATCTGATTCGAATTTATGGGCTCAGTTCCATGTCCGGCATGTAACAGTCCGCATGAGTGATATGATGGCCGGTCGTCGTGAGGATTCTCCCAGTGTAAATATGTATGATTTCCGTACGGGAGAATGGTGTGTTCCCAAATATGTCAATCGTGATTTTTCTTCAGAGTCCTGTTATCTGTCGCAGTACATTAGTCTGTTTGCTGTTCCTTATGGGTATGGCATGATGACATTGGGAGCTCCTGAATTGATTGAAGCCCGTGAGGCAGGGGAAGTAGTCAATGACGAATTGAATCAGCTTATTTCTTCTCTGGATGAGGAATCAAATCCTGTTATAGTCCTGCTGAAGTTTAAGTCTGCTTCCGGCCGTTAAGATTTTTCAGCGTAATTTGTTCTTCAGGAAGTGAGGTCCGGCTTTTACCCGGAAATAGATCATGGATACTACGGTCAGGGCAGAACCAAAGAGATAGGCCATGCGGAATGATGCTATTTCTGCAATGTATCCTCCTGTCAGCATTCCGATACCGAGGCCGACATCCCAGGAAGTCAGATAAGTGCTGGTAGCCGTACCGCGCTGGCTGTTGGGAGCAAGATTGACGAACAGGGTGTTATAGGCCGGGAACATGGTTCCGAAGCCGATGCCGAGCAGCAGGGCAATGGCGAAGAAAAAGACTGTCGTTGCCGTGAGGTTCCAGCTGACCAGCCATCCGCAGGCCGTCAGACTGAAATAGCAGAAACATACCAGATAGAGTCCGGCAGAAATGACCTGTGTCACCAGGCCTTTATCCACTAGCCGTCCGCTGAACAGACGGCTGACAGCCATTCCCAAAGCCATGCAAGTGAAGAAGAATCCGGTTTCGGCGGTAATGCCGATTTGCCTGGCGTACATGGCCACATAATTGGTGGTCATGCCGTAAGGAATGGAAAGCAGGAGCAGACTGATTCCTGTCGGAATGCCTTTCAGCAGGATGAACCGGTCCAGGGAGATGGGATCGTGTTTCACCGGAGGGCGGTATGTGGTCTTCACCATGCTGGCAGCCAGCAGTCCCAGTATACAGGCTCCCAGTGCATAAGAGAAAATGACGGTGTAAGATTCTCCGGCATTGTGAAGAAACAGTCCGAACATGGGGCCGATAGACATGGCTATGTTGTTGGCCAGCCCGTAGTATCCCAGTCCTTCTCCGCGGCGTGACGATGGCATGATGTCAATAACCAGTGTATTTCCTCCTACGGTTACCGTTCCGAATGACAGTCCGTGAACAATACGCAATATAATAAATAAGGTAAGTGTTCCGGCCAGCATATAGCCGGCAAAGATCAGCATGAAAATAAAGTAGGCGAACAGGTAAAGAGGCTTGCGCGCAAATGTGTCGAGCAAATATCCAGAGAACGGACGGATGCAAAGGGCTGCAATGGTGTAACAGGAAAGTACGATGCCGATGGTGGCTTCAGCTACCTGGAAGACTTCATTCAGGTAGAAAGGGAGTACCGGAATCAGCAGCCAGAAGCCGAAGTAGAGCAGGAAGTTGGCTGCCAGAATCAGGCAATAACTGGGAGTTACAAGTCTGTCCTTGGACATGTGAATTTATTTTAGTTGATATGGAAAAGGTGTCAAAACATATATTTCTGTTTTGACACCTTCTATTGTATTCGCCTTTATGCTTTAGTTGGCTGATTCAAATTCTTTCAGGAAACGGGTGTCGTTTTCTGAGAACATACGCAAGTCTTTTACTTTATACTTCAGGTTGGTGATACGTTCCACTCCCATACCGAAAGCATAACCGGTATATACCTTGCTGTCGATGCCGTTGGCTTCCAGAACGGCCGGGTCTACCATACCGCATCCCAAGATTTCTACCCAGCCGGTATATTTACAGAATGCGCAGCCTTCACCGCCGCAGATATCGCAGCTGATGTCCATTTCAGCACTGGGTTCTGTGAACGGGAAGTAGGACGGACGGAGACGGATCTTGGTTTCCGGACCGAACATTTCCTGTGCGAACTGCAGAAGTACCTGTTTCAGGTCAGTGAACGATACATTCTTGTCGATGTAAAGACCTTCTACCTGATGGAAGAAGCAGTGTGCGCGGTAGCTGATAGCTTCGTTACGGTATACACGTCCCGGACAGATGACGCGGATAGGCGGCTGTGAAACTTCCATTACGCGGCTCTGTACGGAAGAAGTATGCGTACGCAGAATGATGTCGGGATGGCTTTCGATAAAGAAAGTATCCTGCATGTCGCGTGCCGGATGATCTTCAGCAAAGTTCATGGAAGAGAACACATGCCAGTCATCTTCTACTTCCGGACCGTCAGCAATGGTAAATCCCAGGCGGTTGAAGATGCTGATGATTTCGTTGCGTACGATGTTCAGCGGATGACGTGTGCCCAGTTTAATCGGGTAAGCCGTACGGGTAAGATCCAGTTCGGCAGTTCCGTTGTCCTGTGATTCGAATGTTTCTTTCAGGGCAGCGATCCGTTCCTGCATCCGGTTTTTCAGTTCGTTCAACTTCATGCCCACTTCCTTTTTCTGTTCGGCAGGCACATTGCGGAAATCTGCCATCAAGGCGTTGATGACTCCTTTTTTACTCAGGTATTTGATACGCAGCGCTTCCAGTTCTTCGGCATTGCCGACTGTGAGGCTGTCTACTTCCTGAAGCAGTTCTTCTATTTTTGCTAACATATTTCTGTAATCTGTTTTTTCGTATGCGCAAAGGTAAGGATTAAAACTGAAATATTTTGATTTTTGAGGGACAAAAAAGAAAACTCTCTCTTATTTGATAGGGAAAAGAAAAAAACTGCTAATTTTGCATTTGATTTTTCAGAAGTGCAGATGAAAAAAATAGTTTTTGGTTGCTGTTTGTTGATCTTCATTGCTTCTTGTGGCGGAAATGGAAAAAAAGTAGATCCGTTTGAGAAGCTGACCGAACAGCTTGATTCGATGAATGTAGGTTCTGATTCAGTGCTTCAGGACACGATGGTGCTCGTAGAGGAAGTCATTCCTGTTACGGTCGATGAAAGTTTTGCTGATTTTTTCTACAATTTTGCTTCGGATGAAAAATTCCAGCGTTCACGTATTCTTTTTCCGATGCCTTACTATGAGGGTAAGGAGGTTAAACGCATAAGCCGGGAAGCCTGGAAGTTTGATCCTTTGTTCAGCCGTCAGGATGCTTATACCATTCTGTTTGATAAGGCGGAAGAAATGGAAATGGAAAAAGATACGAGTCTGCATAGTGTACAGGTGGAATGGATTTATCTGAAAGAGAAACGGGTGAAGCGTTATTATTTTGAGCGCAAGAAAGATGCCTGGTTCCTGGAAGCCATAAATTGGGAGAAACTTGCACATGGGGAAGGAAACGAGGAAGATTTCCTGACTTTCTATGAGCATTTTGCATCGGATTCTATTTTCCAGAGAGAGCGTCTGCATCACCCCTTGTTGTTTGTTACGGCCGATCCGGAGGATGAATTCCAGATTCTGGAGACTACACTTGACATCGGTCAGTGGTTTGCTTTCCGTCCGCCGATGATGAAAGAAAAGCTGACCAATGTACGTTATGGACAGACTGAAACCTTGACTTCGGATACGAAGGTTGTTGAACTCAAGGGATTTGGAAACGGTTTCAGCAACGTGATGTATTTTGAACGCCGGCATGGCATCTGGAAGCTGATGAAGTTTGAGGATTTAAGTGACTAGACAGAACGTTTCATTGACTTTTTTTACTGATTGATGCATGAAAGAATTATATAATTGCTCGCTGCTGCCTTACAATACCTTCGGTATGGATGTGAAGGCTTCCCGCTTTGTGGAGTATGCGTCAGTGGAGGAACTTCGCGGTTTGTGGAATGCAGAGCGTGAAGCGGTTGCCCGCGCTTTACATATTGGCGGAGGAAGTAATCTGCTGTTTGCTTCTGATTATGAAGGTCTGATTCTGCATTCGGACATAAAGGGATATACGGTGGTAAAGGAAACGGAAGAAGAGGTGGAAGTCCGTGTCGGAGCCGGTGAAGTATGGGATGATTTTGTAGCTTATACGGTTGCCAATGGCTGGTATGGTGCGGAAAACCTTTCATTGATTCCCGGTGAGGTCGGGGCATCGGCCGTACAGAATATCGGTGCCTATGGTGTGGAAGCCAAGGATCTGATTGTTTCGGTAGATACGTTTGGACTGGAAACCGGAGAAGAACGCCGGTTCATGCAGGAGGAATGCCGTTATGCATATCGGGAAAGTGTCTTCAAACAGGAACTGAAAGGAAAATATGCAGTGACTTTCGTAACCTATCGGTTGAAAAAGCATCCTGTCTTCCATCTGGAATATGGAAATATCCGTGCGGAACTGGAGAAACAAGGATGCCAGGTAGATCTGGAGAATGTACGCCGGATCATAATTGCCATCCGGCAGGCCAAGTTGCCTGATCCGAAAGTATTGGGCAATGCAGGCAGTTTCTTTATGAATCCGGTTGTACCGAAAATGCAGCTTGAAGCATTGCTCGCACAATATCCGGACATGCCTCACTATCCGGTGGATGAAGCTCATGTCAAGATTCCGGCCGGATGGATGATCGACCGTTGCGGATGGAAAGGAAAGCGTGTGGGACATGCCGGTGTGCATGAGAAACAGGCGCTGGTACTGGTCAATTGCGGCGGAGCAACCGGAAAGGAAGTCATGCATCTGGCTGAAGAAATAGTGGCTTCCGTTCGCGAACGTTTTGGTGTGACCATTCGGCCGGAAGTAAATTATATCGGCTGAAAGGTTGAAAATGTCAAACTAATCAGAACGGAGAGAGTATGAAGGTAACCATATTGGGTAGCGGAACCTCAACCGGAGTCCCTCAGGTGGGCTGCAGGTGTGAGGTGTGTACCAGTAAAGATCCTCGTGACAACCGCTTGCGTTGTTCGGGAATGGTAGAAGTGAATGGAGTGCGTATCCTGATAGACTGCGGTCCGGATTTCCGTGAACAAATGATCCGCATGGATGATTACCGGCCGATTGATGCCGTATTGATCACCCACGAGCATTATGATCACGTAGGAGGGCTGGACGATTTGCGTCCTTTCTGCCGTTTCGGAGATATTCCGGTCTATGCCGAAGCATATACGGCCGACCGCCTTCAGGCTCGTATTCCTTATTGTTTTACTGAAAATCTGTATCCGGGAGTACCTCATATTCCGTTGCACGTTATTGAGGCTGGCAAACCTTTCACCGTCAGCAACAGTTATGGCCATTCGGTAGAAGTACTTCCTTTTCGGGTTATGCACGGCAAACTTCCGATTATGGGATATCGTATTGGGGAGATGGCCTGGATTACGGATATGCTGACTATGCCGGCTGCTTCATACGCGTGTCTGAAAAACCTGGATTGTCTGGTGATCAATGCTTTGCGCCAGGAACAGCATCCCACTCATCAGACTGTTCGTGAAGCCCTGGCACAGATATCATGCATTCAGCCGGAAGAAGCCTTTTTGATTCATGCGAGTCATCAGATCGGACTGCATGCAGAGGTGGAAAAAGAATTGCCGCCGCATGTGCATCTGACATACGACGGCATGGTTATCTGGCTTTGAGCAACCGGTTTCGTATCGGTGGTTATCGGGGGATGCGGGCTTTGAGCGATTCCTTGCAAAGTCCGTTCAGACCGCATGACTCACATTTCGGATTGCGTGCCGTACAGACATAGCGTCCGTGAAGGATCAGCCAATGATGTGCGGTCGGTATTAATTCTTCGGGAATATATTTGATGAGATATTTTTCTGTGGCCAGTGGAGTGGTACAGGTCTGGGGAACCAGTCCGATGCGGTGACTTACGCGAAATACGTGGGTGTCGACAGCCATAGCTGCTTTGTTGAAGACAACACTCTGGATCACATTGGCCGTCTTGCGTCCCACTCCGGGAAGCTTGACCAGTTGTTCCAGTGTGTCGGGCACTTCTCCATGAAAATCTTTCACCAGCATTTGTGCCATGCCGACCAGGTGCTTGGACTTGTTATTGGGGTAACTCACACTCCGTATGTATTCAAAGATAACTTCAGGAGTACTGGCAGCCAGTGCTTCCGGAGTCGGAAAGTCCCGGAACAGGGGAGGCGTAATCATGTTGACCCGCTTGTCTGTACATTGTGCACTGAGGATCACTGCGATGAGGAGCTGAAAAGGATTTTCGTAGTGCAGTTCCGTTTCAGCCACAGGCATGGCCTGCTGGAAATAGGTGATGACTTTTTCGTATAATTCTTTCTTTCGCATGGTTGACAATTCTTAATCAGCAAATGGATTGCTGGGTGATGTATTTTTGTTTGTTCGGGAAAGTATATGTAGCCTGTTTCCCGTTTTTGTCCGTGCTTCCGGATCAGTACCATTTCTTTCTGCGGAACAGCAGATAGACAGCCGTTCCTGTTACAAGCATGAGTATCCAGGCAAAAAGATAGCCGTATTTCCAGTTCAGTTCGGGCATCCAGCTGAAATTCATTCCCCAGATACCGGCCAGGAAGGTCAGCGGGATGAAAATGGTGGAAACGATGGTCAGTTGTTTCATGATTCCGTTCATGCGCTGGTCGTTGTTGGACAGATAAAGATCCACCAGGGCCGAGATCATGTCCCGGCATCCTTCCAGTGTCTGGAGAACGAACTGCAGATGATCGTTCACATCGTTGAAGAACGGACGGTTGGACTTGTGCAGAAGCGTATTGTCCGAGTGCAATAACTTGTTGATATGTTCCTTGAGCGGAAGGATGCTCTTCTTGATCAGACGGAAGATACGGCGGTATTGCTGGATTTCTTCGATGCCTGGCATTTCGGCAGGATTGGAAGAAAGCAGGCGTCCTTCCATGTCTTCCAGCTCATCTTCCAGATCAGAAATGATGGACATGAAGCTGGTCATGACGCTGTTCAAGATCACGCTGAGCAGAAAGTCTGTCTGTCGGTTGCGGATCTTGAGCACATTTTTCTCCAAAGCCGTGTGGATTTCGTTCAGCATCTCGGTTTCTTTTTCGACGAACGTGAGCAGGAAGTTCTCTCCCTGAATGATACAAAGCTGCTGCGACAGATAATTATTGTCTTTTTCCGCAGTCAGTTGTTTCAGGATGATTACATTATAATTTTCATGTTCTTCGATTTTGGTCAGGTGATCTGCATTCAGAATATCTTGTGTGACCAAAAAGTCGATACCGAAGTGTTGGCAGACTTTTTGCACGGTTTCCGTGTTCTGCAGTCCGTGTATCTGTATCCAGTTGATGCTGTTCGGCTGAAGATGAGGAATCATTTCGTCTATATCTTTGCCGTTGCAGTCGTGTACCCCCTCAGGATTATACGAGCAGAGGTGAAGATGAGTCGGAGTCTGGCTGATTCCCGTATAGTTCAGCTTCTCACTAAGCAGATTGTTCTTTGTCATAGCCTGTGAACGTTAGTCTATTCTTTTCAGTACAACATCTTTTTTGTCAATGTATTTATCGAAGTGGAAAGAAGGCATGCCAAGTGCGATACCGGCATGTATGGTACAGCCTTCAATGCCCAGCAGTTTCTGCAATTCTTTTTTCCGGTTCATGCCGGCGGCACTGCATACAAATCCGGTGTAGAACTGGGAAACGCCACATGCTTCGGCCATGAGTGAAGCATTCTGGTAAGCCAGGTTACAGTCCTGACATCCGAAACGTTCTTTACTTCCGGTATAGAAGAACAAGGCTGCAGCAGCTCCCCGCAGGATACCGTCATTCCCTTTGTCGAACTCTTCCTGCAGTTGTTTGAAAACCGGAATATAGCGATAGCTGGAGGGCATGAGCGGCTTCAGTATCATTTTCAACAATGGATTTTCCACTGCATGGACAATAGACATGAAAGTACCGATGGTGATTCGGCTGATTTCCTTCAGTGTTTCGGGGCGGGTCACCAGTACCATCTTGACTTCCTGCGCATTGGTAGCTGTCGGAGCCCGGTGTGCTGCTTCAATAATTCGTTGCAGTAATTCTTCCGGAACCCGTTGCTTGGAGAAAGCACGATTGGAACGGCGGGAACGGATGAGCAGTTCTACCTGGTCGGCTGTGGGCAACTGGCTTCGGTCGAATGCATGGACTTTTTCAGGAGGGAAATCCGAATGTTCAATGGAATTGCCGGGACAAACGGCTACGCAATGTCCGCAACTGATGCAGGCGTCGGCATTTACTTCAATGCCTTTATCCTCATGAAAACTGAATAGAACAGAGGGACATATTCTGACGCATTTCTTACAGCGTATACAGGTGTTCTGATTAATATGTATTTGAGTCATTGTATGAAATGAATTAGGATACATGATGCACAAAGGTACGATTTTTATTTGTTTTTCTCTGTTAGCATAAAGTTTTTATGGAGGAATGGCTTCTGAATCATTCGATCATTCATCTGGCAGAAAAAGTAACGTCGGACTGGAGTAATCCGGGCTTACCCTGAAGCGATTTCCTTAACTTGGAGAAGAAGATAAGATTCTCCGGTTGAATTTCATTATATTCCGAAAATTCTTCGTACCTTTGCAGTCCGTTAAAAGAGAACATTTACTTACGATGCCGTGAATAGCGGTCGTGTATTCTAGAACACCACGTAAAAAACAGGAGCGATGAAAAAAGAAAATCTTGTATCAGTACCTTTTATGGTCTTGGGTATTGTGTTTTGTACCTGCCTTGTGGCAGCCAATCTGTTAGAGACCAAAGTTGTTCAACTGGGCCCGATTTCCGTTACGGCAGGGCTGATTGTATTTCCCGTTTCATACATTATTAATGATTGCATTGCCGAAGTGTGGGGATTCCGCAAGGCGCGTCTGATCATTTGGATGGGGTTCCTGATGAACTTCATGGTAGTAGCCATGGGGCAGATTGCTGTAGCTTTGCCGGCGGCTCCATTCTGGGAAGGGGAAGAAGGTTTTAATTTTGTATTCGGCATGGCGCCCCGTATTGCTGCTGCGAGTCTGACAGCTTTTCTGGTCGGTTCGTTTATCAATGCATACGTGATGAGCCGTATGAAGGTGGCTTCACATGGAAAAAACTTTTCTGCCCGTGCCATTCTGTCGACTGTGGCCGGTGAGGGAGCCGACTCTCTGATCTTTTTCCCGCTGGCATTCGGAGGACTGATGCCTGTGTCTGAACTGGCTAAGATGATGCTGGTGCAGGTCATTCTGAAGACTCTTTATGAAGTGATTGTCCTTCCTGTCACCATTCGTGTCGTGAAATACATCAAGCGGGTAGACCAGAGTGATGTGTACGACGAGCATATTTCCTATAATGTCCTGAAGATTTCTGACATTAATTAAGCAACTTTATCGGTTTAATCAAATAAAATATGAATAACGAAACAGCCCTTGTTGTATTCAGTGGGGGACAGGATTCCACCACTTGTCTGTTTTGGGCAAAGAAACATTTCAAGAAAGTTTATGCCCTGAGTTTTATATATGGCCAGAAACATGTGAAAGAGGTGGAACTGGCACGCGAGATTGCGCGGAAGGCTGATGTGGAATTTGCTGTGATGGACGTTTCTTTCATCGGCCATTTGGGTAAGAATTCCTTGACAGATACATCGATTCACATGGATGAAGAGAAGCCGGCCGATTCATTTCCCAATACATTTGTTCCGGGAAGAAACCTGTTTTTCCTGAGCATTGCAGCGGTTCATGCCCGTGAAAAAGGCATCAGTCACCTGGTGACCGGAGTATCACAGACCGACTTCAGCGGCTATCCAGACTGTCGTGATTCTTTTATTAAATCGCTTAACGTGACCTTGAACCTGGCCATGGATGAGCAGTTTGTTATCCATACTCCTTTGATGTGGATTGACAAGGCGCAGACCTGGGCACTGGCTGACGAACTGGGTGTACTTGACCTGATCCGTCATGAGACGCTGACTTGTTATAACGGTATCCCCGGAGACGGCTGTGGACATTGTCCGGCATGTAAGCTTCGTCGGGAAGGCCTGGAGAAATATTTGCAGAGTAAAAATCAAACGAATGAATAAGTTTATGGAAAGAAAAGACGAACTGACCCTGTTGGGAAACAAGCATACGGAATATAAGCAGGACTATGCGCCTGAGGTACTGGAAGCTTTCATGAACAAGCATCCTGAGAATGATTACTGGGTACGTTTCAATTGTCCGGAGTTCACAAGCTTGTGTCCGATTACGGGACAGCCTGACTTTGCCGAGATCCGCATCAGTTATCTGCCCGACAAGAAGATGGTGGAAAGCAAGAGCCTGAAACTTTATCTCTTCAGCTTCCGCAATCACGGTGACTTCCATGAAGATTGTGTGAATATCATCATGAAGGATCTGATTCGCCTGATGGATCCGAAGTATATTGAAGTAACGGGTATCTTTACTCCACGTGGCGGTATCTCCATTTATCCGTATTGCAATTACGGACGTCCAGGTACGAAGTACGAAGAGCTGGCAGAGTACCGCCTGCGGAATCACAACTGATTTTTGAGGAGCTGTTGATGATTACGACAGCTCCAGTCCCAGTGCCTCTTTCAGCTTGAGCAGTTTGGGGTTTTTCTGGCTCATCATCTGGAAACGTTCCACGTGGCTGTAGGCACGTATATTTTCGTTCGGAGCACTGACACGTACCGTCATCCGGATTTTCCGGTTATGCAGTTGGGTGCGGAGATGCGTTTCGATGTGCGGAGCCAGCTGTTGCATGTACTTCTGCACAATGTCATTGTCCACAGCCACTTCAAACGTAACTCCGTCTTTCAGCAGTTGAGGCTGCATGTTCATCATGCGGCCTGCGTTGGCTGCTTCTTCTTTCGGAAGGCGGGCGGCAAATTCACGCCAGTAGTAGTTGAGGTCTTTTTCATTAAAGATATAATCTTCCCAGTTGGCATCTGCCTGCGGGATGGCAGCCGTAGCCTGTGCAGCAGGAGCGGCTTTTTCTGTTTGTGGTGCCTGCGACCGCCGGATGGAAATACCTATGCTTCCGGCTTTCATGACCGGAATCTTCTTTTCCGCCGATGTTTTCGGCAGCGGATTGGCATGCATCGGGCCGGCTCCGGGGGCTGAAGCCTGCGGAGACGGAGCGGATGTTGCGGGCTGAACCGGTTCTGCCGGACGGTATGAGGCGTTCGGTTGCTGTAAGGTAGAAGCATAGTTGCCGGCTGGCTGTGCCGCGTAGTTCCCGGCAGCAGGCTGCGGTTTCGGTGTAGCGGGTTGAGCCGCTTGGGCAGTAGCCTGATTGAAAACGGGAGATAAAGTCTGCTTAGGGCTGCGCCCCTGGCCCGGCTCTTCAGCTTCAGCAGTCAGTTGGGCCACCTGTATCAGGGTCAGTTCCACGAGCAGACGCTTGTTCTTGCTCAACCGGTAGTTGAGGTCACAATCGTTGCACAGCTTCATCGCCTTGTATAGAAACTGCGGCGTGCATTTCTGTGCCTGAGCCTGATAGCGTTCGCGGATGGAAGCTCCCACTTCCAGCAAAGGCAGGGTAGCCGGATCACGGCTCACCAGCAGATCCCGCAGATGAGAACTCAGTCCGGTGATGAAATGATTCCCGTCGAATCCTTTTTTCAGTACATCGTTGAAGAGAAGCATGCATTCCGTTACCTTGTTTTCCAGGAAACAGTCTGTCAGCCGGAAATAATATTCATAATCCAGTACGTTCAGGTTGTCGATGACACTCTTGTAAGTGATGTGTCCGTTTGTGAAGCTCACCACCTGGTCGAAGATGGACAGAGCATCACGCATACCTCCGTCGGCCTTCTGGGCGATGACATTCAGGGCTTCCGGTTCGGCTTCCACATGTTCCTTGAGGGCCACGCTTTCCAGGTGTTCCACCATGTCGCTGACACTGATCCGGTTGAAATCATAAATCTGGCAGCGGCTCAGGATCGTCGGAAGGATCTTATGCTTTTCAGTGGTCGCCAGGATGAAGATTGCATGATGAGGCGGTTCTTCCAGCGTTTTGAGGAAGGCATTGAAGGCTGCCTGTGAAAGCATGTGTACCTCGTCGATGATGTACACCTTGTACTTGCCGATCTGTGGCGGGATTCTCACCTGTTCGATCAGGGAGCGGATGTCCTCTACTGAATTGTTCGAAGCGGCATCCAGTTCGTGTATATTGTAGGAGCGTTGTTCGTTGAAAGCCTGGCAGGATTCACATTCGTTGCAGGCTTCTCCGTCTTCCTTCGGATGAAGGCAGTTGATGGTTTTCGCAAATATACGTGCACAGGTTGTCTTTCCCACTCCGCGGGGTCCGCAGAACAGGTAGGCATGAGCCAGCTTCTGATTGGCGATGGCGTTCTTCAGGGTAGTGGTCAGTGCACGCTGTCCGACTACCGTATCGAACGTGGTCGGACGATATTTACGCGCTGATACAATATAATTTTCCATAAATCGGATGAGTTGTTTGAATTCATATCTTTCGCAAAAGTACATAAAATCTGCCAACCTTCTAAACGATGTCGTTTATTATTTCGCTGCACGGATGCGATACTTTCCGGATTTGTGTGTGATCTCACTTTTTTTCGTATCTTTGCGGCTGTGTATTAAGAATCTGTTTTATGAGTAAATTACTAGAGGCCTGGAACTTTATCCGCCGGTATAAATATGCGATCACAATCGGTGTTTTTCTGCTGATTATCGGTGTGCTGGACGAAAACAGTCTGATCCGTCGCATCTCTCACCGCCGTGAAATCTATCAGCTGAATTCAGAAATTGAGCGCTATCGCAAGCTGTATGAGGAAGACAGCCGCATGCTGAAAGAGATTACCTCGAATCCGAAGGAGCTGGAGAAGGTGGCTCGTGAGCGGTACCTGATGAAGAAATCTAATGAAGATATTTACGTTTTTGAAGAAGATTTGAAATGACAGCCCGACAATCAAATATATTGGCCATGACCGGAGCAGTTCTTTTGTTCATCGGTCTGGCGCTCCAGTTTGTGAAATTAGTGTTTGCTCCCTATGTCTATCTGGCCGGTTCCATCCTGTTTGCCTATGTGCAGGTACGTTCAGGCTATGACGGCAAGAACATCGTGATCCGCCGTCTCCGTCGCCAGCAGCTGATGGGAGCCATGTTGCTTGTTTTCACGGGAGTGCTGATGCTGTTGTGGCATCGCAACGAGTGGATTGCCTGTCTGAGCATTGCTGCCGTGCTGGAACTTTACACGGCTTTCCGTATTCCTCAGGAGGAACAGAAAGAAAAGAATTCCTGAAAGCTTTGATTTTCAGGGATGTTATGTTCCTGAAAAAACGTCCCGTTGTTTTTTAAAAACGTTTCGTCGTATATTGTTAAATGTTTCGGGCTTTTACCTGAAACGTCCTTATGTTTTTGAGCGGATGGTGCAGTCCGCTTTTTTTGTATGCCTGCATGTCTGCCGAAAAGAAGAAGTGCCGGTGCAGTCTTCTTGCGAAGGGTTGCACCGGCACTTCCGGTTAATGTCTTTCCCGCTCAGGTTATGGGCGGAATTTGACGGTTCCTTATCGGATGATTGTCATTTCCTTGATCAGATGACCTGCTCCCGCATACTTGTCGATGATGAACAGCGTATAGCGGATGTCTACCACAGCAGCGCGCTGCAACTGGGGATTATAGGCAATGTCACCCGTCAGACCTTCGTAGTTGCGGTCGAATCCGGTACCGATCAGTTCGCCTTTGGCATTGAAGACCGGCGATCCTGAGTTACCTCCGGTGTTGTCGGTTGCCGTTGCAAAACAGATAGGCATGCGTCCGTCCGGCATGGCATACGGGCCGAAATCTTTCTTCTCATACAGTTCCTTGAGGCGGGCCGGTACGGCGAATTCCGGATTGTTGGGATCTTCCTTTTCCATGACTCCTTTCAGTGTCGTGTAGTAGAGATATTCCTTTCCGTCTGCCGGTTCATACGATCCGATCTTGCCGTAAGTGAGTCGCAGGGTAGAGTTGGCATCGGGATAAACCGGTGTCTTCTCTTTATGCTTGAGTTCCAGCATACCTGCCACCCAGGTCTTGTGTGCCCGGTTATAAGCATTGGTCTCTGCCTTCATGGCATCACTGGTAGCCTGATATCCTTTTTTCACCGATGAGGCATACTGCACCATCAGGTCGTTGGCCAAAGTTTCTGCATCCGGTTTTTTGAGGAAACGCTCCAAAGCTTCCGGACTGCTGAAAACAGACTGGCTGAAGCAAGCGTCGACAAAGGCATCGGTATTGCCCTGGAACTTCTTATCGATCAGCTGGAAAATGCTGATGCGCTGTTCGGCAGGAACCAGCCGGGCATACAAGGCGATCAGCTGACGGGATACCTTGCGGTCTACTTCCGGGTTGTAATCTTTGTTGAAGAACTTCTTGCTGCTGTTTCTGAGCTGTTCGGTTGCTTCACTGATTTCTTTCTTTTTCCCGTTCTGCAAGGCTTTCAGCAGACCGGCTGTTTCCGGAATGTTGGAGAATTCGGTTCCCAGCATCAGTGCTTCGTAGATAGCCTGCTGATGATAAACCGCGTCGTGGCGTTTGGCAACAATCTTGCGGATGGTCTCATAAGCCTCGCGATAAGCATCGTTTCCGGTTTCACGTCCGAACTCAAGAAGTCTTTCCTGCTGTTCCTTTTTACGGTTCAGCACCTTCAGTTTCACCAGTCCTTCGTTCATACCGATGGCATTTTTCCAGTAGTTGGCCGAAGAAGCATATTTGGCTGCATACTGGATGCGAGTTCTGGCGTCCTTTTGCATTTCCTCGTTCAACGCTCTCAGTCGCACGCCACGAACCGTGTCACGCATGAAGTTGGTAGTCTGCATACGTTCTTCCACTTCGTCGCTGATCATGTAGCGCCAGTTGCGTCCGGGGAAACCCATCACGAAAGTGAAGTCACCTTCCTTGACACCTTTCAGATTGATGGCGATGTGTTTCTTGACTTTCAACGGAACATTGTCTGCGCTGTATTTGGCCGGTTTTCCATCCTTGTCGGCATAGATGCGGAAGATGGAGAAGTCACCGCAATGACGCGGCCACATCCAGTTGTCGGTGTCGGCACCGAACTTACCGATGGAAGAGGGAGGTGCGCCCACCATTCGGATATCCTTGTAGACGGTCTTGACAAACAGGTAATATTTGTTTGCGCCGTAGAACGGTTTCAGTTCCAGTATGGTGAACTCGTCGGTGTGGATTTTTTCCTGCTCGGCAAAGCGGTCAGCCACCTTGCTGAGGTAGGAAGGAGACAGATAGTTCAGTCCTTCCGGATCTTCATCTTTTTGCAGCTGTTCCATCACGTAGTCCGTCACATCGAGGATACGGTCGATGTAAGTAACGGTCAGTCCCTCGCAGGGAAGTTCCTGTTCACGGGTCATGGCCCAGAAGCCGTCGGTCAGATAGTCATGCTCCACCGAACTGTGCTGCTGGATGTAGCCATATCCGCAATGGTGGTTGGTCAGTACGAGACCTTCCGGAGAAATGACTTCACCGGTACATCCTCCTCCGAAGTGAACGACTGCACCCTTCAGACTGATGCTGTCGGGGGAGTACACTTTGTCGATGCTGATATCCAGTCCGAGATCGTACATGACGGCAGCATTCTGCTTTTTCAGGTCGGTCAGCATCCACATCCCTTCGTCAGCATGGCTGGCGAAGGTTGTGAAAACGCTTAAAAGTGAGAATAGGATTGTTTTCTTCATCGTTTATTCTACAATGTTCATTTCGTCAATCAGGTTCTTGCATCCTCCCAGTTTTTCCACGATGAACAGGACATAACGGATATCTACGGCAATACAACGCTGCAGGTTGTTGTCGAAGTTGATGTCGCCGCTCAGTGATTCCCAGTTACCGTCGAAAGCAGTTCCGATGAGTTCACCGTTGCCGTTCATGACGGGTGATCCGGAGTTACCGCCGGTGATGTCGTTGGTTGTCAGGAAGCAAGCCGGCATTTCTCCGTTAGGCAACGCATAACGTCCGAAGTTCTTGGAAGCATAAAGCTCTTTCAGTTTGGCCGGTACGACGAATTCCGGGTTGTTGGGATCCTCTTTTTCCATTACTCCCTTCAGGGTTGTATAGTATTTGTAGTGGATTCCGTCTTTCGGATCGTAGGATTTCACGTTTCCGTAAGTCAGACGAAGCGTGAAGTTTGCATCCGGAGCTTTCGGAGTCGGTGCATACATTTCGCACAGACCGCGAACGTAAGTTTTGTGAAGCAGGTTGATGTCACCTCTTGCGTTGCTCAGTTGGTCAGCCAGTTCCTTATACTTCGCATTTCTTGCAACGGTGTATTGTACAGCCAGGTCCTTGTCGATTGCTTCAACGGTCGGGTTGGCCATGAATGCATCGAAGTTCTTTTCGCTGGCAAAGATGCTGTTGTCATACAAAGCATCCACGTAAGCATTGTAGTCGCCGTTGAACTGTTTCTGTACGGTCTGGTAGAAGTCGGGCAGAGCTTCCGCAGAAACTTTCGAAGCATACAGCGGGATCAGCACTTTGGCAACCTTGCGGTCTACTTCATGGTCGTAGTCCTTGTTGTGGATGTTGGCGAATTCCTTTTTCAGTGTTTCCAGTGCTTTGGCAATGTCCTTCTTGTTGTTCTTCTGCAAAGCGGTCTTCAGCTCATCGAAGGCAGCCTGAGGTGCACTGAATTCGATACCGCTGCGGAAAGTTTCGCTGAAGTAAGTATTGCGTGTCTGGATCGGCATAACCCGTTTGACGTATTCGTCAATCTGTCCGACCACCTTTTCATAATCTGCATTACCCTTTTCCTTGGCATACTGTGCAAAACGGCTTTCCTGTTCAGCTTTTGTTTCCAGTACTTTATTGTCTACAATGGCCTTGTTCATACCGATGGAGTTTTTCCAGTAGTTGCTTGATCCGGCAAACTTGCTGGCATACTGGATACGTACCTTGTCGCTGGCAGCCATTTCCTTGCGCAGTACGTTCTGGCGTGCTTCACGAACCTCGATGCGCGGCACGTTGGTAGCTTCCATACGGAGACGCACTTCGCTTTCGGTCAGATAACGGCTGGTGCTTCCCGGGAATCCCATGATCATGGCATAATCGCCTTCCTGCAATCCCTTCAGAGAGATGGTCAGGTATTTCTTTGATTTCAGGGGCACATTGTCCTTGCTGTATTCTGCCGGATTTCCGTCTTTGTCTGCATAGATACGGAAGATGGAGAAGTCGCAGGTGTGACGCGGCCACATCCAGTTGTCGGTTTCTCCACCAAACTTACCGATAGATGAAGGAGGAGCGGCAACCATACGAACGTCCTTGTATGTCTTGATGTAGAACAGATAGAAGCGGTTGCCTTCGTAGAAAGGCAGTGCCTGAGCCGTGATGCCCGGAGCTTTTTTCAGGTCGCTCTTCTTCAGTTCTTTTTCAGCGAGTTCTTTCAGGTATTTGCTGCCGAAGGTTTCAGCTTCGGTTACTTTTCCTTTCTTTACATCTTCGTTTACTTTTTCCGTTACATCCACGATGCGTTCAACGAAACGGAATGTCAGGCCCGGAGTAGGGATTTCTTCCTGATAACTTTTTGCCCAGAATCCGTCAGTCAGGTAGTCGTGTTCCACGGAACTGTGCTGCTGGATAGCTCCATATCCGCAGTGGTGGTTGGTCAGGATTAGTCCGTTGGGTGAAATGATTTCTCCCGTACAGCCTCCTCCGAAGATACCGACTGCATCTTTTAATGTCAGTTGTTCCGGATTATAAATGCTGGCAATGTCTATTTTCAGGCCCTGAGCTTTCATTCTGTCGGCCAGGTTCTGCTCTTGCATCATCTGCAGGAGCCACATTCCTTCATCGGCTTTTGCCGGTGAAAATGCCGCACAAAGCAGTGCGAGTGCTAGTACTTTCAGTTTTTTCATTCTATTTTTAGTTTAGATAAATTTATGCAGGTAATTAAAATACAAAGGTAATAAAAATATTAGGAATACTTGTCTTTGACATCAGGTTACTTACATTTGCTTTTTATCCTTTTGTCATCCGGCTGACATTTTGCATATTCGGGCCTGTGAGAGTCGCTGATTTGCGCCCCGAGGTGCGGGGAGAAGCCAATTCGCGAACGGAAAATTACTTATTTGCTTGTACTTGAGTTTGTTAGCTGAAAATTTAACATATTCAGGCTGCTCATCCGGATCAGAAAAGAGGCATCTGGAGCAGCGAAAGGAACATTCGGAGCCGATGTCTGCCCGTTCTTCCAGATTCGTGCGGTCGTTTTCCTTAGTTTGACCGCACATTTTGGCCGGAACGGGCTGTCGAAAGCACCGCAACGGCCTGACGATTTCTGCATAATGAACCGTTATTTCTGCATCTGTATGCAAAAGATTGCATAAAATATCGCTTTTATCTCCGGATTGCTTTCCGGATGAAGCCGGATCAGATCCGGGCGTGTAAGTCTTTTCTGTCAGAATGATTCAAAAGGAAACCGGAAAGTCCGGCGGGCTTTCTTTTTGCCCCGATGCTTTTGCTTACAGTCTGTCACACTCCCTTTTCGGCCACTTTCAGGAACTGTTCCGAAAGAGTAATAATCCTCTATTTAAGTTTAAATTTTGGTAATTTTCTTTTGTCAAAACGACAAAGATTATACCTTTGTCGCGTAATTCAAATAAAGTATCGCGAGCATGTATAAACTTTATTTTTTCCTGTTTTGTGCTGTGCTTTTTGCTTCTTGCGGTAAGAAATACAGAATAGAAGGGGTGTCTTCCGTTTCATTGCTGGACGGCAAGATGCTGTTTATCAAAGTGCCGGCAGGTGACAAATGGGTAAATATTGACTCGGCAGAGGTGATTCACGGCCTGTTCAAGATGGAGGGAAAAGCAGATTCAACGATGTTGGCTACTCTGTTTATGGACGATGAATGCATCATGCCTTTCGTCATTGAACAAGGAAAAATCAATATCAATATTGACAATGCAGGCATCACCATCAAGGGAACTCCGCTGAATGACAGTTTCAATGATTTCATCATGCAGAAAAATTCACTGGACGACCGCGCATACGAAGTGGAGCGTGAGGAAAGCCGCATGATCATGGACGGTAAGGATCTGATGACGGTTCATCAGGAAATCGAGAAAAAGCGCCTGGCTTTGTCGGACGAGATGAATACGCTGGTGAAGGATTTCATTGGAGCCAACTATGACAATGTGCTGGGTCCCGGAGTATTTATTTTGTGGTGCAACAGCATGCCCTATCCGATTCTGACTCCTCTGATGAAGGAAATTGTGGACAAGGCGCCGGAATCGTTCCGCAATGATCCGCTGGTCAGGGAATTCCTGATGGTGGCGCGGAGCAATATGGAGAAGATGCATTGATAAAGAAAAGGCATACAGAGAGGTGCGGTTGCACGGTCTGTATGCCTTTTTTTCAGTTACGATATTTTTCGGGGAGTCCGCTCTCGATGGCCTGATAGGATTCGGTCATCAGTTCTTTCAGATTTTCTTCTCCCTTTCCCTTGGGATAGATCGGCGTGTGGATTGTCAGTTTGAGCCGGTGCCAGGAAAGGAGTTTGCCGGTTCTCGGCAGTATGTCAAACGATCCGTCGATGGTCATCGGAACGACGGGCAGCTGAAGCTGGTCGGCCATCAGGAAGGCTCCTTTCTTGAATTCATTCATATGGCCGGTAAAGGTGCGCCGTCCTTCGGGGAAGACAACAAGCGAAGTTCCTCCCTGCAACACTTTTTCCGCATGCTTGATGGTTTCATAAACTTTTCTAGGGCTGGATTTATCTACAAAAATGAAACCGGCCGATTCGCATGCCTTTCCGACAAAAGGAACTTTGCGGAGACTTTTTTTCATCATCCATTTGAAGTTTCTTCCCAGAAATCCGTAGATCAGGAATATATCGAATGCTCCCTGATGATTGGCCAGGAAAACATACGATGTGCGGTGGTCGATCTTTTCGTGACCTTCTACGGAAACCGGCAGAAGAAACAGCCAGCAGGTGAGTTGAGACCAGATTTTTCCGGGATAGTATCCCCAGAAATGTCCGTTTCCCAGCCAGCATCCGATCATGGTGGTCAGTGCCGTGAGGATGGTCAGAACCAGAAAGATGGGCAGACCGATGCAGATTTGGTAAATGATGTATAAGATCTTCATTGTTTATTGGTTTTTATTGATTGAATACTACTTCTGCGTAAGGTGATAAGTGTAATTTCCGGCCACGCACCCAGGCGCATGGGGAAAAGAACATAGCCCAGACCTACGTTCACATAAAGGCCTCGTCCGTCTTCCAGGTACATGCCGCAGTGCTCCGGATAAACGAAGCGGGAGAAGGAGAAACCGAAGAGCCGGATCTGCATGTCGTGTGTATGGCCCGACAGGGTGAGCTGAACATCGCTTTCCGGCAATATTTCTCTGCGCCAGTGTGTCGGATCGTGACTGAGCAGGATCTTGAACATTCCTTCAGTTCCCTGAAGTGCCTGAGTCAGGTTGGCGTAGTCGGGGAAGGGAGGAGCTCCGCTGTTTTCCACGCCGGCCAGTGCAATGGAGTCGTTTCCCCGGTGCAGAATGCGGTGGCTGTTCATCAGCATTTGCCATCCCATGCGGTTTTCCCGGACGATGAGGCTGTCCACATTGGCAATCCGGTCAAGTTCGGATTCCCATCGGGTGTAAGTGCCATAGTCGTGGTTTCCCAAGACGGAGAACACTCCGTCTTTTGCGCGGAGTTGTGACAGGACGGGAACGAATTCGGTCATTTCGTCCGCACGGCTGTTGACCAGGTCACCGGTGAATACCGCCAGATCCGGATGCTGGTCATTGCATAAGTCGATGGCCCGTTGCAGGGCATGGCCGTTGCCTTTCCAGCTTCCCGAATGGATATCGGACAACTGGAGAATGCGGTATCCGTCGAAAGCATCCGGCAGATCGGGCGAAACGTAAGTAACCTGATGTACCTTGAAGTTCTCTTTTCCCCGGACTGCACCGAACAATATGTAGCCAAAGGTGGCCAGTGCAGGCAGGAGAGCAATCCATCCGTGAGGAAGCCGGATGCGGAGCAGATTGGAAATTCCCCGCACCAGCAGGCTGAACAGTGCAAATACCGCTTTGGGAACAGCGATACATAATGTAATGATCAGGTAAGTTCCGAAGTGGTGTTGCTGTATGCTGTCCTTGAACAGAATGAATATCAGCAGTACCAGCAACAGGGACGCACTGGGAATGCCGAACAGTTGTTTCCATAATTTGTTGGACTGATGGCGGATGTATGCTTTGTAGATATACCAGTCGGGCAATAAAAGCAGGACGATAAAGAACAGGGAAACTCTCAGCAGAATCATGGCTTATGGTCAGTCTTGTAAGTTGGCAGATAGATATTTTCTCATTTCTTTTACGCTGAAGCCTCTTCGTTTAGCATAGTCTTTCAGCTGTTCTTCGTCGATTTTTCCCACCGCAAAGTAGCGGGAAGCCGGATGCGAGAACATCAGACCGCATACGGAAGCATGAGGTTGCATCATGCCGTTCTCAGTCAGATGAATGCCGATGCGCTTCATGTCGATCAGTTCATCCAGCAGATAGCTTACTGAAATATCGGGTAAGGAGGGATATCCGACAGCGGGACGTATGCCCTGATAGTCTTCATTGAGCAGCAGTTTCATGGTCAGCTGTTCGTCGGGTGCGTAGCCCCATGCTTTTTTCCGGATGAATTCATGGAGTTTTTCGGCAGCAGCTTCCGCCAGTCTTTCGCCGAGCGTCTTAATCAGCAGATGCTTGTAGTCATCATTCTGGTAAGGCTCTTCCATGCGTTCGTCGATGGTTGTGGCAAACGCTCCTACGGTATCGGCAATTCCGGAACTCAACGGACGGACGAAATCACTCAGACAGAGAAACGGATCTGTGGGATGAATGCGGGTCTGCTGTCTCAGGAGCGGAAAGCGATGGCCGGCAAGGATCAGATTGTCTCCGTCGGCATTGGCTTCCATCAGCCGGTAGACGGCATACACTTTATACTTTCCATCTATGGCGTTCAGCATGCGGTTGGCTTCCTTATGCAGCTGCATAGCCTCTGCTGCCTTGGCGCGGTCGGCTTCGGGAAAGGAAGCCAGCCATCCGGCACGGCAAGCATCACAGCCGTGAATATCGGCAATAGTTGCAAACCGTGGCTGAAATCCCCAGGCATGGAAAAAATAAATCCAGTTGATGTATTCAGCCAGGTCGTGAATGTCGTAAGTAACGGTTGTAATACCCATAAGAATCACATTTCGTTTTAATCTTTAAAGAGCTCTCCGGAAAGTCAGAGCCTGTCCGCGTACTTCCTTGTGGAGTTGTCCGTTGTCATAGACCAGAGATCCGTTGACGAAGGTCTTCTCAACCTGAGCATGGAAACGCTGTCCTTCCATCGGACTCCAGCCGCATTTGCTCTGGATGCACTCGGGAGTGACGGTCCATTCTTTGTTCGGATTGACCAGTACGAGGTCGGCCTGATAGCCGGTTCGGATGAAACCACGGCCCTGAATCTGGAAAAGTTCAGCCGGAGCGTGACACATTTTCTGGACGAGCTGTTCCATGGTCAGGACTCCTTCGCGCACCAGTTCCATGATACTGATCAGGGAGAACTGGAGAGTCGGCATGCCGGATACCGCTTTCAGGGCTCCTCCTGCCTTTTCGCTCAGCAGATGGGGAGCATGATCTGTTCCGATCACGTCAATCCGGTTTGTGGCGAGTGCCTGGCGTAAAGCATCCCGATCCTGTCTCGTCTTGATGCTGGGGTTGCATTTGATGCGTGCTCCCAACGTCTTGTAGTCTTCGTCACAGAAGAAGAGATGAGACACACAGGCTTCCGAAGTGATGCGCTTTTCCCCGAGAGGACGGTCTTCGAAAAGTTCCAGCTCGCGTGCTGTGCTTACATGCAGGACATGCAGGCGTGCTCCGGTCTCTTTGGCCAGCTGTATAGCCAGAGAAGAAGAACGGTAGCAGGCTTCTTCACTGCGGATGAGCGGGTGGCAGGAAATATCGGGATCCTCTCCATATTTTTGTTTGAAGAGTTCTGTATTCTGACGGATGATATTCTGGTCTTCACAGTGGGTAGCAATCAGCATCCCTGCCTCAGAGAAGATTCTTTTGAGGGTTTCCATGCGGTCGACCAGCATGTTTCCGGTACTTGCTCCCATGAAGAGTTTGACTCCGCATACATGGGTCTTGTCAAGAGCGGCCAGCTGGTCAGCATTGTTGTTGGTTGCTCCAAAATAGAAAGAATAGTTGACCAGGCATTTCCGGGCTGCATCAGCAAACTTGTTGTCCAGTGCTTCGAGGGTTGTAGTCTGCGGATTACAGTTGGGCATATCCATGAAAGAGGTGACTCCTCCGGCGGCAGCTGCCGCTGTTTCTGTAGCCATGTCGGCTTTATGAGTCAGTCCGGGATCGCGGAAATGTACATGATCATCGATCACGCCGGGCAACAGATAACATCCCGTCGCGTCAATCTCTTTGTCGCAGGGTGATGCCGGAGTTTGTCCGTTTTCCAGTATTTCAGCTATCTTTTCATTTTCTATTACTACAGAGCCGACGAATTTTCGTCCTTCATTTACAATGGTTGCATGATGTATCCACGTACGCATGTTTCTTAGTTTTTTATTTTGGAAGGATATTTTCGGAACCAGCTGTCCCATTTTAGTTTAATCACACCGAATACGGCTTCACCGAAAATGCTGCTGTTCATCTTGGAAGTTCCCAGTTCGCGGTTGATGAAGATGACGGGTACTTCTATGATTTTGAATCCGCATTTGTAGGCAGTGAATTTCATTTCTATCTGGAAGGCGTACCCCTTGAAACGGATCTTGTCCAGCGGAATGGTTTCCAGCACTTCGCGGCGGTAGCATTTGAAGCCCGCTGTCGTGTCATGAATGGGCAGACCGGTAATGAAACGTACATATTTGGAAGCAAAGTATGACATGAGTACTCTTCCCATGGGCCAGTTGACCACATTGACTCCGCTGATATACCGGGAGCCGATTGCCACGTCTCCGCCCTCATCATGGCAGGCTTTATACAGGCGGGGCAGGTCATTGGGATTATGACTGAAGTCCGCATCCATTTCGAAGATGTAGTCATACTTGTGTTCGATCGCCCATTTGAATCCGGTAATGTAGGCTGTTCCAAGTCCTAATTTTCCTTTCCGTTCAATCATGAACAGGCGTTCGGGAAACTCTTGTTGCAGACGGCGTACGATATCAGCCGTTCCGTCCGGTGAGTTGTCTTCAATGATCAGAATATGGAAATATTTCTCCAGCTTGAAAATGGTCCGGATGATATTTTCAATGTTTTCTTTTTCATTGTAAGTCGGGATGATTATGATGCTGTCACTTGTTTGCATACTGATGTCTGTTTTAGGCAAAGATAGGGAATAATATAAGATGTCTCATCATTTTCTTCGAAAAAGTGATAAAAAACTTCGGATGCTTTTCTTTGCCATAAAAATAAAAATGCCGTATTCCCAACGTTCTGAGAATACGGCAAGGTCATATTTTTATTTATCCGATATGGCCAAAAGTATATTGTGCAGCTTGTGTCATCCAGTCAAAGGCCTGTGGGCATATTCCTATGAGGCAGATTGCTGTAAGGCAGATTGCCAGAGCCGCTCTTACCGCACCGGAGCTGGTGAACTTCGGCAAGGGATTGGTTTCTGCCGGAGTGATGAAGATTGCCTTGACAACCAGAAGATAATAATAAAGTGAGATCACGGTATTTACCAGTGCGAGGAAAACGATCATCCAATGACCGGCATGGAAAGCGGCTGCAAAGACCATGAACTTGGAGAAGAATCCGGCGAACGGGGGAATTCCGGCCAGTGAGAACAGTCCGGCTGTCATGACCAGACTCAGCCGTGGATTGGTCTGATAGAATCCGTTGTAAGCTTCGCGGTCGGTTCTTCCTCCGCAATTCTGTTCTACTGTACTGATCACACCGAAGACGGCCAGGTTGGCTACCACGTAGACAGCTACATAATATGCCATGGCTCCTGCGCCCTGAGAGGGAGTTCCAAGTACGGCCAGTATCAGGTAGCCGGCTTGTGAGATACTACTGTATGCCATGAATCGTTTCATGTCGTGTTGCAGGAGGGCAAGTACGTTGGCCAGTGTGATGGACAGAATGATCACGACGGCTGCCAGATCTTCCCACTGGCTTGCCATGGGACCGAAGGCTTTTACCAGCGCATTCAACAGCGTAAATGCAGCTGCTCCTTTTGAGATGACGGACAGGTAAGCACTGACACAGGTCGGAGCACCTTCGTAGGTATCGGGAGTCCACATATGGAATGGAACCAGACTTAACTTGAATCCCATTCCGGCGAAGAACAGAACGATTGCCAGAATCTGAAGGGAAGTACCTGTCATGTGCTGGCTCAGGTCGGCAAAATACATGGTTCCGCAAGTTCCGTATACCAGAGACAGCCCGTAAAGCATCAGGGCAGAAGAGAACATGGCAGAGAGGATGAACTTGGCTCCGGCCTCTGCACTGTGATGGCGGAACTTGTCGAATGCTACGAGACAAGCCATCGGGATGCTGGCCAGTTCAAGTCCGACATAAAGCAGCAGGAAGTTACCTGCGCTGATCATATAGAACATTCCCAATAGAGTGGAGAGAGTCAGAAGATAGAACTCTCCGGCTTTGTGGCGTGTATCTTCACGTTCCAGCCAGGGATTGGCCTGTAAGAAAACGAGCAGAGTACCTGCCGTGAGCAGGGTCTTGGCAACGGAAGTCATTGCAGTGTTCTGATACATACCGCCGAATGCTTCGACTTCATACGGACTGGTAAGGGTGACAGGAAGTAGCAAGACGAGCAATACACACGAAAGCCGTTGCATGACTTTCGGGGAAGGAGTCTTGAGGAACAGGTCAGTAAGCAATACAACGATCAGAATGACCGCCAGAGCTATTTCTGCCTGCATAGTGTGTAAGGTTGTCAGTATATCCATAATGCATTACAATTGACAAAGTTGTGAAATAATAGGTTCTACACTTCCACTGATCAGATGGCTTACCCAGTAAGGAGCCAGACCTAATCCGGCAACGGCCACAATTAGGCAGATCACGGCGAAACGTTCATCCCATGTCGCATCGGTCAGTTTCAGGTGTTCCGGGTTTGTACAGGTTCCATACAGGATCTTTCCGACAACACGCAGGATATAGACTGCCGTGATAACGATACTCATGGTGGCGATCACCGTACAGATACGGTGGAAGGCATCTGCATGCTGGAATGAACCGACAAAGACTGTCATCTCAGCAATGAATCCGCTTAATCCCGGAAGACCGAGGTTGGCAAGTCCGGCAATGACATAACCGACAGAAAGGAACGGCATGATTTTCATCAGTCCGCTCAGCTGACGGATGTCGCGGGTGTGTGTACGTCCGTAGATCATACCGATCAGGGCAAAGAACAGAGCTGTCATCAGTCCGTGACTCAGCATTTGGAGAATAGCACCTGTTGCACTCACTTTGGTCATCATCAGCAAGGCAAAAAGTACGAGTCCGCAGTGGCTTACGGAAGAATAGGCATTGATGTATTTCAGGTCGGTCTGTACCACAGCGCTGAAAGCACCGTATACAACGGAAATGGTGGTCAGTACCAGGAAGAAGTCTCCCCAGATTGCAGCTCCGGTAGGCATCAGGAACATGGCGATGCGGAAACATCCGTAACCGCCCAGTTTCATCAGTACGCCTGCATGAAGCATGGATACAGCTGTCGGTGCTGAAGCATGACCGTCAGGGCTCCATGTATGGAAGGGAAACAAGGCACCTAATACGCCGAAACCGACAAAGGTCATCGGGAAGAAGATACGCTGCATTTCGGTCGGGATTTTCAGTTGGGCGATCTCCAGAATATTCATGGTTTCACCGCCTGCTCCATAGAAGATTCCCAGAATACCGATCAGCAGGAAGGCAGATCCGCCCATCAGCATCAGGGTAAGTTTCATCGCTGCATATTCTTTTTTGCCGCTTCCCCAGACTCCGATCAGCAGATACATCGGGATCAGTGCCACTTCATAGAACATGAACATGGTGAACAGGTCGGTAGATATGAAGAAGCCGAATACTCCTGTACTCAACAGGGTGAACCACAGAAAATATTCTTTTGTCAGGGGCTTGAGTTTCCAGGATGCGAAAGTACCTGTGAACACAATAATGGAACTTAGCAGCAGCATGACTACGGAGATACCGTCCACTCCTACGGAATAGCAGATGTGAAGCGGTGCATACCAGACTACGCTGTCCGTAAACAACATCTCGGCAGTGGCTCCTTCGTTGCGCAGTCCGATATAGGATACGGCCAGATAGGCTGCAAGAATCAGCAGCAGGGAAGAGCCGGTTACCATGACACCCCTTATTTGATTCACGTTACGGGCAATCCAGAGACCCAGTAACATGAGCAGGGGAATTATAACAAATAGACTTAATATATTCATAATACTAATAACATGACAGTTAATACTATAATTCCACCCAGGAACCACATGGTGTAGCTCTGGATCTTTCCGCTTTGCATGGGCTGTACGCTTTCTCCTGTTGCGTTGGCACCCCAGGCCATGAAGTTCATGAGCTGATCTACCACGTGGCGGTCAAACCAGGCAAGCGGAGTGGAAACACAGCGGAAGATGATTCGCTTGGTGATGAACAACCAGATTTCATCCATATAGAAGCGCTTGTATGCAGCACGGTGCAATGTGCTGAATCGGGTTGCCAGCATGTCTGCTACCGGCTGTCTGTCGCGGGCATACATCCAGGTTGCAATGGCGATGGCAATGATTGCAACGATGATGCTTGTTGCGGCCACCTGTGTGTCAAGGTGAATGTCGTATGCTTCACCGTTTGCTGAAACAAAATGTCCGAAAGGCAGTAACCATCCGCAAACGATTGTGATGGCTGCCAGGAACATCAGCGGGAAAGTCATGGCCAGCGGACTTTCGTGCGGAACGTGTTCGGCATGAAGTTCCTTGTTCTCTGTTCCCCAGAAAATACCGTAATAAAGGCGGAACATATAGAAGGCCGTCATACCGGCGATGATGGTCATTATCCATCCCATGACCGGACTGAACTGGAAGCAGGCTGTCAGGATCTCATCCTTTGAGAAGAAACCTGAGAACGGAGGAATACCGGCAATGGCCAGACAGGCAATGAGGAAGGTAATGTGTGTGATGGGCATATACTTGCGAAGTCCTCCCATGGTAGACATTTCGTTGCTGTGGACGGCATGGATAATACATCCGGCACCCAGGAACAGCAGGGCCTTGAACATGGCGTGGGTGAACAGGTGGAACATTCCTGCCATGTATCCCAGTCCTCCTTCATGCGGATTTGCCGAGGTGCAGACACCGAGGGCGACCATCATAAAACCGATCTGGGAAATGGTGGAGAAAGCCAGCACACGCTTGATGTCGCTTTGGGCACAGGCTACGGATGCTGCATAGAAGGCTGTGAATGCTCCTACATAAGCAACCAGATGCAGGGTATGGGGAGCAAAACCGATGAACAGCGGGAACATGCGTGCTATCAGGTAAACACCGGCTACCACCATTGTGGCGGCATGGATCAGGGCGCTGACCGGAGTCGGACCTTCCATAGCGTCAGGCAACCAGATGTGCAGCGGGAACATGGCGCTCTTTCCGGCACCGCCCACGAACATCAGTCCCAAAGCCAGCGGAAGTACCACTCCCAGCTGCATCAGGCGCTCTTCACTCGGAGTGAAGGTGAAGGTCTGCATGTAATAACCGTAGATCAGAATACCGATCAGGAATCCGAGGTCCGCAAAACGCGTTACGATGAATGCTTTCTTGCTGGCGGCAATGGCTTCCGGTTTTGTATAATAGAATCCGATGAGCAGGTAGGATGAAACACCCACAAGCTCCCAGAATACATACATCTGGAAGATGTTTGTTGCAACCACCAGGCCAAGCATGGAGAAGGTAAAGAGGGACAGGAAAGCATAATAGCGCTGGAATCCCTTTTCTTCTTTCATGTAACCAAACGAATAGATATGTACCATTAAAGATACGGTGGAGATAACCACCAGCATCATGACTGAAATAGGATCAAGCAGGATCCCCATATCAATATGAAGCGATTCGGTAAACGGAAGCCACTGGAAGTTCCACGGAGTCAGGGTAGGGAATATTCCTTCAGCCGTACGTGGCGTCGTAAAATATTTGAAGGCGGTGAGATAACTCAGTACGGTTACCCCTGCCAGGGAAAGCGTACCGATCCATCCCGCTGTACGATGTTTCATGTACATGCCTGTCAGTCCCAGAATGAGGAAGCTCAGTACAGGCAGTGCAAGTATCAGAATTGTATATTCCATAATCAATAGCTGTTTTTAGTTATCCTTTCAGATCGGTAATGTCATCAGTCAGTATCTGTTTGACATTCCGGTATACATTGATAATGATGGCGATGGCTACAGCGGTTTCTGCTGCTGCTATGGCGATACCGAACAAACTGAAAAAATGACCTTCTAAGTGATCTGGAAACAAGTAACGGTTGAATACTGCAAAGTTGATGTTCGTGGCATTTAACATAAGCTCTACCGATATGAGCAGGGCCAGCAGATTCTTGCGGGTGAAGAATCCGTAGATTCCGCAGAACATCATGATGGTACTGATGACCAGATAGTGTATTACGTGTATTTCTAATTCCATATTCGTAGCTTTTTATTTATCTTTTCTTGCTATCAGGATACCGCCGATCATGCAGGCAAGCAGTAAGATGCTGACAACTTCGAACGGCAGTATGAACTGGTATTTTCCCGTACCGGTCAGGGCGAGACCTATTTCGCGTACCGGCAGTTCCACGCCCTGCGGAATCATGTTGAGGGCAAATCCGTTGGTAAGTACCAGGAAAAGAACCAGAGCGGCTCCGACAAGAGTCGTGAGCAGTACGCTGATCAGTTTGGCGCGGTTCATACGATATTTCATATCTTTATCTGACTGTGTCAGCAAAATAGAGAATACATACAGGACCACGATACCTCCGGCATAGACCATCAACTGTACAGCTCCCAGGAAAGTATATCCCAGTATGCCGTAAATGGCTCCTGTGCCGAACAGTACGAACAGCAGGTAGGTGGCTGCGCGCAGGATTTTTCCGGTTGTGACGGCTAATACGGAACAGACCGCAATGGCTGCCGCTACAACGTAGAATACGATTTCTTGAAGTGTAATTTCCATGTTCTCTCTTTTTTATTTAGCAAGTGTTGAACCTTCATGGTTTAGTGTAAGCAGGAGTTTTTCCTTTTCAAAGACTGCATTCTCGAAGTCATTGGTGAACTGGATTGCTCCGTGGGGACAGGCATTTACGCACAGCTGGCAGAACATGCAGGATCCCAGATTATATTCATACTTCACTAAAAACTTTTTCTTTTTTCCGTCTTCATCCTCGCGGGTTTCCGAGGTGACTTTGATGGTTCCGTTCGGACAGGCCATCTGGCACAGACCGCAGGCTACGCAGTGATGATGGTTTTCACTGTCGTGCGGCATGACGAGCATGGCACGATGGCGTTCCGGAATGTGAAGCGTTGTGTGGCGGTTTTCCGGGTATTGTTCTGTGACCTTAGGTTGCCAGAATACTTTCATGGAGGTACGCATGCCGATCAGCAGACTTTTTACTCCCGAACCGAATCCTTTGATATATTCGTTAAAACTTTCCATAATGTTTGATTACAAATCCTTTCTTATCGGTGGTTAAAATGTTAATCCGGTGACTTTACACAAAGTCATTACCAGCAGAACCAGCAGTGAGAGCGGCATCAGGTATTTCCATTCCAGAGTCAGTACCTGGTCAATGCGCAGGCGGGGGAAAGTCCAGCGGATCCACATGAGCAGGAATACGATGAAGAAGGTTTTTCCGACGAACCAGATCACTCCGGGAATGTAGTCCATGACTGCATTGAATGCGTCAAGTCCGGCAATGTGCAACGGCATCCATCCACCCAGGAAGAGGGTAGTGGCGATTCCGGCGGTGATGAACAGGTTCAGATATTCTGCCAGATAGAAAAATCCGAAGTGCATACCGGAATATTCGGTATGGTAACCGGCAGTCAGCTCCTGTTCGGCTTCGGCCAGGTCAAACGGTCCTCGGTTGGCTTCGGCATTACCGGCGATCAGGTAGATGATGAAAGCTGCAAGGGCAGGAATATGTCCTTTGAAAATGTTCCATCCGTCGGCCTGTCCGCTGACGATTTGCTGGATATCCATGGTTCCGCTGAGCATAACCATTGTCAGGACGGTCAGTCCGATGGAAAGCTCGTAGCTGATGATCATGGCTCCGCTTCGTACGGCTCCGATGATGGTATACTTGCTATTACTACTCCATCCGGCCAGAAGGATTCCCAGTACGCCGATGGATGAGGCTGCAAGAACGAAAAAGATACCGATATCCATGTGAAGGATTTCTCCACCTTTATTCCAGGGCAGGCAGGAGAAAGTAAGGATAGAGGCCAGAATGACCAGGAACGGTGCCAGATTATAAAGGAAATGATCTGAGTTTTTCAACTCGATGATTTCCTTGGTCAGAATCTTGATCACGTCGGCCGGTACCTGAAGCAGACCTCCTTTTCCACCGACACGGTTCGGACCGATACGGCACTGGAAGGCTGCACAGACCTTTCGTTCCATATAAATAAGGATGATGGCCAGGACGGCATAAAGCACCAGGATCATGACGCCTACCACGAGTCCTTCCAGAAAAATAGCTAACCCTTCGGGCATGATACTGCATAAGGCAGCATGGATGGCCATGAAGAGAGGCTGTAGATTATAATAGTCTAGAAACATATTTCTTCTCTAATTTAGGGTGATACATAACAGTGTTTACCGGTCAATGTCAGGAATAACGTAGTCCATTGTTCCGCCGATAGCAATCAGGTCGGCAATCTTGTTATCTTTGCAGACCGTATCAAGTGCGTGTACCAGCGGCAGTCCGGTAGACCGGTAGTGCAGGCGGTAAGGTGTCTTGTCTCCGTGACTTTCAAGCATGACACCAAATTCTCCACGGCTGCTTTCTACGGCTGCTGAGTAATTTCCTTCGGGGATCTTGATGATGGGCTTGGTCTTGACGCGGAATTCTCCGGCAGGAATGTTGTCAATCAGCTGTTCGATGATGTGGCATGATTCCATGATCTCGTCCATACGCACCATATAACGTGCAAACGAATCTCCTTCTGTATAGAGGATTTCCTTGAAGTCGACCTTGTCATATACGGCGTAGGGATGATGCTTGCGCACATCGTTTGCCCAGCCTGAAGCACGTCCTGAACCTCCGGTTACTCCCAGTGAGATTGCGTCTTCGCGGCTTAACAGACCGACGCCCTTCAAACGGGTGGTTGCGATGACGTTTCCGGTGAAGATATCGTGATAGTCCTTGATGACGCTGCGCAGGTGCTTGATGAACTCTTTCACCTTGCGCTGGAAATCGGGATGCAGGTCAGCCTGAACACCTCCGATCATGTTGTAGTTCTGGATCAGTCGTCCGCCTGTCGTTTCTTCAAAGATATCCAGAATCATTTCGCGTTCGCGGAAACCGTAGAAGAACGGTGTCAGTCCTCCCATATCCATGACCAGACAAGAATAGAACAACAGGTGAGAATCGATACGCTGAAGTTCGTCCATGATGGTACGGATGTATTGAGCACGTTCCGAGATTTCAATGCCTGCCGCCTTTTCAATGCACATGCAGAGGGCGTGACGGTTTTGATGAGCGCTCAGGTAATCCAGACGGTCTGTCAGGGCGAGCGTCTGCGGATAGGTGAGACTTTCGTTAAGCTTTTCGATACCCCGATGAATATATCCGCAGATGGGATCTACCTTGCTGATGGTTTCACCTTTAAGAGAGGTGCGCAGACGAAGTACTCCGTGAGTTGAAGGGTGCTGGGGACCGATGTTGACCACAAAGTCCTGCTGTCCGAAAACAATGTTTTTCTTGTCAGCGATTGTTCCGTCCGGGTTCAGATAATATTCTTCGGTGATATCGGCATTCTCCTCGTTCTCCATGTTCAGCGGATTGGAGTTCATGTCATAATCCTTGCGCAACGGATAACCGATCCAGTCTTCGCGCAGGAAGAGACGCCGCATGTCAGGATTGTTCAGAAAACGGATACCAAAGAAGTCGAACACTTCGCGTTCTTTGATTTCTGCAGTTTTCCAGAGATCACATACTGAGGGGAGAAACGGGTTCTCACGGTCAGTCGTAGAGGTCTTGAGAACGATACGGTTGTAAGTCTTGCTTGATTCCAGATAATAAAGTGCTCCCAGGCCTCCTTCCTGCCAGTCCATTCCCACGATGTCGCGCAGGAAGTCCATCGGTTCGTCCTTGTCATTTCTCAAGGCTTCGGCCACCTGACGGAATGATTCGACCGGAACGGTTACCACCTGATCGCCTGTTTCAGCGACGGTGATGCCGGGCACTAGTCGGGATATTTTTTCTGTTATATTCATAAATCGCTATTTTCCTGTCGTTAGTTATTCTTTATGATCCTCTTTTGAGTCGGGATTCTTTTCCTGGCGGTTCACTCCTCCGAGGAACTTTTCAACTTTTATTTTACGCTGAAGCTGCATCATGCCGTAGTAGAAAGCTTCCGGACGCGGAGGACATCCCGGTATGTAGACATCCACCGGAATAATCTTGTCGATTCCGTTGACTACGTGGTAGGACTTGATGAACGGGCCTCCGGAGATGGTACATCCGCCGACAGCAATGACATATTTAGGCTCTGCCATCTGATCATACAGACGTTTCAGCACCGGTGCCATTTTATAGGTGATGGTTCCCAGTACCATAATCATGTCTGCCTGTCGGGGGGAGTTACGGGTTACCTCGAATCCGAAACGGGCCATATCGTAGCGTGCGGCTCCGAGTGCCATGAATTCAATGGCACAACAGCTTGTTCCGAACGTAAGTGACCAGAGAGAATTGCTTCTTCCCCATTCAATGAGTTCGTCGATGGTTCCAATGATAACTCCCGCTCCGTCGCGGTTCAGCTCGTCTACCATGCGCTGCAGGTAGTCATTGTTCTTGAACTCTTCGTATTTCATCGAGCGTATGGCGGGTTTCTTTATTTCCATTCCAACGCTCCTTTCCGCCAGGCATAAGCCAGGCCAATAATAAGAATGACCAGAAACAGAATTCCGCATACCAGGGCGCTGCTGCCGAGCTCTCCGGCTGTCACTGCCCAGGGGAACAGAAATACGGTCTCGATGTCAAACATCAGAAAAAGAATGGCATACAGGTAATATCCTACTTTAAACTGGACCCATGACTGTCCTCTTGTCGGTATACCACATTCGTATGGCTCTCCTTTCTGCGGATTGAACGACCGCGGTGCGATAAGTTTTGCAATAGTCATAGCTGCTGCGACGAGGGCTATGGCTGTCAAAACTACGACAACTAAAAATGTAAAAAACATATCTGTAAATTTTGTATTGATTGTTTGTATAAAATAAGATGGCTGTAAGAAGAATCGCTTTTCTTCCTACAACGAAAAAACAAGGAATTTCTGTATTTCCCTGTCAGCCTGAAGGTGGCTAAATCTGGATTCTTTCCAGCGTATAGATGTAATATTCAATTCGTTTCGGCAGGGGAGGACGTCCTGTCTGAATTGTGATTTCAAGATCTGTAAATCCGTTATGCGAATTCCGGACAGGAACTGTTCCGGCATAAAGAGCGGATTTGGTATCCTGTTTTTTCTCCACGTGAGTCAGAACGGCTGCCGCCGGCAGATCCGTCTGGGAGTGATCCGAAAGATGTCGCAAGGCTTTTTCTGCCATAGGCAACGGAGCCTGTAACTGGCAGTCAGAAGTATGTTCTGAATGTATGAAGAAGGATTCGGATAAATTCGACGACGTATAAAGAGTATTCCCTATAACTGAAATTATAAGGAGGATGAAGAATAATATGGTTGTCTTAATCCGCTTACTCATTGTCGATAATTATCTGAAAACGGCCGCAAAGATAGCGATTTATTTTTAGTATGAAGTCTGAGTTAGTATAAAAAATATTATCGTACGGTTCCAGGTATTAAAAAAACGTTTCGGCCTTTTGATTAAAAGACCGAAACGTTTTTGCTGAAAGCCCGAAACATTTTTTAAAAAGCTGCCCGGCTTTTTTTAGAGTAAATCGGGGATGATGCAGAGGGTTTCTTCCTGAATCTGTCGTTCGGTAAGTGCTTCTTTGTCAGCCTGGAAGAGGTTGACAAACTTCTCGTGAGTTTCACACATGCTCTCTGCCTGCCGATAATGTTCCAGCGCCTTGGGTATATTTTTCTGTGCCAGATAGACGTGTCCGGCATTGAGCCAGTCGCTGGCCTGTGCATCGTCAGTCTGCAGCAGTTTCTGGTAGAAACGGAGGGCTTCTTCGTATTTTCCGGTCATAAAGTAGCACCATCCGATGGCTCTGCGGGCATTAACCGGTGTCTTGTCGAGATATTCCACTTTGAAGAAGTAGGTGAGTGCCTGGTCATACATTCGCTGGGTGGCGAGACACTGGCCTATCTGGAGCAACAGGTTGAGATTGTCCGGCTGGATTTCCTTGACTTTCTCAAAATATTCCAGTGCTTTCGGATAGTCGTGCATATGCTTGTAGCATTGGGCCAGATGTCTCAGCGTCCATACATGGTCGGGCTTGAGCAGGTCGGCCTGTTGGAAGGCCTGAGCTGCTTCCGGGTACTTCTTCAGCTTCAGCAGGGAGAATCCCAGTTTCTGCATGACTTCCGGATTGTCGGGAGTTTTCTCTCCCAGATCCCGGAACAGGTCGGCAGCTTCCTGCCAGTAGCCTTTTGAGAAAAGCTGGTTGGCTGTATCGCTGAGGTTCTCCGTCGTATGGTTGAGCGGAGCCAGTGGCTTGCATTTCCAAAGGGCCAGGTCGTCGGTAAAGATATCATGCTGTTCTTTCCGGAACGGCCATAGCTTGAAGAACCGGTAAAGATCCTGCAGGTAGAGTTTGGCCGTGATGTCGGTCTTTTCTCCTTTCCGGTTTTCGTTTACGAGCTGTTCGATACTTTCATTCAGATGGAGATCCTGTTCAGCAAGCTGTGAGGTTACGATGTTCTGCTGTACCTGTGGAATTGTCATAAAGGTGAAGCAGAAAGAATATCTGTCGGAGTTGCAGAACATAGGCAGTTCCAGCAGGTGTCTGATAAGGTTGTTTCCCTTATCATTGCCGGAGGGCAGTATGCTGGCCACTTCGGAGATCTGGGTGCTGAACGGATAGAACCAGTGGGCAGCCTGCTGGAAGAATGGGAATGTCTTGAGTTGTGCAAAGGTTCCCATGTAAGTGTCTGCTCCTTCCATTTGCAGTTCTCCCAGTTCGCGTATCTTTTCATTGGCCATATCCAGACTCTTTTTCCATTCCGGATTGAATTCTTCCAGATCTTCGATATCTTCGATCTTCATGTCAGGATTAATCAGATGCTGGGTCTTGAGCATTTGAGGAATGATTTCTTCCCGCATCTTCTTTTCTATTTTTTCCGTCTCGCGTGACAGCAACAGCAGGGTCTGAAGTTTATTTACCTGTTCAATGGCCTGGGGGAGTTCGCTGAGCATTGACAGGGCTGCAGTCAGTTCGGGATACATGCTCAGACGTTCTTCGTGGTAGTAGGCTGCCAGCAGAATACCGGTCAGCGCTCTTTGGGTGATCAGACTCTCAGTCCGCTGGCGGTACACGGTGAGGAGAAACTGGAATTTGGCCGGATCAAACAGTTGGAGCAGGTTAAGGGTGACGGCACTGACGACAACTGCCAGGTCGTTGGTTTCCACTAAAAGAGATTCACTGATTTGTCGTACTCCGGATATTTCTTCTTCACTCCAGAAAGTGGAAGTCCAGATGCGGTCAAACAGTTCATCCAGATTCTTTTCATGCTTCTTTCTGATTTCCTGTTGTTTTTCGAACAGTTGCTTGTCATCCTTCGTTGCGAGCTGGCTCAGACGGATATCTTCACTGAAATCTTCCAGACATTGGCAGAGTTCCTGGTAGGAGCGGTGCTGCCCGGACTGGTGCATCTGGCGCATCTTGTCTGCAAATTGTCCGTAGGCCTTGCGGTATTTGCCGAGAAATTCCAGCTGATCGGTCAGTTCGTATGCTTTCCGTACAATTTGTCTGTATAGTTTTCCCTGTTCAGGGTCTTCCATTCCCTGCGCTGCATATTGCAGCATATAATTATAGGTAGTCTGCAGGTTTTCTGCTTCCGATTTGAGTTTCCAGTAGTCTGTTTCGGCGATCAGTGCATTGAGTTGTGTCAGTGCTTCTTTTACTCGTCTTTGGTCAAGTAGTTGAATGATATCTTTATGCATAAAAGTTTTTTGTCTGATTTGGCAAATGCAAATGTAGCAATTATTTTGTAAATTTGCGGGCATCTAGAAAAAGCAAAATGAATATAGCTGAACTTCAACAGATTTATGGCAAGCATCCGAATGCGGAGGGGCTGGCTTCTTTGATGAACAATCCGGAGATCCGTACCATTTTTCTTGAAGGCGTACATGCTTCGTGCACTTCGCTGTTTGCTTCCGGTGTCGTAAAATCGGCAGACCGGGTACACCTATTTATATTAAATGATCTGGAAGAGGCGGGATATTTCTATCACGACCTGGTACAGGTGGACGGTGACGAGCATATCCTGTTTTTCCCTTCGTCCTATCGTCGGGCCATCAAGTATGGTCAGAAAGATGCGGCGAATGAAATTCTGCGTACGGAGGTGTTGAGCCGTCTGGAAAAAGACGAGCCGCTGGTGGTGGTGACTTATCCGGAGGCATTGGCTGAAAAGGTCGTGTCACGCAATGAACTGACCGACCGGACAATGAAACTGCAGGTAGGTCAGCACGTGGAGACGGAAGAAATTCTTTCCACTCTGACGGAATATGGTTTTGAGCATGTGGATTACGTGTACGAACCGGGGCAGTTTGCCATGCGTGGAAGTATTCTTGATGTTTATTCGTTTGCTTCGGAATATCCTTATCGTATCGATTTCTTCGGAGATGAGATTGACAGTATCCGAACCTTTGAGGTAGAGACTCAGCTTTCGAAGGAAAAGAAAGATTCGGTGAGTATAGTTCCGGAACTGGCTGCGTCCGACAAAAGTGAAATCAGTTTCCTGGATTTCCTGCCGTCTGCCTCTGTGCTTTGGGTAAAAGACTTGCTCTGGGTGCGCGAACGCATTCAGACTGTTCGTGAGGAAGCGCTTTCTCCTCAGGCACTCGCGGCATATGAAGGAGAGCAGACTGAACTGGCTTCGCTTGAAGGCCGTCTGATCGATGGAGCGGAGTTTACAGTCAAGGCACTGGAATTCGTCCGCATTGATTTCGGACATAAGGCAACCGGAACTCCGCAGGCTGTTTTGAAATTCAATACTTCGGTGCAGCCTATCTTCCATAAGAATTTTGATATGGTCGCCGGTTCACTGACTGATTACAGTCAGCGGGGATATCGTCTTTATATCTGCTCGGATAGTATGAAACAAACCGATCGTCTGCGTGATATTTTTCAGGAACGGGGCGATCAGATTTCGTTTGAACCTGTTGACCGTACCTTGCATGAAGGATTCGTTGACCATACTCTGAAGTGTTGCATCTTTACCGATCATCAGATATTTGACCGCTTTCATAAGTATAATCTTCGGAGCGACAAGGCTCGCAGCGGGAAAGTAGCTCTTTCACTCAAGGAGCTGAACATGTTTGAGCCGGGAGATTATGTGGTGCATATTGATCATGGTATCGGTAAATTTGCCGGGCTGGTACGGATTCCCAATGGAAATACGACGCAGGAAGTCATCAAACTGATCTATCAGAACGATGACGTTGTGTTTGTTTCCATTCACTCTTTGCATAAAATTTCCAAATATAAAGGAAAGGAAGGTGAACAGCCTCGTATCAGCAAACTCGGTACGGGTGCGTGGGAAAAGATCAAAGAGCGGACCAAAACCAAAATCAAGGACATTGCGCGTGATTTGATAAAACTTTATTCGCAGCGCAAACAGGAAAAAGGTTTTAAATATAGTCCCGACAGTTTTTTGCAGCATGAACTGGAAGCCAGCTTCCTTTATGAAGATACTCCAGATCAGTTAAAGGCAACTCAAGACGTGAAGGCAGACATGGAAAGTGATCGTCCGATGGATCGTCTGGTTTGTGGTGATGTGGGCTTCGGCAAGACCGAAGTTGCTGTGCGGGCTGCCTTCAAGGCTGTGGCGGACAACAAACAGGTGGCCGTACTCGTTCCGACGACTGTACTGGCCTATCAGCACTATCAGACCTTCAGCAAGCGTCTGGAAGGCATGCCCTGTAAGGTGGATTACCTGAGTCGTGCCCGTACGGCAAAAGATACAAGCCGTATACTGAAAGAGCTGGCGAACGGAGATATCAATATACTGATCGGTACGCACAAGATCATTGGAAAAAGTGTGAAATTCAAGGATCTCGGCTTGCTGATTATTGATGAAGAGCAAAAGTTCGGGGTGAGCGTGAAGGAAAAGCTCCGTCAGATCAAGGTAAATGTCGATACGTTGACCATGACAGCAACACCGATCCCTCGTACACTTCAGTTCTCTTTGATGGGAGCCCGTGACCTTTCGGTTATTCAGACGCCGCCTCCCAACCGTTATCCGATTCAGACCGAAGTGCATACTTTCAATGAAGAAATCATAACCGAGGCCATTAACTTTGAAATGAGCCGCAACGGACAGGTATTCTTTGTAAACAACCGCATTCAGAATCTTCCGGAACTGAAGGCAATGATCGAACGGAATATTCCAGACTGTCGTGTGTGTATTGGTCATGGGCAGATGCAACCTGAGGAACTGGAGAAGATCATTTTTGATTTTGTCAATTATGATTATGATGTATTGCTCGCTACAACCATCATTGAAAGCGGAATTGATATACCCAATGCCAATACGATTATCATCAATCAGGCCCAGAATTTTGGTTTGAGTGACTTGCATCAGATGCGTGGACGTGTGGGACGCAGCAACAAAAAAGCTTTCTGTTATCTGCTGGCACCTCCTTTGTCATCGCTTACTCCCGAAGCCAAACGCAGGTTGCAGGCCATTGAAAACTTTAGTGATCTGGGAAGCGGTATCCATATTGCGATGCAGGATCTTGATATCCGCGGAGCAGGAAATATGCTGGGTGCCGAGCAAAGCGGATTTATTGCTGACCTGGGATATGAAACGTATCAGAAGATTCTGAATGAGGCCGTAACCGAGTTGAAGAATGAAGAATTTGCCGACTTGTATGCAGAAGAAATCAAGGCAGGAGAGGAGAAGATATCCGGAGAAGAGTTTGTGGACGAATGTACTGTGGAAAGTGATCTGGAACTTCTGTTCCCGAATGAATATATTCCCAGCAGCAGCGAACGTATGCTTCTCTATCGGGAACTGGACAAACTGGAACTGGATAAGGATGTGGAAGACTTCAAGGCTCGTCTGGTTGACCGTTTCGGTAAGATTCCTCCTGAAGGTGAGGAACTGATCCGGATTGTTCCGTTACGCAGGCTGGCCAAGCGGCTTGGAGTGGAAAAGGTGATTCTGAAAGCAGGTAAAATGATTCTGTTCTTTGTCAGCAATCTTGAAAGTCCTTATTATCAAAGTGCTGCTTTTGGGAAGATCATTGATTATATGGCTAAATATCCGCGTGACTGCAATTTGCGCGAACAGAACGGCAAACGCAGTATGGTGGTGAAGAACATCACGAGTGTGGATGAGGCAGTCAGAATCTTACAGGAGATTGTTTCTCTGGGATAACCGGAGAAACAATCCTATAACATTCGGGTTACGTTTCTGTTTCATTGTGTGGGATAATTGCTTTTCCTGACTATTTCTGATAGGACGATCAGGCCAGAGTCTATAATTTTGCGCCACAAAATTATCAGGATAATCAATTATATGAAAAAAGAAATTCTGTGTATGTCGTTATGGGGACTTTCCTTAGTTGCCGTAGCGCAAAGTGCCCGTGAAGAAATTCATCTTGATCCGGCTTTGGCTGCCGGAAAATATTATGCCTACCAGGCACCCGAAGTGAAACTTTCTCCGGTTCCGGAAGGATATGAACCTTTTTATATTTCAGCGTTTGCCCGTCATGGTTCCCGTTATCTGACCAAGCAGAAGAAATATGATGCTCCGTTGAAGGTGCTGATGGATGCGGATGAGGCTGGTGTTCTTACGGCTGATGGAAAGCGTGCTCTCAAGGTTGTGTGCAGTCTGCGTCAAGAAGCGGAAGGCCGTTATGGAGAATTGACGCCCAAAGGTGCCGAACAGCATCGTGCTCTGATCCGGCGAATGTATGCACGTACGCCGGAGGTATTTGCTGATGGTGTGCATGTCGATGCACGTTCAACTTATAAAACCCGCGCTTTTCTTTCAATGGCAGCAGCCTGTGTGGAACTGAAAGGGCTGAATCCCCGGTTGGATATTACAACTGAAACAAGCGAACATGATGCTTATTATATAAAGTATAAGAACCCACAATACGAAGCCATGCATCTGGAAAATGCAGATTCCGTATATCGGGCCGCCGACAGTGTGTATATACATCCTGCCCGTTTGATGAAACAGTTGTTTACGGATTCTGCTTATGTCCGGAAATATATTAAAGACGCTTCCGGTTTGATGGCTGATTTATTCGAATTACACGGTATTAGCCAAAGCAGTTACAATCAGCCGGATTTGTCGTTCTTGTTTACCGAACAGGAATGTTATGATCTTTGGCAACGGAACAATTTTGAATGGTATTATGAGAAAGGTGCTTCTCCGTTGAGTGATGCGTGCATGTATAAACTGGAACGTAATCTGCTGAAAAACTTTGTGGAAACAGCCGATACTGTTATTGCTTCCAAAAAGAAGGCAGTGACTTTGCGTTATGGTCATGATACAAATCTGGCTCCATTGGCTGTCTTGATGGGAATAAACCGGCTTTCAGTTTCTACTCCCGACTGGTATCAGATAGCTGATACTTACAGGACTTATCGGATTATTCCAATGTGCGGCAATATTCAGCTGATATTTTACCGGAAGCATAAGGGAGGGGACATTCTGGTCCGTCTGCTTTTGAATGAACGGGAAGTGACGCTTCCTCTGGAAACGGATGTTGCTCCGTTCTATCACTGGAAAGACTTACGGAAATATTGGTCGGATCTGATAAGAAGGATAGAACTTCCTGAAACTGTCCATTAAACGAAAAGATCATGCAAGTCGTATTACCGGACTTGCATGATCTTTTTTTATTCCGGAATATTTGTAAAGTAAAATGGAAAGGAAGTATCCTTGTTGATGGAACAATTTCCAAAGGGAAAAAATGTATTAGGAATGAAATATCTCTGCAATGACGATGAAAACCACTCCCCGTACTTTTGCGGCATAAAAATAACAGGAAAGATTGTATGAGAGGGATATTATTATTGGGTGCATGTATGTTTGCGGCTATGTCCGTTAATGCACGAACCGTGAAAGGATTGATCAAAGACGCCCAGACAGGTGAAGAGATCATCGGGGCTTCAGTCCTTATTAAAGAAGATCCGACGAAGGGTGCGGTAACCGGCCTGGACGGAAGTTTTAATCTGGATCTGAACCGTCAGAAATGTACTTTGATTTGTTCTTATGTGGGTTACAAGACGATGGAAATTCATGTAACTCCTGACAGTAAGGATTTGACAATTGCTTTGAAAGCTGATGAAGTATTGCTGGAAGGCGTAACGGTAGTTGCAACGAATCCGGGACGTACGGAAGCTGGAGCGCGAGGCATTGAACGTCAGGCTATGAATGTGGTGAATGTGATGAGTGCGAAAGCTATTGAACTTTCTCCGGATATAACGGTAGCTAACGTGATTCAGCGTATGTCAGGTGTGACGGTGGAACGTAACAGCAGCGGTGAAGGTCAGTATGCAATCCTTCGTGGAATGGATAAACGCTATAATTATACATTGGTTAACGGAGTGAAGATTCCGAGTCCTGACAATAAAAACCGTTTTGTTCCGCTCGATATATTCCCTTCTGAAATGCTGGATCGTCTGGAAGTGACCAAATCGCTGACAGCTAATATGGAAGGTGATGGAATAGGTGGAGCCGTCAATCTGATTATGAAGGATGCTCCTTCTGACCGGCAGTTCACGGCTAATCTTTCAACCGGATATAATGCCATGTATTTTGACCGCGACTTTCAGTCTTTTAATAAAGGTGCAATTGTGAAGCAGTCTCCTTATGAGGCCAAAGGCATGCCTGAAGATACCCGTGTGACGATGGATGATTTCAAGACAGACAATCTTCGTATGAAATGGAAGAGACCTTTGCCTGATCTGACAGCCGGCCTTTCTTATGGTGACCGTTTCTTCGACGATAAGCTGGGAGTAATGCTTGCCGGAAGCTATTTGAATACTTATCGTGGAAAAGAAAGTCAGATATATTATCAGCCGGGTACAAGTCATAACGGCATTGAATATCGTGACTATTCCTCTCAGCAGACCCGTATCGGTGCTCATGCGAAGCTGGATTATCATATTAATTCACAACATAAACTGACTTGGTATAATGGATATATGGATATGCAGGAAGCTGAAGTCAGAGACGGACAGGATGATAAGGAAGGTGCTGTCCGTATGAAATGGAATCATCAGTATATTATAAATTCAACTCTGAAGGGTGAGCATGCTTTTCTGGAAAATAACGTGTTGCGTCTGAACTGGGCGGCTGTACTTTCGAAAGCTTATAGCGAGACTCCGGACAATACGGAAATTTATATGCAGGGTACTCACTTGCAGAATACAAATTCGGCTATTCGCCGTTGGGAACATAACTCAGATAAGGATAAAGCCGGTTATGTGGATTTGATGTATAAATGGAATCTGGGCGGTGGATCAGTTCTGGACTTTTCGGTCGGTGGTATGTATCGCGACAAGAAACGTGACAGCTTCTTTAATGAATATACCTTTGATTCAGCAACCGGTTCAAAAGATCCGCAGTATCAGGGAACTGACTGGAATAATTATGACGAGCTGTTGTTTGCGGCACGGAAATATGGAAACATCAGTGATCCGCTGAACTATGATGCAACGGAAAAGATCGGGGCTGGATATGGTATGGTGAAATATACTTATGGACGTTGGGAACTGATCGGTGGCGTGCGTGTAGAACATACCAATCAGGGATATACATTGAAGTTCCCGACTGAAAGTGCAGATCCGAAAGGTAATCAGAAGTATACAGATGTTTTGCCGAGTTTCCATGCTAAATATGGAGTGCACGAAAATGCTAATCTTCGTTTGTCTTATGCACGTTCTATTAACCGTCCGAGCTTTTTCGAAATTGTTCCTTATTCAATCATCAATGAGGATTATAAAGAAAAAGGTAATCCGGATCTGAAACATACTGTGGCAGACAATGTGGATTTCCGTTATGAGTTCTTTCCGAAATCTTCAGAACAGTTTATGATTGGTGCCTTTTATAAATATCTGAAAGATCCGATTGAATATGGTCTGTTGAATGAAGGACAGGATACTTATTATAAGCCGATGAATTTCGGTAATGCAACGAATCTGGGATTGGAAGTAGATATTATGAAATACTTCAACTGGTTTGGTATAAAAGCCAACTATACATATACTCACTCAAAGATTACTACAGAAAAACGAATCATGGAAGGATCTGAAGTGAAACAGGTTTCCCAGTCTCGTCCTTTGTTCGGACAAGCAGCCCATGTAGCTAATCTTTCTTTACTCTTCAAGAGTACCAAATATGGTTGGGAAGGACAGCTGGCAGGAAGTTATACCGGAAAACGTTTGAGTGATATTTCCAACTGGTATGAAGACGATATTTGGGAAGACGGATATATGCAGCTGGATGCTTCGGTAGAAAAAAGCTTTAAGAATGGAATCAGCCTGTTTGCCAAAGCTTCCAATTTGCTGGATACTCCTTTGCTGAGATATATTCACAAGGGACCGCATACGGAAAATGTAAATTCGGAACGTACTGATGGAAATGTGATTGAACGGAAAGAATGGCACGGACAATCATTCATGCTGGGTATACGTTATAAACTTTGATAAAAAACTAACTAAATATTGTTTGACTAACATTTAAAAACTTGATTAAAATGAATCGCAGAGGTTATTTGTGGGCTTGTGCAGCCTTTATGGGAATGTCATTGCTGGCAACAGCTTGTAGTGAAGAAGATCCTTTGAGCAATGGCTCAGACCAGACGGATGGTTCTTCTGATGGCAATGAAGATGAAAACGGAGGTGATGAGAATCCGGTGGATTCAAATACAATCGTTTGGCCTGCTGATACGGTAGTTAGACTGTCAGAACATTACACTGTTCCTGAAGGTAAAAGTCTTTATATAAAAGAAGGTGCTCAGATTATTTTCAGTACGGAAGGTGTAGGAGCTAATCATACTCCTGTTGAATTCACGGTGGATGGCAATCTGTATTGTGAAGGAACGGCAGAAAAACCTGTTCTCTTCTCTGTAGAAGAAAGCGAACGTACTGAAGACAATATCTTTGCAGGTCTTTGGGGAGGTATCGTAGCTACGGAAACATGTGGTGAAATGCTGATTGATCATACAATCATTGAGTATACCGGAGGACAGGTTGTTGAAGGTTCACCTGCTGCTACTGCGGGCATATATACAGCCGGAGACGATGCTTATCCACAGATTACAACTAATAACATGAATGGTAAGTATGTAATTACCAATTCAGTTCTGCGTAACGGATGGTCAGACGGTATTTACATGATGGGTGGTCAGGCCATCATTGCAAATAATATTTTTGCGGCCAATGGATATGACGGTGCTGAAGCTGTCAATGTGAAAGCCGGATGTAAGGTAGACGTTGCAGGTAATGTGATGTTCAGTCCTAATACCAACGGTTTGAAGTTATCCAGCTCTGGTCAGAGTGAAGAACGTGGAAAGGCACTGGTACAGGCTTATAATAACACAATCATCAATGCCGGATGGCGTCGTGACGGTGAAAAAGGCGGATGTGTATATGCTGAAAAGAATGTACTGGCCAATGTCTTTAACAATCTGATGGTAAACTGTAAGTTCCGTGCTCAGACTCCGAACTATGATCAGCCCAATAATCCGGAAGAAGGTTATAATGATGCTTCTGTTATTGATTATAATTTTTATGCTTCCGGTACTCAGAAGAGCGATATCGTATACGACGGTGAAGATGAATCAGGTGTTGCTTACGCATGGGCTGGTTATGCTTATGAACATGAAGATTATAATGAAGGTGTAGTTGATCTGAACAGTATCATTACTAAAGCTGCTGAAGATTGTGCTAAGAATGATCCGAAATTTGTAAACTTCGATATCAATGCTGTGGCACTGACAGAGTATGTATATAATGAAGGCTGGGACTTCCATGTACAGGCTGGATCTCCGGTGTTGAGCGGAGCTTATAATGGAACAGATGCCAATATGCAGCCTTACTTCGGAACAGACGGTTTGACTGTCAATGAAGAAACTTATACTTCTCCGGCAATTGAAGCACACTTCGGTGCTTACGGAACAAAATAATAATTGATTGTTTCTTTGAAATTCCGGATTTGCCTATGGATAATGACAGGCATATCCGGAATTTTTTATCGGACAGAAAGGTTTTTCAGAATCTTTTCAAATTCCTCCCATATTTTTGTCCTAAGATTTAATTAACAACTAAAAAAAGATTGTATGGTTTCAATTAAAAGAACATTTTTGACTCTTTGTCTGGCTTTGATTGCTATTGCAGGCTTCGCACAAAATGAGGCTGCATGGAAAGCTTTGGAAAAGCCGCTGAACTTCTATTTGGTAAACGATTTGGGACGTAATGGATATTATGATCAGAAACCGATTGCTGAATTATTGGGAAAAATGGCTGAAGCTGTCGATATTGAATGTGTCGTAGCTGCTGGTGATGTTCATCATTTTGAAGGCGTTCGCAGTGTGGATGATCCATTGTGGATGACTAATTATGAATTAATTTATAGTCATCCGGAACTGATGATTCCCTGGTATACCATTATGGGAAACCATGAATATCGCGGCAATACGCAGGCTCCGATTGATTATACCAGGAAAAGTGCCCGCTGGAATATGCCTGACCGTTATTATACAAAGGTTTTGGAAAATGATGGAATAACCATTCGTCTGGTGATGATTGACACTCCGCCTTTGTTGGACAAGTATCGGGAAGATACAGAAAAATATCCGGATGCATGTAAGCAGGATATGAACAAGCAGTTGGCCTGGATTGATTCAGTCCTGAGTACGGCAAAGGAAGACTGGGTTCTGGTTGTCGGCCATCATCCGATTTATGCAGATACAGAGAAAGAAGAGTCTGAACGTATGGATATGGAAAAGCGGGTTGATTCGATTTTGCGTAAATATAAAAATGTAGATATGTATCTGTGCGGACATATTCACAACTTTCAGCATATCCGTAAAAGTGGAAGCAACATTGATTATGTAGTCAATACTTCCGGATCATTAAGCCGCAAGGTAAAACCGGTTGATGGAACAAAATTCTGCAGTGGAGAAACTGGTTTCTCTTTGATTTCAGCTGATAAGAAAGAACTGAATCTTCATATGATTAATAAAGAAGGTAAAGTGATATACACGGTAAAACATACGAAGTGATAGCGGCGCTTCTTTTTATAGTTTAAAGATAAAGGGTATTTGTCAGGACAGGCTTGGCAGATACCCTTTGCTTTTTGGGGAATACCTGGTGAGGTATATATTTTGTTTTTGCCAACTGGAGTTAGCGTTTCTTAAAGATTTTAGTTTGCTTCCTTATTTTTACATCTTACTTTATACTAAAAATCATATAATGAACAAAAAAAACACCTTAAATAACGGGTATTGCTCTTTTTTTTCTAATTTTGCACAGTTTTAGGAATCGTGTGCTAATACTCTTAAGCATAGTTTCCATGTATAGATCGTCCTCTTGCTGCATGAGTGTGGGTGGACAAACGAGTGAAGAATATAACTAAAACGTAAAGCATGATACAGAAAGTATTGATCGCTAACCGTGGTGAAATAGCAGTTCGTGTAATGCGCTCTTGTCGTGAGATGGGCATCCGTTCTGTGGCAGTCTTTTCTGAGGCAGACCGAACAGCACGCCACGTTCTTTATGCAGACGAAGCCTGCCTGATTGGTCCGGCAGCATCTCGTGAAAGTTATCTGAATATCGATAAGATTATCATGGCAGCCAAACGTCATGGCGCGGATGCAATTCATCCGGGATATGGTTTCTTATCTGAAAATTCTGAGTTTGCACGTCGTTGCAAGCAGGAAGGAATCATCTTTATTGGTCCTGATCCTGAAACTATGGATGCGATGGGAGATAAGATTTCCGCTCGTAAACACATGATTGCGGCTGGAGTACCTGTCGTTCCCGGAACGGAACAACCTCTGCAGAGTGTAGAAGAAGCAAAGGAAATCTGTAATCGGATCGGTTATCCTGTGATGCTGAAAGCTTCAATGGGTGGCGGTGGAAAAGGTATGCGTCTTATCCACAACGTCGATGAAGTGGAAGAGGCATATAATACAGCTCGTTCAGAATCAATGTCTTCATTTGGCGATGATACCGTTTATCTGGAGAAGTTTGTTGAAGAACCTCATCATATTGAGTTCCAGATTCTGGGAGATAATTATGGCAATGCTGTTCATTTGTTTGAACGTGAATGTTCTATTCAGCGCCGTAACCAGAAAATAGTAGAAGAAACACCTTCTCCTTTCGTTACTCCGGAATTGCGTCAGAAAATGGGAGAGGCTGCAGTTGCTGCTGCTAAAGCTGTTAACTACAAAGGAGCCGGAACCATTGAATTCCTGGTAGACAAGCATCGTAATTTCTATTTCCTTGAAATGAATACCCGTCTTCAGGTAGAACATCCTATTACTGAAGAAGTCGTTGGTGTTGACCTGGTAAAAGAACAGATTCGTGTAGCTAACAATGAACCGTTGCATTTTAAGCAGGAAGATCTGAAGCAGCGTGGTCATGCCATTGAGTGCCGTATCTGTGCCGAAGATACAGATAACAACTTTATGCCTTCACCTGGTATTCTTCGTCAGCTGATGGAACCGAACGGTATCGGTGTCCGTATTGACAGTGCAGTATACGAAGGATATGAAATTCCTATCTATTACGACCCGATGATCGGTAAGCTGATTGTATGGGCAACTACCCGTCAGTTTGCCATCGAACGTATGCGTCGTGTGCTTTATGAATATAAGATTACAGGCTTGAAGACTAACATCAGCTATTTGCGTCACATTATGCATGTACCCGATTTTGTTGAAGGACATTATAATACCTTGTTTATTCCGAAACATCAGGATATGCTGAAGGAATGGGCCGGTAAGAAGGAAGAAGAAACAGAAAATATCGCTATGATTGCTGCCTATATCGATTATCTGATGAACCTGGAAGAGAACAAGTCTGCTTCTTCTGATAACCGTCCGATCAGCCGCTGGCGTGAATTTGGTCTTCAGAAAGGTGTGTTGCGTATTTAATGTTTAACTGACGAAAGAACTTTTATGGAAATACATATCGGTGACAGAGTTGCAGATGTAACCTTGGTCAGCAAGGATGGTAATAAAGTGCAGTTGACAATTGACGGCACTCCTTACGATGTAGATATTGTAATGGCAGAAAACGGAAGCTGCTCTATTCTGCATGACGGTAAGTCATTCAATGCGGAACTGATCCGTAAAGAAGGTGGAAAGAGCTACACTGTTAATGCTCATTATCAGTCATATAATATTGACATCATCGACTCTCAGGCAAAATACTTGCGTATGCGTAAGGGAGCTGATGAAAAACAACAGGATAAGATCGTTTCTCCGATGCCGGGTAAAGTCGTTAAGATTCCGGTTAAGGCAGGTGATCGTCTGCAGGCTGGTGATATCGTTGTTGTGATTGAAGCCATGAAGATGCAGAGTAATTATAAGGTAAACAGTGAGTGTGTCGTAAAAGAAATTCTGGTTAATGAAGGAGACTCCGTAAACAGCAACCAGGTGATTATGACTCTTGACGTTATTAAAGAAGAAGATTAATTATGACAGTAGCAGAACAATATAAAAAGTTTGAAGAGCTGGATAAACTGGCTTCTCAGGGTGGAGGTATTGAGCGTGTAGAAAAGCAGCATGCCAATGGTCACATGACTGCCCGTGAACGTATTGATATGCTTCTCGACAAGGGAACATTCAATGAACTGGATAAATTTGTAATTCATCATTGCTCTGATTTCGGTATGGACAAGAAACACATACCGGGTGACGGCATTGTATGCGGTTATGGAAAAATCGACGGTCGTCTGGTGTATGTATATGCATACGATTTTACCGTTTATGGCGGAACTTTGAGTGCTACAGGTGCACAGAAGATTGTCAAAGTACAGCAGCTGGCGCTGAAGAACGGTGCTCCGGTGATTGCTTTGAATGACTCGGGAGGTGCCCGTATTCAGGAAGGTGTAGGAAGTATTTCCGGTTATGCATCTATCTTCTACCAGAATACGATTGCATCGGGAGTAATTCCTCAGATCTCAGCCATTCTGGGTCCGTGTGCCGGTGGTGCATGCTACTCTCCGGCGTTGACTGACTTTATTTTTATGGTAAAGGAAAAGAGTCACATGTTTATTACCGGTCCGGATGTTGTGAAGGCCGTAACTCACGAAGAAGTTGACAAAGAAGAACTGGGAGGTGCTTATACACACAGCAGCAAGAGCGGTGTAACTCATTTCCTGTGTGACACTGAAGAAGAAACTTTGATGAGCATCCGTGAATTGCTGAGCTTCCTGCCGTCCAATAACATGGAAGATGCTCCGGTTCAGCCTTGTTCAGATGATATCCGTCGCGCTGATGAATCTTTGATGAGTGTGATTCCTGATGATCCGAACATGCCTTACGACATCAAGAATATCATTGAACCGGTAGTGGATAACCACTATTTCTTCGAAGTAATGCCTCACTTCGCTAAAAATATTGTAGTAGGTTTTGCCCGTTTGGGTGGACGTTCTGTGGGTATCGTTGCCAACCAGCCCGCTTATCTGGCAGGTGTTCTTGATATTGATGCTTCAGATAAGGCTTCACGTTTCATCCGTTTCTGCGACTGCTTCAATATTCCAATCGTGACATTTGAAGATGTTCCCGGCTTCTTGCCCGGATGTACACAGGAACATAACGGTATCATCCGTCATGGAGCGAAGATTGTTTATGCTTACGCTGAGGCTACAGTTCCTAAGATTACGGTAATTACCCGTAAGGCTTATGGTGGTGCTTATATCGTTATGAACAGTAAACCGATCGGTTCAGATGTGAACTTCTCTTATCCGACTGCCGAGATTGCCGTTATGGGAGCAGACGGAGCTGTGAACATCCTTTACCGCAAGGCTACTCCGGAAGAAAAGGCAAAGGCTGTAGAAGAATACAAGGAAAAATTCTCTAATCCTTATCGTGCAGCCGAGCAGGGATATATCGATGAGATTATTTTACCGAAGGATACTCGCTTCAAACTGATTCAGGCTTTGGAAATGACTCAGAACAAGAGCCAGAGCAATCCTCCTAAGAAACATGGTAACATGCCGTTGTAAAAAGCGGATGATCTATAAGAAACCTATTTAGAGCACGGATTTCACGGATTGGTATGGAGAGAGAGTTCTCTGCACCGCTCCGTGTAATCCGTGCCTTTTTATTGTAAAAGTTCAAGAAAGTATGAAAAAGTGGAGTAAATTCTTTACCGTTGCACTGGCTATGGCCGGATTCCTTTTCGCCGGAACACCGCAAGCCTGTTCGCAACAGCCGGATGCCGATGCAGCCGGATATATCGTGAAGGTGGGTGATATGGCCCCTGACTTTGAAATGACTTTGACAGACGGAACACAAGTGAAGCTGTCTTCACTGCGCGGAAAAGTAGTTATGTTGCAGTTTACAGCCAGCTGGTGTGGAGTATGCCGGAAAGAGATGCCTTTTATTGAGAAGGACATCTGGCAGAAGCACAAGGACAACTCAAAGTTTGCCTTGTATGGAATAGACCGTGATGAACCGTTGGAGCGTGTCAAGGCTTTTGCTTCGCAGACGAAGATTACCTATCCGCTGGGACTGGATCCGGGAGCTGATATTTTTGCCCGTTATGCGGAGAGAAACGCCGGAATTACCCGTAATGTCCTGATTGATGAAACCGGAAAAATCGTCATGATGACCCGTTTGTATAATGAAGAAGAGTTTGCTTCTTTGTGCCGGAAGATTGATGAACTGTTGGAAAAGTAAACGATGAGATTTGGATTATTGACAATATGGCTTCTTTTTCTGCTGGCGCTTCCTTTGAATGCAAAGAAGGAGAGAAAGCCGGGATATGAGCCGTTGTTTGGAAAGGCTCAGGCTGCTTATAAAGTGACCTCCAGTTCGTTGAAGGGAGCGACTTTTTATCTTGTAAGCGGTCATGGTGGTCCGGATCCCGGATGTATCGGAAAATATCAGGGCCATGAGTTGCATGAAGACGAATATGCCTATGACATCATTCTTCGTCTGGGACGGGAACTGATGAAGCGGGGAGCCAAGGTTCACTTTATTATTCAAGACGCAAAGAATGGTATCCGCAATCAGGCCATCTTAAAAAACAGCAAACGTGAAACCTGTATGGGAAAAGCGATTCCGCTGAATCAGGTTGCCCGTCTGAAACAGCGCTGTGATGCCGTGAATGCGCTTTATCGAAAGGATAAAGGCCGGTATAAAAGAGCCATCTTCATTCATGTGGACAGCCGTTCTCGGCGTAACCAGATAGATGTGTTCTTCTATCATGCACCCGGAAGCAGTAAGGGAAGAGTACTGACCCGTGAGCTGCAAAGAACATTTCAGAGCAAATACAGACAGCACCAGCCGAACCGCGGCTTTGATGGTTCAGTCAGTGAACGCAATCTGTATGTGCTTCGCAATACGGCTCCGGTAGCTGCATTTCTTGAAGTCGGAAACATTCAGAATGCACAGGATCAGAAACGTCTGGTGATTCCTAACAACCGTCAGGCTTTGGCCAATTGGATTACTGAAGCTCTGGTGAAAGATTATAAGCGGAACAAATAATACAGTCTGCAACTGTCAGGCTGAAAAACAACGGGAGATGAGGATCGTCGTTTTTCATCTCCCGTTCGTTTTCTATGGAATCCGGCAAAAGGGTTACTTTCGTTCAGCCGGTGTTTTATTTAAATTATTTGAGATTTTTCAGGGCCTCCATGGTCTTCTGGAGCAGTTCCGGATTGGGAACATCCTTTTTCCCTGTTATGGCAAGGGCGAAATTCTCAGCCATGATTTCTTCCGGATTGGTGGTGTAAAGAGTGTTCTGTCCCACCAGCGTATGGAAGTCTTCAGCCTGATCAATGGAGTAAATGATGGCCTTTCCGTCTTTTTGCTTGGGGATTAAGGCTTCATCCAGCGGAACCAGTCCTACTTTCAGATACTGGCTTAATTCTCCGCCTTCATAATTCCGGTCTGTATAAATGATCATTGTACACTCTTCTTTTTCCCCGTTGATGGTAAAAGGAGCGTATGAATCGTAGGTATAAAAGTCCGGATTGGAGATACGTTTTTCCTGCACATCTATGGGTAACAGGATCTCGTGTTGGGCTACCTTAAACCCGATAACAGCATACATCGCTTTCCGGAATTCCGGATTATTGCGGGTCAGGATGTGAAATACCTCGTTGGCCATCAGCTGTTCCAGTTCTTCTGCCGAAGCTTTCTCCAGCGCTTTTTCGCCGACGGCAATCCAGTTTTTCCGTGTGTAGGCCGGAATGTTTCCTTCTTCTTTCATTGAAGTCTTCAGCAGGATGATTTCCGAGGGATATTGGAGGGATACTTTCTGTTTGCGCAGTTTTTCGCTGAGTCCGTTCATGACCTTTGTGATCATTTCTTTTTCCTGGTCGCTCCAGTTGCGGGTTTCATTCATTCCCAGCCGCAGGAGTTCAGACTTTCTTCCGTCCGGTTTTTGCAGTCTTGCACAGATATCGAATTGATTCCATCGGTTGGTATATTCGTCAATGTCAGTGATCAGCATCTGAGCTTCAGCTTTTGTTGCAAACCGGAAGGGCAGGGTGGAAGTTGATTTCTGAGCCAGTGCTGTGAGTGCACAGCAGCAAAAACAAAAGGCAGAAATTAAGTGAATCAGTTTCATGGTTATGTCTTTTCGTTTAGGTTACTACTACACTTTCCCGAAAGAAAGTTTGTAAATATAGTAGATTTTTTTGTCTTTTTCAGAGTCTTAAACGAAAAGTTTTCTGATTCACCTAATTTCTGCCTGAGTATCAGGGATGCTGTTTTATCAGAATAAATCTACTTCTGCAGCTGCTACCGACTTGTTTCCGGCTGCAACTTCAGTGGTTTCGATTCTGACATAGCGGGCATTCACCTTATCTTTGAGGTAGTAATAGCGTTTGGTCGGGTCGTTGATGAGGTTACCGAACTTAAATCTTCCTGCCTCTTTCCAGCTCTTGCCGTCACTGCTTGTTTTTAGGATTCCTTTGGCCATCATGCCGTCTGAGTTTTCTGTCTGAGGAGTGTAAGCAAATCCTGCCAGTTCACATTCCTTGCCCAGATCAATGGTAATGGCTGCATTGGTTCCGTTAGCCTTCCAGTACGTAGCCGGATTTTCATCGGCTGCCAATTGGGCTTCATGCTTGTCGGCTGCAGATCCTGTTGCTGTTACTTTCCAGTTTTGCTTGATGTATCCCAGTTGTTCGTGGCATACTTCGCCTTTGTCTCCGTGAAGGATAGATACAGCCTTGATTTCTCCGCGATCCATGCTGAACGGTTCCTTGAATTCCGGTGAGTTGACATCCGGTTCGCTTCCGTCTGTTGTATAATGGATCTTGAATCCTGCATTCAGGTTGGCAGCAACGTCTTCACCGTGAGCCTTCCAGTTAAAGTCCTGCTTACGGGCCAGGATGTTGACTTTTCCGTCGATGCTTCTGGTAATTTCCAGTCTTGGCGGACGTGAAGCATAGTAGTGTGCAGAAACTGTTGCAATGGCCGGAGTCAGACGTGACTGCAGGACGCGTACACGTATTTTGTCGGTTGTAACATCCGGGAAGCGGAGAATACGTTTGTAACCGATGTTGGTAGCTTTGGCGATTTCTTTCCACTGTCCGTCTACCCATGCATCTACGGCATGTTCTTCCACGCGTTCACTGTATTCACCGACATTTTCCTGAAGAACCACACGGTTGATGGTGACAGGTTCTTTCAGTGAGAAGACAGTTCCCTTTTCACCAGCCGGTACGGCAACGTATGTATTCAGGTCATTGTCCAGCAATTCCTTCGCACCCTTGCTGTCAGCCAGCAGGTTTACAGAATAAGTATCCTGAATCCGTTTACCTACTTCATGCAGCACTTCGACGTCTTTATCCGAGAAGCGTCCGTCTCTGTTGGGCGGAATATTGAGCAGGAATGTAGAGTTGCCACCGACAGCTCTTTCGTAGATATCGAATACATCATCAGCGCTTCTTATCTTCTGATGTGTATCGTCGCGGTAGAACCATCCTTCACGTATGGAAGTATTGGTTTCAGCCTGCTGATAGTGCAGATACTTGGCTTTGTAGAGCTGTTCGCGACTTCCCAGATCCTGTGCTGTCATGTCGGGGAATACGGTAGCCGTGTCAGGTGACTGCGGATAAGGAACAACGTTCCATTCCGTTTCGCGGGTTCCTCCCGATTCGTTACCGCACCAGCGTACGTCTTCACGTCCGAAGATAACAGCTTCCGGAGCAAGTGTGTGAATCAGTTGCTTCCATGCTGCGTAGTTATACTTCTGTCCGCCTTTGGTCTTGGGGTGTGCACCGTCGAACCATACTTCATAGATAGGACCATATTCTGTCAGGATTTCGAAAAGCTGGTTCATGAAATATTCATTATAGTCGTCCAGTTCGAATTCAAACTTGGTCTTGTTGGCAAACGGTCTTCCGGGTACTTCCCGCGGGATGGTCCGTTTGGTATATTTGCTCAGGTTTCCGTAAAGTCCTTTCGGATTTTCGATCTGAAACAAGTCAGCCGGTGACAGATAGACACCCAGTTTCAGTCCGAACTTCTGGCAGGAAGCTGAAAGATCTTTCAGAATATCGCCTTTTCCGTCGCGGAATCCGGTAGACATGATACCGTGATCCGTATAGCGGCTTTGCCAGAGAACGAATCCGTCATGATGCTTGACTGTGAGGATAACCATCTTGATGCCTGCAGCCTTCATGGCTTCACACCACTGGTCGGTGTCCAGTTCTTTCAGATCGAAAATTTTCGGATCTTCTTTTCCGCTTCCCCATTCCATACGGGTAAATGTATTGGGTCCCATGTGGATGAAAGCGATGAATTCATTTTTCAGGGCATTCAACTGGTTCGGGGTAGGCACAACGTGTGCTGCCTTTTCGATGATCTGTTCCGGAGTATCCGTTTCTTCAATTTTGATTGTGTTGCTGCACTCCATGGTTTTTTCTGCCACGGGAGTAGAGCATGATGCAAAAGCAATGCAGGCTATTCCGAGTCCGCAAAGCCAATTTTTTGAGGTTAGATTCAAAGTGGTTTTCATACAATTTAAAAATGAATAAATAGGTTTGCTCTGACAGAAAGACGCCGCTAAGTTAGTTAAAAAAAAAGAATTGGACAAAAATGGGCCGATAATCTTCCGATTTTGTAGATTGAGGGCTTCCTGAATCGACCGCACGATTGGGCTTCAACGACCGCATAATTCAGCCTCATCGACTGCACGTTTTCAGCCGGGTGTCTGGAAGGCTTGGAGCTTTTAAAAAAACGTTTCGGCGAATTGATTTAAACGTTTCGTCAAATGCATTAAAACGTCGAAGTCTTTTTTAAAAACGTGGCGAGGCTTTTTTCGGTATATTTAGAGTGGATGTATTCTAAAACTTTTATATCTTAGCGCAGATTTAGAACAGGTGTTACTGACAGAAAGCATTTTGTTTATAAAATAGTGTTGGAGTTTGTAGAAGCAAACGTAGTTTATGAAAAGAAAAAGAATAATTTGTTGGGGTGCCCTCTTATGGGCGTCTTGTGCTTTGTCGGGCTCCCTGTTTGCGCAAAAGAGCGGACAGGTTATCTGGTTTGACACTCCCAATCCATCGGTTTCGGTACCGATTTGGGGAGACGGAGAGGTTCCTGTTACAGCCGGCAGTTTTGGAGCGAATAAAGACCGTGCCTGGGAACATACGTCGCTTCCGGTGGGAAACGGCAGTATCGGTGCCAATATTATGGGCTCAGTGTCGGTGGAACGTTTCACGTTTAATGAGAAAACGTTGTGGCGGGGAGGTCCGCGTACTGTTAAGAATGCGGCTTCTTATTGGAATGTGAACAAAGAGTCTGCTCATGTCCTGAAAGATATCCGTCAGGCTTTTGCCGACGGAAATGTGGAAAAAGCAACCCAGCTTACGCAGGACAATTTTAACAGTGAAGTACCCTATGAAGCGGATGCGGAAGAGCCTTTCCGTTTCGGAAGTTTTACTTCTTGCGGAGAATTCCGGATTCAGACAGGACTTGATGAGCAGAAATATTCCGGATATTCACGTTCTCTGTCGCTTGACTCGGCTCTGGTGACGGTACGTTTTGAACAGGAAGGAGTGCATTATCGGCGTGATTTCTTTACGTCTTATCCTCACAACGTGATGGTCGTACGGTTTACGGCCGATCAGGAAAAGCGTCAGAATCTTGTCCTGAATTATACTCCGAATCCTCTCTCACATGGAAAGTTCAAGGCAGAAAACCGTGATGGATTCTGTTTCGACGCCCGTCTGGACAATAACCAGATGCACTATGTCGTTCGTGCGAAAGCCGTTGCCGAGGGAGGAAAAGTATGGACCGACCGTCAGGGAAATATCCATGTGGAAGGTGCGGACGAAGTTTATTTCCTGATCACGGCTGATACGGATTATCAGATTAATTTTGATCCGGACTTTAAGGATCCCAAAACTTATGTGGGAGTTGATCCGTTGCGAACCACCCGTGAATGGATGAAGCAGGCTGCATCTTTGTCGTATGCAGAACTGTTGGGTGAACATTATACGGACTATGCTGCCCTGTTCGGCCGGACACAGCTGGAACTTAATCCCGACCAGAAGGGAGGCATGACGCTTCCGACTCCCCGCAGACTGGAACGTTACCGTACGGGAGCTCCAGACTATTCACTGGAGTCGCTCTACTATCAGTTCGGACGTTACCTGCTGATAGCCAGTTCACGGCCGGGAAATCTTCCTGCCAACCTGCAAGGTATGTGGCATAATAATGTCGACGGTCCATGGAGAGTGGATTATCACAATAATATAAATGTGCAGATGAATTACTGGCCGGCCTGTCCGACTAACCTGTCTGAGTGCGAACAGCCTTTAATTGACTTCATCCGTATGCAGGTGAAACCGGGTAAGGAAACGGCACGGGCTTATTTCGGTGCACGGGGATGGACCACTTCCATTTCTTCCAATATATTTGGATTCACGACTCCTTTGCGTGACAAGGATATGTCATGGAACTTTTCACCGGTGGCCGGTCCCTGGCTGGCAACTCATGTGTGGAATTATTATGACTACACGCGCGATCTGGAATTCCTGCGCACGGTAGGTTACGACCTGATCAAGGGAGCTGCTGACTTCTCGGTTGATTATTTGTGGCACAAGCCGGACGGAACCTATACGGCCGCTCCTTCCACTTCACCCGAACATGGTCCGATAGATCAGGGAGCTACATTCTCACATGCCGTAATCCGTGAAATTCTGCTTGATGCCATTGAAGCAAGCCGGACACTGAACGTTGATGAGCAGGAACGTGCCCGTTGGGAGGAAGTTCTTCAGGGAATGCCTCCGTACCAGATCGGACGATATGGACAGCTGATGGAATGGTCGAAAGATATCGACGATCCGTTCGATGAGCACCGGCATGTCAATCATCTTTTCGCTCTGCATCCGGGACATACGATTTCTCCGGTAACGACTCCAAAGCTGGCGAAGGCGGCACGTGTCGTACTGGAACATCGCGGTGATGGAGCTACGGGCTGGAGTATGGGCTGGAAACTGAATCAGTGGGCCCGGCTTCAGGATGGCAACCGGGCGTATACCTTGTATGGAAACCTGCTGAAGAATGGAACGAATGACAACCTCTGGGACAGTCATCCGCCCTTCCAGATTGATGGAAATTTCGGAGGTACGGCCGGAGTAACTGAGATGTTGCTGCAGAGCCATGCCGGATTTATCCAGTTGTTGCCGGCACTGCCTGATGTATGGCATGACGGTAAGCTGACCGGTGTCCGGGCGCGCGGTAATTTTGTATTGGATCTTTATTGGGAAGACAACAACCTGAAACGTGCTGTCGTTCATTCCGGTTCGGGTTTGCCTTGTCACATTCTTTATAAAGGAAAGGAACTGAAGTTTCAGACGGAAGCCGGAAAGGCTTATACGCTGGAATGGAAGGATGGCCAGCTGAACGTGGTTGGTTAAAATGTTTTTCAAAAAAGGTAGTGGTGCCCGATTGGACACCACTATCTTTTTTATCTCTTTATTCTTTATCTTTCAAAGCGTTGAAAATAAGTCCTTCCAACTCTTCTGCAAGTTCCGGATTGTCCTGAATGCATTGTTTGGCAGCATCGCGGCCTTGTCCCAGTTTGGTATCGTTGTAACTGTACCAGGAACCGCTCTTCTTGATGATGCCCAGTTCAGCACCCAGATCGATGATTTCGCCGCTGCGGGAAATACCTTCACCAAACATGATGTCGAATTCAGCTTTGCGGAAAGGAGGAGCAACTTTGTTCTTTACTACTTTCACGCGTACCTGGTTACCGATCACTTCTTCTCCGTCTTTCAGCTGGTTGGCACGCCGGATGTCCAGACGTACGGAAGCATAGAATTTCAGGGCGTTACCGCCGGTGGTTGTTTCCGGATTGCCGAACATGACACCGATTTTCTCACGCAACTGATTGATGAAGATACAGGTGGTATTGGTTTTGCTGATGGCCGAAGTCAGTTTACGAAGAGCTTGCGACATCAGTCTCGCCTGTAAACCTACTCTGTTGTCACCCATGTCGCCTTCGATTTCAGCTTTCGGAGTCAGTGCGGCTACCGAGTCAATCACGATAATGTCGATAGCCGATGAACGGATCAGCTGTTCTGCGATTTCCAGAGCCTGTTCTCCGTTATCCGGCTGTGAGATCCAGAGATTGTCGATATCTACTCCCAGTTTGGCCGCATAGAAACGGTCGAAAGCATGTTCTGCATCAATGAATGCGGCGATACCTCCGGCTTTTTGAGCTTCCGCAATGGCATGAATGGCCAGTGTGGTTTTACCGGATGATTCCGGACCATAGATTTCAATGATACGTCCTTTGGGATATCCTCCAACTCCCAGTGCTGCATTCAATGCAATGGAACCGGTGGGGATCACTTCCACTTCCTGCACATGATCGTCTCCCATTTTCATGATAGAGCCTTTTCCGAAACTTTTCTCTATCTTGTCCATGGCAGCCTGCAGTGCTTTCAGCTTTTCGCTGTTATTGGGTTTCGGAGTGCTGCTTTCCACTCCTCCTTCAAATTCGAGTTCGTCTTTTTTTGCCATTGTCTGTAGTCTTTTAATTTATATTTCTTATTTCAGAATCTGTGCGGCATGATCCTTGGTCTTGATTTCCTTAGGCAAAATGATCCGTTCAATGATTCCTTCTTCGTTGATAATAAAGGTTGTACGGAAGGTGCCCATGTACTTTCTTCCATACATGCTCTTTTCGCCCCATACGCCAAATTCCTGTACCAGTTTCTGCTCGGTATCGGCAATGAGTGTAAACGGCAATGAATTTTTCTCGATAAATTTCTGATGCGATTTCTGGTCATTGATGCTGACACCAATTACTTCGTATCCCTGTTTACGTAATTCTTCGTAATTGTCGCGCAGGTTACATGCCTGGGCTGTACATCCTGAGGTCATGTCTTTCGGATAGAAGTAAAGTACGATTTTCCGTCCTTTATAGTTGCTCAGACGGATTTCTTCTCCTTTTTCGTTGAGTCCTAAAAACTCAGGTGCTTTGTCTCCTATATTCATAAGTAAAAATGATGGGGAACTCTATAAAAAAAGGAAATTGAGAGCCGAAAAAGAGAATCCTGACTTCCTTTTCCGGTTCCCAATTTCCAGATGTCTATTGATGAATTACAGTTCGAGATCGCCGTCGAACACTTCGTGCCATGGCAATCCGTTCTTGTTCAGTTCGTCCATGAATGGATCCGGATCGAATTCTTCCACATTCCATACACCCGGACGTTTCCAAAGGCCTTTCAGATACATCATGGCTCCGATCATGGCCGGAACACCGGTTGTATAGCTTACGCCCTGCATACCGGTTTCCTGGTAAGCGGCCTGGTGAGAACAGTTGTTATAAACATAATAAGTACGTTCTTTTCCGTCCTTGATACCCCGGATACGGCAACCGATGGAAGTTTCTCCTTCGTAGTTTTCACCCAGATCCTGCGGATTAGGCAATACGGCTTTCAGGAACTGAAGCGGAACGATTTCCATACCATTATAGTTGATCGGTTCGATGCTGGCCATACCGATGTTCTGGATCACACGCAGGTGAGTCAGGTATTCTTGTCCGAAAGTCATCCAGAAGCGTGCACGCTTGATAGTCGGATAGTTCTTGACAAGTGATTCCAGTTCTTCGTGATACAGCAGGTAAGAGTCGCGCGGACCGATATTCGGATAGGTCAGAGCCTTATGGAACTCCAGCGGCTGGGTTGTAATCCACTGGCCGTTTTCATAATAACGTCCGTTCTGTGTAATCTCACGGATGTTGATTTCCGGATTGAAGTTGGTTGCAAAAGCTTTATGGTGGTTACCAGCATTGCAGTCTACAATGTCGAGATATTGAATTTCGTCGAAATGATGTTTTGCTGCATATGCGGTATATACTCCGCTTACTCCCGGGTCGAATCCACATCCCAGAATGGCTGTCAGTCCGGCTTCTTCGAAGCGTTTCTTATAGGCCCACTGCCAGCTGTATTCAAAGTGAGCTTCATCTTTCGGCTCATAATTGGCTGTATCCAGATAATTCACTCCCGCTTTCAGACAGGCTTCCATGATTGTCAGGTCCTGATAAGGAAGTGCTACGTTGATAACGATTTCAGGTTTAAAACTGTTGAATAAAGTCACCAGTTCATCCACATTGTCTGCATCAACTTTAGCGGTCTTGATGTTCGGGTTGCCGATTGCTTTCACAATCGCGTCACATTTTGACTGGGTACGGCTGGCAATCATCACCTCAGTGAATACTTCAGGATGTTGAGCCACTTTGTGTGCAACAACGGTACCTACACCGCCTGCACCGATAATCAATACTTTACTCATTTATTTAGTTGAACTTTTTATGCCCGGTAAACGTTACCGTTCAGTATGCAAAGATAAGAAATTTTTCCAAACCTGATGCAGTAAATGGAATATCTCTGTATTTTTGCAAAGGAAAGTATAATCAAAACGAAAGTTATATGAAGAAAATGTTTTCAAGTGTGGCAGTGGTTTGTGCTGCCCTGATGATGGCTAGTTGTGGTTCTGGAAAGAATGCAGTTGCCGTCGATCTTTCTGGAGAATGGAGTATTGTGGAAGTGAATGGTCAGCAACTTTCTGGAGATTCGGATCCGTTTATTGGTTTTGATATGGAAGGAAAACGCATTTATGGTAATGCCGGATGCAACCGGATGATGGGTGCTTTTGAACTGGATTCTGTAAATGCAGGTAAAATCAAATTGACCCAGATGGGTATGACCCGTATGATGTGTCCGGATATGGAAACGGAACGTGTAGTAACGGAAGCCTTAAACAAAGTGGCCGGATATACCGGAACCGAAGCCGGAGTTGCGTTAACCGATGCTGAAGGTAAGGAACTGGTGATCTTGCAGAAACGTGAGCAAAAGGCATTGTCACTGGCTGATCTGGCAGGTGAATGGAAGATTGCTACAGTGGATGGTGCAGAGGTTGTTGTAGGCAAGGAAGATAAAGTTCCTTTCCTGGCCTTTGACACAGCAGAAATGCGGGTACACGGAAATGCCGGATGCAATCTCATTAACGGCGGCTTCTCACAGGAAGAAGGCCAGCCTGCTTCTTTGCGCTTTTCACAGATGATTTCAACCATGATGGCTGGTCCGAACATGGAACTGGAAGGAAAGATTCTGAAAGCCATTGATCAGGTGAGAAGTTTTGCGGCAGGTGAGAACGGGGTTATCATCTTGCAGGATGCTGAAGGCAATGCCGTATTGACACTTGTAAAGAATACAGAAGGAAAGTTGTCTGAATAATTATGGGAAAGACACAGAAACGGAAGATGTGAACCGAAATATCGTTTCTGTGTCTTTTTTTATTATTTGTTCAGCCAAAGTTTGAGCAAAGGAACCTTGTCCCGGCTGATGTAGACGGGATCCTGGGGAGAAGGCTCTATGCGGATGACAGCTTTCCCGTTGAAGTGGTTCTGGATACTTCTGATGGAATCGGCAGAAAGAATATATTGCCTGTTTGCCCGAAAGAAGGTCTGAGGATCCAGTTGGTCTTCCAGCTTGTTTAGCGGAAAATCCAGGACATGTGACTTGTGGTCTCTGGTAACGGCAAATGTAACTTTCTCTTCTGAATAGAAATAGGCGATATCTGTAACCTGAATGAGATAACATTGTTTATTTCCGGAGATCAGAAAACGGGTACGGTATTGTTTCTCTTTTTTCTCCATGAAAGATTTTAAAAGCTGTTCGATGTTGTAGTTCTGGCTCTCCGGAGCAGAGGGCGACAGACGTTCGAATTTGCAGATGGAATCCAGCAGTCTTTCTTCATGAATCGGTTTTAATAAATAATGCGAATCAGCAGTTGAAAACATCTTCTGATTCTTGATTTAAAAGTT
>ENA-ORPF01000035-ORPF01000035.1-human-gut-metagenome-genome-assembly--contig:-NODE-35-length-119026-cov-8.268797_pt1 | contig 119026 bp, 91 predicted proteins | sample MGYA00242140_ERZ509070 | MGnify/ENA primary metagenome ERZ509070 (study PRJEB26280, sample SAMEA2338713) | human gut metagenome | biome: human gut; feature: human-associated habitat; material: faeces... | reverse complement strand
CCTCAAACAAGCATCGGAAACCGGGGTTCGTTTTTCCCTATCGCCCCCGTCCGGTGACGGCCACCTTGATGACACCATCCAACCTGTTCTCAAAAATCCGGTAGGCTTCTTCAATACGTTCCAACGGGAAACGGTGGGTGATAAGCGGTGTGGTGTCAATCCGGCCCGCCTCTATCAGGGAAAGGATTTCGGCACAATCGCAACCGTCCACCCCTCCAGTCTTGAACGTCAGGTTCTTCCCGTACATGTCCGGCAACGGCAACAACTGGGGCTTGTCATAAAGTGCCACAACCGTCACGACGGCATTAGGACGGGCACATTCCCAGGCCAACCGGAAACTGTCCTGGCCACCGGCCACTTCCAACACCACGTCCGCCCCTCCATGGGCACTATGGCACAGCACAAAGTCTTTACAGCCTTCGGGAGTCGTCACCTCTACCCCGGGATAGTGTTCGCGCACGAAACGCAACCTCTCCTCCGACCGTTCGCAAACGATGACGCGATGCGGATTTTTCAGCATGACACACTGCAAAGTGCATATCCCCGTAGGGCCTGCGCCGATAATCAACACCGTGTCCTCCTCCTTGATTTCCGAGATACGCGCTGCCCAAAAGCCTGTGGCCAAGATGTCGCCCACGAACAAAGCTTGCTCGTCGGTCACCGATGGGGGAATCACATTCAAGCCCTGGTCTGCATACGGAACCCTGACAAATTCGGCTTGTCCACCGTCGATACGACAACCCAAAGCCCAACCGCCATGAGGGTCGGTGCAGTTGTTCACGTACCCGTGCCGACAAAAGAAGCATTCCCCGCAAAATGTCTCCACGTTCACGGTCACCCTGTCGCCCGGCTTGACCGAAGTGACCTCACGGCCTACTTCTTCCACCACCCCGACCATTTCATGCCCCACCGTGATTCCCGGTACGGCACGCGGCACACTCCCGTGTTTGATGTGTAAATCACTGGTACAGATGCTCCCCAACGTCACCCGTACGATGGCATCCCGCCCGTCCTGCAACTCCGGACGCGGCTTTTCCCTTAATTCGAATCTCCCTTGTTCTACGAACGTGTATGCAAGCATAATCGTCTCCTTTCTTTTGAACGGTCCTTTTCCGCACGCAAAGATAGCGAAAGGCAAGTGCAGTTCCAAGCCAAAAGCTTGCTTTTGAGCAAGGAAAGTGCTCGCAAGTACAAACATTGTCCCGGGCAAAAGGCACGAGAATCCATTATTGTCACACGAATCCGCAACCACTCCCGAAAAAAACAAACCAAAACCCATTATAACTGACAATTTGGCAGGCTCAAAATGAAGTTCAATAAAAAACAAATCATAAAAAAGGGATACCGTAACCGGTATCCCTTTATCTTTAAAATAAAATCCCCTACATAAGGAAAACGTTCCGATACAAACGACCGGACTCATTCCCCTTACGGGTTTTACGCTTCTTCCAACGTCATGCCCAAATAAGAACAAGAGAAATTCTTTCCTTTTACGGAAGGAAACTGGCTACGCGCATCCACATCTTGCCGCGAACGCAAATGCTCCACTATACGGTTGTAACACTCCTGCGTGTTACGAGCCTTGCAACGAGCCTTGAACCGCGTATCCTTATACTGGAACTTAGTGGTGCCAGGAATGGGAACCACACGTTTGAAAAGGATTTCCCCCTCATACCATCCCGGACGGTCGTTAATGGAAAAACGGGCCGGTGCTTCCTTCTCCGAACTTTCGGCTAAAGACTGCGTCCTGCCTCCGTTCACTTTAAATTCGGCCAAAGTCGTAGCCGTTGTCTTAATCACAATAAAATACACACGGGGACGTACCTTATAACGCTTGGGATATGGCATCGGGCTATCCATGTATTGGCGCAAGTCTTTCACGAAAGCCTCATCCAACGTAATACCCGGCAGGGAAGACAGGAAATCAAAAGCCTCTTCCGCCGAACTCACCACGCACTCCTCGTCAAAATAGCGAATGTATAAATTCATCAATTCATTATATAAATAAAACCATAAAATCCGAACAATTATACCCCTCGGGCATAATTAGTCGGAGACCGATGCAAAATTATATAAAATCTCCCGTCCGGACAAATTTTGTCCGGTGTAATCCACCTCCGCGATGACAAAATAAGTAACTTTGCACAACCATTCATGATAATTTGAATATGTCTATCATCAGATTCATCAAAAACTGGACGCTCCCCATCGCCATGCTCATGGGGGCATTGTCTTACTTCATTTACACAGGCATTCCTGTCCTGGAGCCTACGAAACCTTACGTAGCCCGGTTCGTCGGCATCCTGCAACCGGTATTGATTTTTGCCATGCTTTTTATAACGTTCTGCAAAGTAAATCCCAAAGAACTCCGTCCTTGCCGTTGGCATGGATGGCTGCTCTTAATCCAAGCTAGCTGTTTTGCCCTCCTGGCCGGGCTTTTGAAATGTTTTCCCAATCTGCCGGGCCAAGTTTTGGCAGAAGCAGCCATGCTGTGCATGATTTGCCCGACAGCTACGGCAGCCGCTGTAGTCACCGGGAAATTAGGAGGCAATGCGGCCAACCTTACGACCTATACCATTTTAATCAATCTGGCCACGGCACTGATTGTCCCCATATTCGTCCCCTTGGTCCACCCCCACCCTGACCTGACATTTGGTGTCTCCTTTTCTTTGATATTAAGCAAAGTCTTTCCTTTATTGTTCTGCCCGTTCCTGGCCTCCTTGTTCGTCCGCTACTGCCTTCCTGGCATACACAAGCTAGTTCTCCGCTGCAAGGACCTGGCATTCTATTTGTGGGCCGTGGCACTGGCCATTGCCATCGGGGTTACCGTGAAGAGTATCGTCCACAGCGAAGTATCGGCGCTTTACCAATTTGGCATAGCCGGCATATCGCTTGTTTGCTGCGTCGTACAATTCTGGGCGGGGAAACACATCGGAACCCGTTACAACGATCCCATTAGTGCCGGTCAAGCCTTGGGACAAAAGAACACGGTATTTGCCATTTGGATGGGGTATACATTCATGACTCCGGTTACATCGGTAGCCGGAGGCTTCTACAGCATTTGGCACAATATTTACAACTCTTACCAACTCTACCGCAAACGAAACGAAGAAAACAAATGAAACAGAAGTGTAAATACAAATAAAGCCACCCTCACGGGCAGCTTTATCTGAGCGGAAAACGAGACTCGAACTCGCGACCCCGACCTTGGCAAGGTCGTGCTCTACCAACTGAGCTATTTCCGCAAAAGATGCTTGTTCCATTAAGTTCATTAACTTTTGCACTCCCCTGAATGCGGTTGCAAAGGTACAACTATTTTTTAAAAGCGCAAGCATCTGCTTGAAAAAAATCATTCGTTATTTCTTTTTTTTCTATTTTCAACACATCCTGTCACGATAATCCTCATAACTGAAACGACGGTAATATTCCAAAGTTCCGTCGCTATGCAGCATCGCGATGTCCGGATGGCGGATGCCATTGAACATATTGGTTTTAACCGTAGTATAATGTATCATGTCTTCAAAAATAATCCGGTCGCCCGGCGCGAGAGGATGGCCAAAGCGCCATGCTCCCATGTAGTCGCCACTCAAACAACTATTCCCGCCCAAGCGATAGACATTTTCTTCCGGAGCCGCACGTCTCACCGCATCGGGTTCCATCGTCTCGGCATTACGTACCACCGGTTGATACGGCATTTCCAAACAATCCGGCATGTGGCAAGTGAAGCTCACGTCGAGAATGGCCGTGCGTATCCCTTTATTTTCCACCACATCGACTACCGAAGCAACCAACGGACCGGTTTGCCAGGCAAAAGCCGAGCCCGGCTCCAAAATGACCGTAAGGTTGGGATAGCGTTCCTTCAAGCCTTTCAGGATGGCCACCAAACGCTCCACATCATAATCCTTCCGCGTCATCAAATGGCCGCCTCCCAGATTGAGCCATTTCAATCGGGACAGCCATCCCCCAAACTTCTCCTCTATATGCAGCAAAGTGTGTTCGAGTGCTTCGGAAGAGCTCTCACAGTGACAATGACAATGGAATCCTTCAATCCCGGCAGGCAGGCTGTCCGGAAGTTGCGAGGCCATCATACCGAAACGAGAACCGGGCGCACAAGGATTGTACAAGTCCACTTCTATCTCCGAATACTCCGGATTGATGCGCAGCCCGCAAGAAACACGCTCCTCCGGATGCAGACGGCTGTATTCCTCCACGCTCGGATAGAAACGGGCATACTGGCTCATGGAATTGAACGTGACATGGCTGCTATACGAAAGTATCCGGTCGAAATCACGTTCCGTATAGGCCGGCGAATAAGTATGTGCCTTGCTGCCGAACTCTTCTGCCGCCAAACGAGCCTCATAGAGGGAACTAGCCGTAGTATGGCTGATGTATTCCCTGAAAACAGGGAACGACTTCCATAAAGCGAAAGCCTTGAAGGCTAAAATGATTTCTACTCCTGCCCTCCGGGACACATCCCGAATCTGCTCCAAGTTCCGCCGCAACAAATCTTCCTCTATGATATAGCACGGCGTCGGCACACCTTCGTATGTAAAATGGTCCGTCTTCATATTGTCCACTTACCTATTTTAATATATGACATGCACATTGTCCAACCACAATGTGGTTCCTACAGAACCCACGTACGCGCCTCCGTAACTGGAATCGAACTGTAGCACGATATGCGTGGGAGTTTCACCGGCATCGGCCCAACCCACTTCCTTGATAGGCACCATCTTCCCCTTGCTGTTACGGGTGTATTGTGTCCTGTCTCCGGATATCAGCCCCATATAACTCTGGAACCCGGGCTGCTTGGTAATATCACCATATTTAATAGGAAATTTTGCAGCGTTTACCCAATCCGTATTGTGGTTGAAACGATGAATCATCGTCCCTATACGTTGTGCGTACACATTCCCTTTTTTGTCTTCCCAACGTTTCTGGAGCAAACATACCACATCGGGCATATCTTTCCCCTGGACTTTGGTCACACGGCTAAACCCTGTCTGACGGATACGGTCCGGTTCGTCGGAAAGCTTCACCTTATAGTCGAAACTGATAGCCTGCGGACGTTTGGTAAAAGGTATGCCCACAGCCAATTTGCTCATCGGATTGGACGTATTGGTAATCGGTTCGGGCACACTGCCCAAAAAAACAGAACCGGCTGCCAACACCTCTATATTTACGATGCCCATCACCTTCACCTTTTCCACATGGGTTTCCAGACGGGCACAATAGCCGTCTCCTCGCTTCTCCCGGTAAACCGAAGTATTCGTCTTTGTGATTCCGCAAACTTTGGCCATCACATTCGATGTAGCCCACGGCGAACCTCCCTGGTTCGTGTAAGCCTTGTTCTCGTTCCAGACCGCATCCGGACCGATTTCGTACAACTGTTTGGTATCTCCACCGATAATGCCGCTCTCCTTGATGTTGCGGACAATCCATGAATCAAAATCACCAAACTTAATCAGTTCCGATTGGGCCATGCCCTGCATCACGGGCCATACAGCTAACAGCCCTGAGACATACACACTCTTAAATTTCATTTTATATCTCTGTTTTTTAGTTCTTTTCAAAAGGCCTCATTGATATTAAAGGTGAAATTCGGGCTGTCTTTGGTAAAGCCCAAATCAAAACGTATGTTCACCCTTTTTTTGAACTCCCAACGGTAGCCGATACCATAGTTGGGAAGTATCTCATCATAATATATATGACCGAAATCGGGAAACACGTTGGCCAAACCCACCCATACGGCTATCCCGTTACGCCCTTTAACATGTTGGCGCAGCTCCAACTGCCCTTCCATGATATTACGGTCGCGATATCGCCCTTCATAATACCCACGCATGCGCCCCAACACCCCGACCTGGGCCATCATGGTCCAAGGCACATCTCCATAATTGAACAAGGTATGCAATTCCATGGCCAACACGCCGCCTTTCCATACCTGATGGTAGGTACTATAAGTCAAGTCGGTATAACTGAAAGCGTAGTCGTTTCCGAAACCGGACGGGTAGAACATCTGTTCCCAACGAAAGAAATTGCCGCGGTAGGCATTCAGTACAAAATCTCGCGTATCGTACGTGAAATTAAATCCCGCTCCATAATTCGCCACCGATTTGTCTTGTCCCTCCAACAACGTCTCGTTCTCAAAACCGAAACTGTTCACCCATTCTATGTCCACGACCGGCCCCAAAAAGACCGATTCGTTCAGGCGAAACAAGAAACTGGGCTTGAATTGGAGTTTCACACGCTCATAGTCGCTCTTATTCGCATCACTGGCACCGCTTTCATAACCTATCCCCCAAAATTTTCCCGGGAAAGTATAAAACGACAACTGATAATCGAAACGATATTTCTGATGAGGCAGAAAATTATTTCCCCGCAACCCGACAGCCAACATTCCCGACAGGGACGCATTGGCGTATACCGAAACATTGGACTTGGGCAACAAAGGATCGGAACGATCCCATGAATACAGACCGGAGGCCGTAGCTCCCAATCCGGCGGAAGTGGCAGCCGAATAACTCGGCCCTATCAGCATGCTGAAATCGAAGGGACGGTCTTCGTGTTTATTGGTGTTACTCAGGTAACGCCCTATCCACTTAAGCGGATTACGCGTCTTGCGAACCGGCTCCACAACTGAAGATACAGAATCCGCGTCAGGTTTTATACTGTCTTTCACCTCAGCGAAGGCATGCCCGCCTTCTCCGGCAGCCCGAACAAACATGCAAGACAGCCCGTACAAAAGCACAGTACAAAAGAATCTATTCCGCATTTCTTATTCTATGAAGTTGCAAAATTACGTTTTTTTTGCCATTAAGAGGTACTGTTTTCAGTATATTGATGCTTTCTTAAAAGAATTAACACTATGATTCCTGCATCCTATCAGCCTGTTTGTCACGAAAAAGCGCCAACAAACATTGTAGGGAACAAAAGATTTGCGTAATTTTGTCATAACGAACAAACGAAATACAAATACTATGACCCAGATATACTCCTACGAAAAGATTCGGAACGACATGAGACTATTGGAACTGCTCTCCCAAAGCGTTCCCGACATCGGTGCCGCGTGCACGGAAATCATCAACTTGGAGGCCATCCTGAACCTGCCCAAAGGCACTGAACATTTCCTGGCCGACATACACGGGGAATACGAGGCTTTCCAACATATCTTGAAAAACGCGTCGGGCAACATCAAGCGCAAGGTGAACGAAATATTCGGAACCACGATGCGGGAATCGGAAATCCGGCAACTCTGCTCCCTGATTTATTACCCCGAGCAAAAGCTGCAATACATCAAGAACTCCGAAACGAACCTGAACGATTTCTACAATATCACACTTCACCAACTGGTAAGCGTATGCCAGTCGGTCTCTTCCAAATACACGCGTTCCAAGGTGCGCAAGGCGCTCCCTAAGGAATTCGCCTATATCATAGAGGAGTTATTGCACGAGTCCCCTCAGGACTACAACAAACAAGCCTACTTCAACCGCATCATCGAGACCATCGTGTCCACCGGACGAGCTGATGAATTCATCTGCGCCATCTGCAACCTGATACAACGCCTGAGCATCGACCAACTGCACATCCTCGGCGACATCTTCGACCGCGGCCCCGGAGCGCACATCATCATGGACACACTGTGCAATTACCACAACTTCGACATACAGTGGGGCAACCACGACGCGCTTTGGATGGGGGCGGCAGCCGGCAACGACTGTTGCATTGCCAACGTGCTGCGCCTGACGCTCCGTTACGGCAACCTCGCCACACTGGAAGACGGTTACGGCATCAATCTGGTGCCGCTTGCCACGTTCGCCATGGAAACATACGCCGACGACCCCTGCCATTATTTCGGGCCGCAACTGGACAAAGACGACACGAGGCATAACCAGAAAGCCCGGCGCCTCATCGCACAGATGCACAAGGCCATCAGCATTATCCAGTTCAAGCTCGAAGCTGCCATGATAGACAGCCGCCCCGAATGGCACATGCAAGAAAGGAAACAACTGGAGCACATTGATTTTGAAAGAAAAGTTTTCGTGCGCGACGGAAAGGAATATGCCATGCGCGACTGTTATTTCCCCACCATCGACCCTAAATCCCCCTACCGGCTTACAGCCGAAGAACAAGAACTGGTCAACAAACTGCACCATTCTTTCAGCGTGAGCGACAAGCTGAACAAACACATACAATGCCTGTTCTCCCACGGATGCATGTACGGGATATTCAACTCCAATTTGCTGTTCCACGCTTCCGTACCGCTCAATGCCGACGGAAGCTTGAAGGAAGTGGACATCAACGGAGAAAAAGTCAAAGGACGGGCTTTGCTAGACAAGATAGGTCTGGTCTTGCGTTCCGCTTTCAACAGCGACACCGAGCCCAAAGAAAGGAAGTTTGCCGTCGACTATTTTTGGTATCTGTGGTGCGGCGTGGACTCCCCCCTGTTCGACAAATCCAAAATGACTACTTTCGAACGCTATTTCCTGGAGGACAAAACCACCCATACCGAAGAGAAAGGGTACTACTACAGATTGAGGGACGACGAGAAAGTCTGCGACATGATTCTCGATTCGTTCGGTGTCACGGGGCAGCACCGCCACATCATCAACGGCCACGTCCCGGTACGCGTGGGACGCGGAGAGACACCCATCAAAGCCAATGGCAAACTGATGGTCATCGACGGCGGCTTCGCCAAGGCATATCATAATACGACCGGAATAGCGGGCTACACCTTGGTGTTCCACAGCCGGGGATTCCAATTGGTACAGCACGAACCGTTCACATCGGCCGAAGAAGCTATCAAGAACGGAACGGACATTGTGAGCACCACGCAAATCGTGGAAATGAGCACCCAACGTATGATGGTAAGGGACACCGACAAGGGTGCCGAACTGGAAAGCCAGATAGAAGAGCTGAAAGAATTGCTTTATGCCTACCGCCACGGTTTCATCAAGGAAAGTACCAAAAACAAGTTCCGCTATTGACGCGCAGCGCACGCGTTCCCTTCGCCTGCCCCACAAAGCATCGTCGGTCGGACGCGCCAGGCATCCGGTCTTCCGTACATATTATTTACCAGAACAACATCATTGATTTACAACCGGTTACAGTTGTAAAAAAGTTCTGCGCCAAACGGAAAATCGTTCTCAGCAGATTGATAAATCATTCTCAGCAGAACAAAATTCCGTTTGGCGCAGAACGTTTTTTGTATATCATTCTTCCTTTTCACGCTTCCCGAACAGCAGCTGACGGTCGCGCTCGCAAGCCGGAACGGCCCATGCTTCCGGCACCAAACGCCATTGGTACAAAGGACGGGCATCAATCTCGCCCTTGCCCTTGATATACTCTATGATACATGCACGCAAGTCCTTATCCGTACTGGACAGCAAGCGTTCGTTCAACTTCTCGTTAGGAATGCCGGCACCTTTGGTAAACAGTTCCCCTCCTCCGTTTCCGCGATAGGAATTGACAACCACCGTGTACCACGTTTCAAGTCCGAACGCACTTCCGTCCGCCATCCCCGTCACGCGGATTTTCTCGCCGTAAGGCTTCGTCACGTCCACCGTATAACAAATACCGGCAGCCGAATCGAAGTTGTAAGCCAAATGCTTGAACCCCAAACGCCTGCCTTCGTCCAACACATAGTCCAAAAGCATCACGTGGTCGTCCGGCGTTTTCATCTGCGCCGTCCAAAGTCCGTAACTCATCTCCAACACATCCTTGATTTCCTGTCCAGTAAGCCGCATGGTGTACAGCACGTCATCGTAACGGTAAAGATTGAACACGTCGCGCACGCACACGTCCCCCTCCTTGATGCTAGCCGCAAAAGAAACCGGAGCTGCAAACGACAGCTGGGCACCCGTGGCCTCCAACTGCGCCCGGTGGACAATGTCTACAAAAGCCGACGGGCCGAAATAAGCATCCTGGCTTTCAATCGTACGCACGAACCGGCCGATTTTCTGCCCCACATAATACTCCGTATTCCGGATATAACGGCTGAAATAACGCTGCATGTATTTGGATTCTTCACCTTTATAGTACGACAAATCCGTTACTTTCCCCCTCACGGACACCACACGGTTGCCCTCCCGTCCCGTCTCTACGTCTATATCGACCTCGCCCACCGTTACAGCCATGCTCGACGGAGCCAGGCAAAGTACCTCTTTGCCACCGGGCCCCATCACCGTTTCACAGTTCTTCATGTGGTCATGCCCATAGCACACGACATCAAATCCCGCCACCTCACGGGCCACGTCCAAAGCCGCATTCTCCGAATAGTCCGGCGTAACGATGCCGCCTTCCTTTCCGGAATGGAACAGTCCGACGAGCACGTCCGGCTGCTCTTTCTCCCGAATCAGGGGCACCCACCGACTTGCACAAGACACCATGTCCTCAAACTCCAAGCCGTCCCACAAAGCCGGCGGAAGCCAATTCGGCAAAGCCGGGGTCGTCATCCCCATTACGGCCACTTTCACACCGTAACGCTCCAATATGCAATAGGGAGGCAAGTAGCATCCGCCCCTCGCCCGGTCTATCACATTGGCCCCCAACACCGGGAAACGGCAGGCGGCCGTCCAACGGTCGTACACCGCATGCCCCGTCTCGATGTCATGATTCCCTATCGTACCTACATCGTATGCCATATAGTTCATGATTTCCGCCGCCAGATTCTTTCCGGAAGAAGCTACGAAATTATTGTAATACACCACAGGACTCCCCTGCAATATGTCACCGCCGTCCATCAGCAACAACCTGTCCCCATAAACCTTCCGCAACGACTGCACGTAAGCGTACACCCGCGAAAGGCTTCCTTTTACGGCATGATTGTTCACATAATCTCGCATGAAAAAACTGCCATGCACGTCACTCGTATGTACAATCTTTAAACTCACGACTTGTTTGCCTGCCGTACTTTTTATCATAATCAGCCCTCCGAAATTGAATCTTCCATGCAAAAATAACAATAATGCCGTCTTCTACAAACAGATTGGCATCTTATTTGTTGCAAATTAGGCAGAAAGGAGATTTTAACCATGGCATTTATAGATTATTATAAAATAATGGGTATCAGCAAAGATACTCCACAAAAGGACATCAAGGCCGCTTACAAGAAAAGGGCCAAGCAGTTCCACCCTGACCTGCATCCCGACGATCCTAAAGCCAAAGCCAAATTCCAGGCTCTGAATGAAGCGTATGACGTATTGAACGACCCGGAAAAACGGGCCAAATACGACCAATACGGCGAACACTGGAAAATGGCAGGCATGAGCGGCGGTGCCACAGGCAGTGCAGACGCAGGCGGCTTTGAAGGATTTGACTTCAGTCAGTTTACAGGAGGAGGCTTCTCGGACTTCTTCACGCAAATGTTCGGCGGAGGCGGCGGACACGCACGCAGCTACCGCAGCGGCTTCAAACGGGGATTCGACCCTTTCGGAAACGAAAGCGGGACTGTAAGCTACGCCGACCGTGAGTGCACGGTAAACATCGACATGTACACGGCATTGTTGGGCGGTTCCATTATCGTACAGACTCCGGAAGGCGACAAATTGAAACTGAAAATCAAACCGGGTACACAGCCGGGCACCAAAGTCCGCCTGAAAGGAAAAGGTAACATGCAAGCGGACGGTACGCGCGGCAACTTGATTCTGAACTATAATGTGCAACTCCCTGCCAACCTGAGCGAAAGGCAAAAGGAGCTGTTACAACAAATGAGAATGGGATGAAGATAAGGAAAAATGTTGTGAAATCCGGAGAAAAGTGCGATATTTGCACCGGATTTTAAACTTCAACATCAAGCAATATGAACGACAATATCACACCTTACGTCAGATACATAGGTACCGACGACAAGGATTTGGACCTGTTTGAAAGCCAATACATCGTACCACAAGGCATTTCGTACAACTCATACGTTATCACGGACGAAAAGATAGCCGTGATGGACACGATAGACCAACGTAAAACGGACGAATGGACAGCTCGTCTGGAAGAAGCCTTGGAGGGAAGGACGCCTGATTATCTCATCGTGCAGCATATGGAACCTGACCATGCGGCCAACATCGGATGGTTTGCCGAAAAATATCCCGAGGCCACAATCGTAGCCAGTGCCAAGGCCGTCCAAATGATGCCTCAGTTTTTTGAAGAAGTCAACTTCGCAGGACGTACGCAAACCGTCAAGGAGGGCGACACGCTCTGTCTGGGACAACATACCCTGAAATTTATCATGGCGCCGATGGTACACTGGCCGGAAGTGATGCTGACGTATGAAGAAAGCGAGAAAATCCTGTTCTCTGCCGATGCTTTCGGCAAGTTCGGTGCACTCTGCCGTGAGGGGGAATGGACAAACGAAGCCCGCCGTTACTACTTCAACATCGTCGGAAAATACGGGGCGCAAGTACAGGCTTTGCTGAAGAAAGCCGCCGGTCTGGACATCGCCATGATTTGTCCGCTCCACGGACCTGTCTTGAAAGAAAACTTAGGGTATTACATCGGGCTTTACGACACTTGGAGCAAATACGAACCGGAGACGGAAGGGGTTGTAGTGGCTTATGCCTCCATACATGGAAATACGGCCGCAGCAGCACGCCGGATGGCTGAAATCCTAAACGAAAAAGGAGTTGCAGAAGTGATGCTTATCGACCTATGCCGTGACGATATGGCCCTGGCCGTGGAAAGTGCGTTCCGTTACAGCAAAATGATTGTGGCCGCATCCTCATACGACGCGGGGGTATTCCCCCCAATGTTCGATTTCCTGCATCACCTGCAAATCAAGAATTTCCAGAAACGCCGGGTGGGCATCATCGAAAACGGCTCCTGGGCACCTACTGCCGGACGCGTGATGTCGTGCATGCTCTCTGAAATGAAAAGCATGGAAATCATGGAACATACGGTCACGATTAAAAGCAGCATGAAGAAAGCCGATCTCTTGCAAATGGAGGAACTGGCCGAAGAGCTCCTTGCCACAGAATAAAGGCAAGGCGGCACTTGCCAAAGAAACAAGAAAAGCGGGAATGCAATGAAAAGCACTTCCCGCTTTTTGTTTGTCACCCGCCACATCCTTCCGCAAGCCTCCCTTCCAACCACGCGTCAATCAACATGCGTGCCATGGAGACCTTTCCGGGTATGTCCGGCAATTTGTCACGACTGAACCAACCACCGTATGCGATTTCACTCCGTTGCAAATGCAAGTCCCCCTCCACATAGTCGGCATAAAAACCAATCATCAATCCGCAAGGATAAGGCCAAGGCTGACTTCCGAAGTACCGGATATTCTTCACGGTGACACCGGTCTCTTCCATCAACTCGCGGCGCACACATTCTTCGAGCGTCTCTCCGGTCTCCACAAAACCGGCCACTAACCCGTAATACTTTCCACGAAGGTTATGGGCATGCACCAATAAAATGCTATCTCCCCGGCGTACCAATACGATGATGGCCGTAGCCAGTTGGGGCCAGACTTCTTTCCCGCAATTCGTGCAACGTTTGCTGATGTCCGTATGCAACTTCATCGGTGCCCCACATACTCCGCAAAACTTCGTATTCTTATCCCAATAAAGAATCTCGGCTCCCTTTCCGGCCTTCAAATAAAGCCCACGAGGCAAAATGTCATACGATGCCCGAAGTCCGGTCATGACATAGCGTTCGTCTCCAACCACCGGCATGTCGATACTTACCGTCCGGCAGTCCCGCCCTTCCAATGGGGTCAGCCGATGCACGGTATTCCATTCTGCCAACTTCACCGGAGGTTCCGCCCCGTAAGGTACTGTACAACGGCCTTCCGTCTCTCGCTGCAACAACAATTCGTCCTTACAAAAAACAAACCAATACACCGGCTTGTCATATACCACCTGTACCATAAGTCTTATCATACAAAACGGAAGCCTCAACCTTAAAGGCGAGGCTTCCCGAACAGTTATTTCATCAGACGTCCTATTACAATCCCAAAGAAACCTTCACGGCTTCGACGGTTTGCATAGCCTTCTTTTCTGCTTCTGCGTAGCATTTCGGACATTTCATCTCACCCGTCACTTCAATGTAGAACTTGATTTTAGGCTCTGTTCCGGATGGACGGACACTCACCTTTGTTCCATCTGCGGTATACCATTGCAGTACATTGGAGGTAGCAGGTTGCGCAATGTCCGTCACGTTACCCTTATTATCCGTAGCCTTCAGACTCTGATAGTCTTTCGTCAGTACGACTTCCGAGCCAGCCAGTTCCTTCGGCGGATTCGTACGGAAGTTCACCATCATTTGTTTGATTTCGTCAGCCCCAGTCTTACCCGGTTTCACGACATTAATCGTATGGTTCAGCGAGAAACCATACTCTACGTAAATGTCCATCAAGACATCGAACAACGTCTTCCCCTGGTCCTTGGCCCAAGCACATATTTCAGCCAAAAGCGAACAAGCGGACACAGCATCCTTGTCGCGCACGAAGTCCTCGGCCAAGAATCCGTATGACTCCTCTCCTCCGCCGATATACTGCTTCTTGCCTTCGTTTTCGCGAATCACGCTTGCTATCCACTTGAAACCGGTATAACAATCGTACATCTCTACGTTGTTCTTGTCTGCAATCGCCTTAATCAATTCCGTGGTCACGATGGTCTTTACTACGAACTCGTTCCCCTTCATCTTACCCATTGCAATACGGTTCTTGATGATGTAATAGAGGAAAATCATGCAAGTCTGGTTACCATTCACCAACACCCATTCCCCGTTGCTGTCCTTGCAGGCCATACCGACACGGTCGGCATCCGGGTCGGAAGCCATCACGATGTCCGCGTCTATCTTCTTGGCCAAAGCGATGGCCATGGAAAGTGCTTCGGCATTCTCGGGATTCGGTGACACTACCGTGGGGAAGTTGCCGTCTTTCACCATTTGTTCGGGTACGGTATTGACGTTCTCAAATCCCCACAACTGCAACGACCGGGGAATCAACATCATGCCTGTACCGTGGATGGGAGTATAGACAATCTTCATGTCTTTCTGACGTTGAATCACGTCCGGGTCGATGGAAATAGTTTTTATCTTATCCAAATAAAGTTTGTCTATTTCTTCACCGATAATCTCAATCAAAGGATTGGCCGTGTCCAATACCGTATGCAAACCTTTGATATCCTCGGCACTGACTTTGTTCACCTCATCGATGATACCCTTGTCGTGGGGAGCCAATACCTGGGCACCGTCATCCCAGTAAGCCTTGTAACCGTTATATTCTTTCGGATTGTGGGAAGCCGTAAGGATGATTCCACTTTGGCAACCCAACTGGCGAATAGCAAACGACATTTCCGGAGTAGGACGCATGTCGTCGAACAAATATACCTTTATGCCATTTGCGGCAAAAATATTGGCCGAAACCTCGGCAAACAAGCGGCTGTTGTTACGACAGTCATGGCCTACCACCACAGCAATTTCTTTCAGATCCTTGAAATTCTTGTTCAGATAATTGGACAAGCCTTGCGTAGCTGCCCCCACCGTGTAAATGTTCATACGGTTCGTGCCTACTCCCATGATGCCGCGCAAACCGCCCGTTCCGAATTCCAGATTCTGATAGAAAGACTCCACCAACTCCGTCTTGTCGGCATTGTCGAGCATCTTGCGTACTTCCGCCTGCGTAGCCGCATCATATACTGAAGAAGAAAGCCAGGCTTCAGCTTTGGCCTCACACGATTTAATCAGTTCATTATCCATTTTGTATCTTTTTATTATGAGTTATTTTTTATCCTTTGTTCCAAATTACGGGCAAATATACTCAATTCACAGCATATCGCCTACGATGAAATCTGAAAATACCCTAATTGCACGATTTATTTCACCTCAAAGCGATTTCCCGTAGCCTTCACGATTTCACGCCGGTAACGTTCCGGATATCCCGGACGTTCTACCGGAACGCCCAACCCTCCGGGCGTACGCACATACAGCCCGTCTCTTTCAGGACGTACAGTCCCGTCAATATATTTCACCATCAGACGCTTGCCCAGCTCCATCCATTCATAGAGCATTCCGGCAGCCATCCGGTTCGTATAAGCCGTCAGGTATTTACGGACGGCCGACATCCCTTCGCCCTCCGTCCCGGCCAATGCCATGGCTTCTTTTTCCGTTTTCTCCTGTAACGTATTGTAATCGGTTTCCAACCGGTCGCGCACCGTTTTGAGTTCACCGAACAACTGGCTGTAACGGGGATACACGATACTGCTTACCCAATTACATACCCAGAAAGCACTTTTAAAAGAAAAGTGCAAATCGTCCGCCACCTTGTCGCTATAACACTCCGGCACCAAGTCCGTACAGCAATACACCGGCGTGAAAGCCATCATGTTCGCATCGTCGCAGCCGAACCACAGTACACCTCCCACATAATCGGGCAACTGGCTGCGCATCTGTGCCACCATGACAAATGCCGACTGTTGGGTAGAAATAGGACGTTCGTTGAAATACGTCTTTCCATCCACCTTCCAAGTCAACGGTGTAGGACGGTAAGGAGCTTCGAAAGGCCCCATACCGGGATCGTTGTCTAAAGCCAACGGAGTGCCTTCATAATGGTCGCGCATCATATCCTTCACGTCTTGCACGGAAAGCCGACGATCCGGCTTGACAAACAGCGGCATCGGTTCGGCCTGCGGGTTTTCTCCCGAAGCGTATGGCAAATATTTCTCCATTCCGTCCACGTAGCGGTTAAAGAAGCTCCACACCCGTGCCTCGCAAAAACGCAAAGCACTGAAATCAGCGGGAGCATAAGCATCGGCAAATGAAAAATCGCTGTCTTTCTTTCCCTTGAAATATCCCTTCTCGCGGGCAAAGCTGATCACGTCTTTGGAATAAAGGCAGTTCTCCTTGTCGCGTAACGGGAAACGGCGGATGCGGCTCTGGTTGGCATGGGCACAGATACAATCGTCCGGCACACGCACGGCCACCCACACCGCACCTTTGCGTCCCGTTCCTTTTCCAATCAGATCCATGACCCACGCCTCGTTCTTATCTGCTATCGTAAAGCTTTCGCCTTCACTGTTATACCCGTATTGATTAATCAAATCCGTCATCACTTTGATAGCTTCCTTCGCTGTCTTGGCACGTTGCAAAGTGATGTATATCAAACTACCGTAATCCAACAATCCGGTTGAATCAACCAGTTCGGCACGACCACCGAAAGTCGTTTCCGTAATCGTCAACTGATATTCGTTCATATTCCCTATCACGTTGTACGTTTCGGGAGCTTCTTCTATCTCTCCCGCATAATTGTTGTTTTCCCAATTATACACCGGACGCATTGTGCCCTTCGCATGCTTTCCGGCGGCCCAATGGCGCAAATAACCGAAACTGCCGAAATCGTCTGCGCTATAAGATACGATGACCGAGCCGTCAGCCGACGCTTTCTTTCCCACTATCAGGTTCGTGCAAGCCTGCCCGTAGCCCGTGCACACAGCCAACACGACCGTCATTACCCATTTGAATTTCATCTTTCTATCAATAAATCTATCATTAATAAATAAACTCTTTTTCATCCACTGTTTCATTTCCGCAACGATCCGTCACCTTCACGGTCAACCGGCGGCGTTTGCCTTCCGGACGCAACGGCGTTTCTTTCAACCGGCAAGTCCAAACTCCGCGATAAGAAGTAAAGAGCACAAACCGGCCATCCACGTATGCTTTGAAAGACTTCACCCCCGAACCGCTGTCTGTCGGAACGCAACGCAACACGCTAACTTTCTTACCATTGAAAGCCGTCTTCCAACGAACCACAGGCACCACGGTGTCCACGGCCAACGCGTACGACTCCCCCAAATCCCGAATCTGGGCAGAAAACCAACCGTCTGCATACTCTCCCCCTACATATCCACGGGAAGATTCTATATAACATTTCTCCGGACGGGATACAGGCATACGGGGGGACAACATCAACGTGGCCCGTTTCACCAACGGCACAAACTCATCGTGGAGCACATAAAGGTTGGAAATCCCGTCTTCTTTGGCTTCAACCCGAAGACGAAGCACTTCATCTTTTGTCAATGCTCCTGCCGGAATGCGCAACTCCATCCCCGGACGCTGCACCACTTGCGGACGGTCGTACTCCAACCATGCGCCCGAAGCCCTCCGAAGCTGCTCACGCTCTTCCGCTTCGGCCAAACGCGCATCGTCACGTTCGCCCCGCACCGTAAAACGGCACACCCGGACGTTTCCTTTCAAATCTTCCAAGGCATATTCAAAGAGGTAGTCGCGCTCCTCGTCCACGTCCACCCACCCCCGGTTCTCGTCAGCCGACAGGAAACACAATGTATTACCCGGCTCTACAAAAGACTTCAAATACCAATGTTTCGTTTTCCGGTAGTGGGGATAGTCTCCCCACGAATTCACCAACGGGTTTTCGTCCGGCATGAATTCGTCCATCAGGCTTTGGAAAACCTGCCTGCCGTCCACTTTCAGCGTGATGCGACGGATGCCGAACTTATTCTGCGTGTTGTTCATCAGGTCGTCCGCCCAAACGGCAGCACCCACACGCCCCCAAGCCCGCACCACACGGGCAGAAGCATCGGCCGTGACCGTGAATGTCTTGGACGACCTTCCGGTGTCTATCCAACCCTGCCCCGGACAAGCATACAGCTTCACCCCGTGTACGACCGGCGACATGTCGTCCGTCAGCAAATGCCGGAAATAAGGCAACGGGTCCACCAACGCACCGTCCGACGCCCTGTGTAATTCCAAATGAAGATGAGGGGCAAGAGAAGCCCCCGTATTACCGCTGTATGCCACCAGTTGCCCGGCCTTCACCGGAAACTCGCCGGGCTGAAGCACCACGTCCACCCGTTCCGTTTCCATCTCATATTGGCGGCTACGGACGATTTCCTGCAACGCCGGCACAAACTCGTCCAAATGGCAATAAACGGATACCAGTCCGTTGGGGTGCGTCACATAAAGGGCATTGCCGAAACCATCGTAACCCACCGTAAGCCGCGACACGTAGCCGTCGCATACGGACAATACCCGTTTTCCCACCACACCTTGCGTCTTCACGTCGATGCCGCAATGGAAATGGTTCGGACGCGGTTCGCCGAAACTGCCCGACATCAGGAACGGAATGTCCACCGGAGAATGGAAACGCTCGTCCTGTGCCGCTGCCTGCAAAGGGAGCCACAAAGCCACACTCATCCACCAAAAGTGTTTCTTCATATCTTATATACCTTAATTATATATGCAAAAAACGATTACCAAGACTGTCTCCCTTCCGTTTTCACGACGCGACAGTCCCGGCAACCGTTTGTCCATCCGACAGACCCATGGCCTGTCAACAAGCCTTAAAACTCATATCCAACCCTTTGACGGAATGGGTCAGTGCCCCGACGGAAATGAAGTCTACCCCACACTCGGCATAATCGCGCAAAGTGTCGAAAGTGATACCGCCGCTCGATTCTGTTTCAAAACGGCCGCCTATCATCTTCACGGCCTTACGCGTATCCTCCACGGAGAAGTTGTCGAACATGATACGGTCTACGCCACCCATGTCCAACACCTGTTGCAATTCGTCGAAATTACGCACTTCGATTTCTATCTTCAGGTCCTTTCCTTTTTCCTTGAGATACTCATGGCAACGGTTGATGGCGTTGGCAATGCCACCGGCAAAGTCCACGTGGTTATCTTTCAAGAGAATCATGTCGAACAACCCGATACGGTGGTTCACGCCGCCTCCGATTTTCACAGCCGCCTTTTCCAACATACGCATGCCCGGGGTCGTCTTACGCGTGTCCAACACACGGGTATGCGTTCCCTTCAGCCGCTCCACGTACTTATCCGTCATGGTGGCAATGCCGCTCATGCGTTGCATGATGTTCAACATCAGGCGCTCCGTTTGCAGCAGGCTCCTCACCCGTCCCGTGACAACCATGGCCACGTCGCCCGGCTTCACGTGCGCCCCGTCCTCGATGAACACCTCCACTTTCATGTCCGGATCGAAGCGACGGAACACTTCCTTGGCGATTTCTATTCCGGCCAACACGCCTTCTTCCTTGATGAGCAACTTGGATTTTCCCATGGCATCCGCCGGAATACAGCAGAGCGTAGTGTGGTCTCCATCGCCTATGTCTTCGGCAAAAGCCAAATCAATCAAACGGTCATTCAATTCTTCTACTGACAACATATTTCCTATTCCTTTAATGTATTCGCAATGATTTCCCGGCAAAGATACAACATAAAAACGAAAGGAGGTGCTTTTTTCAATACCTTTCGGAAGATAAAGAACGACGGACGGCATTTTCCGACTTTTGAATAACAAAAATCAATCGGCTGAGAACGTGAAATCAATCTGCGCCAAACGATTTTTCATTCTCAGCCGATTGATTTTTCGTTTGGCGCAGATTGATTTCACGAAAGCACTATACTGATATTCAATACATTACAATATTCAAAAACCACAACAAAAAGAAAAAAGACAAACACCTTGAACCTGCCTTTACAAACGCCCGGAGCGAATCTGTCATTTGATTTTCCACACGATGAGGAGCGGATTGCCGTCGGGGTTGAACTTCCGTTCCACCTCTTGCAGCGCAGGGGGCAACGTGCCATCTTTTTCCCGATATTGTTTCAACGTTTCCGCAATGGTATCAGCTTTACTCATTATGCCCTTACCCACCGTCATGGCATGAACTTGAGGAATTTCCCTTCGCGGTCGAACATCATCAGTATACGATCATCCTATAAAGAATGCTAATTCCGTAGGGCCGAAACCGCGACCAGCCGTCTTTTTGCTTAACTTTGGGATACAACAACCCTAAAAGCAAACCGACATGAATAGAATATGCGAACTTTTCGGCATCCGTTACCCCATCATACAAGGCGGCATGGTGTGGTGCAGCGGATGGAGACTGGCATCTGCCGTCAGCCAGGCCGGCGGATTGGGACTGCTCGGAGCAGGTTCGATGCATCCGGAAACTCTCGTGGAACACATCCGTAAGATGAAGGCAGCTACAGATCGGCCGTGGGGCGTGAACGTCCCGCTGATGTATCCGGAAATAGACCGGCTGATGGACATCCTCATACGGGAAGAAGTGAAAATAGTGTTCACCTCGGCCGGAAGCCCCAAGAAATTCACCCCGATGCTTCACGAGGCGGGCGTGACGGTAGCCCATGTGGTGTCGAGCAGCAAATTCGCACGGAAATGCGAGGAGGCCGGAGTAGACGCCATCGTAGCCGAAGGATTCGAAGCCGGAGGACATAACGGACGGGAAGAAACGACGACCCTCACCCTGATACCGCAAGTGCGCCGCGCCACCGACCTTCCGGTCGTGGCAGCCGGAGGAATCGGCAGCGGAGAAGCGATGTTGGCAGCCATGGCATTAGGAGCCGAAGGGGTACAAATCGGTACCCTTTTTGCCCTGTCGGCAGAAAGTTCGGCTTCGGAAGCCTTCAAACAGCATTGCCTCGCTTTGAACGAAGGCGGCACGATGCTCTGCCTTAAAAAGCTGTCGCCCACACGCCTGGTGCGGAATGGGCTGTTCGACAAAGTGGCCGAAGCGGAGGCCCGTGGGGCCCATGCGGAAGAACTGCGCGACATTTTAGGCAAAGCGGCCTCTAAGCGCGGCATTTTCGAGGGGGACACTGAACAAGGCGAACTCGAAATCGGACAAATCGCATCGTCCGTAGATGCCATACGTCCCGCCGGAGACATCGTGCGGCAACTCGTGGAAAATTTCCGGAAAGCGCAGAAGGACGTGGCCGCCATCGGCTTTTGAAGAAAGCCGGAATGCGCCCTAGCCTACCGTAATCACAAAACCGCACAGAAACGGAGGGTTTCCGTGCCGGTTCTTGAAACTTTTTCCTAACTTTGACCCGTCAATCAAGCACATAGAAAAATAAAATGTCATTATTCAGAGTTCTCCTTTCCATCATTTTTCCGCCTTTGGCCGTACTGGACCAAGGTTGCGGATCGGTAGTCATCGTGTTCATCCTCACCCTGGCCGGTTGGATTCCGGGAGTCATTGCGGCTTTGGTCATCCTAAACAAAAAATAATAATCCGTCGCGGCCATGAAGATAACCCTACTCGTCGTCGGCAAGACGAACGACCCGCATTTCATTGCAGGCATAGAAGAATATGCCAAACGTATCCGGCACTACCTGCCTTTCGGCATCGAAGTCATACCGGAATTGCGGAATACCAAAAGCCTTTCGGAAGAACAACAAAAGGAGAAAGAAGCGGATTTGCTGTTGAAAGCGTTCCAACCGGGCGACCATATCGTCTTGCTGGACGAACACGGACAGGAACACCGTTCGGTGGAGTTCGCCGCATGGATGGAAAAGCGGATGGCGGCCGGCCTGAAGCGGATGGTGTTCGTCGTGGGCGGCCCCTACGGTTTCTCACCACGCATCTATGCAAAAGCAAACGAAAAGGTATCGCTTTCGCGCATGACTTTCTCGCATCAAATGATCCGTCTGATTTTCACCGAACAAATCTATCGGGCCATGACCATCATCAATGGTGAACCTTATCATCATGAATAACCCTTCCGGGCAGACATTCATTCGGGAAACCGCCACTCGAAATCCAATGTCACCGGAAAATGGTCGCTGTATCCTCCTTTATACAACGGGCCTTGGTAGGTGCGGAACGGACGAACGCCGCCATACGTCTTTTCCCGTTCACACATAAAAGGAAAGGCCACTATGGCACGACATCCGTCGGAGGTATGAAACGGACGGCTATTGTCCATCAACGCCGGACTGACCAAGATATGGTCTATCGTTTCCCATATTCCACGGTAACGGTAGGAACCTTTCACCTCACTCTGCCTGGAAAAGGCAAGTTCTGGCTCATGGAAATATGGAATAAACGCTTCAAGGAACACTTCGTCTTCACTTCCGGCATTGAAATCACCCATAACCACAATACGGGCATCGCCCACCACGGTACGGATGGAGTCGGCAACGGCTGACACCGTCCGCGCCGCCAACATCCGATGGCGGCGTGAAACACGGGTCGCTCCCAGACGACTGGGCAAATGGCATACGAGCACGTGCAGCGTATCTCCCGAAAGCACTCTTCCCTTTACATACAAGACATTGCGCGTGGGACGGAATCCGGCATCTACGGAAGGAACGGTGATTTCGCGGGACTCCAACAAACGGAAACTACCCGACTGGTAGAGCAGGGCCACGTCGATGCCTCGCACATCGGGGGAGTGGGTCGCCACGTAACGGTAACCGAGCGCACGCAGGGACGAACGCCGGGTCAAATCGAAAAGCACACTGTCGTTTTCCACCTCGCACAACCCGACCAAATCCGGCAAACGTTCTTCTCCCACAGCCGCAACGACCTTGGACAAGGCATCCAACTTGCGCCAGTAACGCGACGGTGTCCATTTCTTCTCCCCACCGGGTAAAAACTCACGGTCTTCCTTCAGGCTGTCATGACGGCAGTCGAACAAGTTCTCCACGTTGTAGAACATGACCCGGAAAGGTTGCTGCCCCTTGACCGGAAGCCACGCGCTCCATCCACAAAGCAATGCCGAAAGCCAAACAACCGGTTTCATTCTTCGGGCACGAATTCATAGCACCCGGCATCCGGTGTAGGTTCCGTCAAACGGTCTATTCCGTAACGGTCTGTCGGATAACGGGCGGCCCACTCCGTCGAGCCTTTGCCACGCGCCACGGAAATGTCTTTCAAGCGGAAATCGTACAGATAGTTATCCGTATCAAACAACCGGAACTGTTCTTGGCCGGTACCCTCCTCGCCTTTTTTTTCATACACCACGCCGACGAAACGCGCGGCATCGTCTTCCGCCTCGACCGTACGAAGCACGCAATTCCCGAAATAGTAATCCACATCCTTGTTCTCGTCTTCCAGATTCCCTGTCACCACATCGTCGGCATATCCCGTCACCAGACAGTTCAGGAAATGGGCATGCTGGAGAGGATAATCCAAAGCTAACCATTTGTTGGCCAAATACAAGGCATCGCCCCGCTCAGCATCCCAAGGATAGAATTGCGCCAACGTGCAATGCACGAACTCGGCCCAGCCACCTACCACGGCCACACAATGCCCTAACGTGTTGCTGATTTGGGTGTTGCCTACCGACGCACGGCAATGGTACAGCCCCAATCCTTCGCCTCCTACGTTATGAATCACGCTGTTCTCCAACATCAGTTTCATCGCGTCCGTGGAAGAGCTGTCGCACGCAATGCCGTAGGAAGCACTATGGATGTCCACATGGTTCAGCCGGTTGTCCGTACTCGTGGCCTTCAGCCGTATGCCCCCCCAACGGGAAGGCGTATTGTCGTATGGCAGGTAGTCGAACATCCGGTCTGTACGGTCGCCACGGAACACCACCGGACGATCGACCGTCCCTTCGGCCACGATACGACCGTGCACCCAAAGGTTAGCCCCGTCGTGGAAATACAACTGTACGCCTGCGGCCATGGACAATGTCACTCCCTCTTTCACGGAAAGGCTGTCGTACACCACAATCGGACGTCCGGCCTCCAACAAAGTATCGGCTTCTATCACCCTGCCACGCCACATATAGGCATCCTGCCCCACTGCTGTAAGAATGACATGCTGCTCCGCCCCGCTCTCCAATGCAAAAATCAGTGTGTCGTTCAAGGCTACGGGGGCATCCTGCCCGTTTTCCGGCATCGTCACCTCTGCAAAGACACGGATACTGTCTCCCGTACGCACCTCGAAATCGTATGCCCGTGCCCCGCTTTCAGGCTCCAAATAGGAACCGTCCACATTCACCCGAAAGGGAGTGGCATACGCTTGTTTCAGACGTACGGACGCAATACGCAGGCCATCTGCGTTACGGTTGTAAACCATCAGTTGGCGTGTGCTCGACCCTACGGTTGAAATCACGGTGTCGAACCGCACCGTATCGGCAGAAAAGGATAACAGCGCACTGCGGTCGGTCGTGAACGACATGGAGTCGTCACAAGACGTAAAACCGGATACGGCCACGACGCCCCACACAAGGACTGAGCCACAAAGGACGGATATTTTTCGCATATTCATAAATTCAAAAAAGGCATATCTGCCTTGTCATAACGCAGATATGCCCCGCTTATTTTAGGCTTTCACCGGAATATTCTTCAAAATGGCTTTGATATGATCCCAAACCATGGCAACCGTCGGTATCAGCAACCGTTCGTCAGGCGAATGTACTCCACGTAACGTCGGGCCGAACGACACCATGTCCAGACCAGGATACTTCTCGCTGAACAACCCACATTCCAATCCGGCGTGTATCCCCAACACTTTCGGTTCTTTGCCAAACAAGGCTTTGTAAGTTTCCACCGCTATTTTCAAAATCTCTGATTCCGGATTCATCTTCCAACCCGGATAGCCTTCGCCCACTTCCACACGGGCACCTGCCAACTCGAAAGCGGCTTTCACCATATTGCTCATGTGGTGGCGTGCACTCAGTATGCTGCTGCGCTGACTGGTTTTCACCAGAATCTTATTGCCGTCCGTCAGACGGATACTGGCCAGATTGGAACTGGTCTCCACCAAATCTATATCCTGCGACATGGAAAGAGTACCGTTGTGCACGGCCTGTAAAGCCCAAATGAGCTTGCGGGCGACTTCGCGCTCCACGGCTTCCGGCCTCGCGCTTTCGCTCTGCAACTCGAAAACCATGGTCTTTTCGGTCACGCTGTATTCTTCTTCCACATCGGCACTGAACAGGTTCCAATCCACACGGATGCTCTCCTTGTCCTTCATCGGGATGGCACAAACCGCCATCGCTTCACGGGGTATGGCGTTGTGCAGACCTCCGGCCTGGATGTCGCATAAATATAAATCGTATTTTGCCCAAGCATTATACAGAAAACGCGCCAGTATCTTGTTGGCATTCGCCCGCTTCTTATTGATGTCGTCACCCGAATGTCCGCCCGTCAATCCTTTCACCTTCACTTCGAAGAAAAAATAATCCTGCGGAACATCCACCGGCGTAAAGTCGAATTCAGCCGTAGTTGCCGCTCCCCCGGCACAACTTACGAACAACTGCCCTTCGTCTTCCGAGTCCAAGTTCAACAAAATATCACCGGACATGAAACCAGGCTTCATGCCGAACGCACCGCTCAAGCCCGTCTCCTCGTCACGGGTAAACACACATTCTATCGGGCCGTGGGCAATATCCGAAGCATCCAACAAGGCCAACTCCATCGCCACGCCTATCCCGTCGTCGGCCCCCAACGTTGTCCCGTCCGCACGCAACCAATCGCCATCAACCCACGTACGAATCGCGTCTTTTTCAAAATCGAACTCCACCTCACGGTTCTTCTCGCAAACCATATCCATGTGGCTCTGTAAAATCACCGTCTTACGGTTTTCCATCCCCGGAGTCGCCCCCTTACGAATCAATACGTTTCCCGTCTCGTCCACTTTGCATTCCAAACCTCTTTCACGGGCAAACTGTTCCAAATAAGCTATCATCCGCTCTTCTTTCTTGGAAGGACGGGGTATCCGGTTGATTTCTGCAAAAAAATTAAAAACCTCGGTTGGTTTCAATGAGTTCATTTCCATATCCATAATTTTATATATTCATTCTACTAAATTTGGTTAAAAGCGAAGATACGACACAAATCCACGCTTTTAAAGTTTATCTTTGCAGCACAAATATACGCAAAAATGTTGAAGACGCTATTGTTTACCCTGATAATTGTGGCCATAAGTATGGCATTCTTTGCCATAAAAATCCTTTTCAAGAAAAACGGCCGCTTCCCGAACACCCACGTAGGCCATAGTGCGGCTATGCGCAAACGGGGCATCACGTGCGTACAAACCATGGATGCCCTGGAACGGGTGGAAAACCCACATAGAATCAATGAACGCAGTACAAGAAAATCATAAATAAAGAAAAAATAATGAAGAAAAACAGTATCATTGGCGCAGGACTTATCACCTTGGCAGCCACATTCGCCCTGACGGGATGTAACAAGTCGGCACCGGAAGAAAAAACAAACACTCAAGCTACGGAAATCCCTGCAGGCGGATTGAAAATCGCATACGTGGAAATCGACACTCTGATGTCGCAATACAATTTCTGTAAAGACTACACGCTCCTGATGAACAAAAAGGGAGAAAATATCCGGGCTACATTGGCCGGAAAAGAACGCGCCCTCCAGGCTAAAGCCGCAGAACTGCAAAAGAAATATGAAACCAACCAGTTCACCACCAAAGAACAAGTGGAACAGGCTCAAATGACATTGGCCAAACAACAACAGGACTTGCAAGCATTAAACGACCGGTTGATGAATGATTTCGCCGCAGAACAAGCAAAATACAACACCGAAATGCGCGATTCCATCCAAGCATTCCTGAAAGAATACAATAAATCAAAGAAATTCGATTATATCATCAGCAAGGCGGGAGACAATATCTTGGTAGCCAACGCTAAGTATGACATTACTAAAGACGTGGTAAACGGCCTGAACAAGCGGTACAAACAGAAACCGGAAATGGCCGAAAAAATCAGCGGAAAAATCAAAGAATAAAAATAAGGCATCCTCTCACCCGAAAATGAGAGGATGCCTCGTTTTAAAGGAAGATACGGAATCCCATCTTATGGATGTATCTCATAATCCCAATCCTTAAGGGCATATCCCCAATTTTCATTCACCAACTGAATGGTACGGGGCTTATACTCATATTTGTTCTTTTTGTAGCCTTTCTTCCGGTCTGTATATCGGCGTATGGCAGCCTCGGCACAATGAAACTCGCGAATACCTAATTTTTCATACGCGAGCTTCGTAGTCCCGAATGCATCAGCCTCAAAATCCTCGAATTTCACTTCGAAAAGATTTCCTTCCGGCACATATTTTTTCTGTTCCTCGTAGGCGCGGTAAAGCTTTGTATAGGTAAGAAGAATATTCTTCTCCATCTCCTCGTCGCTGATATGCTGTAATTCCAACGGCTTGATGGTGTTGGTGAAGAAGCTACGTGTGCTCTCGAACACCGTATAGGGGTTACGCATCAGATAAATGAACTTGGCATTGGGAAACATTTCGACCAAGGCTTTTACACGTCCCGTATGAGGCGGGTTCTTGGATAAATACACATCACCTCCCGTCGTACAGTACCTGGAAATCTTCATCAACTTCACAAATGTTTCCTTGAATACCTGAAGTTCCTCTTTCGTAATGTTCTCGAACGTCAGATACTTGTCGCAATATTCCTGCCATTTCTGAGGAAAGAACCAAAAGTCATAGAAGGAATAAGGCATCATGTTCGACAAAGCGAATTCTTCCTCCTGCGGCAGGTCGGGAGCCAACTCCATATTATCCGTCGGACGCTTGTCCGGCATAAGCCACCCCATCGTCTTCTTGAAGAACGGTTGCCCGAACATCATCAGATGGGGAAATACAGTCTGGTACGTTGTCGTATAGCAAAAATTATCGTCCTGAGCAAAGATGTTGTGCACAAAAGTCGTACCGCTTCTCCAATGCCCGAGGATGAAAACAGGATCGTGGTCGAATTCGTACGCCCCCAACTTCTCCTCAAACCTGTGGTCTTGGATAGGTGCCAACAAACTCAACAGCCTGCATACGCTTTTCGTCAGATAATACTTGGTACGCTTGTCCGGAGCTATTTCCTGACCACGCGTCATTTCTTTAAACGTTTTCCAATCGGCACCTACTAACGTATTGACCGGAAGTTTGCTGAACTCTAATAATCCCATGAAACTTTGATTTTTAATTAAGGTTATTCTTTAATGATTTCTATCGCGAGACCTTGCCGTCCCAAATCTTTGACCGCTTTCTCTATGGCTTCGTAATGCTCTTTACCAATACCTAATTTAGGCAAGTCCAACTCCGGAAGACGCTCAACGTCATTCTCCTTGGCTTCCACCGGACCGATAATCATGCCCACAGCACTGGTGTTGTTCGTAATCGGATCTATCAATATGAAGGAACCGGTTGCACGGTTCTTCTGATAAGCATCAAAAAATATGGGTTTTGCCGTCGTGATATGCACTTTCCCGATTTCATTCAAATGAAAACAGTCTGCCGGACGCTGCTCCATCGTATTCACATCTACCTGATAACAAATCTCACCTACCGTGGCACGAGTCGTATTCGTATTATGCTTCAGATAAAAATGCTTGTTACGGTCCATCGGTTCTTCGTCCATCCATACGAGCATCGTCTCGAAATAGCGCCCTACTTCCGGCACGTTGTCTGGATGTACTAACATCTCACCACGTGAAATGTCTATCTCATCCTCCAACGTCAACGTCACGCATTGCGGACAAAAAGCCTCTTTCAAATCTCCGTCGTACGTCACAATACGTTTCACATGAGACTTCTTACGCGACGGAAGAGCCATGATTTCATCTCCTTCCCGTACCACACCGGAAGCTATCTTTCCGCAGAACCCACGGAAATCGAGGTTAGGGCGCAACACGTACTGCACAGGATAACGGAAATCCGTCATGTTGCGGTCGGTATGAATGGGCACGGTCTCCAAAAAGTCCAACAGGCTAGTGCCTTCATACCAAGGCGTACGCTCGGACTTTTCTACCACATTGTCACCATCCAAAGCGGAAAGGGGAAAACAAGTCACATCTTCTATACCTAATTTATCCGTCAAAGCCTTATATTCCGCTACGATGGCGTCAAACACGTTTTCGTCGAAATCCACCAAATCCATCTTGTTCACGGCCAACGCAATATGTTTGATTCCCAACAAGGAAACAAGAAAGGTATGACGACGGGTCTGCGTGATGACTCCCGTACGGGCATCCACCAATATGACGGCCAAATTAGCTGTGGAACCGCCGGTAATCATGTTGCGGGTGTATTGTTCGTGTCCCGGAGTATCGGCAATTATAAATTTGCGTTGGTTCGTCGAGAAATAACGATAGGCCACGTCTATGGTGATACCTTCTTCGCGCTCCGCCTTCAAACCGTCGAGCAACAAAGCATAATCTATATGGTCGCCGGCATTTCCCACACGTTTGCTGTCACGCTCCAAAGCCTGCAACTGATCCTCATACAGTTTCTTGCTGTCGAACAAAAGCCGGCCTATCAATGTGGATTTTCCGTCATCCACCGAACCGGCCGTCAACAGGCGCAACAAATCTTTTTTCTCGTCTTGGTCTAAAAACTCCTTTATATTTAATGTAGCCATATAATACCCTCCTGAATTAAAAATACCCTTCACGCTTTTTCTGTTCCATGGACGCCTCTTGGTCGAAGTCTATCACACGGGTCGTACGCTCACTCTTGGTGGTAGTCATCATTTCCTCCACAATCTTCTCTATCGTGTCGGCTTCACTTTCGATGGCACCGGTCAGCGGCCAACAGCCCAACGTACGGAAACGAATCTTCTTCATCTCAATCTTGTCGCGGTATTTTTCCGGCAAACGGTCGTCGTCCGGCATAATCAGTTGTCCGTCGATGTTCACTACCGGACGTTCCTTGGCATAATACAGCGGGACAATAGGAATGTTTTCCAAACGGATGTACTGCCAAATGTCCAATTCTGTCCAATTGCTCAACGGGAACACCCGAATACTCTCTCCTTTGTGGATACGGGCGTTATAGATGTCCCATAACTCCGGACGTTGGTTCTTAGGATCCCACTGCTGGAACTGGTCACGGAATGAAAAGATACGTTCCTTTGCACGGCTCTTCTCTTCATCGCGACGCGCCCCACCAAAAGCCGCGTCAAACTTATACTTGGACAAAGCATCCAACAAAGCCTTGGTCTTCATCAAATCCGTATGCACCTTACTGCCGTGCGTAAAGGGGCCTACCCCTGCCCGGAACGCTTCCATATTGGATTCCACAATCAGGTTCCAACCGTATTTTTTGGCATAGTCATCGCGAAATTGTATCATCTCCTTAAACTTCCACTTGGAGTCGATGTGCATCAAAGGGAAAGGAACCTTGCCCGGGGCAAAAGCCTTTTCAGCCAAACGAACCATCACGGAAGAATCCTTTCCTATGGAGTAAAGCATTACAGGATTCTCAAACTCAGCCGCCACCTCACGGATAATGTGAATGGACTCAGCCTCCAACTCCTGCAAATGACTCAATTTATATTCAGACATAATATTGTGATTTATTTATTGTTCAATATAAGTTCCAACACTTTATTAACCGATTCTTCCAACGTCAGAACGGAAGTATCCAACGTCAGAGCCGGATGTTCCGGCACCTCGAAGGGGGCACTGACTCCGGTAAAATCCTTGATTTCTCCCCGACGTGCACGGGCATACAAACCCTTTACGTCGCGTTGTTCGCAAACTTCCAACGGTGTGGACACATAGACTTCCCTAAAATCGTCTGCCCCGATAATCTCAGAAGCCATGTGACGGGATTCGTTCGTAGGACTGATAAAGGCTGAAAGCGTCACCACCCCCGTATCTACGAATAATTTTCCGATTTCAGCAATACGACGGATATTCTCTTTCCGGTCATCAGCCGAGAATCCCAAATTCTTATTGATACCGCTACGAATATTATCACCGTCCAAAATGCGGCACAAGATGCCACGCTTATGCAACTCCCGTTCTACACCGAGTGCCACCGTACTTTTCCCGGAACCGGACAAGCCAGTGAACCAGACCATCACCCCACGTTGTCCAAGAAGTTGTTCCTTGTCCGAACGGGTCATCATTTTTTCGTATATCGGATAGATATTTGTCGCCTCTCCCATAAACTGCTTACTTCTCTTTTAAAAATTCCAGAACAAAGGTATTAAAAATACAGATAACACAAACACAATTATGTTCAAAGGCAAGCCTATTTTAACGAAATCGGTAAATTTATAGCCTCCGATACCTTGTACAATCAAATTGGTCTGGTAACCGATAGGTGTAGAGAACGAGGCTGACGCAGCCATACAAATCACTACAAAGAACGGAGTCGGACTCACTCCCAAATGATTGGCCACCTCCAAAGCGATAGGAAAAGACAGGGCGGCGGCGGCGTTATTCGTTATCAACTCCGTAAACAGGTTCGTGATAACAAAAATCACAGCCAACAAAGCATACGGTCCGAGAGCATCGGTCATACCTATTATATATTCGGCAATGAAAGCCGCAAACCCGGAATTACTCATAGCCTTACTGATGGCAAAAGCACAGGCGATGGTAATCAACACGTCCCATGAAATGAACTTCGTATATTTCTTGGGATTGAACATTCCCGTCCAAGCCATAATCACCGTTGTGACGCAAACAAAGAAAAACATATCCAACTTCAGTCCGGGAAGAGCCCGCTCCACGACCGGAAGCTCGCCTACCGTTGCCCCGATAATCATCACCAACAACAGAATCATGGCCAGATATTTCTTTTTCTTTCCCATTTCGGGTTCCGCATCCAACACCGACAACATCAAAAACACGCGGCTGTCTCCCCACGTCGGAATAAAGGTGCCGTCTGCATCCAGAATCAACGTGTCATTTTCTGACAGGCGTACATTCATCCAATCCCCTTGGAGACGTTCACCATTACGATGCAGACTTTTTACCGTGGCTCCATAATGACGGTGAAAATCAAATTCGCGCAACGTTTTTCCGTTTCCGGGGAAACGTGCCCCCAACACAGCCTCCACGCGTACAATGTCACCCGAGTCGCTACTTTCTTCAATATCGTCATCTTTCAGGGTTCGGTCTGGCAATAAACGCTTGGCAAAACAAACCAGATAAATAATGCCCACAATGGCTATAATCACCCCGACTTGTCCCAATTCGAAGATGGAAAATCCCTTAAGACCCGCGTCTTGTATCATTCCGTCCACCACCAAATTCGTGGAAGTTCCTATCAACGTACAAATACCGCCAAGTATAGTGGCATACGAAAGAGGAATCAGAAATTTTGCAGGCGGCAGTTTCATCCGTCTTGCCCAGTTCTTGATGATAGGCGCAAAGATGACAACCACCGGCGTGTTGTTCAGAAAAGCCGAAATGAAAGCAATGACCGGCAATACACGCAGATTCGTATTGGCTACTGTAGACTTCTTTTGCGGTAACATGGCAAAAATCAAACGTTCCAACACCCCACTCTTACGTATTCCTTCACTGACCAGAAACAAAAGAGCCACCGTAATCATGCCTTTGTTCGAGAAACCCTCCAACACTTCCTTAGGGGTAAGTATTCCCGCACAGAAAAACAAGATGACGACAGAAAAAAGTATCATGCCCGGACGCATACGGTCGTAGATTAGTGCTACGACCATAGCGGCCAGACAGATTAAGACATAAACAATTTCAAAATTCATGGTATGGCATGATTGTGTAGTGTTTACTTATATTCAGACCAACTCTTTATGGGCAGATCATCCATATCAATATGGCAGAAAGCCTGGATAAAGGCACTCGCCAAACGGGAGTTCGTAATCAAAGGAATATTCAAATCCACCGCAGCACGGCGAATCTTGTAACCGTTGCTCAATTCGCTTACCGTCAAATCCTTCGGGATATTGACCACCATATCTATCTCCCGGTTATGCAGCATGGCAAGTGCTTGAGGTGTTCCCTCCTCACTCGGCCAATACACCAAATGGTTCGCCACACCGTTCTCCGTCAGATAACGGCTAGTTCCTCCTGTAGCATAAAGTTCATAACCATGCTCTTTTAAAGTACGGGCTGCTTCCAGCATGTCGGCTTTCTGTTTGGCGCCACCGGTAGACAAAAGAATGTTCTTCTTCGGAATACGATGCCCTACCGAAAGCATGGCCGTAAGCAAAGCGGTTCCCGAGTCGTCACCCAAACAACCGACTTCTCCGGTCGATGCCATATCGACTCCAAGTACGGGGTCGGCCTTCTGCAAACGGTTGAACGAGAACTGGCTGGCCTTGATGCCCACATAATCGAAATCGAACAGGCTCTTGTTCGGCTTCTCCACCGGCAATCCCAACATGACTTTCGTGGCCAGTTCTATCATATTTATCTTAAGCACCTTGCTCACGAACGGAAAACTCCGTGAAGCACGCAGGTTGCATTCAATCACCTTGATGTCGTTGTCCTTGGCCAAGAACTGGATATTGAACGGGCCGCTGATTTTCAGCTCGCGGGCTATTTGCCCGGAAATCTTCTTGATGCGACGCACCGTCTCCACATACAATTTCTGTGCAGGGAACTGGATGGTGGCATCTCCCGAATGCACGCCGGCAAACTCAATGTGCTCGCTGATGGCGTATGCCACGATTTCTCCCTCGCGTGCCACGGCATCCATCTCCACTTCCTTGGCATGCTGCAAGAACTTACTGATGACAACTGGATGTTTATGAGACACATTGGCAGCTAACTTCAAGAATCGCTCTAACTCATCCTGATTGGAACATACGTTCATCGCCGCACCGGAAAGCACATACGAAGGACGTACCAGGACCGGAAAGCCTACCTTACTTATAAATGCGTTTACATCGTCCATACTGGTCAGCGCACTCCATTCCGGTTGGTCCACACCGATACGGTTCAACATGGCCGAAAACTTCTCACGGTCTTCCGCATTGTCAATGCTCTTGGCCGTCGTGCCGAGAATAGGAATACGCTGTTGGTCCAAACGGATGGCCAGGTTGTTCGGGATTTGTCCGCCCGTAGAAACGATAACCCCTTTCGGACATTCCAAATCCAGAATATCCAACACGCGCTCGAAAGTAAGTTCGTCGAAATAAAGGCGGTCGCACATGTCGTAGTCGGTAGATACCGTTTCGGGATTGTAGTTAATCATCACCGAACGGAAACCCTCTTTACGGATGGTGTTCAACGCCTGCACACCGCACCAATCGAACTCGACGGACGACCCGATACGATAGGCACCCGAACCCAAAACCACAATACTGCGCTTGTCGTGTTCGTAATGAATGTCATGGGCTATGCCGCTATAAGTCATGTACAAATAGTTCGTCTGCGCCGGATACTCGGCAGCCAACGTGTCTATTTGTTTCACAACCGGTACGATACCTGCGGACAAGCGACGACGGCGCACTATCAGCGAAGCCTCTTCGATGTCCATTTCCTCTTCCATACCCAAGGCACGGGCTATCTGGAAATCCGTAAAGCCTTGCACCTTCGCCCGGCGCAACAAGTCATTGTCTAGCACATTGATGCTTTTGCAGGCATGCAAAGCCTTGGACGTATCCTTGATGTTCTGTAGTTTTTGCAGGAACCACTTGTCTATCTTCGTCAGTTCATGAATCCGGTCTATCGTATAACCTTTCTGCATGGCCTTGGAGATGATAAAGATACGCTTGTCGGTCGGTTCGTGCAGGGCGGCATCGATGTCGTCGATTTGCAGTTCCTTGTTCTCCACAAAACCATGCATCCCCTGGCCTATCATGCGCAAGCCTTTCTGGATAGCTTCCTCGAAAGTACGGCCTATGGCCATCACCTCGCCTACAGACTTCATGGAGGAACCCAACTCGCGGTCCACACCTCGGAACTTGCCCAAGTCCCAGCGCGGTATCTTGCACACCACATAATCCAACGCCGGCTCGAAGAAGGCCGATGTCGTTTTCGTCACGGAGTTTTTCAGTTCAAAAAGCCCGTAGCCCAACCCCAATTTGGCAGCCACGAAAGCCAACGGATAACCCGTGGCCTTGGAAGCCAAAGCGGAAGAACGGCTCAGACGTGCATTCACCTCGATGACACGGTAATCCTCCGATTCAGGGTCGAAAGCATATTGCACATTACATTCTCCCACGATTCCGATGTGACGGATGATGCGGATGCTTAACGCCCGCAATTTGTGGTATTCCGAATTGGTCAACGTCTGCGAGGGGGCTATCACGATACTTTCGCCGGTATGGATGCCGAGCGGGTCAAAATTTTCCATATTGCACACCGTGATACAGTTGTCATACCGGTCGCGAACCACTTCGTATTCAATCTCTTTCCATCCTTTCAGGCTCTTCTCCACCAACACTTGAGGTGAAAACGAGAATGCCTTCTCTGCCAACTTGTTAAGTTCTTCTTCGTTGTCGCAGAATCCTGAACCCAGGCCACCCAACGCATAGGCCGCACGGATAATCACGGGATAGCCCAGATGGGCAGCCGCCTTGCGGGCTTCTTCGATATTCCCGCAAGCATGGCTCTTGATGGTCTTCACGTCGATTTCATCGAGCTTCTTCACGAACAATTCACGGTCTTCCGTGTCGATGATAGCCTGTACCGGAGTTCCGAGCACCTGCACGCCGTATTTCTCCAAGATTCCTTCCTTATATAAGGCCACACCGCAATTCAAAGCCGTCTGTCCTCCAAACGCCAACAAGATACCTTGCGGCCGTTCCTTCCGGATGACTTTCTCCACAAAAAACGGAGTCACCGGCAAAAAATAAATCTGGTCGGCCACCCCTTCGCTCGTCTGCACCGTGGCGATGTTCGGATTGATGAGTACCGTCTCTATCCCTTCCTCTTTCAACGCCTTCAACGCCTGCGAACCGGAGTAATCAAACTCACCGGCCTCGCCGATTTTCAGCGCACCGGAACCTAACAACAATACTTTCTTTATTCCTTTATCTTCCATAGACCACCTGTTTCTTATTTGAGCAAATTTACAAAATCATCGAACATGAACTCCGTATCCACCGGACCGCTGCAAGCTTCCGGATGGAACTGCGCACTGAACCAAGGATTTACTTTATGGCGTATGCCTTCATTGGAACCGTCGTTCATGTTGACGAACAAGGGTTCCCAGTCTGCCCCGAGCGTTTCCGCATCCACAGCATAACCGTGGTTCTGGCTCGTGATGAAACAACGGGTCGTGCCCACCATCCTCACCGGCTGATTGTGGCTGCGGTGCCCGTACTTCAATTTATAAATCCGGGCACCGGCCGCTTTGCTCAAAAGCTGGTTGCCCATACAGATGCCCATGCAGGGGCGCACCGAAGGAGAAGCAAGGAACTTGCGGATGTTCGCTACCGCAGCCTCGCACGTGTCCGGGTCGCCGGGACCGTTGGCCAAGAAGAGGCCGTCAAACTCCAACGTATTGAAATCATAGTTCCAAGGCACGCGTATCACTTCCACGCTGCGACGAAGCAGGCAACGTATAATATTGTGTTTCACACCACAATCCACCAACACGACTTTCTTCCGTCCGCCTCCTTCATTGTAACGGATGACATCCTTACACGACACTTTATCCACGAAGTTCACACCGTTATAATCGGCCTCGGGTATGTTATCCGGTTCGTCGTCAAACACAATCTTGCCCATCATCACCCCGTGTTCGCGCAACACCTTCGTCAACTCGCGCGTATCCACTCCCGTGATGCCCGGCACCTGTTCCCGTTTCAGCCAGTCTGCCAGACTTTCTTTTGCATTCCAATGGTTGTAGGCCAGACTATAATCGCTTACGATAATGGCCGAGGCATAAATCCGGTCGCTCTCCATGAAAGTGGCCAGGCCATTCTCTTCCATAGTAAAAGCCGGCACGCCGTAGTTCCCGACCAAAGGATAGGTCAGCGTCATCAACTGCCCGGCATAAGACGGGTCGGTCAAACTCTCCGGATACCCCATCATGGCCGTATTGAAAACCACTTCGCCGGCCACCGGTTTTTCATAACCGAACGACTTACCGTGAAAACAGCTCCCGTCGTCGAGGATAAGTGTCACGTTTCTCATTGCAGAAATACAATCTTTATTATCTTATTTATTTGCCTTAAACACATTCTCATAATAACTGATGAACGCCCGGTTCACCAACTTCACGCCACCCGGTGTCGGATAGTCGCCGCTGAAATACCAGTCGCCCGAATGCCCCGGACAGGCCTCGTGAAGGCCCTCCAGCGTCTGGTATACGATTTCAATGGGCGTGGTGACTCCTGCCGGGCGCAACATCTCCACCATCTTGCATGAAATGTCCTCGTCCGCAAAAGGAGCGTAGATGGCTTTCACGCTGTTCACCATTTCTTCTTTAGGCAACCCCATCTGCATTTTACATTGTTCATAAACCTCACCCACCACGTGCGCCATGCCCCGTTCTTTCAACAGCTCCACGGCTGCGCGGAAAGCGATGAACTCATCCATATTGGACATGTCGATACCGTAATAATCGGGATAGCGCACCTGCGGCGAAGAAGACACCAACACGATTTTCTTCGGGTGCAGGCGGTCAAGGATGCGGATGATGCTCTCTTTCAGCGTAGTCCCGCGCACGATACTGTCGTCGATGACCACCAGATTGTCCTCGTAGGCATTCACGCTCCCGTAAGTGATGTCATACACATGCGCTGCCAAATCGTTCCGGCTGTTGCCTTCCGTAATGAACGTACGCAGTTTAATGTCCTTGATAGCCACTTTCTCGCTACGGATATACTGGCTCAGGATGCGTTCGAGCTCCTCATGCGTGGGCTTATGTCCCAACGCTTCTATCTGGGCAATCTTGGTTTGGTTCAGATACGCCTTGAAAGCGTCCAACATGCCATAAAAGGCGACTTCCGCCGTGTTCGGAATAAAAGAGAACACCGTATGTTCCAAATCCCCGCCAATGGCTTTCAGGATGGCATCGCGCAACTGCATGCCCAAAGCCTTACGCTCCAGGTAAATATCGCGGTCGCTTCCACGACTGAAATAGATTCGTTCGAACGAGCAGGCTTTCACCTCCTTGGGTTGCAAGATTTGTTCCAAACGCATCTCCCCGTCCTTATGCACGCTGACCGCCTGCCCCGGCATGAGTTCGTGTATCTGCTCCGTCTCCAACGCGAAAACCGTCTGGATGACAGGACGCTCGGAAGCCACGACCAAAACCTCATCGTCTTTATACCAAAAGGCCGGCCGGATACCCCACGGGTCACGCAGGACAAACATCTCGCCGCTGCCCGTCGCCCCGCACACCACATAACCGCCATCCCACAAGGGAGCTGCCGTGCGCAACACGTTGTTCACGTCGATGCGTTCCTCGATATAATGCGTGATATCCATGCCGGACAATCCATGCCCTATGGCTTCGGCATAAAGGCGTTCGCTTTCGCGGTCGAGCCTGTGCCCCACTTGCTCCAACATGATATAAGTGTCGGAATAAATCCGGGGATGCTGTCCTTTAGCCGTAATGTCGGCAAATACCTCATCCACATTCGTCAGGTTGAAATTACCACACAGCGCAAGGTTTTTCGCCCGCCAGTTGTTGCGCCTCAGAAACGGGTGGACAAAAGAAAGGCCACTCTTTCCGGTCGTTGAATACCGAAGGTGGCCCATATAAATTTCACCGGCAAAGGGAAGCTGCCGTTTGGCATACGTGGCGTCTGCAAGCTGTTCCGCGCCCAAGTCCCTGAACCGGGACTGCACGGAGGAAAAAATCTCGGTAATGGCACCCGTACCCAGCGCCCGTTCACGGAACATATACTCTTCTCCGGGATTCGCCTCCATCTTCACGCAAGCCAACCCGGCTCCTTCTTGTCCGCGGTTATGCTGTTTCTCCATTAAAAGGTAAAGCTTGTTCAAGCCATACATCCAAGTACCATACTTTTCCTGGTAATACTCCAAGGGCTTCAGCAAGCGTATCATAGCGATCCCGCATTCGTGTTTCAACTGCTCCATGACAATCGTTTTCTTCAAACCTTATTAGTGGGCAAAGGTACAAATAAATGCGAATACTTGCAATTTATTTCGCTATTTACGTAGAAAAAGACACTTCTTGTGACAAAAAAGAAACCTATCCACGCTTTCATGAACAAAACGAAAGACAAGCTCCCTACCTTACTTCCACATCGGAAACAAACCCGTTCATCTCTATCCCTTCCGTGCCCGTCAATTTCTTTCCGTCTACCGTGACATTCTCCAACAGCACGCCGCACACGTCGTTGCCTGCGTCATATCCTTTTATCCGCATAGGATACATTTTTCCCCTTTCGCCTTGGTAGCGGATATTACGAAAGACAAGGTTGCGAATCGGACCGCCAGGCTCACGGTTATATTTCTCATTGAAAAGAACCCGGATATCTATCAGCCGCGCCTCTTCGCAGTCTTCCACCCGGATGTCCTCGAACGACACGCCCTCCACCCGGTTCTTGTCGCCCACGCACACAGACATCACTCCACGATAGTTGTCGTCATCCTCGTCCACGTTCAGCACGTCTATGTTGCGGAACCTTACGCTGCGAAGCGTCTCCCCTTTCGGGGAACGGTCGTCACCATGGCCTCCCACGTTAATGGCATGCGCCACATCGGCCCACAAAATGGAATTCTGCACCGTCAGGTTGCTTGTCCCTCCCCAAAACCACCACCGGTGATTATAAAATGCCAGGCAGTCGTCGCTCGTACGAAGAAACACATCGTCCACCAACCAGTCATGGCAACACATCAAGTCAATCCCGTCGCTCCACCCCCGGGATGAAAAGCTCTTCACATTCCTGACCGTCACCTTCCGGCTTTCTCCGCCCATTATGGTGTAATGCTGGGGGTTGACCACCGTAATGCCTTCTACGTGCACGTTGCGCGAACGGGTGATTTCCACGCCGCGCAAAGGCCGGAACAGCATCCCTCGTCCCACAATCCGCACATTCTTTGCCCTGTCCACCCTGAGCTTGGCTTTCACCAAGGCCCCCGGCGCCAGGTAAACCGTGCAGTTGCTCGGTACGTCTATCTCATCGTTGGGCAGGTCCTTGGGCTTATGCACGCCGGGACCGAAATAAATCAGACGGCAATCTTTCCGGAAAATGTCTTTCGAACCTCCATCCCAGACCACGACGCCTTCGCCCCCTGTTCCGTCATACGTCTCCGTCTCCACAGCATTGGCAAACAAATGGAGATTACCCATACGATCGCCCCCGAACTCCACACTCAACTTGGCCGGACGCTCCAGGCGGAACGTCAAGGCGTGCCCGTCCACCTTATTATATGATATACCTCGCGAAAGAGGACGTATCTTCACGTCATCCACCGGTAAACCATGCGCCACGACCTTCACCTCCACCGGCTCGTCTGCGTCGAACTGCGCCATGGCAGCCCGGCTCTGCGTGTCCATGTCCACCTCCACTGAAAAAACCTGTAACTCCCGCCAGGCATTTTCCGTCCCGGCCTCCCTGACGTACACCTTGTAACGGTTGTCGTCCACAATGGCCTGGTCTTCTATCTTCGGATACACGAGTATTTTCGCTTGCATGGGAAAAGAAACGAAGAAGGCTCCCAGCGCGCCACATAATATCTTATTCATACTACCAACTTTACGTGAATATAATTTATATACGAACGAACATCATAAAATACCAATCGGAATACATTATATTATACTTAAAAAATATTAAATCCAAAACCCGGCATGCCATTGACATTCTGACACCATGTCATTTCCACACCCCCAAGAATTGCGTATTCGCACACAGGCAAAGGCTGCGACAAGAATAACGCAACCATACAGCCCTTCAGGAATAACAAAATGACAACCCTTACGCAAGAATATTTATCCTCTGTCACCCGTCCATGCCTTTCCTTCCGCATGAAGCGGCTCGGTGCGTAAGCCTAAAGACACATCCGGCTTGCATGATGCCACCGGATTTTGGAACGGAAAAAGTAACCCAATAAAGCCGGCACACGGTTTGCAAGCCGGAAATTTGCCGGAAAAAAGACATTTTTACGGCGTTTGAAAGAGAAACACGAGCCGACATGCGGAGAATGATTTTCCGCTTTCAGCCGAATGGTTTTCCATTCTCTTGGGATTGAATTGCATATATGCGGGAGATATGCAAAACAACAACGCATATACCGTATAAATATGCAAGAAGAGGCTCTATATGCTACGGTTCAGCCGTTTTTGGCCTGTCAGATAAAACGAAAACGCTGTCTTTTGGGACTGAAATCCTCCCATACAGTAACAAAAAGACATTCCCTACAAGCCCACCCGACATCTTCCGCCCTACGGAAAATTAATTTCTTTTGAAACCATTAGGCTGTAACGGAAAAAAGACGTACCTTTGCACAAGAATCGGTTCTGTGTGCAAGTCCTTGCGCACGGATTAAAAGGGAATCGGGTGCAAATCCCGGACAGTCCCGCTGCTGTGATGCTCCGTGAACTTTCTGAAAAAGCACCATCACCACTGGCCGTTTGTTTCTCAAGGCCGGGAAGGTTTCAGGAAGGGGGCGAGTCAGAAGACCTGCCGTTCGTTAAAAAACTGTTCTTGCTCGTGGGTTAGGAGAACATGTAGGATAAATGAAACAAAGATGATTAAAAAAGTTTTGATCGCCAATCGTGGCGAAATCGCTGTGCGGGTCATGCGCTCGTGCCGCGAAATGGGTCTGCGTACCGTGGCCGTATTTTCTGAGGCCGACCGTACGTCAAGGCACGTGATGTATGCCGACGAAGCTTACTGCATCGGCGCGGCCGAGTCGCACGAAAGTTACCTGAACATCGACCGTATCATCGAAGTGGCCGCAAAATGCAAAGCCGACGCCGTCCATCCCGGTTACGGCTTTCTGTCCGAAAATGCGGAATTTGTACGCCGTTGCGAGGCCGCAGGCATCATCTTCATCGGCCCGACAGCCGACACGATGGAAGCCATGGGAGACAAGATTGCAGCCCGCCAACGCATGATGGCGGCAGGGGTACCGGTGGTGCCAGGCACTGCCGAACCGCTGAAAGACGCCGATGAAGCCGTACGCATCTGCAAGGAAATCGGTTTTCCCGTCATGCTGAAAGCCTCCATGGGTGGCGGCGGAAAAGGCATGCGCCTCATCCATAGCGAAGACGAAGTGAAAGAGGCTTACGACTCGGCCCGTTCGGAATCCATGTCTTCCTTCGGGGATGACACGGTATATCTGGAGAAATTCGTGGAAGAGCCGCACCATATCGAGTTCCAAATACTTGGGGATGCCCATGGCAACGTGGTGCATCTCTTCGACCGGGAGTGCTCCGTGCAACGCCGCAACCAGAAAATCGTGGAAGAAAGCCCTTCGCCTTTCCTCACGCCGGAACTCCGCCGGGAGATGGGCGAGAAAGCCGTTGCCGCCGCCCGGGCGGTGAACTACCGTGGTGCCGGTACCATAGAATTTCTGGTGGACAAATACCGCCACTTCTATTTCTTGGAAATGAACACCCGCCTGCAAGTGGAACACCCCATCACGGAAGAAGTGGTGGGCGTAGACCTTGTCAAAGAACAGCTCCGCGTGGCCGACGGTGAGCCTCTGCGCTTCAAACAAGAGGACCTCTCCCAACGCGGACACGCCATCGAGTGCCGCATCTGTGCCGAAGACACGGAAAACGGGTTTATCCCCTGCCCCGGCATCATCCGCCAACTCACGGAGCCGAACGGCATCGGCGTGCGTATCGACAGCTACGTGTACGAAGGTTACGAAATCCCCCTCTACTACGACCCGATGATCGGCAAGCTCATCGTATGGGCCACGAGCCGCCAGTTTGCCATCGAACGTATGCGGCGTGTGTTGTATGAATTCAAAATCACGGGACTGAAAACCAACATCAGTTACCTGCGCCGCATCATGTACGCCCCGGCTTTTGTGAAAGGCGAATACGACACTTCATTCCTGTCAAAATATTCCCGTTCGCTGCAACGCAGCAACGGAGAGAACGAAGAGATAGAAAACATGGCCATGATAGCCGCCTACGTGGACTACCTGTTCAATCTGGAAGAGAACAGCCCCGTGCGCACGACAGACTCCCGCCCCATCAGCCGTTGGCGCGAGTTCGGCCTGCAAAAGGGAGTATTACGTATATAATAAGGAAAGGGATATTTTATGGAAATGCACATAGGAGACCGTGTCGCGGACGTGACATTGGTAAACAAAGAGGGAAACCGCGTGGAACTCACCATCGACGGCAAACCGTGTGTAGTGGACATCGTCATGGCCGAGAACGGTAGTTGCTCCATCCTGCACGACGGCAATTCCTACAATGCGGAACTTATTCGCGGAGAAGGCGGAAAGAGCTACGACGTGAACATGTTCTACCGCTCCTACCACGTGGACGTGGTGGACACGCAGGCCAAGTACCTCCGCATGAAAAAGCATGCGGACGAACGCCAACCGGATAAAATCGTGGCACCCATGCCGGGCAAGGTGGTCAGCATCCCCGTACAGCCGGGAGACGAGTTGAAGGCAGGTGACATCGCCATCGTACTCGAAGCCATGAAGATGCAAAGCAATTATAAGGTCAGTTCGGACTGCAGGGTGAAAAACATTCTCGTGACAGAGGGAGAGGCCGTACAAGACAATCAAACGTTGATAGAATTAGAACTCATACAAGAAGCATGAAAAGAGAAGAACTATATGCCCGGTTTGAGGAATTGGACAAACGGGCTTCGCAGGGTGGCGGACCGGACAAGATAGAAAAGCAACACGCCTCGGGCCGCATGACGGCACGCGAACGCATCGGCATGTTGCTCGACAAGGATACGTTCTGCGAAATAGACAAATTCGTGAACCACCGTTGCACCCGCTTCGGAATGGAGAAGAAACAGATTCCGGGAGACGGCGTGGTGTGCGGTCACGGCAAGATAGACGGACGGCAAGTGTTCGTCTATGCTTACGACTTCACCGTACACGGCGGTTCGTTGAGCGAGACCAACGCGGCCAAAATCGTAAAAGTACAGACTTTGGCCTTGAAGAGCGGCGCACCCATCATCGGACTGAACGATTCGGGAGGCGCCCGCATACAGGAAGGCATCACCAGCCTGGCGGGATACGCTTCCATATTCTACCAGAATACAATGGCCTCCGGCGTGATACCCCAACTCACGGCCATCCTCGGCCCGTGTGCCGGAGGTGCCTGCTACTCTCCCGCCCTCACCGACTTTATTTTCATGGTCAACGAAAACAGCCACATGTTCATCACCGGACCGGATGTGGTGAAGGCCGTGACCAATGAAGTGGTGGACAAGGAAGAGTTGGGAGGAGCTTACACGCACAGCAGCAAGAGCGGTGTGGCCCACTTTGTCTACCCGACGGAAGAAGAAACACTGATGCAACTCCGCGAACTGCTCAGCTTCCTGCCGTCCAACAACATGGAGGACGCGCCGATCGTGCCTTGCAGCGACGACGCGAACCGCCGTGTGGAAAGTTTGCAGACGGTGATTCCGGAAGATCCTAACCAACCATACGACATCAAAGACGTTATCGAACCCGTCGTGGACAACCAATATTTCTTTGAAGTGATGCCGCATTTTGCCAAGAACATCGTCATCGGTTTCGCCCGCCTCGGAGGACAAACCGTCGGCATCATCGCCAACCAACCGGCATTCCTGGCCGGCGTGCTCGACATCGACGCTTCGGACAAAGCCGCCCGCTTCATCCGTTTCTGCGACTGCTTCAACATCCCCTTGGTGACGTTCGAAGACGTGCCGGGCTTCTTGCCTGGCACGGCACAAGAACATGACGGCATCATCCGCCACGGAGCCAAAATCGTGTATGCCTACGCCGAGGCCACCGTTCCCAAAATCACGCTGATTACGCGTAAAGCCTACGGCGGAGCCTATATCGTCATGGCCAGCAAGATGATCGGTGCCGATGTGAACTTTGCCTGGCCGCAAGCCGAAATTGCAGTAATGGGGGCATCCGGTGCCATCAACATCCTCTACCGTAAAGCATCGGAGGAGGAGAAAAAGACGGCTGTGGAAGCATACGAAGAAGAGTTCTCCAATCCTTACCGCGCAGCCGAGCGCGGACTGGTGGACGAAATCATCATGCCGCGCGACACGCGCCGGAAACTCATCCGCGCCTTGGAGATGACCCGGAACAAGAACCAAAGCAATCCGCCCAAGAAGCACGGCAACATGCCGTTATAACCTCAAACCCTCTGCATCCACTCCACGGGTGCAGAGGGTTTTAATTCCGTGAATAACGGAACTCACCCGGCGGCACCCCTACCACCTTTTTAAATATCAGGCTGAAGCATTGTACGTTCGGATACCCCAACAAACGAGCCACTTCGGCCGGTGTGTGCATGCCTTCCGACAACAAACGCCGGGCCGTATCCAGTCTCCTGAACTCAAAATATTCCTCCAAACCCTTACCGGTCTCGAACTTCAACAAGTCGGAAAAATAAGCCGCAGACAGATTCAGCACAGCGGCACACTGCGCCAAGACGGGCAAACCTCCTGCCGACAACCGTCCGGAATCAAGATATTCATCGAACATGCGGTCCAGACGGGCTAGCAATAGCTTGTTTTTATTTTCACGGGTAATGAATTGACGTTCGTAGAACCGCGTACAATAATCCAACAAAAGTTCGATGTGGCGCGAAAGGATGGTACCGGTATGCACATCTATCGGATGGTGCAGTTCTTCTTCTATGTGCTCCAACAGGCAAACCACCGTGGAAGTCTCCCGCCGGGAGAGGTGCAACGCCTCTTCCTTGCGATAAGAAAAGAAAGTATAATTCTTGATGTGGCTCTTGAGCGAAGTGCGGAACAGCAAGTCGGGATGGAATGCCAAAAGCCAACCCTTGGGAGGCAACGTGTCCTCCTTGCCCATACGGAAGATTTCGCCCGGCGTAAGGAATACCATCGTGGCCACGGAATAATCATAATACTTCCGGCCGCAACAGCAATAACCGTCCGGACAATCCTCTATCAACAAGATGGCATAGAATTCAAACTTCACGGCATCCTCTTCCAATTCCGGCTTTTCCAGATTGATAAGGCTCACCTGCGGATGTAACGTCTTACTGCCCAAACAATGACAACATTCGCACACGGTCTTTATGTTCAATGTCTTATTATCCCTCTTCACTCCTGTCTTTGCCATTACCCGATACATACGAAATCTTCGGCCTCGCCCGACTTGCCAGTCCCCCTACTCTTATAAAACCGGCAAATCCCTGTATCCGGTCGGCGTACATCCGACACTCTTCTTGAAAATCCGGGTGAAATGCTGCGGATATTGGAAGCCGAGACGGTAGGCAATCTCGCTCACGCTGCGGTCTGAACCGAGAATCTCCTGTTTGGCCACCTCGATGAGCTTGCCTTGGATATACTCCTGCGCCGTACGCCCTGTCTCCTTTTTGACCAAATCGCCAAAGTAATTGGGCGACAAGTTTACACGGTCGGCAAAATACTTCACCGTGGGCAGTCCCTTTGTCTGTGGAAGGTTGCTTTGGAAATAATCATCCAACAAATCCTCGAACCTGGACAGAATCCCCTTGTTCACCTTGCTCCGCGTGATAAACTGCCGTTCATAAAAACGCAGGCAATAATCCAAAAGCAACTCTATGTTACGGACTATCAGCCGACGGCTGTGCTTGTCCACCGGACGCGAAATCTCCCTCTTGATTTTCGACAGGCAATCCCGGTAAATGCCTTTTTCGTCCTCGGAAAGATGGAGGGCTTCATTCGAAGCATACGAAAAGAAGGAATACTGTTTGATGTCCTGTCCCAACGAAGTGCCACGTATCAAATCTGGATGGAACACCAAGCCCTGCCATTGAGGGCGGACACTCGTATCCCTCCGGACTTCCACCACCTGCCCCGGAGCAAAACTCGTCACCGTCCCTTCTTGGTAATCATACGTCTGCTTGCCGTAACGCAGGTCGCCACACTTTGTCTGTTTCAAAAAAAGCGCATAAAGCCCATAGTTGAACGTGACATTGTCCGGAAGGTCACGTTGGACTTCTGAAGCGTCGACCACCGAAACCAACGGGTGCAGGGTCTCTACCCCATAAAGTTTATTGTAGCAGTCCACGGTGTCAAGTTTGATAAATTCTTCCATATCGGGTTCTGTTGTTTATAAAAAGGTTCAGGCAAATATAGCGATTCCGTACCAATTCCATGCAAAGTGCCGCATTTTTCCAATAAAAATCCGTAATAAGGGGCGTAACAACCGTAATTTGTCTATCTCACAAGCCTGAAATTCTCCCGAACTTTGCCACATCAAAAAAGGAAGTAACAAAACACAACAGCATGACATTGGATGAATTTTTAAAGCATGCGGATGCACGCCTTCCCCTCGACACGCCCGACATCTACCGTTTCATGGACGAGATGAGCGACGAGGCCCGGCACATCACTTGCGAAATCAACAACGCTTACCATAGCCAAGCGGAATTGCGTGAACTGTTTTCGCGCCTGACCGGCCGCCCCGTGGACGAAACATTCAAGGCGTTCCCGCCATTCTATACGGATTTCGGGAAAAACATCACCATTGGCAAACACGTGTTCATCAACGCCTGTTGCCATTTCCAAGACCACGGAGGTGTCACGTTGGGCGACGGTTGCCTGATCGGGCACGACGTGGTGTTTGCCACGCTCAACCATGACTTCAATCCCGGAAACCGCGCTGTCATGCACCCCGCCCCCATCGTGTTGGGACGAAACGTATGGGTAGGTTCCCACTCCACCATCCTTCAAGGCGTGACCGTGGGAGAAGGAGCCATCATTGCTGCCGGTTCGGTCGTGACCAAGGACGTGCCTCACCGGACTATCGTGGGCGGGGTACCGGCAAAGCCCATCCGGAAAATCCAATGACCACACATGGAAAACAAGGCAAAGGATACAGACGGCTTGCTCGCCCTCATCCGCGAAGGCCGCCCCATGACCTTGGGTGAGCAGTTGCGCCTGACAGCAGCCTTGAGCGTGCCTGCCATCGTGACCCAACTCTCGGCCATAATCATGCAATATATTGACGCCGCAATGGTGGGCAGCCTCGGTGCGGACGCATCGGCCTCCATCGGATTGGTATCCACCACCACGTGGCTTTTCTGGGGATTGTGCGCCTCTGTTTCCACGGGATTTTCCGTGCAAGTGGCCCACCGCATCGGAGCGGGAGACTGGGGAAATGCCCGTTCCGTGCTGCGCCATTCCGTAACGGCGGTACTCACATTCAGTGTGGCATTGGCAGCCATCGGCGTTTCCATCAGCGAAAACTTGCCCCGGTGGTTAGGCGGTGATGCTGCCATCCACGCCGGCTCTTCGCTTTATTTCCTGATATTCTCGCTTTTCCTGCCCGTCCTCCAACTGAATTTTCTGGCCGGGGGCATGCTGCGCTGCAGCGGCAACATGCGCGTCCCTAGCACGGCAGGCGTGCTGATGTGCGCGCTTGATGTGGTATTCAATTTCTTTCTCATCTTTCCGGAACGGGAACTTTCCCTCGGAACACTGTCCCTCCAACTGCCCGGTGCGGGATTGGGCGTGGAAGGTGCCGCCCTGGGTACGGGATTGGCAGAATGCGTGGCGGCATGCCTCACGTCATGGCACCTCTTCACCCGGTCATCCGGACTGAAAATCCAGGAATGGCACGGGACGCACCATTTTCCCATGCGGACCACACTGAAGAATGCCGTCCGCATCAGCCTGCCGATGGGTTTGGAGCATGCCGTCATCTGCGGGGCGCAAATCATGACCACGGTCATCGTGGCCCCGTTGGGCATCACGGCCATAGCGGCCAATTCTTTCGCCATCACGGCCGAAAGCCTCTGCTACATGCCGGGATACGGGATAGCGGATGCCGCCACCACCTTGGTAGGCCAAAGCCTCGGAGCTGGCAGGCGAAAGCTCGCACGCCGTTTTGCCTACATCACCGTCTTCGCGGGCATGGCCATAATGGGACTCATGGGCATCGTGATGTACGCCTCCGCCCCACAAATCATCGGCACCATGACCCCTGTGGACGAAATACGGGAACTGGGCGTGGCGGTACTCCGCATCGAAGCCTTCGCCGAACCCATGTTCGCCGCAGCCATCATAGCCTACGGCGTGTTCGTCGGCGCAGCCAACACCCTCGTTCCCTCGCTGATGAACTTCTTCAGCATCTGGGCCGTACGCATCACACTGGCTGCCGCACTCGCCCCCTCCATGGGACTGAAAGGCGTGTGGATAGCCATGTGCATAGAATTATGCTTCAGAGGCATGATATTCTTAGTCCGGCTGAGAGGAAAACGGTGGATGAAAGTCTGAAAAAAACAAGCTTGTGAAGTGCCGCCATGCGGATTTCCGGAATTCGGGTCATAACATCCGTAATCCGTCTACCCTGAAACTTCAGGCATATCCGTAACTTTGCCTGTACAAGAAAACCGTATGCCGGAAAAATGCTTTTCCGAAAGACAAAAAGACAAACCCTTAAACCCATATTACAATATGCAACTGATAAAAGACATGGAATTTGGAGGCGAACGCCCTTTGTTCGCCTCACACGACCTGCATCTGGACCACGTGGTCGTACGTGCCGGGGAGTCGGCCATCAAGGAATGTAGCAACATCCTCGCCACTAACTGCCGCTTCGAAGGCAACTATCCGTTTTGGCACGTACATGGTTTCGTCATCGACCACTGTTTCTTCGACGTGGGAGGACGCTCCGCCCTGTGGTATTCCGACCATTTGAAGATGACCGACACACGCATCGACGCTCCCAAAATGTTCCGCGAAATGACGGACATAGAAATCGAGAATGTGGAAATCAACGATGCCGACGAAGTTTTCTGGAGATGCAACCGGTTGGACATAAAGAACCTGAAGCTGCACGACGGGCGATACCCGTTCATGTTCAGCCGCAACATCCGCATAGACGGGTTGGAAAGTGATAGCAAATACGTCTTCCAGTACGTGAAAGACGTTGAAATCCACCATGCCAGGATTACCACAAAGGATGCGTTCTGGGAAGTGGAAAACGTCACCGTGTACGACTCCGAGCTGAACGGCGAATACTTGGGATGGCACTCACGCAACCTGCGTCTGGTGAACTGCCACATCACGGGAGAACAACCGCTCTGCTATGCCCGTGATTTGGTACTTGAGAATTGCACTTTCGGCCCGGAATGCGACCGCGCTTTCGAGTACAGCAGCGTACGGGCCACCATCAACGGACCGATAAGCGGCGTGAAAAATCCCTCTTCCGGGTGTATCATCGCCGAAAGCTACGGCGACATCATCCTCGACGAAAACATCAAGGCACCTGCCGACTGTGAACTTAAACTTCGGGACGAACAAACTTGTTTCAGCGACTGCGTATGAAATACGATTTTGACGAGATAATTCCCCGCCGCCATACGAATTCCTACAAATGGGACAGCGCGACGGACAGCGACGTACTTCCTTTATGGGTGGCGGACATGGACTTCCGCACGGCTCCCGCCATCACGGAAGCCTTGGCCGACCGCGTGGGACACGGCATCTTCGGTTACACGCGGGTACCCAACGAGTATTATGAAGCCGTCTGCGCGTGGTTCAAACGCAGGCACGGATGGGCCATTGAAAAGGAGTGGATGATTTATACCTCCGGCGTAGTGCCTGCCGTGTCCGCCATCATCAAGGCTCTGACCGTGCCGGGCGACAAAGTACTGGTGCAGACGCCCGTCTACAACTGCTTCTTCTCCTCCATCCGCAACAACGGTTGCGAAGTGACAAGCAACCCGCTCGTTTACGAAAACCATACCTACCGCATCGATTTCGAAGACTTGGAACGGAAAGCCTCCGACGAACGGGTAAAAGTGATGCTGCTCTGCAATCCCCATAACCCTGCCGGACGGGTGTGGACAAGGGAGGAACTGATGCAAATCGGCGAAATCTGCCTCCGCCACAACGTGACGGTGGTGTCCGACGAAATACATTGCGAACTGACCTACCCGGGACATGCCTACATTCCTTTTGCCTCCTTGCCGGAAACATTCACGGGACATGCTGTCACCTGCATATCCCCTAGCAAAGCATTCAACATCGCAGGACTGCAAATCGCCAACATCGTGGCTCCGGACGAAGAAATACGCCGCCGAATCGACAAAGCCATCAACATCAACGAGGTGTGCGACGTCAATCCTTTCGGAGTAATCGCCACCATAGCCGCATACCGCAAGGGGGAGGACTGGCTAGACCAACTGTTGGCATACCTGCAAGGGAATTACAGGTATATGGAAGAGTTCTGCACGGAACACCTTCCGGACTTTCCGATTTGCAAACTGGAGGGTACTTATTTGGTATGGATGGACTGCCGCACACTGGCCACGCCTTCTGCCGAACTGGAACACCGCCTGACCCGGGAAGCCCGGCTTTGGCTTAATGCCGGAGCCATGTACGGCAAGGAAGGCGAAGGCTTCATGCGTTGGAACATCGCCTGCCCTCGTGCCATACTGGCAGAAGGCTTGGAACGTTTCAAAGATTTTATCGTCCATAAAACATAATAACTTCTAAAAAGCTATAGCCCTTTCGTTTTATTCCCTATCTTTGCTGTACGAAGGCAAGGCTCTGACTTAGGACTGAAAAGCCAAATTAGATAAGGTGTTTAACGAAAAAAGAAAACGGATGAAAAAGTTCTTATTGAGTTGCGCGGTGCTTCTAAGCGCAGTGTCCTTTACCGTTTATGCCGCACAGGAAAACAACAAGGACAAAAAAGACAAAAGGGATAAAATAGAATGCTGTTGCAAAGACTGCACCTGCAAGGATTGTACGTGCAAGACGGATTGTTCGGAATGTGCCGGATGCCGTAAAAACGAAGAATGCAGCGAGTGCAGGGATTGCAGGCACGAAGGACATTGCTGTGACTACGGCCATCACCGCAAGGACAGAAGGCATCACCACCGCAGAGGAGGCTGTTGCGGCGGTGGGTGCTAATCCCCTTCCGGTATGATTGCCCATCGCAGAAAATCCGTTTGCATGTTGAAGATGATAAGACATAAGAACAAAAGGACATATCTTTCTCGTGGAAGTTATCTTGCTTTTTTGTTCGTGTGTTCTTCTGTCTTATAGGTTCCAAGATGTTTGAAAGCAGGAAATAGGCTGTTTTCAGGTGTTTCTGCGAGAAAAGCATATACAAAAACGAATCTGCGCCAAACGTTTTTTCAATCTACTGAGATTGATTTTTCGTTTGGCGCAGATTCGTTTTTCATTCTCCTGTCATCAAATCCAAGAGCTTAACTCTCTGAAAACCAAATATAGGCAGAAGATAAAAGAAATCAACAATCACGTATCCAAAGGACAGGTCAGTTGCCATCGGGTTTCTGCATCTCCACAAAAAGGCTTTCGTCCCAGTGGAACGCATCCGGACTATCCGGCACGGAAGGCCGGAAAGGCTGCACGTCTTCGCGAAGGTGGTCTACAAAAGGCAGACGGGCTTGTTTCATTCCTTCGACAACACACCGCGCTATCTGGTATGCCCCGTAAGGATTGAAATGGGTGTTGTCGGCCAAAGCTTTGGCCTGCCCCGGATAAGTACCGGCCGGATAATGCACGAAAGCCCTTTTGCTTCCTTCCTCGCCCAAAGCCTCAAACAGGACGCACGTCATTTCCTGCAAATCTATCAAAGGCACCTGCTCCCGTTCGGCCACCCAATGCACGGCATCGGGATAGTCGGCGTGTGTAGACCGTATCTTCCCGTCCTTGAAAGCCCGACGGCAGGTCGGGGTCACCAACACAGGATGTCCGCCACGCTGCCGGACTTCGTCAATGAACGTTTTCAGGCTTGTGGCGAAGGAATAATAAGCTCCCCTTCCCGGCCCATTTTGTTTCTGGTCGTTGTGCCCGAACTCCATGAACATGTAGTCGCCCGGTTTCATTTGCGACAAGGCTTTCTTCAACCGTCCGGCACGGATGAAAGTGTCGGCACATTCGCCGCTCTCCGCATAATTGGCAAAGCATACTTCCGCATCGAAGAAACGGGGAATCATCTGTCCCCAACTGGCCCACGGCTCTTCGTCCTGGTCCACCACGGTAGAGTTTCCGGTCAGGAACAGGGTCGGGACACAGTGGTCCGGTTCAATCCGAATGGCCACACACTGCGGACGGTCACCGTTGACTTCAATCGTAAGCTTGTCATCCCAGTTCAGCTTGGATCGTTCACGCGGTTTGATACGCACCGCCTCGGTATCGGAGATTTTCGGTGTACGTTTGTTCACCGTAAAGGTAAACGTACGGAACTCCCCTTTCTTCGTAGGCACGCTTTCCAAAAACAAGCGGCGCGACTCCGCCCGTACCGTGGTAACGCCCGCCTCCTTGCGGTTACCCAAGAGCACCGTGACGCGATAGTTCCCGTCAGGTACCTGTACGGAGACATAATAAGGCCGGTCGCCGCTTTCGTCCGGCGAGGCGAGCAGGTCATAACCGTACCCTTTCTCCGGCGTATAACGGTCTTCGGGAGACAGCCGGTGTTCGGTCAACGGTGCAGCAGAGGGCGTATAGCCCTCCTCCAACAGACGTTGTACCGGTACACGCTTGTCCGAAGTCAGTTGCAACAGGTAACCACCATCGGCAGCATGCAACACGGAAAATCCCGTGCCGCATGCCCATAGGCCTAATATAATAAAGTGATGTCGCATCATTTCTTGGCATTAAGTTTCGGTTTCAACTCATCGGGCGAATCGTTGGTGTACATGTTCACCTTGGGAGCTTCTTTGGTGAAAAGGTCTCTGACGTGCTGCAAATCCACCGTGTATTGCGGGCGGAAATCGTCCGACTGCATGTAAGCGATGACGGCTTTGCGCATCTGGGCGATAACGGGTACCCCGCTGTCCGCATCCAACGGCATGGTAGTCATCATCAGCCGTCCGCCCGCCACGTTGGCTTCAAACAGCATACCGATCTTGCGGCTCAGGAACCACGTGTCGATGCTCTGTACGATCGGTTGGAAATCAGCCGGAAATTCCGTAAACTGCATGACCTGTTTGCGGTTCACCAAGTCCCACCACTGCATGTCGCTGTAGTAATCCGTGGGGAAGTTCCGGAAGAGCGGATGGTTGCTTTCGATGTAAAGCCCGGTGGTGTGGGGCGGACGCATCTTGAACCAACTCGTGTTCCAGAACACGGGCGTGAACTGTTGCACGATGTCCTTTCCATAAGTAATCTTTCCGGCTGCCGCCACCAACACCTTGCCTCCTGCCTTCAACACTTCTTCGGCCTGTTTGTCCAACGTGTCCGTGATGTACACGTCGCCGGTGTCCATGCAGGCCAAATCATCCAACGTCGTCTGAGGATACACCCAAAAGTCCCAATGGTTCCTGCTGCGCACTTCTTCCTTGCGGCCATCGAGGTCATACGTCCCCTTCAGCATCACCTCGAACACCATTTGCCGAGGCACATCTATCTTATCCAAAGAAACCATCACGCTGCCCAAACCGATGTTGTTGCCCAAAGCCACATCACCGTTGTACAAAGTCCCTTCCGTATACGTTTTCCCGTACTTGTCGCAGATGCGGTAAGACACTTCTGCGTCACGAATCGCCGCTTTGCCATAATGGGCCACCTCGACCGCCGCCGTAAAAGCGTCCCGGTTCCAATAGGTGAACTTGGGAATGCGCGCCAACAGCACCGTCGGCGAACAGAATTCACGGAAGTCTTCCGGTGAACAGTATTCCTTTTCGTCAAAAAAGACATCCGTCAATCCCACCAAGGCCGTACCCTGCCCGGAGTAGTCGTTCAGGGCCAACAATTGGAATCCCGCATAATCCGGTGTACGCAAGGTCCGTTCAATCTCATGTTTGTAGCATAGGGTTTGCAGCTTACCGGAAGCCATCATGAACTTGTGCGCCATCCCGCCCATGTGATTGTCGTTCAGTATGTCGCGGAATATCTCGAAGTTTTTGGCTTTGTTCACCCCCGTGTACTTACTGATTTCATCGAAATTAGGGAATACGCACCATTGTCCGGTCTCGTGGGAGACAAAAGGCACACTCACCGTGTCGATTTTCGCACGGAAGTCGGACATGCTCTCCGGTGCACGGCGGCGCCATTCGTCCAACCCGCGCACACCGGCTTTCACATGGTACATGCTCTTAGGCTGCCAAGCCCAACCGCCTCCGACAGACGCGCCGGTGTATACATGACGGCTGTCCGTCTTCTTCCAGTAGTCCACGAAATCGCTCACCCAAGCCACCCAGTTGCCTGCCGGTTCGTTGCCGCAGGCCATCATGCAAAACGAAGCATAATTGCCATACGCCTTGTTCATGCGCTGTGTCTCTTCCATCAAATAACGGTCGATGTACATTCCGTTCCCCAGCTTCACCCCGTGGTTCGGCCAGCTCGGTCCTTCGGGCTGCAAATAGAATCCCACACGGTCGGCCGCCGCAAAGGCGGCTTCGGGCGGACAGAAAGAATGGAAACGCATGTGGTTCAGCCCATAGCTCCGGCAAATGCGGAACACCCGTTCCCACGACTCCTCGTCCATTGGGGCGTATCCTGTCAATGGGAAATCGCAGTTCTCCACCGTGCCGCGCAACTGGGTGAGCCTACCGTTCACATAAAACATCTTCCCGTCTATCTTGAACTCACGCATCCCGAAAGTACGGGTTTGTTTGTCCGTCCCGTACTCAGAGGAGACTTCTGCCGTCAATTCATACAATGCCGGATTGAATTCATCCCACAACTGCATTTTCTCGCCCATGTCCAACACGACCTCTACTTCCGCCTGTCCTTTTTTCAGCTTCACCCGGCGGGACACAACCGGTATCTCGTGCACCACATCGGTATTGAAACTCTTGGCCGACAACTTGACCTCGGCATCAGGACGTCCTTTGCCGCGATGTAGCTTCAAACGTATCCGCACGGTGGCCGTACGGTCATGTATGTCCGGATAAACCTGTATGTCTTCGGCATACAGAAGAGGCGTGCTCCGCATTTCCATACGTCCCACCACACCGTTCCAGTTTCCCTGTGTCTGGTCGGTCACGCTATGCGAGTCCGCTCCTACACAAACGCCGTCGATACGATTGCTGACGCGCAACGCCAAGGCGTTTTCCCCGCTTTTGACATAGTCCGTCACGTCATAACAATGAGGCACGCACAAGCTGTTGTCGCCCCCGACTTTCTTTCCGTTGACCCACACTTCCGTCTCGATATGCGGACGCTCAAGATACAATACGACACGACGGTTCTTCCAATCAGCCGGTACTTCCACCATCCTTCGGTACCAGGCCGTCCCCACATAGTGGCGGTCGGGCGTCAGGAAAAACGGCAACTTGAAGTTCTCTTCCCGACGGTATTTCTCCATGTAAGGGTTATAAAAATAGGAACTGTCGTAAAGTGACCCTGTCCACTGCGTTTCCACCGACGGCCTGTCGCCCTTCAAACGTTGCGGCATACTGCCGGGTAACAAGATACGGTCTTCCAAAGGCCGGTCGTACCACTTATCAGCTGTTCCCTTATCAGCCCTGTCGATTTGAAACTCCCACTGTCCCGCCAAGTCCAAACGACCCTGTGCGGACAGCTTCCCACCGTAAGTCAAAGCGAGCATGACAAAAGCCGATGCCCAAATGTGATGTTTGTTCATGAAAATTAGGTTAATAAAACGATTATATTATTGAGTTAAAAACTTTATCATCTCGGCACCGGCCAACAAATAACAACCGATGGCAAAATCCTCGAAATCCGGCTTGCTGTCATATCCTACCGGCTGACCGTCTTTCGGTTCCTTACCGGTCCCTTGCACGTATCCCAGAAATCCGTCCGGATGCACCGCGTCGTGCATCAACGCATTCCATGCCTTTAATGCAGGCTCTCCAAAAACTTCGTCCGACAAGACCCCGTTGCGCATTCCCCATGCCATACCATACAGGAACAGCGCAGTACCGGTTGTTTCCGGACCTCCGTAATGAAATTCATCGGTCAGGCTGCAATTCCAGAAACCATCTCCCCGCTGGCATTTCTTCACTGTGAAAGCCATGGCAAGGAAATCATCCGTCAGCAATTTCTTGATGTCCGCAATCTCCTGCTTCTCGCCTCCGACAAACAAATCCTCCGCCCGTTCCATCTCGTCTATCGTACGTGCCAACGCTGCCATGACCCAACCATTCCCACGGCTCCAGTAGCAACTCTTCCCGTTCGGCTCCTTATAAGGCGGAATAAAATCGGCGTCACGCCACCACAAACCGTCTATCGTATTAAACAGTCCGACCTGTCCGGCACAGTCGCGCGTATAGCCATACAGTTCTCTCATCGTACGGAAATAACGGATATCCTGCTTGACTACGCCCATTTTGGCATAGACGGGCATGGCCATTTGCAAGGCGTCTATCCACGACCAATCCCCTCGTTCCGTACTGTTCACCACGTTATTGAGCATACGTTCCGTATTCCCCAAAACCTGGGCATCTTCATGCAGGCGATACAAATCAATATAAACCTGCGCGCAACATTGGTTGTCGGCATTACGTGTATGCGAACCTCCACGGAATCCCCACAAATTCGCCACAGCCCAATCCATGGCATATTCCACATAGCGAGGCTGTGGAGCAACTTCATTCAAAGCCAACAGTCCCTCCATATACACACTGCGCGTCCAAATATTAGAGGGACGAACACCGTTTATCCGTATGGAATCCCCCGCCACAGGGTGCTGAGCCATAAAACGTTCGTTCACCAAAACCATCTGCTCTATCATAAGCTTCCTATCCGGTCGCCGACCGGCCATAAGCCCAGTGACACAAGATATAAAAAGGATTAACCACAGCGTTTTCTTCATTTAATATAGGTATTAATAAGAGCAAAGATAGTTTTTTTTCATCTTACCCTGAAAAAAATCCGGTTTTATTTTTGTATTTAAAAAATATATCCTACCTTTGCACGCGAAATCAAAAGCCGACATGGCTCAGTTGGTAGAGCATTTCATTCGTAATGAAAGGGTCCGGGGTTCGAGTCCCCGTGTCGGCTCAAAGGAAAAAGGAAGAAAATAATTTATATTTTCTTCCTTTTTTATTATCAAATTCCAGAATTGCTACTATAAGACAAAAGCAACCATCGTCTCAATTACATGAAAGATGGTTGCCTTTCCACGCGACAATCCTACTTGGGTTTCTTTAATCTTTCTATTCCTTAGCTTACCTCTAAAGCTGTTGGCCGCCTAAAATATGGCAGTCTTCCTCAGAGAGCTGTTTCAGGCACTCGGACAGATTGCTCGGCCGGATAACGATATTCGCCCGGTCTCCCTGGGCAAAGGCATACATATACTCGATAAAAATCTGATGCTCGGCCAACTTCTCCAAAATCTTAGACAGCGCACCGGCCACGTTCGGACAACTGATGCAAACCACATCGGTCAGAATCACTGCGAAATCTTTCGCACGCAATACTTCTACCGCCTTGTCTACGTCGGACACAATCAAACGAAGGATACCGAAATCCGTAGTCTCCGCCATACTGAAAGCGTGCATGTTGATACCTTGTTCGCCCAAAGCTTTGGTCACTTCGTTGATTCTCCCGCTTTTGTTTTCCAAGAAAACGGATAATTGTTTGATAGTCATACTCTTTCGTTTTTGAATTAAGCCAACACACGTTTATCTATCACTCGCGTACTTTTCCCTTCGCTCCTCGGCAGGCTGTTGGGTTCCACCAATTTCACTTCCGCACTGATGGAAAGCACGCTTTTCAGACGTTCGGCCAAACATTTCTTCAAAGCCAACATACCGCCCAAATCGTCTGAGAAATTGTCCGGACGCAACTCTACCTGTACCTCCAACATATCCATGTTGTTTTTGCGGTCTACCACCAACATGTAACGGGGCGCAAATTCCGGCATCTCCAGAATCACGTTTTCCACCTGCGAGGGGAACACGTTAATGCCGCGTATGATCAGCATATCGTCGCTCCGTCCGAGGATACGCGTAAAGCGTACACTGGTACGTCCGCATTCGCACGTGCCGGGCATCAATGTCGTCAGGTCTTTCGTACGGTAGCGCAACAGCGGCATTCCGGTCTTCGTCAGCGTAGTCAGCACCAACTCCCCTTCTTGCCCGAGCGGCAGTACCTCGCCGGTTTCCGGATGGATGATTTCCGGATAGAAATGGTCTTCCGCGATATGCGAACCGTTCTTGCAGCCGCACTCGTAAGCTACGCCCGGCCCCATGATTTCACTCAATCCGTAAATGTTGTAGGCCTGAACGCCCAAACGTTCTTCTATCTCGCGGCGCATGTTCTCCGTCCACGGCTCCGCCCCGAACGCGCCGATGCGCAACCTTAAATCGTCGGCCGAAAGCCCTTGCTTATGCAACGCCTCCGCCAGATACAGGGCATAGGAAGGCGTACAGGCAATACCCGTCACTCCAAGGTCTCTCAACAGACGGATATGTTTCTCCGTATTCCCGGTAGAAGTAGGCAATACGGTAGCCCCCAGATGCTCCACGCCATAATGGGCACCCAGTCCGCCCGTAAACAACCCGTAGCCATATCCCACGGAAACGATGTCTCCACGCGTCACGCCATAGGCCGTCAACGCACGTGCTATCACTTCTTTCCAAATCTCCAGATCACGATAAGTATAACCTACGATGGTGGGATTACCCGTCGTACCGGAGGAGGCATGGATACGGACTATCTCGGACATGGGCGTAGCCAACAGGCCCACCGGATAATTATCACGCAAATCCGCCTTGGTCGTAAAAGGCAACTTCACAATATCGTCTATCGTACGGATATCATCCGGAAGCAAATCCATTTCCTGCATCTTAGCCCGGTAGAAAGGCGTGTTATGATATACCAAATCCACCAACTTGTGCAGCCGTTTCCCCTGCAAGTCGCGCAATTCCTCACGACTCATGCACTCTTTATTCTTGTTCCAAATCATGTTTTCCATTTCGTCTAATTTAAAGGATGATCCAATCGGAAAGCCTTCATCCGCTCCTCCATGAGCGGATAAAGTTCCTCACGCATACGGGACGTACATGCCCTCACGCCGGGCTGCCCGCTGCCGGTTGTCTCCAACGAGATACTGCTCACTCCATAATATAACAGCTCGCGCAACAATTCGCCACCACTCATCCGGCCATAACCCACGGTAAAGAAAAAACCGTCACCCACCGGCCGCGTCACATCGTAGTCATACACGATGTGGAACCCGTTGTCGGTGAATATCTTCTTCATCCGTTCGGCCCGCCGGGCATATTCACGCACGTCGGCTGCAAAATCCAATTCGCCGTCCGTGGCCGCACGCAGCATTTCGGCATAGCCATACTGCGTGGAGGCCGTACAACCGGAAGTTATCATATACAGCACCGAAGCCACGAAAGTCTGCCCGAACACGCCGGAGTCGCCGTAACGCTCGGCCAACGCCGGATAATGCGTGTCGAACAATTTGTCGGACACACAAGCCACGGCCATCCGCTGACCGGCATAGCTGAAGATTTTGGAGGAAGACAGCATAAGGATGTAATTGTCCGTATAGCGGGCCACCGTAGGCGGATAAGGTGCCTTCCAAGGTTGGCCCAAGTCCTGACGGAAGTCCATACAGAAATAAGCCATGTCTTCCAATACGATAACCCCGTAACGGGTGGACAACTCACCGATAATCGCCAGTTCGCTGTCCTCCAAGCAAATCCATGCCGGATTGTTCGGATTGGAGTAAACGATAGCCGCGATGTCGCCCTGTTTCAGATAACTCTCCAGCTTCTCCCTCAACGCCTCTCCCCGGTAATGGTAGATGTCGAACTGTTCCCACTTCGCCCCGATGATGCGCAACTGGGATTTCTGGATGGGAAACCCCGGGTCGATGAACAGCACCTTGTCTTTCCCCGGCACGCACTGCGTGGTAATGACGAATGCCCCGAACGAGGCAGCCACTGAACCAGTCGTCGGAATGCAAGCCCGTGGCGAGATGTCTATATCGACAAAAGCCTTCACGAAGCGCGAAGCTTCGCGCTTCAGTTCTGGAATCCCGTCGGCTGCAGGATACTGCGCCCCCACTCCACGGTCCAAAGCGGCCTTCTCCGCTTCCACGCCGACACGATTGGCAGGCAGGCCCGGCGAACCTTGATCCATTCGGATGAATGGAATCCCCGTCTGTTGTTCCAACCGGGAAGCCACCAACAGCACCTCGCCGATGGTGGCATGGGCGAGGTCGGCAATCTGCAACTCCTTTACTACAGATGCCACCAACTCTTCACTAAAAACCTGATGTCCCATATCCGCTTACTTTAAGTCCGAAGCCGCATGCCCCAAATCGAAAGCCCGGCGGTTCATTTCCACTACAGCCTCCCCTTTTGTCCCGAACACACGGGCGATACTTTCACGCAACTCCTCCACAGACAGGATGTTCAGGTAACGGGCCGCAGCCCCCAACAGCATCACATTGGCGCACTTCGGCATGGAATGTTCCTTGGCCAATGCGTCCACATCCACCATGACGACATGGGGCAATGCCCTCAATTCGGCCATCAAAGCCTCGTCTTCGGGATAATTGGGAATGTTTTTGAACGGGGAAGAAGAGGTAATCACCCAACCGTCCTTATTTAAATAAGGTATATACCGCAAAGCCTCCATCGGCTCCAACGAGAGAATCATGTCGGCAGTTCCTACCGCAATCAAATCGGAAGCAATCTCCCCGTCAGACAAACGCAAGTTGGACTGCACGTCGCCTCCGCGTTGGCTCATGCCGTGCACCTCAGCCTGTTTCAAGGTCAACCCTGCCTGCGTGGCAGCCTCACCGATGATGGTGGCAATGGAAAGGATGCCTTGTCCTCCCACGCCCGAAAGAATTATATCTTGTTTCATGCTTTCTTTTCTGCTCTTTTCTGTTTCAACTTTCTGTTCAAGGTCTGTATGCACTCCCGGCGCGGGATGATGACCGACACCCCTTTGTACTCTATCTCTTCACGAAGAATACGCGTAATCTCGTCCATGTTCTTAGGCAACGGCACCACTACACGCACATGTTCCGGCTCCACCCCAAGCCCCAGGCAAATCGCCTCAAACTTGTTCGTACCGGCAGAGTCTTGCCCGCCGGTCATCGCCGTAGTCAGGTTGTCCGATATGATGACGGTAATCTGCGCCTTGTCGTTCACGGCATCCAACAATCCCGTCATCCCCGAATGGGTAAACGTGGAATCGCCGATGACTGCGATGGCCGGAAACACACCAGCGTCGGCCGCCCCTTTAGCCATCGTAATGGAAGCCCCCATGTCGAGGCAAGTGTCTATGGCACGGAAAGGCGGCAAAGCACCTAATGTATAACAACCGATGTCGGCAAACACGCGTGCATCGGGATATTCCTTTACCACTTCGTTCAAAGCCGTGTACACGTCGCGGTGGCCGCATCCCTGACATAAGGCAGGCGGGCGTCCCACCACATTCTTCGGGGCATCGAAGTAACGCTCCGGCCGATGTCCCATAGCCGCTGCCACGCTGTCCGGCGTCAGTTCCCCCGTACGCGGCAAGTCGCCCGTCAGACGACCTCGTACGGGATAGTCTGCGGACAGCATCCCCCTCACGAGTTCTTCGGCAAAAGGCTGGCCGTCTTCCACCACCAGAATCTCACGACTGTCGGCAGCCAAGCGCCGCACCAAGTCAGCGGGCAAAGGATATTGGGTGATTTTAAGAATGTTGAACTTCTCCGCCGCCTCGCGTACCTCCGTCACATAGTTATATCCTATACCGCAGGCCAATATGCCCACCGGTTTCTCTCCCGAAGCCTGTTCGTAACGCGTGTAAGGAGCTTCGGCCGCAGCCTGCTCCAGACGCGGTTGCTGTTCCACCAATGCGGCATATTTCCGGCGCGAATTGGCAGGAAGGAGCACCCAACTGGCCGGATCCTTCGCACAGGGCAACGCTCTCATCTCTTCGGCTTCTTCCTTCACCGTCACAGCGGCACGGGAGTGCGCCAAACGCATCACGATACGCATCAGCACCGGCAACTTCTCCCGTTCGGAAAGTTCGAAGCCGTATTGCATCATGTCGTACGCCTCTTGTTGAGTAGACGGTTCCAAGGTCGTTATCATGGAAAACTTACCGTAGAAACGGGAGTCCTGTTCATTCTGTGAAGAGTGCATGGAAGGGTCGTCCGCCACAACCACGATCATGCCGCCGTTCACGCCCGTAATGGCAGCGTTGACAAAAGCATCGGCCGCCACGTTCAGCCCCACGTGCTTCATGCAGGCTATCACACGCGCACCGGCGTAGGATGCCCCCAAAGCCGCTTCTACAGCTGTCTTCTCATTTGTACACCACGTGCTGTGCAAGCCTCGCGCACGCGCCAACGGGTGCCGTTGGATATATTCGGTGATTTCCGTGCTCGGTGTCCCCGGATAAGCGTATACTCCGCGAATGCCCGCATGGATAGCCCCGAGAGCTATGGCCTCATCACCTAACAAAAGTTTCTTTTCCATATCTTTATATCTACTGAGTTTAAATATTCAATGTAAAATCATCGGCATCATCCAATACCGGAAATTTGCGGCGAAATTCGGCCAGGCTGTCCATATCCACCTCCACCGTCACGGCATCTACCCGGCCCTGCTCACAGGCCGCTACCGTACGTCCGTAAGGGTCTATCACCAACGTGCCTCCGCAATACTCGCAAGACGGATCCGTCCCCACACGGTTCACCCCCGCCACATAGCACTGGTTTTCGATGGCCCTTGCCCGTAGCAAGGCCAACCAGGCTTCCACACGCGGCGTAGGCCAACTGGCCACATAGAGCGCCACGTCGTAGTCCTTCCGGTTGCGCGCCCATACGGGAAAACGTAAATCGTAGCAAATCTGGAGCAGGATTCGTACACCCCGGAACTCCACGACCACACGTTCCCGCCCGGCTGTAAAACGATAGTGCTCTCCGCCGTACGTGAACAAATGCTTTTTGTCATACGAGCGGACCGCCCCGTCCGGACTTACGAAATAGAAACGATTATAATACTTGCCGCCTTCCTGTACGGCCACGCTACCGGCCACGGCACAATCGTGCCCTGCGGCATAGCGGCGCATCCAGCGCAGCGTATCACTGTCCGCCGGTTCGGCCAGTCCTTCGGGTTGCGTACAGAACCCGGTGGAGAACATTTCGGGTAACACATATACATCCGACCCGGGACAAGCCTCCATCGCCTGCTCGGCATTCCTCACATTAGTTTCCGGATTCCCCCATGAAATATCTTGTTGCAAAAGTGTTATTTTCATACAATTTTGATATTAGATAGGCACAAAGGTAACGAAAATAAAAGAAAGAAGCATCTTTTTCCGATAAAGTATTCAAAAAAAGTAATGAACAAACGCAGCTCCGCCGCCTTTTTCCATGAAAAGGCGGCGGAGTAGCACGTTTTTTAGGGCTATATCTTTATTCAAAACGAAGACGGTAACTCTTCCCGGCCGATGTAGGAAATACCACTGCGCCATCGGCCTCCTGCGTAAAAGCCACCTTGCCGCCTTTCGACTTCTTCACCTCGACAAGTTTGGCATCCGGCAGGTACATCCGGCATTCCTGTCCGGCAGCTGAATGCACCCGGCCTTCCACCATCTTCCCGTCTTTCCACGCCACGTCGAAAACAAAACCTCCTTTTGCCTTCAGACCTTTGAAATGCCCGTCATCCCACGCCGAAGGCAAAGCAGGCAACAGATGCACGCCCTTCACGGTGTTCTGCAACATCATCTCGGCGATACCGGCCGTGGCTCCGAAATTTCCGTCTATCTGGAACGAAGGATGGGCACAGAACAGGTTCTCATACACACCTCCTGCATTGTCGTCCATGCTCACCACCGTCACGTCCGTAATATTTTGCGCCTGTTTCAACAAACGGTAAGCCCGTTCGCCATCCCACAAGCGTGCCCAACAAGCCACTTTCCAAGCCCGGCTCCATCCCGTGGCACCGTCGCCCCGTGAATCCAAAGCCACTTTGGCCGCCTCGGCATAACGTTTGTCTTTCAGGTAAGAAATCTGATCGCAGGGGTACAAGGCCATCAAATGAGACAAGTGTCGCTGATGATCTCCTTGTTTATCCTCCTGTATGGTCCATTCCTTGATTTGCCCCCACGAACCGATATGCAGGCCGTTGTCCAGACGGGAGAATTTCTCTTTCAGTTCCGATACGAAAGCATCATCGACAGCCAACACACCGGCTGCAGCCAATGTTTCCTCGAACAAGGCGTACACCAACTGTTGGGCGTAGGCCACGCCGTCTTCCCAAGGCCCGTGTTCGGGTGACCATTCGTTGGGAGCCACCAACCGTCCTTCTGTATTTTCCTTCAAGCGGTCGAACCAATACTGGCAAGTCACCTTCATGACGGGCCAGGCCGTGTCGCGCAAATATTCCTTATCTAAAGTATAAGCATAATGTTGCCACAGGTGAGTGCAATACCAGGCATTGGCCGGACGGTTAATCAACCAGTCCGTATAACCGAAGATATTGTTCTGCGTGTGTACGGCCCATCCGCGACAATTCTCTTTCCGTGCCACTTGTTGCCACGAGCCTCCGTCCTTCAAAGCCTCGGTAGACACGTAGGTGATGAACGGGGCATAGCATTCCGAAAGGTTGGCCACTTCGGCAGGCCAATAATTCATCTGCACGTTGATATTGCTATGGTAGTCGCACTCCCATGCAGGATTGTTCACGTTGTTCCACAACCCCTGCAGGTTACTGGGCAACTGGCCTCCGCGCGAAGAGCCGAGCATGAGGTAACGCCCATACTGGAAATAAAGCATGTCGAGGTAAGCATTGTCTTTATGCTCACGCACGAGCACGTCCGTCGTATAATCCGGCTGCTCCGCATCCAAATCCAACTCCACACGGGCAAAGAGAGGCTGGTAGTCCGCCAAATGCGCCGCTTTCAACTTCTTGTAAGACTTCCGCGCAGCCTTGTCCATCCGGGCCGATACCCGTCGGTGTATCTCGTCCGCATCTCCGTGCGTGTACGTCGGCGAAGCGAGGTCGAAATTGGTCGCACCGGTCAGCACGACCGTCACCGCATCCGCCCCTTTCACCTCCAACCGGTCGGATTTCGTCTCCACCATGCCGCCGTCGGCCTGCAAGCGAGCCTGTGCCTCGTAGGACAACAAATCCAACGTGCCTTTGATGGTCATCGTATGGCCGTCCACCCGGGTCATCCCCTGCCGTCCGTCCTGCATCCGCAGGGAGAAGTTCAGTTTGCCTTTATGTCCGGGCGTCGTCAGCCGCACCACAATCACGCTGTCCGGATTGCTGGCAAAATATTCGCGCAGGTAGTCCACTCCGTCAATCGTATAAGACACACGTCCTATGGCATCGTCCAAGGAAAGTTCCCGACGGTAATTGGTGCAAGTTTCCGGCGTATCGAACTTGAAAAACAAGTCGCCCATGTTCTGGTATGCCCCACGCCGGGTCGTACTGCCGGCCCACAACGTCTTGTCGTTGAACTGCAACCGTTCCTTGGCCACACCCCCGAAGAACATAGCCCCGATTCCCCCGTTACCGACCGGCAAGGCCGATGTCATCCACACTTTAGCCGGCTCGTCATACCACAGTTTCATCGGTACGCGTTCCGCATCTGCCGCCGCTGCATACAAACAAGCGGCCAGACCTAAAAAGTATTTTCCCACTCTCATTTTCGTGTTTCTTTTCTTTTGTTCTTATATTTAACGTAATGAAGTGCAAAATTAACGATTCCACGCTTCACACAGTAGAACAAACCCGTCAAAAAATAGGAGAATATCGATAAAACGGCCTCCACTACCGCCTAAGCCATGCTTCATGCAAAAAAAATATCCCATCGCAAATATTTTGCAATCTTTCCCAAAAACATACTTCCTTTCCCGGATATTTTGACTATTTTTGTTTTCACGAAAATAGGATGCGGCACGGCATAGCCCAACCAGGGAAACTTTGTTTCCCGTTTGCCTCTGCGCCTGCCTTTCACTATTTTTGGAGCATTGCAACAAACCATACGTAACGAAACATGAAAGACCGGATAAAAATAATCGTGGGCGACATCACACAACTGCAAGTGGATGCCATAGTAAACGCCGCGAACTGTTCCCTGTTGGGAGGCGGGGGCGTGGACGGGGCCATACACCGCGCTGCGGGCAAAGAATTGTTGGAAGAATGCCGCACGTTGGGCGGCTGCCGGACCGGTGAGAGCAAGATGACCGGGGCGTACAGGCTACCCTGCAAGAAAATCATCCATACCGTCGGACCCGTATGGCACGGCGGAGGGCACCACGAAGCCAAGTTGCTGGCATCCTGCTACGCCACCGCCTTGCAAATGGCCGAGGCCCACCACCTGAAAAGCATCGCCTTTCCTTGCATCAGCACCGGTGTGTACGGTTATCCGCACGCGGCTGCCGCAAAAATAGCTTGGGATACTATCAAGAAGCACATCCAGAATGGGGCATACAAAGGCGAAGTCGTGCTATGCTGTTTCCGCGAAGAAGATGCAGAAATATACAACAAACTCATGCAAGAAGACGAAATATGAAAAGTTTTAAACCTCAACCGTGGCTGTTGCCACAACCCGTGCTGATTATCGGCACTTACGACGAACAAGGACGGCCCAACGCCATGAACGCGGCCTGGGGCGGACAATGGGACATGAAAGAAATCATGATTTCAATGGGCAAGCATGCCACCACCGAAAACCTGAACCGCCAAGGGGACTTCACAGTGGCCTTTGCCACCCAAGCCACCATGACGGCGGCCGACTACGTGGGCATCGTCAGCGCAAAGAACAACCCGCAAAAGATGGAAAAAACGGGATGGACGGCCGTACGGTCGGAAAACGTCGACGCCCCGGTCTTCACCGACTTCCCGATGACATTCGAGTGCCGGATTAAAGAAAAAATACATGAATCGGACACCGGATATTACATCGTCGCGGAGGTCGTGAACATCCTTGCTGATGAAAAATACCTCGCCAATGATGGCAAACCGGACATGGAGAAGATGGGGCTGATTGTCTTCGACCCCGTCCACCACAACTACGCCGGTCTCGGCCAGACCGTTGGAAAAGCCTTCTCCGACGGCAAGAAACTGAAATAGGGCAAGTTGTCAAATCGACAGCCCCACCCTTCCGAGAATGCTTTATTCGGACATGGAACGGGGCTTCGACGAAAACAAACGATTCTTGCCTGCCGGTGTTTTAGCATAATGACAGCCCGGCAGGCTTCTTCTATTCTACATTGTCACACAGGAGGCCACAATACAAGGTTATTTCTTTCCTTCCTGTCAACAAAAACAAGCATCAGGTTTCTTTCTGCATGAAAATTTCGTAGACCAAAAACCACCAAACAGACGAAAAAAGGATACTTAAAGCACGTTCCGTCTTCGCCCGGCTCCGTAAAATCCGGCCACATGAGGAGAACCCAGGATTTTCATGCGGAAGAAAATTTTGCATACTGCTCCAAACGAAAAATTGCTTGGCTGAAAGCGATTCCGGTTTATACGGTTTTTATGCATCAGAAATGCCAAAAGCCGTATAAATATACACTGTTTTGTATATCCGCACGTCCAAATCGCTGCTTTTCACAGCCGCCATCCGCTTCGTTTTTTGACGTTTTGTTATCCAAAAAGTCCCTCATGACGTACACGACGTCACAAGGGACTTTCCTTTCGTCAACTTCCACAAAGGGTAGGAAACCTTATTTCACGACTGTCTTGTAAGAGCCGTTGCCGACCTTGACGATATAAAAACCTCATTCGAGCGTAATCTCTTCCGTCTGGTTGTTTGCTTTCTGCTGAACGGCCACTTTACCGGAAAGCGTAAATACCATGTATAATACGTTTAAAGTAAAACATCCAGAAGGGGTATTGCAATGTACTATATGAAAAGTGAACAAATCGTTCATCCTTTTGTAAAAAAATAGAGTCAAGTAATTTAATAAAAAGGATGTGTTTTCGAGTTTTATTCGTAACTTTGTACCAGACATCAAAGCATTCTATGGACAAGAAAGAAACATTTGATAGAATTGAGTTTGTGGTGGCATGTGTCGGGGCATTTGCCCAACGATTTAAGCTCTCCAACCCACAAGCCTACGCTTATTTGCGCCGTTTTACCGGCATAGATTTTCTTCTTGATTGCTATGCCGCCGAACACACCCTATCCATTGACGATGCGGTCTCTGACCTCCAAGTACTCTGTAGCCGGAAAGGGGGACGGATATGATTAGACTCTATCATGGCTCAAACATGGCCATTGAACAAATTGACCTCTCCCGAAGTAAACGAGGCAAGGATTTCGGGCAAGGCTTCTATCTCAACGCCAATCCCGACCAAGCTATGGAAATGGCTATACGCACCGCACGCTTTATGAATGAAGGACAGCCCACATTGTCGTGTTTTGATTTTGATGAGACTAAGGCTGACAAAGCGGGGCTTCACATCAAAGTGTTTACAGACTATTCAGAAGAATGGGCTGAATTTGTGGTGATGAACCGCAAGAATGACTCAGATATACCAGCACATTCATACGACATTGTAATCGGCCCGATTGCTGACGATACAGTTGGCGTTCAGATACGACGTTACATGATGGGCTATCTTTTAGCAGCCGCACTTGTTGAGGAACTGAAATTTAAGGGAAATCATGCTGTTCAATACTTTTTTGGCACTCACCGCGCCATAGAAATTCTAAAACACATCGAGCTATGACACAAGATATACAGTTTCAGATAGAATGCCTTGCCGCAGAACTGACCGAAATGCTTATGTCTGAATATGGTTGGGACATTCGTCGCGCCCTTGACGAATTGTATTCCTCTACCACATTTGCCAAACTCAACGAGCCAGAGTACGGCTTATATTATCAAGGTGCCGTCTATATATTCCAATTCCTCAAATCAGAAATTGAAACCGGCAAAATCGCATGAATTTATTAATATTTTCAAAGTCGTCAAAAATCACTTCTTCCCATATTCCACATCACCTTCGGCTACCATGCCAGAGGCTTCTTCATGCCCACCCATATCATAAAGCCTTGGCGTTTTCAGTTCGAACCGCTCCAAGAATGTGTGGTTGATATGGTACTCTATTTCCAACAACGTCTGCTTCCTCACTGCCGGTTTCAACTGGCACTCCCAAACCGTCATTACTCGCCAACCCATCTGTTTCAACGCTTCCTTGTCACGAGCGTCACGCTGCTTGTTGCGCTCTATCTTCTTCCTCCAAAAGTCGATATTGGAATGCGGCAGATGCCCGTCCACCTCGTGCCCGTGCCAAAAGCACCCGTGTATGAAAATCACAATGCCATACTTGCGCAGCACGATATCCGGCGTGCCGGGCAAGCCCTTCACGTTCTTACGGTAACGGTAACCGCGCGAGAAGAGGTAACGGCGGACAATCCACTCGGGTTTCGTATCCCGGCTCCGTATCCTCGCCATGACGGCAGAACGCTTTTTCTTGCTCCAAATATCCATGCTGTTTGACTTATCACCGGACAAAAGTAGTCAATTACATGGAGAAACAGGCATTTTACTTGCAGGAAATGTGAATAAAAAAGCAAAAGTCCCTCATGACGCACACGACATCACAAGGGACTTTCCTTTCGTCAACTTCCACAAAGGGAAGGAAACCTTATTTCACGACTGTCTTGTAAGAACCATTGCCGACCTTGACGATATAGAAACCTCGTTCGAGCGTAACCTCTTCCGTCTGGTTTTCCACTTTCTTCTGAACGGCCATTTTACCGGAAAGTGTAAATACCGTAACGACTTTCCCGACGGCACCTTCTATGACGATGCCTCCCGACCGCGCACGGACGGAGACGACATCATCCTGCAACGTTTCGGATATGGCATCAGCATCCTTCGTTTCAAACGTACCGGTATATTGCGAAATGGCCTGGTCGGCTTCATTGTAGGCCGTCATGCAATAGTAATACCCCGTAGACGCTTCCAACCCGTCGATTGTAGCACTCAGCATCGTACTGCGTTTCTTCACCGGATTACCCTCCGCGTCGAACCACAAGCTGCCGGCCAACTGCGTCATGGCCTCATCACGATAAACGTTCAACTCGTAGCAAGAAGCACCCTCTTCTGCCTCCCAAGTGAAAGCTACCGAAGTGCTTCCGGCCTCCGTCTCCACGCTGTTGCTGCCACTGACAGGGACGAATACGGCTATCAAATTACGGCTGCCTTCCACGACGAAGGAGTAAGTCTCTTCCTCGCTTACCACTTGGCCGTCTTCCGTCCAGGCCGAGAATACGTAGCCGGAATGTGCCACGGCCTTCAACTCAGCCGTTTCGCCAAGTTGGTATTCGTTCATGCCATAGATTACTCCGGCATTTTCTATGTTCTTGGTCACGGCCACCGTGATGGGAGCCTCCTCCTCTATATAATAGAAGTCCTTCCAACCCGTGCTGCGCTTATACATCTCGCCTGCACCATGGGGCACGTGAAGCTTGCATGAGTTGACCCGCACCCCCTCGAAGGTATTGGAATAAGCCGACGATGGGTCGGCTCCCTTGCAATAGATGTCTGTCAGTCCGGCACATCCGTACAAAGCCTTCTCTCCCACCATGTAAAGTGTGGAAGGCAACGTCAGCTCGTGGAGCATGTTACAGTTGTAGAACGTACCAAAGGACAATGCCTCGCAACCTTCGGACAACGTGAGTTTCTCCAGTCCTGCCGGTAAATAATAAGTCTCGCTGCTTCCATCCTCCATAAATTGGATGACCTTCTTTTTACTGTCATCGGCTATGCCATTGAACAAGGTTCCGAAGTTGGTGGCCGTGGAAGCCGAACCCGCCCCAGCAAAAGGCAGCGTAAGCTCCTTCAACCCTTTCAGGTCGGCCAAGCATCCTTCCTCCATCGTCTTGACTTGCGGAAGCGTCAGTTTCTCCAAACTTTCCATGCCCGTGAAACTCCCGTTAGCCAAGTTCTCGACACGTTTTGCCTCCAAGACCTTCAAATTCGTAAATTGGTTGAACAGTTTCGTATCGGTAATCGTATCGACATATACCAACAGCGTGTCTATCAGATCCAAATTCCCTGTGAGATACACGGACTTAGAACTACTACTTTTTTCCGTATAAACGAATTGATTCATGGACAAGGAATCGCAATAAAACACCAACTTTTCCAATGTTTCGGGCAATTTGTATTCTTGTTTATAAACCTTCCAAACCTTACCATCACTGTCCGTCTCTGTTTCATCTGGCAAATAATCACCATACTCGTCAAACATCGCACCCAAGATGTCATATTTCCCATCACCACCAAAAGCGAGGCTTGACCCCACGTAATACAAAGTAGCAGAACGTAAATTCTTGCAGTCCGGCAGGTTGTACTGCCAATAACCTGACAAGGTAGCCGGGATGACCAAATCGGTAAGGGCGGGCGGAATGATGGCCACCTCGGTCAAATCCTTGTCGCACAGCATGCCGCTGCACGAAGCATAGGCCTGGTTCCCGCTCTCCACATCGATGTAGGCCAAAGACAGGCAATTATTGAAAGCACTGCCATCTACCCTCTCTGTGGCAACCGGGATTGTTGCCCGTTTCAGGTTCGTACATCCCTCGAACACATAATTATCCACATTCTTCAGGTTATGCGGCAGGATAACCTCGGTTAGCTGCGTACAATTAGCAAAAGCTCTTTGCCCGATGTAGCTCACCATGTCCGGAATATCGACATGGGCCAAAGCCGTACAGCCCTCGAAAGCATTGCTGCCGATTTGGGTAAGTCCTTCCGGGAATGTGACGGATTCCAGTCTCGTACTTAGCTTGTATCTACAACCAGTTATTACTCAGCAATTTGCATGTAATAAGTCAGAAATATGGTCGTAACCTTTAAGGGTACATTCTAAAGGGTGAAGATTTAACGCATTTATTGATTCTTAACTCATTTGTGGTGTCAATACGAGCGGCTTCTTCTTTTTTCGGTACAATTTGTTCCCGATATTCCACTTCTATTTTGGCTCATTGCCTAAGCCACTGCAAAGGTACTATATTTTGTTAGATATTATTCGATATTCCTTGTCTTTTGGTTGCGCTGTAATTTTTCAAGCACGATATATGAGATCATGAAAATTACGGAAATAAGAGATAGTATAACTTAAAATCCAAATGTGTCTTGATGAAATTTGTCAAGACACATTTGGTCGAGTGATGGATTTATTGTATTTTTGTACTTAAATTTATTTTGCTATGCTTTTCCAAGACAAACTGAAAGAACTGCGGGAATCACATAATCTGTTGCAGCGACAGGTAGCTGCAGGAATTGACATGGACACTGCTGTATATTGTAAAATAGAAAAGGGTTACAGGCAAGCACGGGAGGAACAAGTGCGGCAGTTGGCTCTTTTCTATGGCATTCCATACGAAGAGTTACGCCGTTATTGGCTTGCAGGGAAGGTTTACAGCCTTGTTGAGGAAGAGGAAGATGCAAACGGAATCCTCTATATGGTGGCAGAAGAAATGGAAGGGTATGGCAATCATCCTACAAATATTAAAAAATAAATATGGCAAGAATTGAAGATTTTAGGGCATTCGTGGCAAGCTATCAAGAGGCTTGTGAACGAGGGGAGCTTGAGATGGCCTCTGAAGAAACTACGCGTACTTGGATTAACCAAATGCTTGCCGTGTTTGGATGGGATGTAAGGAATACCAATCATGTATTGCAGGAAGTTCCACTCGATATTACGGAACGAGCGGCATTAAATGAAATCGGTTCTACAAATACACGTCCAGACTATACGTTGATGAATGGGCGAGTTCGCTTGTTTTTTCTTGATGCGAAGAAACGGAGTGTCAATATAAAAGATGACAATAGCGTTGCTTTCCAAATTCGTTCATATGGTTGGTCAATCGGTGCAAGTTATTCAGTGGTGACAAACATGGATGAACTTGCGATTTACGATTGTACTGCCATGCCTCGCCACACAGACAATGCCGACTTTGCTCGTGTAGTTTACTTGAAAACGGAAAACTATACGGACAACTTCGATCGTCTAAACAGTTTTTTGGGACGCGAAGAAACTATAAACAACAGCCATCGTGTGAGATTTGTCGGCAAAGATTCTATCGATAAAAATTTCTCGAAAGCATTGAGTAGCGTAAGACTCAATCTTGCACAAGCAATCATCAACGGGAACCACTACACAATCAGCATTGCCGACATTAACCTTTGGACGCAAATAATTCTTAATCGCATACTATTCATCCGTGTTTGCGAAGCTCGCGGACTAGAACGTGACGGACTACTGAAAGATTTTGCCGCAACAGACTTTTGGGCGAAGTTCAAAAGGTCGTCTTATATTGATTTTTACGAGCACTATGATGGCCCGATGTTTGCTCGAATTAGGCATATTCAGGATTTAATCATCGACAATACTGTTTTCGATGAACTGTTATCTTACCTCTACTATCCATCGCCTTATTGCTTCGATGTAATCCCACTGAAAAGCATCAGTGACATTTATGACCTTTTTCTTGGCTATCACCTTGAATATGATGACAGGGGAGTACTCGGAAACGTACTGAAATCGGAGTTTCGCAAAAGCAATGGAGCAGTGACGACTCCCGAGCATATTGTCCATAACACAATAGACTGCACTGCCCCCCCCCCCGAATATCTGCAATCGCTCACCAATCAACAGATTCTCGATTTAAAGTTTCTTGACCCAGCTTGTGGCAGCGGTGTGTTCCTTGTAAGTATATACGATCATTTGGCAACACAGATAGAAAGCAATATAGAGAAACGGAAAGATGTTTTACCCCACCAATACCTTTATGAAAAGGATGGAAAGAAATGCTTGAATTTAGAGGGACGCAAACTGATAGTAAACCAATGCTTGCATGGAGTTGATATTAATCAGGAGTGCGTAGAAGTTACAAAGCTTTCACTATCGCTGAAAATAATTGATGGCTTCGAACCAGGCGATTTCAACAATGCTAGTCTCTACGGCTCACAGATTCTGCATGGAGTGGGTGTGAACATTAAGTGTGGCAATTCGCTTGTTGAGACTGACATTTTAGAACGAGTTTCATGTATATCTGAAAATCTTGAAGAACTTGCGGCGACTAATGTTTTCGATTACAGAACTGCTTTCTGCGATATTTTCAGTCGCGGCGGTTTCGACTATGTTATCGGCAACCCTCCATACGTGGAAGTGAAAAACTATAACGTGGCCTTGCCTTGCATGTCGATTTACATCAAGCAGCGTTATGGTTCGAGCAGGAACGGGAAAATTGACCTTGCTATTCCATTTATTGAACGGGGAATAGAATTGCTGAATGAACACGGCAGTCTTGGCTACATTGTACAAAAGCGTTTTTTTAAGACTGAATATGGCAAGGGTATTCGCAAACTGCTAAGCGATAGACGCTTGCTCCGCACAGTCTATGACTATGTAGAAACAGATCTGTTTGAGGATAGAATCACATACGTTGCCATTATAGTGTGCGACAAGTCTGCGACTGTCGAAAATACAATCAAATACACCAACAGCATCGATGGCGAGTGCTTCGGAATAGCAAAAGAAACGATTACGGAAACGCCGTGGTCGTTTGAAAATCACCAAACAACAGCGTTGCGTGTAAGACTCGCAAACGAACTCGGAACGTTAGGAAATGTTTGCAAAATTAAGGTCGGTGTCCAAGTGTTGTGGGACGATGCATTCCACATTGTTGTTGACCACACCGATGAGGATTATATTTACGGAAGTACAGCACTTTGCGAGAACCTGCAAGTGGAGCGTGGAGCTTGCAGAGTGTTACTTTGCAACGAACACTTTGTACCGTTATCTGTCCGTGGAGATACAACTTATATTTTGTTTCCATATGATGTGACAGATGGTAATGTTTTACCTATCTTGTTCTCCGACTATGAAAGCCGCTATCCTTTGGCTGCTCGTTATCTGCGAGAAAATCGTACTGTGATTGAAGAGAATGTGCAAACCGTACCTGAACGTTTCCCGACATTAGACCGTGATGAAAACTGGCATTTGTTTACCCGTGCCAACAATCACAACGCTGTTTACAAAAAACTTTGTGTACCTATGACCACGCAGAACCCGCAAGCAGCGGTTGTAATGCAGGAGGATGCTTATTGTGACAATGCCAACATGTTCTTCGTACAGATTCCAGAAGTGACAGACGATAAACTGTACGCAATGGCGGCAGTTATCAACTCCACTCCGTTTGCCTATTTTGCCAAGTCGATAGCCAACCCGCAACAGGGAGGTTTCTATAAATTTAATAAACAATTCCTTGACCCTGTACCATTCCCACGCATGGAGTTTATTGCGTTCAGCGAACGGATGCAGCAACTTGCCGGAATGGCACGGCGTATTGAAGAAACCAACACGGCAATTACAACCAGCATTTCTTCCGCTTCTCGCCTATATCCGTTATTGAACAAGCTTTGGAACGAGGTTGATCGGCTGTGTTGTGAACTCTACGGATTGAGCGATTCCGAGAAGGAAATCATTATGTCAAGCCCTCGCACCGACCATTACTATGAATAAGGAACTGCAAAACATAATCTCCCGCTATGCCGAGCAACAACTTTGTTTGGACAGCATTGTTGTTTCGTCTTTCGTCAAGAATAACGCTCTAGTTGTCCGTGACGGATTGCTTGCCGATTACTATCGTGACGATGTGCCGACCGTTGGCATCGAATCGATTGAGGATGTTATCAACGTATTCGAATTAGCAATCCCGAAAGCAGAGAAGACAAAGAACGGTGCGGTTTACACACCTAAATACATTCGTGACTACATTTTGGAAAGAGTTGTCGCCATACAAAGAAACCCATTGAAAGACTGCCTTGCCATTGATATTGCTTGCGGTTGCGGTGCGTTCCTGTTTTCGCTTGCAGACTATTTGCATTCCCATTGCGAGCTGTCGTATCGTGAAGCAGTGCAACATCTTTACGGTGTGGATGTAAGTGAGTTAAGCGTAAAGCGTTGCAAGATTCTCCTTTCGTTGGCTGCGTTGCAGAATAACGAAACGTTGACGGATGAAGATTTTCACATCAGTCAAGGTAATTCGCTTGAATTTGATTTTGCGACAATGCCGGGAGTGGCAGAAAACGGTGGTTTTGACATCGTTGTCGGTAATCCTCCGTATGTCCGTGCAAAGAATATTGACGATGAGTCAAAGTCGTTACTTTCCCGTTGGCAAGTGGCTCGTTGTGGAAATGCGGATCTCTATCTGCCGTTTTTCGAGATAGCTTGTAGCATTCTTCGGGAGGATGGAGTACTGGGTTACATCACGCTCAATTCCTTTTTCAAAAGTGTGAATGCTAGACTATTGCGCAGCTATTTCCGCAGATCAAACACCGCTCTCGAAATTGTTGACTTTGGCGATCAACTCATATTTGGAAAAACACTTGCCTACACTTGTATTGTTTTGATTGACAAGCAGAGAGAGGCTGGCATAAACTACGCAAAAGGACAGATAAATGTCAACAGATTCTCCGAAAAGCCGACGTTCTTCACCCCCATACCATACAGTGAACTTGACGACCACAAAGGCTGGAATCTCAACAATGCTGAAATCTTGCAAAACATCCGCAAGATAGAGGGCGTAGGCCGTCCACTCGGCGAATTATTCCAAATAAAGAACGGTATCGCAACACTCGCCAACGATATTTATATTTTCCGTCCTATGCGCGAAGACGAGACGTTTTTCTATCTGCACGTAGATGATATGGAGTTTCCTATTGAAAGAGGAATTTGCCGCGACATCATAAAGCCGAACATCCTACACACCGAAGAAGAAATCCCCGATATTATAGAGAAGATAATTTTTCCATATGATGAGAACAATAACATTATAGTCGAAGCCGTATTTATGAGCAAATACCCGGAAGCATACAAGTACCTGTCGCTTAACAAGATGAAATTAGCGCAGCGTGACAAGGGAGAAAAGACTTACGAGGCGTGGTATGCCTTTGGACGATCGCAAGCCACTTGCGACCGTGGTCGCAAGCTATTGTTTCCCTATATGACCGACCATCCGCGTTTTATCTATACAGACAATGAGAACATGCTCATCTATTGTGGCTATGCCATTTTCAGCGAAAACGAAGAAGATCTCCTTGTGCTAAAACGCATTCTCGAGTCCTCTATTTTCGACTACTATATGCGACACACCGCTAAACCCTATGCCACTGGTTACTACTCCTACGCAAAGAACTATGTAAAAGGGTTTGGAATACCTGTACTGAATAGTAAGCAACGTGTAAGTTTGCTTTCGTTACAGGAACAGAATGCCATAAATAGTTATGTAGAAGGGTTGTATAATATGACACACACTACTAATAAATGCCAAATATAATTTAAATAGTAAAGTAAATATGGAACAAGAAATAATACAAAATGCAAATTTTGAATGGTTGGTAACACTTTTTGTTGGAGTCTTGTCGGCTTTCGCTGGAACATTCTTAGGTGCCGTATTATTAAATTATTTCCAAAAATCAAATATGCGTAAAAATAGAGAGACAGCAGTAAAGGCGTTGAAGATTTTGAAGAAATACGACACGAAAAAGTACGGTGATGCAAAATCTCAATTTAACATAGAGTTAAGCATCTCAGAGAAAAGAGCGGTGTTAGTTTTATTGCATAAAATGGGCATACCTATACAAATTCCGGCAAGCAATAAATTTGACATTAAAAACATCGAATTTGCAGATATTGTAATAGACGGAAAAGAAATAAATGGAATAATTGACCAAGTAAAAGGTGGGTATTGTGATATGCTTATCTTTAATGACGTAGAAACCTACTTTATAAGTAATATAAGAATTAGTACTGTTCGTAATACAGGTGAAAAATATGTAAAAGAAGTATTAGCAAAGAGCAAACTAGTTGGTACAACGATTCATTATCCCGAAAATTGGCCCTCATTGTTTACGTTGGGAGAGAGACTAACTATAGGTGTTTTACATGAACGTCTGGTAGATAAATCATATTTTCAGAATAATGGAGACACATCCAAAGAGGCCATTGAAAAATTGATTCGAGAAATACAGGTTGGTTTATGGGACATTTATTTGTTTTGGGATTTTGATTCATACCAAAACATGCAATCGCAAAGACAACTGGCAAACATTGTTCAATCTGCTGTTATAGGTCAGCAGCAGATTGCGCAAAACCAAAATTCACAATCATAAGCATATTTATCTATACAACTAAAAACGTAGCATTATATAATGAAGCCTCTATCTCAATCCGCAGCATGTGCAGCAAAATGTTTGTTTGCTGTGATGCAATACATGAAATCCAATGGCGGAACTATTACCACGAAGGAAATTAACGACATAATTCAGAAGAATGTCAAGTTCACGGAGTGGGAACTGGAGCGAGCGGGAAAGTTACAGAACATCCGTTGGTGGACGATGACACAGTTCTATTCCATCGACTACAACAAGGCGGGCTATATTCTGAAAAAGCAGGGTTCGTGGTACCTCACGCCAGAAGGCGAAGAAGCTATCAAACTCGGTGCAGAACAGATTTTGCGCAATGCTAATGCTGCATATCGCAAATGGAAGCAAGAAAAAGATTTGGATGAAGACGACGCTGTGGAAGAAGAAACCCTGGAGAAGGAAACGATTATAAACATTGAACAGCTAGAAGAACAGGCTAATGAGGGAATCCGTCAGTATATCAAGGCTAAAAATCCTTATGAATTTCAAGATATGGTAGCGGCATTGCTACGTGCAATGGGTTACTACACGCCGTTTGTCGCTCCGAAAGGTCGTGATGGAGGTGTGGATGTAATTGCTTACATCGATGCTCTAGGTGCAAAGACTCCAAGAATTAAGATACAAGTGAAGCATATGCCTGAGACAAGTATTCCAGCGAAAGATATTCGCAGTCTATTAGGGATACTGCGTGACGGTGACATAGCCTTGTTTGTCACTTCAGGAACTTATTCTCCACAAGCTCGAACAGAAGCATTAACAAGCAAAACTTACATCAAGTTGATTGACGGTGAAGAATTTATCGAAATGTGGCAAGAGTATTATAGTAAAATGAACGATGATGACAAAAATATGATGCCTCTTAAACATATTGCTTTCGTGGGGAGTAATGAGTGAAAGTTAACCCTCCAAGCAAAAGAACACATGGTCTTTCTAATATGCAAAAAAATGCACACAATTCAATGGATAGATTGTTTCATACTCGATTAACGGAAAAACGCTGTACAAGCATATTTCTTATATCCATATTTAAAAAAGAAGAGAAAATAATATAGTCCATGTGGGACTAATAACGACATATCAAGAAACAACCTATGGCAAAAAAATCAAGTAATCAACATAAAGGGGATTCTTTTGAGAAATTAGTTTTCAAGAAGTTGAAAGAACTTATTGACAGCCAAGACATACCCGGTGTATCAAGGTATAATGATATTTTCTTGCACAAGCAATATGCTAGTAAAACTGCACCAGATGTTATGCTGAATCCTGATATAACCATAGAAGTGTATTCCAATTCCGATAAAAAAATATGGAGCAATTTACTTGTAGTCGAATGTAAAAACCACCATAGGAAGATTGACAACTCTATGTATCGTGAGTTTGTAGGAAATCTTTCAGATTATCCACGTTCAGGGGTTCGTGGTATGATGATTTCATCAGTAGGTTTCACGCAGCAAGTAATTAGATTGGCTCAAAGTGATAATATTGCACTTGCTGTTTTGTTAGAAGATAGTGATTGGGAAACTATCATTTGGAGACAAATAAATAATTTTGACCAAAGTCAATTTAAATATAAAGTTTTAGTAGGTGAATCATCAACCACCTATCCAATAGTATATTGGGGAAGTTCCTTTATTACAATTTCGGATTTACTACAAGAATGTGGCATTCCTATGTCAAAGGCATTGTATATTCCATTTATGGAGGATGATGAAATCTGCAAAAGAGTGGATGAAATCTTACAAGATACTAGGCACTTAATAAAGGAAAATTTTATAAATCGTTGTTTTTCGCTAATTGCACCAAATTATAAATTTAATTTCGTTGAAATGCAAGAAGATTGTTTGGGCAAATGCGATTTTAAGGAACACATAATAACTATTAACTCTGTGTTGAACGAACATCGTCAAAATTTCACCATTGCCCATGAATTAGGACATATTGCCCTGCATTCGTCTATTGTGGAAAATTTACTTTCAATTGAAGATAAAGAAAGTGACAAGAATACAATTATTAGTAAATCCACTCATGGAAGAATGGAGTATCAGGCTAATATATTTGCCTCATTTCTTCTTATGCCTAATATTCCATTCTATGCAGAAGTAGCCAAACTATTCGATAAATATAGAATCAGAACCGGGCGACTTTATCACGATTATCAGCCATGTAATATACATGATTGCAACATTGTAACAGGTGCGTTATCAACCAAATTCAATGTTTCCCAAGAAGCAGTTGTTGTTCGTTTGAAACGCGCAAATCTTTATATAGAAGGAGATAGTTGTAATCCTTTGCATGAACATATGAGGCGTAATTCTTGGTGGTAATGAATATGGCTTTATGTGAATCACCTTCTCATCGAAAGCCCTCTCTTCTGCTGTTGGTCATAATCCCCCTCCACCACGTTGTCGATTTCCCGTCTGGTTTTGATTTGCTCCCGGTTATCCAAATTCCCTTTTTACTTAGCGGTGATATACAGGAAATCCCCTGCTGCACGATGTGATTGTTTGTCGTCACCGAACAGGTTTAGGGCACTCTTGATGTCTGACACCTGTTCCGCATCGAAACGGGGCTTGTAATAATCCCTTGCCAGACGAATGATACTGTGTACCGCCTTGCGGAAGATGTCGCTTGTTTTGAGCAAGAGAAAACTGAGACAGCCGATAATCCGGTCTTGCCATGAAATGCGGTTTTGAAGCCTCGTTGTTTCCTCCCTATGTGCAGCTTCCTTGCGGTTAAGCTCGGACGTTTCCAAAGAGAGGGTCACTCTTTGGTCGGGTTGCATAGGGCAGACTGCCCTTGCCGGGTTCTCAGGGCAGCGTCCTGAGTGGGACGGGGCAACGCCCAGCCCCTCGGGAGAGCCCACAACTACGGAAGCGGAGCGTGTAGTTATAGTGGGCTATATCAAGGGCAAGCCCTTGTCTCTCCGCTACAGCCTACGGCTTCCGCTCTCCTGCCGTCAGGGAGGGTTTGTTTCGTCTTTACCGATTGGACTTGCGCCTACCAGCACGAGGTCAAAATCATCTATCAGCTTTTGCAGGACGGGATTCTTCTCTATCATCCGTTGGAGGATTCTTTCGGCCTCGACCAAGTGGTTGGCTGTACACATTATTTTGCTTTCCCGTATCTGGAAGACAATCCAGTCGGCTATGTCTATATGGGCGGCTTTCTGCTCCGGCGTGGCGTTCTTTTCTATGAGGTCAGACACAATCACTTTACAAAAGGTCATGCTTCCAGCACGCTGTTTCCACTCGGCATATCCGTCCGCATCGGGAAAGAAGAGGACGGTTCGTCCGCTCAGCACACGGAGTTTTTCCTCTTTCATCTGGCTCTTGCCGCCTGTCGCCAGCCATACATAGCCGGGAAAGATGGCAGAACCGATAACGGCACTCTTTTCGGATTCCACCAAGACCACCACCTTGTCGGGATTACTGCTTAACAGATGTTCACCGAAGAGGCACTGGGAGAGTTGCCACTCCTCCGGCAATACCCGTTGCTTTTTCAGTATGCTATGTATCCAGTTCACTGCCGATGTCTGTCCTCCCTTGATACGGTGTCCGTCTTCGGGATTGTACTGCATCACCTTGCCTGTGCGCACCTTGTCATTGCAGTCTATCTGCCAGAAGATGACAGCCCCGTCACGGGTAGCTCCCAAGCGGTATTCCTCCAATAATCGGTTTAATACCTCTTTTGCCTTGCTGCCGTAATAGGCGGTCTGGAGCGTGGAGAGAAATCGGAAGAAGTTACTATGAACGCTTTGCGACTTTTCTACATAGTGGATTGGAATATAACATACCGATGTAGGTTGCGATGGCTGCTTAGGTTTTTGTTCCACTCTTTGCCTGCCAAAAGAGAAATCGTTAGCGGCACGACATTCGGGATGGTCGTGGAAACACTGTTTGGGGGTATAGTGATACCCACAGCTGCTTTCATGGTTGCACCTGCCGACCGATGGATGCAGGGGCGTGTCCTGTTCATCCACATAATAGGCAAAAGAGTGTCTGTCGCCACAATTCGGGCAGGTATGCCGTGTCGCCATTCCTTTATAGTTCTGTAACGAATAGTTGTTCATTGCTTGCCTCCTTTATTTTTCAGTTGATTATTCTGCTGTCCCGTCCTGTCTCACTGTCCCGGTCTATGGGGTATGGGACAGTGGGACACCCTAGGACACTTCGAGGAATGTTGCCTTTTCATGGCTTGTCCTCCTCTTTCTCTTGCTCTGCAAACAGTTCCGCTTGCTTTGCAGCTGTGGTTGTCCCACCTGTCCCGTCTTGTCCCGTTGTCCCACTTCCTGTGGGTTGGGACGGTGGGACACTTGGAACAGCCGCAGTTTCACCCTCCTTGCTGCGCTGGATAATCCGGCTGACGGTGGATTTGCCGCAATTCACCTCAGAGGCGATCTCCCTTACAGACTTGCCCGACTGGGAGAGTTGCAGAATCAGGCAATTCCTTTGGCTTGATTCGTTGTCACCCAATTTCTTCAGGTGTTCCTTTTCCGTGGAGTAGCCCCGATGCACGAACTGCAAGAAGGCATCCACCTTCTCAATTTCATAGATGATTACATTATCCGCATCGTATGAGTATGTGCCGTAGTGCACTTTCAACTGCTTCACATAGCGCAGCCCGTTATCCTGCGCACTCTTGCCGATGGCAAACACGCTGTCAAAGAAGTTATAGAGCCGTTTGCTTCCTGCAAGGTCATTGGATGTGATGGGGCAATCCAATGAGCGTTTTGGGGTATGCGCCAATACAAGGATGGACAGTTCATACCTCTTTTTGAGGTTGTTAAGTTGTATCATCAGCCGTCCTGCGGCATCGCCTTTCTCCATGGCGCAGCACAGATAGGTAAGATTGTCCACGATGAAAATCTTGCAGCCGGTTTGCAGTGCCATTTGCTCAATGCTGCCGATTATCGCCTCCTCAAAATCGGCTGCCAACAATGAATTGCAATCAAGCGATACCCGGTACAGCCTTTCGGGAAAGGCGTAGATGTTTCCGTGTTCGTTGGTGTAACGGAGTTGGAATTGCTTGTCGGACAGCTCGAAGTCCAGATACAGCACATTGTCTGTCCGGGCGATGCGGTCGGCTATCTGCACGGCAAGGATGGACTTGCCCACGTTGGAATCGGCAAAGAGGCAGGACAGCTCCCCTTCGTACCAGAAACTGTCCCACAGCGCACGGGGTGTGGGCAGCAGCGATGCTTCGAGTACAGTCCTGTTGGCGGTCTTGATACTCATCACGCCGATACTCTCCGGCATACCGTCCCTTACTTGGGTTGCCCTCGTGAGATCGCCATGTATCAGGTTGATATAGTTCTTGTCCTCTTCCATGGCATTTACCAGTTACGTGGATTGGGTTTGCGGCAGTGGGAAGCTGATATGGATTCGTTCAGTTCCTCATCGGACAACGGTACGGGATTCTTCCGGGAGGATTCCAGCCATTTGTCCAGTTCGTCACGGTACAGGCAATAGCGTTTGCCAGGCTTGGTGGCAGGAATGCTTCCGTCCGATAGCTTCATGTAGAGCGTGCCCTTGGGAATACCCAAATACTCCGCCGCCTCGTCCACCGACATGGGGACATGGGTGTCCACTGCCTTTGCATTATTCACACTGTTCTGCTCGGTGAGCAGACTTCTCAGGCTCATCACTTCGTCCCGAAGTTGGGCCACGACCTCCGGGAGGTCATTAAATGTAAGGATTGTTTTTTCCATTTGCGTACTCGTCTCTTTTGTAAGACTTGCCGCAAAGGACTGCAATGATATATCCGTGAGTATCTCCACGGCAGGTCATTGCAAAATAATTCCCGAATAACGATGTCCAACCGTGAATGACGGGCAAGGTTATTCGGGAAACGATGTAAAACAGGCTGTTATGTATGATTGGCTGATTGTCGTTATTGGGAGTTTTTTACTCTTTCCGCACGTAATCCGCAGGATAATGGAAATCCAAGCTGCAGTTTTCGGGTTCGTCAATGGGAATCGGAGATTTCAACGGGTCAACCTTGAAGTTCTTGATGGTCACTATATCCGTATCGGCAAATTCTCGTGGGAAAAGGTCTTTGATGAAACGGGCACGGTTATCCCCGTTATAATATTTCTTATACATGAAACGCTCGGATATGTTCCATATGAAATGGCGGAGTGGGATATTGGTGATTTCTTTAGTCAGCCGTCCGGATATCGGCTTCGGCTTGTAGGTGTTAAGGTTCATCCAGTTACCTACCTCGTTGCAGATATGGTTCACGGTCGCTTCGTCCGCTATACGTGGCATGATGAAATGGATATATTCCATGACCATGCGGACACGTTCTTCCTCCTCTTGCTTCTGCTTGTCCTCATAACTGGCACGGTTTGCCTCGTGACGCTTCGGGTCGATATTCTGTGCTATCGGCTTCGTGTTGATAGGGGTTTCTTCGTTTGCCAATATAGATGCCTGTGCAGCAGGTTCAAGTGTATTTTGAGGCTGTTCTTCCTGTACGGCTACAACCTCGGCAGGAGTCTCTTTCTTGCCGAACTTGATTTTATAGATTTCGTAGGTATCGAAGATAACAGTCTGAAAGGAGAAATACAGCAACCACCCAAGCAGGTTACTGCATAAGAAGACTATCAGCCTTACAAAATTATCCTGTTTGAAACCCTCCGCAACGATGAGCGTTATAAAAAAGGAGATTAGGCAGATGGCTACGAAGATGAAGCCTAAAATGATATGTTTGTCTTTGATGGTCGGTTCCATATTCCATGTTTTATCCGGTTATTATTCGTTTTAACCACAAAATTAACAGTCTTCCGTCAATTATCATTCATTACCTGTGGTTAGTGGGTTCTTTTTCAGTGTTTTTCACCAAAAGTCCGAAATCATACTCTAAAATCATACTATTAGGGTTTATTAAGAGTCCATTATGGGCAAAAACAGAGGGGACGGTCATTGCGTGTATGCCTTAACCGTCCCCTGAATACCCTGTAACTTGAAACCGGCTTACGCTTCCTTGCGCTTCAATGTTATCTTGTCCACAACCTCACACATCTGCTGCGCCGCCATCTTGGAATAAATCTGCGTGGTGGTAATGTTCTTGTGTCCTAAATAGGCTTGTATGACAGCCATGTCCGTACCCATTTCTACGTGCAGGCTTCCGAACGAGTGCCGGGTGCAGTGAAAGGTTATCTTCTTGGTTATGCCTGCCGCCGAAAGCCACCGTTTCAACGGGCCTTGCAGCATCTTGTCCTTAAAGCCGTCAAAGATAAGCCCATCACACCGTTCCCCGAGCAATCCGTATGCCTCGTCACTGATAGGGTTGTGTACTATCTGCTTCGTCTTCTGCATACGGGTGGTCACGAACATCTTGCCGTTGGTGTACGGCTGTATCTGTTGCCAAGTGAGTTGCTTGATGTCGCTCTTCCTCAGTCCGGTCAGGCAGCCGAAAAGGAAAACCCTTTTCAGGACTTCTTCCTCACAAGGCGTTTCGGCAAGCCGTATCAGTTCTTCTTGGCTCAGGTGCTCCCTCATGGTCGGGATGCACTCGATACGGTCTAAAAAACCGTTGGGGTTCTCCTTTATCTTCCTGTCCCGGTAGGCGGTATGGAGTACGGCACGGAAAGTGGACCAGTAACCGGCGGCGGAGTTGATATGCAGCTTTTGGTTGGCGTGTGTGGTCTGTGGGGCATCAAGCAGATACTCCATGAACTTGCGGCACAAGTCCACATCGACCTCCTCAAAGGTGCATTTGCCGTTCACAAACCGCTCGAAGTGTTTATAGACGTGCTGCCACTTGATGTTTTTCCGCTCTGCCAATCCCTTGAAGTAGGCAAGGAAATCGCCTTTCATCTTGGCTTTGTCAAAGAATCCGTGGTTCTCGTTGAAGATGGCTTCATAGCGTTGGTTACGAAGTATCTCTGCTTTCTTCATCATGCGTGTGTTGAAGTCACGCTCCTGCTGGTTGGCAGGTTTGGCGAAGATGTAAATACCCAAGGCTTCCCGTGTAATCACTTTCATGGTGGTGTTGTCACGGTAGCCGGGATAATAGTCCAGACATAGCGAATACTGTGTCCCGTTCTTAATCTTGCGCTTGCGCAAGGTCACTGTCTTGCATTTACTCATATGGATAGTGTTTTAATTGGTTGTACTTTTTGGAGGTATCTCCGTGTTTTCGGTGGCAAAGGAATAACGTGAAATAACCGTGAGAAACGTCACGGACAATCATTTTGAGATAATTCCCCGATAATGGAGGTTATTCACGGTTATTTGTTCCTCTCCGCCATGACACGCTCCACATCCGAGCGCAGAAGCAGGTTCTTTACACCTACTTTCACCTTCTCGATGTGCTTTACCTTGACGATATGGCAGATGTTGGCGGAAGACAGTCCGTAGATTTGCTGAACCTGCTCCACGGTGTAGTAGCGTTCATCGTTCACAAGGTCGGTTCTGCGGAGTCCGTCCAGATGGGATTTGGAGTAGTAGGTACGTCCGTATTCTCTTTTGGTGGGTATCTTGTGGCGGTAGGCGTATGCCCGGAGTGCGGAGGGTTTCATACCGAACACCTCTTCCGCTTCTTCGGTCAGGAGCCAGTCGGTGATTTCGCTTATATCGACAGACACGCCGAAGAACTCGTCAATATGCCTCTTGCTGTAATAGTTCTTTCCAGCAATACGGCAAATAGGGATATGGTTACGCTTGGCGGAGGTATAGAGCCACGATTGCTTGACCTTATAAAGGGTCATCACTTCCTCACCCGAATAGAAGTCCAGCACTTCATCATTCTTGTTTTCCCTCATTCCCTTTTTGGTGGGTTTGGAAGATGAAGCGGACTTTTTCGGTGTGGAGGTGTTGCCGGGCAGAATGCGGTGATAGGGATTGCCCTCCAGCATCCGTTCGATGTCGGCTTTGCGGATAAACGCCATGCGGTTGCTGATGCGTGAGGCTTTCAGCTTGCCAGTGGCTACGAGTTTATAAATGTACTGTCTGGAACAGCCCATGAGCGTGGCTGCTTTGGAAAAGGTGAGATACTCCTGATGCTGTATCTCCATGAGTGGTCGGGAGACCTTGAAGAGGTTGTTCTTCTGTGTTACTCTGGCTCGCTTGGCTTCCGCCTGACAAGACTCGTTGCAATACCTTTGCATACCGCTCCGGGTGACAAACGGCTTGCCGCAAAATTGGCATTTCTTTGTTGTTTTCATACTGCTTTATCGTTTACCTGTTCATTTCCTTATCTATATATCCCTGAAGTGGTAAACGGATGTAAACAGCTGTAAACCGTTGTCGCATTTCTACACGATGTGACTATAGCCGCATATCGGGGCGGAATTTGTCGTTCATCGTAAACGGTTGTAAACCCTTGTCAACTGTCTGCACGATGTGACAAAAAATAAGCCCCGCAAATTCTCCACGTCAGAAATATGTCTCAAAAATATGTGGAAATTTGGGAAGCATCAAAAAGCAGCCGAAAAGTGTTAAATCTTAGAATATACTGACAATTAAAGGTTTATGGTTGGATATTTCTGGTTGGTTTTGGTTGTTATACGCTTCTAAATACATCCTTGGAAGATAGGATTATCCACAATGGAAAGACTCTCCGGAATATTCACTTTCTTCAAAGCTGTGCAGTCCAGGAACGCGCTCGAGCCTATGAATTTCAACCCGGCAGGAAGCTGAATCTCCCCCAACGCCGGGCAATACTGAAAAGCATAATGCCCGATGCTATCCAACGTCTCGGGCAAAGTTACCTTTTTGAGTGCCGAACTGCCACCGAACATGTAGTCACCGATTTTGTGCACGCCTTCGGGAATCACAGCCTCTTCCAAAGCCTGACAACCGGAAAAGGCATTATCTCCCAACACATCCAAACGCGACGGCATCTCCACGCGTTGCAGGCCTGTGTTATAATAGAATGCCATCTTTCCTATTTCTTTCACACTCTCTGGAATTTTGAGTGTGGTGATTTTCCCATAAGCGAAAGCATTCGGAGCAATTTTCTTCGGATTGCCGGGAATAGTGAAATCTCCGGTCACCTCTTCCGACAAATAGAAGAAACAGTCTTCATTATACACACCTCCCGTAAGGGTATTACAATAACGGAAACAATTTTCCCCCACACTTTCCACCCCGTCAGGCATATTGATAGACTCCAAATTCTTGCAATTATAAAAAGCATTGTCGCCGATACGTTTTATAGTTCCAGGAAATGACACAACCTGCAAATCCTGACAGTTAGAAAAAGCATTATTACCGACCTCTTCACATCCGCCATTCATCGTCACTCTCATCAAGCCCTTGCAACTCGAAAAAGCATAAGGAGCCACCGTCTTGATCCCCATGGGAATACCGTAATTATAACTGCTCCATACATCTGCCTTATATTTGCGCGGCATGTAGATGAACGTAGTCTTGTTGTACTGTGGCTCAACTATGGAGTCGCACCCGGAAAGCCAATCATAGGCTGGGAATTTAATCCCATCGTCCGCCTTGATCTGCTTAATACGCTTCTTGTGGGCATTCCAAAGGGGATCGTTGTAGATGGTGGAATAAGAAATAATTCCTTCCCCCGTCAAAGCAAGCACACCAGTCTCCGTATCCAACGAATACCGCACATTCTCGCCGCAAGTCCCTTCGTACACTTCGGCAAACGAAGGCAAACCGAACCATAAGGCCAGCATGGCCGTCAGAAGTTTTCTTTTTTTCATTTCACTTCATTTTTAATGTTAAACAATTATGTAAAAAACACTATTTCCTCCTCTCCACTTGAAGAAGCATGGCGTATTGTGAAATGAAATGTGAGATTCCGCAAAAAAGAAGCGCAAGCTCCTATTCTGCGTCTTCCAAAATTGAGGTCCTGAGAAAACCTTAGCAACAGAAGAGACGAACAGTAGCCTACGCTATACGTAGGCATCTACTCGCACTATCCTCTTGTTGCTATTTTTTGAAATTTCTCAGGTTTCAATCTTGACAAGAACAATGCAGCAAATGCTTCATAATCTAACCCACAAAAACGGACATGCGGCTACACTTAACAGCATATTCCACCGTAAAATTAATAAAAATAATCTGACCATAGGACCTTTTTCTTTTATTTTTTTGCGTTTCTCCCTGAAAAAGTACGAAACAGGACACTCGTGAAGACAAAAAGAAATCTCCCCGCATCCACCATGACAGATGAATACGAGGAGAATAGAAATAAATCCAAAATAAATTACCTCAACTCCAACGCCACAATACTCATCGGTGGCATCTTCACAGTCAACTTTCCGTTTTTCAGTTTCGCCCCCTTGAAGTCCGCAGGCTTCACCACGTCGGGCTGCTCAAAGGTGTTCTTGTCCGTGATGGCCTTACAGGTCAATATGCGTCCTGCAACGGATTTCATGCCTAAGTCGGACAAATCGACAGTGACTTCGTTGGAGTTCTCCAAATCCACGTTGGACAGCGAAATATGCACCGCACCGTCCTGCGCCTTGGAAGCCGTGGCACCGAGCATCGGCAGCGTGCGCTGCTCGCCGTCCTGCCCCATGCGTGCACGCACTTGCTTGTTCTCGCACTGCACCTCTACCGGCAAGTAAGTAGCGTCCTGATGCACGTTGTACATCTGGAATACATAATAGGAAGGCGTCAGCACCATCTTGTCGTCCTTTGTCAGAATCATGCTTTGCAACACATTGGCTATCTGCGCGATATTGGCCATCTTGATACGGTCGGTGTACTTGTGAAACACGTTCAGCGAAAGGGCAGCCACGAAAGCATCACGCATCGTATTCTGTTGGTACAAATGCCCACGGACGGTTCCGGGTTCTTCATCCCACCATGTCCCCCACTCGTCCACCATCAGAGCCACGCGCTTTTTAGGGTCATACTTGTCCATGACGGCCGAATGTTCCTTGATGCAGTTCTCAATGTCAAGGCACTTGCCCATCGTCCAATAATAATCTTCCGGAGTGAAGTCCGTAGCCGAACCTTTACTACCCGACCATCCGGCCACGGTATAATAATGGAGCGAAAGGCCGTCCATCTGGTTACGCGCCTGCTTCATCATCGTTTCCGTCCAATGCAAATCATATTCCCCCGACCCGCTAGCTATCTTGAACAAACGGTTTCCGTTATAGTTACGACAATAAGTCTGGTAGCGGCGATACAGGTCGGCATAATATTCCGGACGCATGTTACCGCCGCATCCCCAACTTTCATTGCCCACACCGATGTATTTCACACGCCACGGCTTCTCGCGACCGTTCTGCTTGCGCAACTTGGCCATCGGGCCGTCCTCGGCCGTCATGTATTCCACCCACTGCGCCGTCTCCTGCACCGTGCCGCTCCCCACATTCATGGACACATACGGCTCGCACTCCAACAGCTCGCACAAGTTCAGGAATTCATGCGTACCGAAACTGTTGTCCTCCACGGTGCCACCCCAGTTGTTGTTCACCATACGCGGACGATTCTCTTTGGGGCCGATACCGTCCATCCAATGATATTCATCGGCAAAACAACCTCCCGGCCAACGCAACACGGGTATCTTCAGGTCCTTCAAGGCCTGAAGCACATCGTTCCGGTAACCGCCCGTATTGGGAATAGTTGAATTCTCGCCCACCCATAATCCACCGTAAATACACGTTCCGAGGTGTTCGGCAAACTGACCGTAGATTTCTTTGGGAATGGATTGTTTGGCCTGATCGGGAAACAATCGGACTTGTGAATCTTTCTGCGCCGCAAGCGGCAAAACGGCCATCAGGGCCGCACTCATCATTAGCTTTCTTACCTTCATGATATTAAAATGAGATTAAATCGTTGCAAATATACATATCTTTTTTGAAAACCCTTCCTTTTTTGGTTAACTTTGCACGATTAAGAAACAGAATTTCATCATGGAAAAGAAAGAAGCATTCAAAAAATGGGGAATTCCAGCTGCCGGCATCATCGTGGTCTTGTTGGGACTATGGACTTACCTGACATTCTTCCATGCCACATTCGGCATCGAAAACACTGTATACCTTTATATAGATACAGACGATACACCGGATTCCGTACGGGTCAAAATCAAAAACACAGCCCGTCCGGGCATCTCTTCCGGTTTCCCCGTGCTATCCGCACTAAGCGGCTACACCGTGAAAAGCGGATGCTACGCCGTGGAACCGGAAGATAACATGTTCAGCGTATTCCGCCGACTGAAGCAGGGACGCCAGACACCCGTCCGGTTGACTATTCCCAACGTACGGACGATGGAGCGTCTGGCCGGCGCATTAGGAAAAAAACTCATGATGGACTCTGCCGTCGTGGCGCAACACTTTGCAGACTCCGCCTTCTGCCGTCAGTACGGCTATGACACCGCAACGATTGCTTGTCTGTTCATCCCCAACACGTATGAAGTATATTGGAATACAAGTCTGGAGGATTTCATGAAACGCATGCAGAAAGAAAACACCACATTCTGGAACGAAGAAAGGCTTCGCCGGGCGGAAGCAGCCGGATTGACACCGAACGAGGTCGTCACCCTGGCCTCCATTGTGGACGAAGAAACGGCCAACAATGCCGAAAAACCCATGGTAGCCGGCATGTATATCAACCGTCTGCGTACCGGCATGCCCCTGCAAGCCGACCCGACGGTCAAGTTTGCCCTGCGCGATTTCTCCCTCCGAAGAATTTACCATAACCACCTGAACGTAGAAAGCCCCTACAACACTTACCGGAACATCGGCTTGCCTCCCGGCCCCATCCGTATCCCTTCCATCGTCGGTATCGATGCCGTATTGAACCATGTCAAGCACGACTACCTGTATATGTGCGCCAAAGAGGACTTTTCCGGTACACACAACTTTGCACGCACCTACCGCGAACATCTGGCTAACGCTGCCAAATACTCGAAAGCCCTCAACCAAAGAGGTATCAAATAACAAAACAAAATCCGAAACATAAACAAAGGGAACCGGGCATCACTGCCCAGTTCCCTTTAATTATTAACTTAAATAATATATGAAAAAACCTATTAAAAGAATCCATTCTAACCGTACATCCGCTGTAAACTGCAACCGACAGCCCTTTCGGCCTTACGCAACTGATATTCCACCACGCGTTTAGTGATATTCCTGGCCTCTGCCACTTCGAGGTAAGTCTGCCCTTCCATGTGGACATCCAGAAACACCTCCTGCTGCAAAGCCGGCATGTTGGATAATGTCTCACCGATGATACGAAATAGTTCCTTATGGCACAACGCCTCGAACTCACTATCCGAAAAACGGTCTGCCGTCTGCTTCAACTTGTTTTCTATTTGTTTGAAGCGCGACCTGCGGCGAAGATAATCCATACACTTGTTATGAATCATAGAGAAAAACAGACCGACTATATTCCTTTCGCGGTTCAGCTTTCCCTTTTGTTCCAAGAAACGCAGCAAAACGTCGCTTACGATGTCACGTGCGTCTTCATTATTAAAGACATACATCGAAGCATATCGCAGAGCCTGCCGATAGTGGCACTCATAAAAATCTGCAAAGTCAAATCTTTCTTCCATGTTCTCACGGTTTTTCATTAGGACTTCGCAAATGTAACGGGTGTGTGCAAAACACTACTGCATAAAGCGTCGCAAAACACTGTGCCAAGCGTTGCAAAACACCAGTTACAACATATCATGCATATAAAAACAACATTTTATACATAAACCCGATATTCCCGAAACACAAATCTGGCCAAAACCGTTTTTCTTTTCTTCCATTTTATTATCTTTGCTTCCTGTTTCCAACCTAATGTCAAAAGATGAAAAACTTCTGGTTCCTTATCATAACCACCTCTCTGCTGTCCCTGCCATACCGGTCATCTTCCTCAACGGAAAGATTCAGGCTGTTGGATACCGGAAACGGACTTTTCAATAATCAGGTACGCTTCCTTACACAAATGGAAGACGGCAAGATATTGGTCTGCACCGAGGGCATGTTCAATGTGTACAACGGCAACAGTTTCGAGCCGCTCGTCTGCGACTTGACCTACACTGTCCCCTTGGGAATGCACAATATATGCACAAGCTATGACGGTGGCAACGGGCTGCTGTGGGCCAAAGACTTTTACCGTCTCTATCTCATCAATACCCGTACCGGACGTTTCTGCCACGATATCAAAGAACGCTTCGAGGCAGCCCGTCTGACCGAAGTTTTCAATGACTTCATTCTTGACCACGACCGGCACGCTTGGATAATCACCGAAAGCGGAAAACTCTATCGGTATGACTGGAAAAACCCGGCCGAACAGGTCTACGAACCACGAGCCGAAGAAAAATCCCGAGGCATTCGTGTCAAAGAAGTCATGCAGGCAGGCCCCTTTCACCTGATATTCCTGAACACCGGCAGGATGCTAGTTTGGGAAGAGAAAAGCAGACGCATCGTGGGCGAAGATTCAACCGTGGCCACTCCCGCTCCCTCCGAATATTTCCGTACGGCCTGGCTGCAAGCCGACAAGGAGCACCTGCTTATCTCCGTCAGCCATACGGAAGGATACTTGTACCTCTATAATATATATACGCGCAAGTGGAAAGAAATACTTAAAGGAAAAGCCATTAATGATATTAAAAAATGCAAAGACGGCTGTTTTTGGTTAGGTGGTAACCAAACACTCATCAAACTTTCCCCACGTTTTGAACTTCTACAAGAAACCCATCGCCTGGAACTGACCGGAAACGAAACCGTAACGGACTTCATCATGTCAGTCCTCGTCGACGACCGGCAAGGACTATGGTTAGGATTGAGCAGTTCCGGAATCTTGCGGGCCGTCCCTCCCGGAAAATATATGGAATACTATATCAACGAGGAGGTGGCGCACGAGGAAGGACGGATGATTCGCAGCCTGTGTCCGTACGACGGCCGGTACTTGCTAGTCGGCACGATGGGAGGCATCTACCTGTTCGACACGGCCCGCAAAAACTACCAGGCATTCCACTCCGGATTCGGACACCTCTTTTGTACAGATATCAAAAGAGACCGGGACGGTGCATTCTGGTGCAGCACCCGGCAAGGACTATACAAAATACAGGGCAATAGGGTTGAGCGGGCAGACCAGACGCTGCTTCCGGGAATCCCGTCCGAAACGATCCGTTTCAGTCTTCCCCTTTCCGATGGCGGCATTTTGGTTTGTATGGATTTGAAAGACCTGTATCTCTGTCGGCCGGAAAAAGGACAAGCCCTGCGCCTCAATGAAGATTTTCCGGAACTGAACCGCAGCCGTGCCATGAGCTTTGCCATAGAAATAAAACCCGGCCAACTCATCATCGGCGGACAAAACGGACTCTTCGGATATGAGATTGCCCGAAGGAAACTGCAACGCCTGGCTTGGATAGTCCCTTGGGAAAGATACAGCACGAAATACAACTGCGCATACGCCGAAGGAAGATCCGTCTGGATAGGTACGCAGAACGGATTGATATGCCATGACTTCCGCACGAAGGAAACCCTGCGGCTCAGCACGGAAAACGGCCTGCCGAACAACTGCATACAAGGCATTGCCGCCGATGCCAAGGGAGACCTGTGGGTTTCGACTTCAAACGGAATCGGGAGAATAAGCCGGAATGCAGACGGCACCTTTTCCATCGCACGGTTAGACGGAAAAGACGGCGTGCAATATGGGGAAATGATGGAACAGTCCATCACCGCCATGCCGGACGGTCATGTATATGTGGGTGGACTGAACGGCATCACCGACATTCCCCCTCAGGCCACGGACTACGGGCACGAAAGCCTGAGACCGACACTCGTCGGCCTGCGCGTCATGAACCACCCCATCAACAACGAAGGAACGTTCCACAACCGCCAACTGCTTCCGGAAGGGCTGTCCTACACCCGCCACCTGCACCTGAAGTACAACGAGAACTTCATCGAGATGAAATTCTCTGCCCTAAATTACGACGCGCCCCAACATACACATTACCGTTACCGGTTGGAAGGAGTGGACAAAACATGGAACCTGAGTTCGGAACCGACAGGCGTCTGCACGGCCATCTACACCTCCCTCACGCCCGGAACGTATACGCTCCAGGTACAAGCCGCCATGGGAAGCACGTCGTGGGGAACAACCGCCGAATGGCAAATCACAGTAGAGCCACCTTTGTGGAAGACTTGGTGGGCTTACGCCATTTACCTTATCGCCGCATTGACACTCCTCTACTACATCATCGAACTGTACATCGCCGACAAGCGTTCGCGCATGATGGCAGAACAAGAAAACCTGAAACGGCAGAAGGAACAGCATCTCGACGAACTCAAATTCCGCTTCTTCACCAACATTAGCCACGAACTTCGCACTCCGCTCACACTCATCATTACTCCGCTCGAGCTGCTCATCCGCAAAGCCGGTGATTCTTCCCTCAAAAACGACTTGGAAAAGATACTCGGCAACGCACGTGACTTGCTCCGGCTTGTCAACCAATTGCTCGATTTCCGCCGCCTGGAACAGAAAGGCGAACAACTAAAACTGTTGACCGTGCAAATCAAACCGTTCATCGAAGACAACGTGAACCATTTCTGCCAACTCGCTTACGAACGGCACATCGGATTGTCCTGCGAGTGTGCTTTCGGGCAGGAAGACCTGTTCCGTCTAGATGCCGAAAAGATGACACGCGTGCTGAACAACCTGCTTTCCAACGCCATGAAGTTCACCCCCGAAGGCGGTTTCATCACCGTACAAGCGGGTTGGCAGGAAAGTTCCCCGGCAGGCGAAGGCCCCAACGGCATCTGCATCACCGTCAGCGACACCGGCATAGGCATCCCGGCGGAAGACTTGAAAAACATCTTCGTGCGTTTCTACCAAAGCGAAGGCACACAAAGCCATCCCATGAATACCGGCAGCGGTATCGGACTGCACCTGGTCAAAGGTTATATGGACTTGCACAAAGGAGAAATCACGGTGGAAAGCACACCGGGAAAAGGCACGCGCTTCACGCTGCTGCTGCCTGCCCAACCACCGCAAACTTCCTCCTCCGATTCCCAAGCCGCCATCAAAAGCAAGCTTCCCGACACAGAGAAAGCATCCGAATCCCCCGTGCCCGAAGGAAACAAAGTCACCGTCTTGGTGGCCGAAGACAACGAGCAATTCCGCACGTTCATGAAAGACCTTCTCCGACAAGAATTCACCGTGCTCACCGCCGCCGACGGGCAGGAAGGACTGGCCATGGCACGGGAATATGGCCCCGACCTCATCATCAGCGACGTGATGATGCCGCACATGGACGGCTACGCTTTCTGCCGTGCGGTCAAGGACGATGTGCAATGCTGCCACATCCCGCTCATCCTGCTCACGGCTAAAAACTCTTCCGAAAGCCGGAGCGGGGCATACGAAGCCGGTGCCGACTCGTTTATCGCCAAACCATTCGACATCGACGTGTTACACAGCCGCATCCGCCAACTTCTTGAACAACGCGAGCGACGGTTGGCTTCGTTCCGTAAAGGCACGCACATCAACCCCAAGGAAATCACGATTACCAACTTGGACGAGAAACTGATACAAAAAGCTTTGGAATGTATCGAAAAGAACATGGACAACACCGGATACAACGTGGAAGCCCTCAGTGCCGACATGGGAATAGAACGCTCCTCGCTCTACCGGAAGATGCAAGCCATAGTGGGGCAGACACCCACGGATTTCATGCGTTCCATCCGGTTGAAACGCGCCGCCCAGTTGTTGGAAAGCGGCCAATACTCCGTACAGGAAATTTCATGGATGGTAGGTTTCAACACCCCGCGCTACTTCTCCTCCTACTTCAAAGAGATGTTCGGCATGACGCCGTCCGCGTATGCCGTGCGACACCGGAAGCAGCCTTCTTCAAAGGCATAAAAATAGGCATGACGAATATCAGGGCCAAGATGGAAAACAGCAGGCCGCCCGACGTTCCGATGGCGAAAGAGAACCAGAAAGCTTCCTCCTGCCCGTCTATCAAGAACGGCACCAACCCCAGAACGGTGGAAAGCGTGGTCAGGAACACCGGAATAATCTTGTGGTTGTAAGCCTTGACATACAAATTCACACGGGGCAACGCCTGCGCCTTGCAGGCCGCCACTTGGTTATTATACTCGTTGATGATGTAAATACCCGCATTCACCACCAGTCCGCTCAGCAGGACCAACGAGGCAAAACCGCCCGTCCCGAACTTCACTCCGGAAAAGTAGAATGTCAGGAACGTGCCAATGAAGGACACCGGAATCAAAGTGATGATGACGAAAGGCAACCGGAACGACTCGAAAAGGATGGAACACATGAAGTAGATAATCAGCACGATGACCAATATCAGCCAATACTGCGTGCCTTCGTCCTGGTACCAGTTCGGCGTGTTGTTCAGGCAACGGTACCCCACCGGAAAACGGTCGTTGAACTCATCCGTCACTTCCTCTATGTATTTGGCCGTGTAGTTGTACGAACCCAACACGTTGAAAGCCACACGCAACACATACTCCTGGTTCTTTTTGGGAATGCAGTTCTTGGCCTCCCGCAGGTTCATGTCCATGAAAGGCGGAAGCCACACGTCTCCTTCGGACGTCTTGACATGGGTATGTTCCAAATCCCACACATTGAAACGGTCGGATTGCAACGAACGCAGGTAGATATCGGTCCGGATAAACTCGTCCTCGTAACGCCCCACGTCCACTCCCGAAAGCAACTCGCGCAACGTGCCGTGCATGGCCGCCGCCGTCTGTCCGTACAAGGCAAAGTTTTGCGGTGTATAGACCATGTACAGTTCATCTTCCTGCCGTTCATGCCCCGGCGTCTCGATGATGATGTCCATCACGCGGTGGTTCTGTTTCAAACGGGCACAAATGTCCTCCGCATACCGGTACAAGGCATTATAATTGTATCCTGCAATCTCAATCCGGTTCGACCGGTACTGCAGGTTCAGCGAATTGCTGAACCCCCGCTCGCTCACGCCGTAAGTGCTCCAGTCTGCCCCTCCGATGGAAATGACCTTGCCGATGACCTTGCTCTCCAAGACATAAGGGAAAGACGTGTCGCGGTATTCATCCTTGAATTCCACGGTCAGGTTGGCCCCCCACCATTCCACGCGGCTCTCGAACCGTTTGATTTCCTTGAACCCGACCAAGAAGTTCTCTAAAATCTGCACCTTCTCGTTCAATTCGTGCACGCTTCCGCCCAAAGGCATTTGGGCACGGATGTGGAGCTTCATCTCCTCTTCCTCCTTGGCATACGTGTTCTCGTCCAACGACTGCGCAAAGAGACGCATGGTTCCTCCGAACACCTTGGAGAGCGGTTCTTTCAGCTCGGTCTGGAAAAAACGGGTACCGAACGTGGCATTATATGCCCTTTCATACCAAGGTGATTCTTCTTCCTCCTCGTTTTGGTAATATACCTTCTCCTTGTCCCACCGGTCCGGAAGGGCATGGAACGGTATACCGAAAGCCAGTACCAACAGGATATAATATATCCACTTGCGTTTCTGCGTGAAAGCGATGTACTTGCGGTAAAACCGCGTCCAAGCCATCACTCGTTTGGAACGCCCCACCCGTTTTATCGGCATGCGGCTGCTGTAATGGAACTGTTTGACCAAAGCCGGCACGAAGAACAGGGCCACGACAAGCGCCACCGTCAGGTTGATGATGATAATCCAAGAGAAATCGTACAAATCGCGTTGGATATACTCCGGCATGAAGAACACCACCACCAAAGACCCTATCGTGGTGAGCAAGGCGGCCAGTATGGCCAGGAACGCCTTCCGGTTGTGGTAGTAACTGTAATGGTCCACCATCACGATGGCCGCGTCGATAATCAGTCCCAACGACACCGTGATGCCGGCCAACGAGAAAGTGTGCAGGCGCATGTCGAACACATAATAAGCCATGACGGCTATCAGGATATTGGCAGCCAACGTGATGGCGATAATCGACAGATACTTCCAGTTGCGGCGTACCAACCAGACGAATACCAACAGGATAGCCAAAGACATCAATGTGCGCGTAATCAGCTTTTCCAATTCCGACTGCTTATCCTTTGCCGCATCATGCGTCAGCGTCAGATACATGCCGTCACGCAACCGGGGTTTCAATTCCTCTATTTTCGCACGCAACTGGCGCGACAACTCTATCTCGTTGGCATCGGCATCCACAAAAATGTTCATGTAGACGGTGTTCAGCCCGTTTACACGGTAATAACTGCCAGGCAAGCGGTCACGGTATTCAAAGGTGGCCAAGTCGTTCAGATAGATAATCTTCCCGTTCACCGTCTTCAGGGGCATCTCGCCTATCTGACGGGAAAACCGCGATGTCTTCAAATAAAGCGTGACACGGCTTTGCTCCCCGCCTTCATCCCTGTACATCACGTCGCCCACGATGTCCGACTTCCCGATAAAACTTTTGATACCATCCTCCACATCAGCCACCGTGAGGCCGTAATTGGCCACTATGAGCGGGTCGTAAGTGATTTCCATATATTTGGAAGTGCCTCCGGTCACGTCCACCCACACCACTTCTTCCCAGGCTCTCACCACCGGCTCCACGTTTTCCTTCACATATTCCTTGATTTGCTCACCGGTCAGGTTGGAGTTCACCTGATAAGTCAGCAAATGGCTCGCCGTGTTTTCTTTCGGGGCACCTTCGTCATTTACCACTTCCCCGCCCGTCAGTTCCGGATAAGAAACCTCTTCGGGCAATTTCTTCCGCACCTGCTTCAAAAGCGACGAAATCTCGAACTTCACGGCAGACACATCGGCTTCTTTCTTCAGCACGACCGTAACCCGTCCCGAACCGAAATAAGACTCCGACGAGACTTCGGCCACGCCTTTCACCGCCGAGACCAACCCTTCTATCTTCGACGTCACCTCCTGCTCCACCACCTTGGGCGAAGCATTCCTCCATCCATAGCTTATCGTCAGCGTCTTGCCCTGACGCGGCTTGGGAGAAGAACCCACGTCTACCAAAGGAATCAGGGCTGCCCCGATAATCATCAGGATAACCATCGTGAGCAACAGGCTGAACGACGATACGCGATCCAATATGTGTGTTTTCTCTTGCATAAGCCTTATCCCCTTTTCCTATATATAAGGTAATATACCAACGGTATGAAGAACAGGCTGACCAACGTACCGGCCACCATGCCGACAATCAGGGTCAACGACAACGGGTATTGCAAGGCGGAACCCATATCGCCCCGGCTCAGGAAAGGAAGAATGGCCAAAATGGTCGTGAGCGAAGTCATGACAATGGGTCGCAAACGGCTGTGCCCGCCGCGCCAGATAGCCGTAACGAGGGGCATCCCTTCCCGCCTCAACCGGTTCATCGTATCCACTTTCAGGATAGAGTCGTTGATAATGATACCGCTCATCACCACGATGCCAATCATTGACATGATATTCAGCGACTCTCCCAACAGCCACAGGACGAGGAACACCCAGAATACATCTATTACGATTTCCGACAGGATGACCAACGGTTGCACGATGCTTTCGAACTGCGCGGCCAGAATGAAATACAGCAATGCCACAGCCACGCTCAACACCAACACCAGTTCGCCTATCATCTCCCGGCTAGAATAATAATTGCCCGTAAACGATGCCGAATAGTGCGGGTCGGCCTTCACGAACCGTTCCGTGAAATCCACGATGCTCTCCACCGTACGGTCGTTCGCCGTAATCTTCACGGGATAATAATCCCCACCGTTTCCGGAATATAGCCGTTTGAAGTCCTCGCCCTGCGTTTCCCGTATCAGGTAGCTCAAAGGTATGTCCACTCCCTCGTCGTTGCGCACGGTGTACTGCAACAACCTACGGCTGTCCATACCGCGTTCACCGATAATGACGGGCAACGAACGGGCGCCCTCATTGATGGCATACACCTCATTTTGGCTCACCAACATCCGCAACCGGGCCTGCAAGGCGGCATACGACACATGGTACACCGCCATCTGCTCCGTGTCAGCCACGTATTGTATATTGCGTTCGGAAACGACCGGCTGTACCGCGACCTCGGGGAAACGGCGCGACAAAGTGTCCAGAAAAGCCCGGGCCTCGTGCACATCCGGACGGCCTCCACCCTGACGCTGCAAACGTATCTCCAAGTCCGCATCGTCATTGGAGAATATCAAATCGAAAATATTGCCGGATACGCCGAACTCCACCGTGCCATGCGGATAGCGTTCCGCCATGTAGTTCCTCATCTTCTCCTGCGCCTGCCGCAAAGTTTCCCCATCCTCCGCCTGAAAGTAGACCACGGCTTCGGACGTGGTAAGGTCTTCGGTATGGGACAGCACGAAATCCTGCACACCGACCATCGCCGTAGAAGTCTGCACCATTCCGTCCACCTGCTTCAACACATCCCCCACACGGGCATCGTTCTCCTCCACCGAGATACCCGCGTTCCAGTCTATTTTCATCAACGCATCGTTATGTTCCATATAAGGAAGACGTTCTTTCTCCAACCCTTTATAGATAAGGAAGATGGCCGGGATTGCCAGGCAAAAAGCCGTCACGCTCTTCACCGGATTCCGCAAGACCCACTTGACACCACATTCGTAAGGAGTATAAAAATTAAAATGAAACTTACGGTCGAGCACCTCTCCTTCCGGACATGTTTTTCTTTTCCGGTACAACACCATGAAATACACCGGAATGACCAACACCGCCACGAAAAGCGAAGCGAACAAGGCTATCGTAACCCCCATCGCCTGGTCGTAAAACAAGGCACCGGCAATGCCGCTCAGAAAAATCAACGGGACAAACACCGAGCAGGTGGTCAGCACCGAACTCAACATCGGGGTGAACACCTCGTTCGTCCCTTTCACGAGGGCATCCGCAAGCGGCATCCCCTGCCGCCAACGCTGCATCACGTTGTCAATGACAATGATGGAGTTGTCCACAATCATTCCCACACCGAGAATCAGCCCCGACAGGGAAATGATGTTCAAGGAGATGCCCAACAAATGGAAGCTGAGCAGCGTCACAATCAGCGTCAAGGGGATGGTGATGATAATCAATAGCGGCAACCGCCAGTCTTTCATAAAAAGGAAAAGCACCAGACAGGCCAACACCGCCCCTACGTACAGGTTCTGTCCCAAATTGTCTATGGAATACGTCAGCAGCCGGGTTTGGTCACGCGTAAGGTCGAAACTGATATCCGGATATTCCTTTCTCAGGTCTTCCACCAGTGCCCCGATGCTCTTCTGTAAATCTTCCATCTGCGCGTCGTTCTGTTTGATGACGGCCATCGTCACGGCATTCTTCCCGTCGTGGCGCACCAGTCCTACCCGCGATGCCAGTTTTTCTTCCACACGGCACAAATCTTTCAACTGCACCAGGCGGCCTTCGTGGTTGATATACACATTCTCTATGTCCTCCCGGTTCAGCAACTGCGAATCGAAATGGATGTTGTAACGGTACAACCCGTCCACGACGGAAAGCGCCCCGAGCGTGATATTGTTCGACTGGATGGCCTTGGACAAGGTTTCCATATCCAATCCCATCGACAAAAGTTTCGCTTCGTCCGGAATACAAATGATTTCCGCTCCCGTCGTACCGGATATATCCACCATGGCCGTCTGCGGCAACTGTTCGATGCGCTTGCTCACGATGTTCCGTGCAAATTCGCCCAGTTGGGTAAACTTCATACCGGCCTTCGGCAAACTGCCGTCTTTTCCTACCCCCTCGTTTTTCAACGACAAGTCCAGATAAAAGGCCGGGATGTCCATGGCACTGGCCTTGACCACCTTGGGACGTTCCAACTCCTTCGGCATACGGTTCATTGCCCGGTCTATCTTCTCGTTCACCTCGATGAATATCAAGTCGATATTGCTTCCCGGTTCGAATTCCATGAAGATGGAACCCGCGTCCATCCTCGATTCGCTGTGGATGTCCTTCAGTCCGGCCACCTGCATCAACTGGCTGCGCAACGGAGCCACCACTTCGGCATCCACCTCGTGCACCGACGCTCCGGGATAAGACACCTGCACCGTAATCTGCGGAATGTCGATGTCCGGCATCAGCGACACCGGTATATATTTGAAAGAGATACACCCGATGGCGATCAATGCGATCAGGCACATCGTCACGGCAATGGGCCGGTGAATCAAATTGCGTACAATCATGGCGGCTTCCTTTCCTTAGTCCATCTTCTTTTCTTTCCTCTCGCGCGGGATGACCTCCGTCCCGTCGGCCAGGTTCAGGTTGCCCGACGTGATTACCACATCGCCGTCCTCTATCTTCGTCTCCTTCCGCGCATTGCCTGTCACGGCATATTGGCTGATATTGGAATACACCACATCCACGTAAGTCCACACGGCGTGTCCTTCCTCCAAGCGGGAGAGCACATGGAAACTGTCACGCATCACCACCGCGTCCTTGGGTACGACAAACATGTCCGGCACCTCCTTCTCGATGACGACCTTCACGTTCATCCCCTCCATCAACACATTGCCCCGGTTCCTGATTCTTGCGCGTATCTTCACCTGCCCCTTCTCGTCGATGGACGGATTTACCTCCGTCACCTTCCCCGTGAACTCCTCGTTTTCGTCCACGAAAGGAGACACGACGACCTTCTGCCCGATGCTCACCGACTGCAATTCGGCCTCCAAGATGCAGAACTCCACGTCGAACCAAGTGTCGTCTATCAACGTGCAGAACTTCTCCTTCGGCTGTTGGTAAAGTTTGCAATCCATGTCGGCCACGCGCCCTGCGAAAGGAGCATAGAGGTTGCACCGCTCCAGATTGAGCCGGGCCGTCTGCAAGGCATATTCCGCCGACGTATAGCCCGAAGTCACTTTGGCCCTCTTGAGAATCGCTTCCGGCACCCCGGCCATCGTCTCGTCATATCCCTGTCCGATAAGTTTGTCCACCAGTTCCACTTCCGCCTTCTCCATCTCCTGTTCGGCCTTGGCCAGTTCCCGCCGGGCTTCACGGTCGTCCACCGAAGCCAACAACGCGCCCTTCTTCACCAAAGAGCCGTTCTTCACATGGATGGCATGCAACAACCCGGTAGCCGGCATGGCCAGTTCGCTTTTGGCCGCCGCCCTCAACTTGCCGTTGCACTTGATTTGCTTGTTGAACACCACCTTGTGCAACATCATCGTATCCACATAATTCTCGTTCAGTTTCTGCACCGCGCCCTCCATGGCCTGTTCCTTTTCTTCGTCTTGTCCGTCCGTTTCCTTGCAGCCGCACACGGCTCCCCAAACGGCCCACACCACGAGGCTTATTCCCGTAATCCGTTTCATATCTGTCTGTCGTTAATTTACCAAATCATTAAAATTCACCCCGATGTTCTCCTTGCGGATAAAGTCGTACAGCGTCAACTTCTGTATGCCGTAATAGTCCGTCCAGAACTGTTGCAGTTGACTGATGTACTGGTGCTGTGCGCTTTCAAACTCCTCTTGCGCCGTGTTCAGCTCCGTCACCGTCACCGACCCGTTCTCGAACCGCTTCTTCATGATGTCGTAACGTTCGGCGGCAATGTCCTGCGCACGGAGTGAAGTCTTGCACTGTTCGGCCTGGTTGTTGAACTGCAGCACCTTCGTCCGCACGTCGTGCGCAAATTCTATGTTAGCCTGCTCTATCTGGGTCTTGGTGATTTCCACGTCCGTCTTGGCCATGCGCACCTTTCCCCGGCCCATGCCCCAGTCGTATATCGGGATGGTCATCGTAAGCCCCACCGTCTCGTAGTCTTTCAGGCGACGGTAAGCGGCAGGCAACTCACTCGCCGACTGGCTCAGGCCGAGCCGCCCGCGGAACTCCACCTGCACCCCCCTGTTGGCCTTCGCCTCGGCCAATGCCCGCTGCGACTCCAACAGGTTCAACTGTTGTTCGATCGAATGCGACGATCCCGTCCATGCCTTGTCGAGCACCTGTTCGGCGTTCATCTCGATTTCCGGCATGTAATAAGGCGGCAGCAGTTCTACGTCTTCGTAATCCACAATGCGCAAATAAGAAAACAGGCTGAACAGTTGGGTTCTCAGCGTGAGGCTCGTGCTGTTCACGCTCATCTTGGCGTTCAGCAACGAAAGTTCCATCTGCAACACCTCGCTTTTTGTGGTCGTCCCCAAGTCCAACCTCTTCTTGGCAATCTCGAAAAGATGTTTCCGGTCCTCATAGTCCGCCAAGCTTTGGCGGTAATTTTCCTGCGCCGAAAGCACCGTAAAGAACAGGTTCGTCACGTTGATGGTGATGTCCTGCATCGTTTCCAGATAAGCCCTCTGCGCATTCTCGTATTGCAGCGGTGCCGTCTTCTTCCGCCACTTCAGGGCATTGTAAGCCCGGATGGGCTGCGTGTAATTCAGGATGAGGGGCACCGTGTTATACGTCTGCGAATCGTAGTTGAACTGGTCCAACCGCGACAGTGACGACTGCAATGACAACGTACCGCCCAAAAACGGGATGTTCTGGTCCACGGACAAAGTCAGGTCGTTCGAAAGCGAGTTGTTGTCCACGTAAGAGATACGCCCCGTGTCCGGGTCGCGGGCCTCCACGATGGAACGGTCGAAGTTCATCACCCCGCCCGAAAGGTTCAACGAGGGCAACAGTTCCGCCCGGTAAGAACGGTAGTTCCAATACTGTCCCAAGAAACTGTAGCGGGCCACCTGCGCCGCATACGAATCCCGTTTGGCTATTTCAATGGCTTCCGTCAACGACAGTTTACGCACCTGTTGCGCCCCTACCGGCACGACAGCCGCCCACAAGCACCACAAAGCACCACGCAAATATTTTCCCATTCCGCTTTTCATGGTATACCTATTATCTTTTTGTTAACTTCTTCGCTTCGTTTTTCATCTCCCGCACTGCCGGGGAATCCACCTTCGGCCTGAAAGCAATGATTTTCCGGGCTACCTCCTCAGCCTTTTGCATTTGTCCGTCTGCTTCATAAAGCTTCATCAACCGGTAGAGCGGATACATGCGACCCGGCAACATCACGAAAGCTTTCCGGTAAGCCGATTCGGCCTCTGCCATAGCCCCCAAATCCCGGTAGTTGTTCCCCATCAGCGTGTAAAACACGGGGTCGCAACTTACCCTTGTGCCTTGGCGCAGCACCGCATTACTCTCGTTGTAACACCCGGCCTCCCGCAACGCAGTACCAAAGGTAAACAAAAAATCCGGATAAGCTTTCAAATCCTCATACTTTTTACGGTAATCTTCCAAAAATGCCACATCCTGGATGCCACGCACGCGGCGGAACTCCCCGTAAGCCTCCACGCGCCGGGCCGTATCGACCGACAGGTTCCACACGCACCAACCGCCCACGGCCACCACAGGCCATACGACCGTCCTCTTCCACCACCGCACTTCCGCCGTTCCGGCTTCGAGCGACACCGCCAAGGAGACCCACGCCACGGCCAACGACAGAAACGGCCACAAGGCGAAAGGATAAGAAAACAGGGAAGAGACCAACAAGACCAACCAACCGTAGGCTGAGACCTCACCACGCTTGCACAGCACCGCCAAGCTCCACAATCCCAACACCAAGGCCGGTACGGCCCCCAACACGCCCTGTTCCACGCCTACACCCAACACACCGTTGAAGGCATACTCCGGACTACCGGCCACCACCGATAGCGGTGAACCGGGGTGCGCTGCGAAGAAAGCCTCCTGCGCCGCACCGTAGGCCTGTGCATAGCCGCCAAGCCCGTGCCCGCAAAGCCATTCCCCGGCCCAAGCCCGTCCGGCCACCATCGTCATCAGCAGGCGTCCGTCTGCCGACCCTTGTTTCAGGAAGTAAGCCGCCACGCCTGCACACGCGGCCACGCCCATTCCCCCAAGCACCCATCGCCGATGCTTCTTCCACAGCAGGCAGGCCGCAGCCACCGCCACAGCCACCCAGGCCGCACGGCTCCACGTGGCGACCAATACGGGAAAGCAAAAAACCGCCACTGCCGCCACGCTCCAAGCCCCCACCCCGCTCCACCGGCCACGCCTGGCACAGTCCTCTCCATGCCTGTACCACCAGGCTACGGAAACGGCCAGCACCACGGCCACGAATATGGCATACGGACCGGGATTGAAAAACGTACCCGTCACGTCAAACAGATGGTGCCGGGATGCCTCCCGACCCATCAACTGCATGAAGCCCGTCCAAAGCTCATAGCCGCCTGCCGCACACAGTCCGACCCACCAAAGCCGGGTAAAAGCCCTTCCGCAGTAAGGGATAACCAACCGCAAGGCTACGTAAGCCACTCCCAAGGCCATGGCCTTGCCATAGACCTCCGCCGCCGGACAGGACGACACGAACACATAGTTCAGCGAAACGCAGACCCACCAAAACAAGGCCACGCCGTCTGCCCAATGCAGGCGCGGCGACCGCCGCCCCAAGCATACGGCCGTCAAGGCTAAGACTGCCAAAGCCGCTACCGCCCGATAGCCCCAAACGTCCGACACGGAAAGCATCGCCTCTGTCCGCCACACGACAGGGGCACACAACGCCGCCACGGCTATAGCCGCCACGCCATACCTTATTATATATGTATATTGTTCCTTATTCATTGTTCGTCAGGTTTCATATGAAAAGCTTTGTGTTTCGCTCTAAAAACAAGAAACTACCGTTTCGCCTCCAAACTTTGGTCGACCCAATCAAATAGCATCTCCTTCACCTCAGGATTTGTCAACGGACACCCCACTAGGACCACCCGATTTTCCTCGTTCAATAGGAATATATGATACTCTTTACTATTAGAAATATGAGTATTCATCCTTCTAAAAACATTTGTCGTATCTACAAATATAGGATAGCCAAATGCACTATTCCGATAGGCATACTCAAACATCCTTAACTGTTTCTTAATCGGATTAAAAATAAAAACAGTTTTCAACTTCCCATGATAACGCCTTTCTACTTCATCAATAACATCGTACCAATGGTACATATTTTTAATAAGGCAGGAAGAACAAGAAGTTGAATCCACATAAACAACCAACTTCATTGGACACCTCTCAAAAGAATAAAGCACCTCCTTTTCATTGTCTTCCATTGTATACAAATCCATTTCTGACAAATGCAAATGAGTCTCTTGCAGTTGCATCCTTTTGATTTCTTCCTTGATTCTTTCAGCATCATTACACGATATTCCTACCACACAGGCTAAAAGAAGAAATATAATGTTTATTCCAAACTTTACCACACTCATTTTATTATATCCTTTCTAAGCCGATAAAACATTAAAATTGGATTTATTCCCTCTTCACCCTCATTTCTAACTAATACAGACTTGACATCGTCTGACAAATGGGATGTTCCCTCTTTTATTTCTTCTTCCGTATGAGAACCCTTGAAATAAACATCAGTCAAGCCTACAAACAAATTTTGATGGACATCATAAAACTTCGTAAGATCAAAATTAAAACGGATAACATTATCCATGTCATTTATAACTTCTTTTATGAACAAGGATTCATCCTTTTGAATATCATACAAGAACAAACCTTTAACCTCTCTTGAGGTATAAAAGTTCTGAATCAGATAATCATTGGCATGAATAGGATTCCCGTAAGTATACAATATCCCTTTCTCTTGGGCTTCCTGTTCCCCATTCACGTTCCTACTAGGCTCAAAATAAGGTGTGCCGAAATTCAAATAGTATTTCATAAACAATATGGAATCTCTTAACTGATAAATGCTTCTTTGATATATCGGAGCAAAATAAACAGAATTTGCACTATTCTCAAAATAAGGAGTTCTCGCGACGGGAGCAGATTTTTCTATCCCCAAAGATGCAAAATATTTCTTTTTCACGGCAAAACTACTGTCTGTAAGTACTATACTATAATTTTCTTCTTTGTCCGTCATGGTAAAAGGAGCAAGCGCAAACAGATACCATCCATTGTGCATCTGTTTAAAACGGATAGCCCTAAAAGGCAATTGACATAAATCAACGAAATGCCCATCATGGGTGTATCTTAAAATAGCGGATTTTGCCCCATCCAACAAATACAAATAGTCTTTATCCACATCAAAATCATACAGACTTATAACCTCACCTTGTCCCCGGCCTTTTTTATAACTGTTACGAAGGAATTTTCCATTACGGTTGAAACAGCGCAAATGCTCATCCAAATCCAATACATATATCAAACTATCCGTAAGCTTGATATTGATAGGAATTGTCAAATAAGATCCCTCCGTAGCTTCTAATTCCAAATAACTCACATCACAAATTATTTCACTTAGATTTTTTTGGGCAATCATGTGTTCTTCCATATTGATAGTAATTGTACTATCCGTCTTGGCATCAAGTTCTCGCTTCTCTATATCTCTAGCGAACCTATCTTTTTTTGAACAAGAAACAAATGCCATCACTAATAAAACAGATAAAATCGTTTTCATAAAAACAAAGAGTTTATTAAGAGGGGCGATAATATCTCCCCTCTTGAATTATACATCATTTACAAATAAGATTGCACATGGCCACTCGTACATTCATCCCGATTTCCACCATCATAACACCAATGGTATATTACGTAAGAATAGTTCTTACAATTCGACAGTGTTATACGAACTCCTTTGTAATACATAGACCCGCTATTACATTCAGAAGTCGTTACTGGTATTTTCTCTGCGACTTCATAGTTATTAAAGAAATCATACCATGCGGGAGGCCGGGGACCCTCGTTTTGTGCCAACACTTCCGCATTTTCCAACAACAAGTCACTTTCACTCACTCCATGGTACGCATTATACGTGCGATACCCGGCGTAGGCAGATAAGCCCAACACCACTGCGCCCATCAAAGGCGCGAAGAACTTTCTTTTTGTCATAATTTTAATTTTAAAATTATCGGTAGGAATATCCTGACCTATTTATATTGTTCCTTATTCATCATTCGTCAGGTTTAGTCCGTGGCGTTCCCTCCGTTCACGCCCCGTCACGGGATGGTGCGACTCCACCACACGGTCCACCACGCCCACGATGTATTCCTCCGGCACGAAGCCCCAGTAACGCGAATCCTTCGACCCATAGGCCATGTCGCCGCATACGAAATAATAATTCTTGCGGAAACGGTAGTACGGCAAAGGCCGACCGCCCGACAGGCACCGCCCGCGCTCCCCGTCCCATACCAAGGCACGCCCCGTCTCCCACTCTATCGCCCGGCGGTAGATTTCCGCCTTGCGCCAGTCGTCCATCCGCAGGATGTCGCCCTGTCGGGGCACGTACACCGGAGGGATGTCCTTGATGGTATAGCCCAACACCGCTGTCTCCACCAGGATGTTGCGCATCGCGTACCAAGGTATCAGGCTGTCCGGCGTTTCCTCCAACCGCCGTTGCGCCTCCGCAAGCCCCAACGCGCCCCCATAATGGCTGTTCACCGGACGGCTGTGCACGAAGGCTATCGTGTCGCCCGGCAAGGCCACCACGCGCTTCACGTACACGTAATTCATCTTGAAGCCGATGCGCCCCTTGTCATTCACCGGATAGTTGAACACCACGATGTCGTTGTAGCGCAGGCCGCGCCGCCCTCGTGTGCGGACGCTCTCCATACGCCCGTCCGAGAAGTCCAGCGACGTGTAGAGCCGTGCACCGAAGATTGTCTTGTCCACCCGTACCTTGTCGCCCGGAAGCAGCGTGGGCGACATCGAGTCCGACGGGATGATGAACGTGTCGGCCACCAAGGCGCGCCAACCGTAGTGCACGGCCACGCCCAACACCACGGCCAACCAGACGAGGCACACGCCGCACGCCACCTTATACGCCACGCCCCATGCCGCCTTCATCGTCCGCCCTCCGTTTCTTTATGGCGCACCCAGACCATCACCGCCAGGCCCGCCAGCAGGCAAACGCCGTAACGCCACGGCAGGCCTGCGTCCTCCTCCATCATCTCTTCCACCGTGACCCTCCGGCCGAACCGCTCCGGACGGAACACCGGCAGGTTGCGCTTGGCACGCACGATGCCCCCGTCCACCACCACAAAACCTGCTCCGGCACGCAACAGCGACTTCAGCGTCACCTCGTCCGTATAGAAAACGTCCATACCCACCCCGCCATCCAGGCCGGGAAGCGTCCACAGGCAGAGGGAGATGCGCCCGGCCCCGGCTTCGGCAAGAAGGCCGGACAGCTTGCGCAGGTCGTCCGCCGTAAGCGTGCGCCGCGACACCACCGCCACCAAGGGCTTTGACCCGGACACCTCCATCAAAGAATCCGTCACCTCTTCATACCTTCCGTCATACACCCCGAAACCCGGCACGGCAGGCAAAGCCGCCCCACGGCCGAAAGGCAGGAAATCCACCGGGGGAAGCCAGACCGCCGAGTAGAGGGGAACTGCCAAGGAAAAGACCGCACAGCAGGAGACCGTACGCCACCCTTTCAGGCCGCACTGGTGCTCTGCCCACACTACCCACAGATGCCAGACCGACAAAGCCCACAACATGATGTTTTTCAGCAGCGTAGCCCCATGACCCAACGTGAAAGCCTCGCCGAAACAGCCGCAATCCTGAACCGACATCCCCATGGGCGAGAAAGCCAGCCAAGCCGCCAACGCGGTAAAGGCAGACATCGCCGCCACCATGCTCCAAGCCACCGCCTTGCGGAACACGCCAAAGAGCAGGAGCAGCCCCAAGCACAACTCCCCGGCACAGAGACACACCGACCATGCCAAGGGATGATCAGCCACGAAGCCGCTCCAACCCCACACGCGGAAATACTCCGACAGCTTCAAGGACGTGCCGTAAGGGTCCACGCCTTTCAGCCAACCGGAGGCCACGAAGCACGTGCCTAACAGCAAGGAAGGGATATGACGAATGATGCGTTTCATTTTATTCGCGTTTGCCTAACTTTTCTTCCACGATTTGCCAGAACATTTCCTCTATCTTCTCACTTCTTGATGGATTTCCCACCAACACGACACGGTTGTCTTTGTCCAACAAGAAGGTATGGTATACGGCTTCTCTCGGAATATGGGGATTCTCTCGGATGAAGATTCCTGCCGTATCCACATGTACAGGAAGCAACGGAGCCATCGTTCTCATGGTGAAATAGAACTCTTCCAAATCTTTTTGCAACGGCATGAAAATAAAACAGAGCGACACACTCTTTCCATAGGATTCCAAATCATGAATCAGCCCGTCCCACAAGTACATTGTTTTTAACCCACAAGAAGAACATGCCACCGTATCGGAATAGACCACCAACTTAAAGTCCGTGTCATATCTCTCCTCACTGACTACCGTGTCTTTACCATTCCACATGCAACGCATCTTGTCCAAGGATAGCGAAACCGGACGGGACTGCAACTGCACGATGCCATCCTTAAAGTCTTTCTTCCCCGTACACGATACGAAGTAAAGAGCGGTCAGCAACAATAAAACACCTGTATACCTCATATATTATTTCAATTTATGGAAGAATACCACATGATTACTTTCTTCCGTCAACCCTTTATCATGAAACAAAGAAAGGCCGTACATTTCTTCTATATTCAATATGTCCAATGCCGGACGAATCGAATAAAAAGCTCCATCATAAACACCATAAGGGGCAGATATATAAGGATATTTATCAGAAAAGTTCTCATAAATCTTCATTAATAGATTCTTTCCATCTGATTCGACCTTATACACATAAGTACCGATACCATGTTTTTCCTCGAACAGTGTAAAAGTCAGATATATAGAACCATTATATTCTTCATAACTTCCTAAATACTGTACTACATTTTTATTGGATGTCTTATCATACAAATCTACCAAAGCCGCTCCTTGCTCGATTTGTTCCTTGGTATTGAACTCAAACAGACAATAAGGTTCAAATTCGGTTCTGCTTAACCTATATACGGTATAGTCAAAAGGACGAAGTACATAATACCCACCATTAAAAGTACCACTAAATGGGGTAAAGTTTTTGAAGGTTATCCCCTCATTATTCTCGAATGGGGAAAACATATTCATATCTTCCGACTTGGCATAATTGAACACCACAAAATCATACTGTTTCTCATTAGAATTTTCCGAAGAAAGAAACATCAACTTGTCATCCACTATCTCAAAATGTTGATACCAGTCATCTAAATCTATCTTATCTACAAAAGTAGCTTTCCAATCATAGACCAAAATACGCCTTTGGGCACGTGACAATATATACACCAATGAATCTTTAACACAAAAATCCTCCACAGACAAATATTCTCCGGCACCGCGTCCCAACTTATCTATCTTTGTAATGAACTTGCCATCATGCTGAAACAAAAGAATTCTTCCTTTATCTTGCACGGCTATCACGGAGGAATCAACTTTCATTTTTTCAACATTTCCTAATAAAGCATTTTCGTTTGTCTCCAACATGACATAATCATAACCGGAAAAGAAATACTCTATACTATCTCTTTGCTGTACATCGACTGAAAAAGTCGGCACAGTACTTGAATGTTCGCTGCAAGCAAACAAAAAGAATAAAACGCAAATGAATCCTATTTTTACAAAACTAAAAAATCTCATAATATATCTTTTTTTAAGGATCGGCATTGAAAAAAGTATCAATGCCAATCCATTTAACATTTGGACGATGATGTAGATTTATATCTTCTCATATATATCAATACATTCTACCATGGTACAGCAGGTATTTCCCCCTTTTGAACAAACGACTTCTCCATCAAATTCCACATAACCATCAGCTCCCGCTTGAAGAATCGTACCACCAAGCAATTTCACTTTTCCTTTTGCTCCGACATTTACACGACATCTACTAGGGCTACGATTACAATCACAACCCATAAACTCAACAATAGCTAATGCCTCGGCATTTTCCAACAACAAATCACTTTCACTCACTCCATTGTACGCATCATAAGTGCGATACCCGGCGTAGGCCGACAAGCCCAACACCACTGCGCCCATCAAAGGCGCGAAAAACTTTTTCTTCATTGTTTTTATTTTTTAAATTATACCCTTTACAGGTTTCGCGGCTTCACGCTCTTTTTGCCGACCACCTGCGTGGGATTCGCAGGCAAAGTAATCACAAAATTTCAGGATGACAATGTTAACGACCGTACTTTTTCGTTAACGATTTTGTTAACACCGTTAACGAAACATTAACGCCTTATTTCCAACAGTTTAGAAAATACGATTGTCTCATTTTCTCTTCGTTAACGTTGCGTTAACGCCTTGTTAATGGTTCGTTAATGCCTTGTTAACGGTGCGCTAACGGGAAGTTCAATCCCACGGCAGTCTAATGGGCTAAAACAAGACTGAAACATACCCACAAACGTACATACACCGGAAATTTGTAAAAACAGGCTTCATCTTTCAGGAAGCCATACAAACATCTGGAATGCAACAGTTTGCAGGCTGAAGGATGGGCTACCCCATCTTTCAGGCATCCTTCAGCGGCAAACATCCCCAACCAGTATCCACCTGACTCCCAAGGTGAATGCCGTGTGAACCCTACCAACTATGAGAGTTCACCTTAACATCCTGTAAACCAATAAGTATGAAGGATGCGAATGGATTTTTCCACATATCTCCCTGTATGGAGGGGAGAGGCATAGAAAGACAAGCAAAGAAACCAGAAGCAATTACCGCAAATCGAAAAATCAATCACAGCACAACGATTTTCCGATTTGCGGTAAAAATAAGAGACGGAAAAGGAAAACGAAGGGTTATCCGACACCTTCACTTTCCCCTTCTTTCAAGACCAACTTAAAATTTCCGGAAGTATCCCTGACCACATCAAACGGAGTATCCCGAAGGGTCTTATGCACTATACATTTTATATTCCTAAGCCGGGAATGACAGCTTTCCGTCCCGTCTGAATATCCTTTTCCCAATAGTTCACCGAGTTCTTCCAATGACAAAGTATGTTCCTCCTTTTGCATCAACTTTTCCAAAAACAAAAGCACACGGGGGGACGCGTCGAAAGATTTATGACTATAAATCACACAGCCTCTGAATTTATCGATATGCAAAAGCTGCAAGGCGGCATCCATGGATTCCGCTTTCAAAGGACGGACTTTCGACTTCCTCAACGTCCACACCAAGCCGACACAGGCAATGACAAACAGGCACGCCAAGGCACCGACACCCACGGAAAGAAGCGTGGTATGAAGTTCGTCTATGCCATCCTCCACAAGCCCCACGTTACATTGAAAACGGTAATCGTCATATTCATAGCATATAAACAGTACGACAAGCAGGAAGAAAATACACGATACGCCCCATGCCAAAGCAGGAAAAAATCGTTTTAAATGACAACCTTTCATGTGTTCCATATAGTATACATTATTAATATCCTTATTACCAATATTTCTGCACGCCATCCTTGTATTCGAACAACCGCTCGGCTTCGCCACGGCTAAGGTCACGCAGCAGCAAAAGGGCATGTTTCGGAATATTCCTGAAGACGAGCGAGTCGGCTTGGGCCGTCTGCGTGCCTGCCGATTTCCATTTCCCGCCATGGCATACGAGCAATTCGTATAAGTCGCCCTTCCGGACAAAATTGTCCCGGTTGCGGGGCGTATAGACAATCTTTCCTATCGCCTTCTTTTCCCCTAAGTCCAACCCGGCCCAACCGCCATAATCAAAAGGATGGTCGTAGGACGTGTCCGTATGCCCGTCGAACACGTTGAAATAGGAATGGCTTCCGTGCGCCCCTTCCTGCGGCCCGAGAATGTCGCCCTTCAAAGGCTCCGCATCAGCCCAAGACGAATAAAAGCCGACTTCCGACACATTGCCGAAGCCTCCACGGGGGCCGAAATACCGCACATAACGGTAGGCTTTCGTGGAATCGGCACGCACCGCCGTGCACAAACGGAGGGGCATATCCTGAATCCGGAACAGGGTGTCGGGATGCTCAAAGCCGGGGGACCGGCTGCCCTCGAACACGCCGCCCACCATGCGCCCGAGGAAGAACTCGCCTATCATGCCGAATTTGCTGAAGAGTACCACGTCTTCCGTGTCTTTCCCAGGTGCATAGAATTCCATCTTCGCACTGTCCACATCCACACTGAAAGGATGCGACAAGGTGACCAACTTTTTACTACCGGCATCATACGAAGCCAGACAATATACCGTACCGCCGTGGCAGTCGTTGAAAACCGCCGCCTGCCCGTCGTAACGGCACCAGCCCACCGGTTTCCAATCATAGCGGTTCGACATGCAGAGATAAACCAAACTGTCCTCACCCATCTCACGGGTGAAATGTTCCTTGCCTATGGTCAGCGTATGCGACTTGTCGGTGGCATACAAACGGGTCACATCCTCGAAACAGGGAAAACGGAACTCCGGATGTACAAAATACGCGTCCGTCTGCATGGAGTCTTTCATTTGCCGGTTCAGGCTGAAACGATGGCGGAACACCTTGCCATATACATCGCCATACTTTTCGGCTTCCATCAGGCGGTGCCACCAATAGAACATGGAGAAGTACCAGGTTTTACCGTCCTGGTCTTCTATGAAATTCCAATAATGGGGCGCGTTGTTGTTCCCACGCATAGGCAATTCCTCTATGCCGCAGGGAATGCCCAAAGCCCGGCAAATGTACACCATCATGTCGCACAAATCCAAGCAGCTTCCTCCGCGCCAGTCCGCAATCTGCGGCCCTATCCTGATATTAGTCCCCATCTCGCCCGTGAAATAAAAGGGGGCACGCAACAGGCTGTCGAGCACGAGATGGGCCGCATAAGTGGGTTTCACGATGTCCGAATCGTTCTTGTGCTTCTCTATGATAGGCATAAACTGGTAATACAGTTTTTCACGCCATGGCACAAGCTCTTCATTCCCCACCCGGTAAGGCAACACGTATTCGCAAAATTGCCCGAAAGGCACATTCTTCCCCCATGGCTGCTCGCGCCAGACCTTGAATGCCCACTCTATGTTCGTCACCAAATAAGCCGGATCGATATAAATGTCTTTCTGCATGGTTATATTCCTCGCTCCGGAAAACCCACAGGTCTTGGCCGCAGAATCCAAAGCTTGCTGATAGGTGAATTTGCCCGTGCCGAACAACTCGTACGCCTTGTACACCGCCCCCATGTCACCGGAGGCGACACCCTCGTGGCAAGCCAAATTACTTATCAGGAAAAACGCGGCCTGTTGTTTCAGGGAATCCCCTTCATAAAGTTCCAACACATGCCGCAAAGCCGGATTCTTTTCCAAAGCCACCGCACACATGTCTTCTTCCGATGAAACGGATGTGCAGCTTACACTCAATGCGAATAACCCTAAAAGAGAAAGGAACAGTCTTGTTTTCATGATGTTAAAAATAGATTAATGTTTATAATGTTTAACACTTACAAAATTAACAAAACTCCATAACAAATCCAAAGAAAAGCATGAAAAAAAATGCTATTTTCACTACCTTTCATTTTGATTTATTATGATAAATCCGTTCCTTTGTATTGGCATAAACCCTAAAACAAGATTCTTATGGGCAAGTTAAAGGACAGATACATACGATTCGACTGGGCCATCAAGCGGATGCTACGCGACAAGGCCAACTTCGCCGTGCTGGAAGGGCTGCTCACCGTGCTCTTCGAGGATAAGACGCAAATCGTGGAAATACTGGAAAGTGAGGGAAACCAATTGGCCGAAACCG
>ENA-ORPF01000027-ORPF01000027.1-human-gut-metagenome-genome-assembly--contig:-NODE-27-length-127721-cov-4.246166_pt1 | contig 127721 bp, 111 predicted proteins | sample MGYA00242140_ERZ509070 | MGnify/ENA primary metagenome ERZ509070 (study PRJEB26280, sample SAMEA2338713) | human gut metagenome | biome: human gut; feature: human-associated habitat; material: faeces... | reverse complement strand
CGTAATAAATAGTATTAAATATATTATTAAAATTCTATTTTTTATTTTATTAGAAAGAATTTCTTGTCCTTCTTTATTTAATAAAATCATTAGTAATGTTGTTATTCCAAGATACATAAATCCTACATCCATAAAGTAATGTATGGTTGTGGCAATAAGTCCTGATTGAGCTTCAGGTGTTTTTTTTATTTTTAATGCTTTTATAAATATAATGACTAATAATATTGCTGCTAAAATACCTAGTTCTGTCGAATTATGAATCCATAAATTATGAATATAATAGGTATTAAAGTATTTACCTTGTGATAAGGCATTCATCATATTAAAAGATAGTGGTCCTATTCCCACTAGAAGATTATGGAAAGATAGATTGATTCCTTCTATTATCATTTCTACTCTTTCTAGAAAAGTAGAAATAAAATTATTTCTTAAAGTAATTATTATAAGTAATGTAAATAGTGAAAATATAAAGATAACTATATTTAGTTTTTTATGTAATTTAAAAAAGGCAATAATCTTTTTATACTGAGTGATATATATTACTAAGTAAATTATTAAGATAAGTGAAAAAGTTAAAGAATTTAATTTATTTATAGAAATATACATTAAAATACCTATTATATAAGGAATTATCATATTAGATAATTCTTCTAGAAAATAAAATATTTTATTTTTAGAAGAAGAGTTTTTATATTTTGTAAAAATTAAGATAATAAGTCCTAATATTAAAGCAATAGTACTTCCTATAGATAATGTAAGTGCAAGGGTTACAATTACTAATGGTGTAAGTACTTTTAGTTTTTGATTATTTATTTCTTTTATTAAAAAATAGGTTATAACCATAAAGATACCTAATACATTAGAATTATCAAATAATATGTCTAGTCTAAAACCATTTCCTGTGAGACCTTTTATAAAAAATAATAGTATTCCTAGTATTGATATAGTTAGAGAAAATATTATTGATAGCTTTTTTAGGTGTTGTTGTTCCTTAGTAGATAAAAAGCCCAATAATATTAAAATTATCGTACATATTAATTGTGTTCCAACATAACCAGTAAATAGGTTCTTTGTTGTTATAAGAGAAGAAATCATACAAACGACATTATATGTTATTAGTAAATAAAGAATAGATTTGTTTAGTATGGTTTCTTTTTTTATGAATCCTAATATACAAGCGATCAGTCCTAATAGGCTAATCACTAGTGGGATGCCAGTTTTATTAAGACATAGAATAACAAAAATGGAAAATAAAGTGTAAACTAAATAATTTTGTTCTATCTTTTGAATCATTTTTATACCTTCTTTATACTATGATTTTATCTAAGGAATTATTTTGTGTCAATTTAAAAGGACGATATTTACGTCCTACTTTTTAAATATAAATATTTTACTGAAAATATAGTTTGCTACTATGACAATGATATTCATGATAATTTTAGATATCATTTTTCCAATATTTAATAGACTAATACAAATATACATACCTGCCATATCGATACCTAATGATAAGATTCTAAAAAAGAAAAAGGAACAAATTTCTTTGATTACTACTTTTTTATCTAATGATTTGGAATTAAATACATATAATTTGTTTGTTATAAAGGCAAATAATACAGATAAGAACCAAGCAATAAAGTTATTCAAATAAACATTCATACCTGTTTTATCTAAGAAGTAAAAACTGATGATGTTTACTAGTGTTGTTAATACTCCAAAGAAACCATACCAGATAACTTCTTTTATTTTGTTATACCAAGAGGTGTTATTATCTTCTTCTATGATATTTTCTAATAGATTTATCATATTTTCTGTATTAGATTTAAATTTTTTAGGTTTGAATTTTTGAGCTTTTTTTATTGTTTTTCCTACTTGATTAAAGTCTTTTAACTCTACTAAATAGCCTTCTTTTTCAAACTCTTTAATAATTTGTTTTTGATGATCATTGACATGCTCTTTATATTTTTTTAGTCTTGCTGCGGCAATTACTTTTTTGCCTTTTTTTATTGCTGATAGAATGGATCCTGTACCACCGTGGGTAATTAATAAATCGCATTCATCTACTAATTTATTAAATTCATCTGGACTAATTAAATCAAATATTTCCATATTTTTTGATTCATATTTAGTATTTCCTGCTTGTACTACAACTCTATCTGTTATTTCTCCTTTTTCAATTGCTTTATCTATTGCAATTAATAGTCTTTCAAATGTTTTATCCTGTGTTCCTAATGTTACGAATATCATTAATAAATCCATCCCCCTACTATTGCTTTTGGATATAATTTTTTCATTGATGGCCATTGTACAATGAAATGATCTGCAAAGTGATAAATTAATTTTCCTGTTGATGTTTTGCTTGTGATATTGGCAAATGTTTCTATGTAGATAATTTTACTACCTAATATTTTTCCTATACAACACATAGGCCCTGCTGTATGAGTTCCGGTTGTAATAATATAGTCTGGATGAAATTTAATATAGAAATATAGACTTTTAAAACTGTTATATAGTAGTTTGAAAACATAAGTAAATTTATGTAGTTTTGTTCCATATACTAAAAATCCAATTCTATCTTTGTATTTATCTTTTAGTTTTAAATTGGATTTTGTTTTTTCTGTTATGATATGATAATCATATTTTTCAAACATAGGACTTAGTTGCATCAATTCATCAAGATGTCCTCCAGTTGAGGAAATAAATAAGACACTTCTTTTCATTATTTAACCTTCTTTTCTAATAAATTATACCAATCCTCTTGTACCACTTCTTCTGTATATTGTTTTACACTTTTTCTAGCTTCTTTCCCCATTTTCTTTCTTACTTCGTCTTTTTTCATTAAATCTTCTATTTTTTTCATCATCGCAGAAGCGTTTCTATTTTTAATAATATAACCATTTTTACCACTACTGATAATTTCCTTGGCTCCTTCTGCAGAGGAGAAAGCTAAACATGGAATTCCATGTGACATAGCCTCTAATAATACAATACCAAATGACTCGGTAAAAGATGTCATAATAAATAATGATGATTGATGTAACATTTTATCGATATAAGTTCTTGATTGAAAGCCATGTAATGTTACTTTTTCTTTTAATTTTTTTTCTTTAATATACTCTTCTAACTTATCTCTTTCAGGTCCATCTCCTATAATATCTAAATGCCAATTGGGATGTTTTTTGGATAATTGATTGAACATCTTTAATAAATCCATTTGGCCTTTTTCTGCAGATAGTCTTCCTACAGAGATTAATCTTTTTTCATCTAGTGGTGCTAGACGCTTTGGAATACTATCTAACATATTTGGAATATAGACACATTTTACTGGGTACTTTCTTAATTTTTTTGTATAGAATTTTTTTAGCTCTTTTGATACTAATACGAAGTAATCTAAGTTCTTACTACTTCTTACTACATCTACTGCATATTTTTCATTGTTGTGATGATGATTATGTTCCCAACCAATTTTTGTTACACTTGGATTGGCATAAAGAGCTAACCATTCGTTTAAGAAGGTACGTGTTGAAATCATTATTTCTGCATCACTATTAGAGATTGCTTTTTTCATAACAGAGAAACGTTTTGGATACATAAAGATTCCTGAGAAGGCATCTTTAAAGAATTTTATAAAATGTAATTTAGAAAAATAATCCTTTGTTAATTTCTTAGTTAACTTTAGTAGATGACCGTGAGCTAACAAAACTTTATAGCTTGCTAGTCTAACTGGAAGGTCACTTTCTATTAGATAGGTAACTTTTACTCTATCATCTATATCAAAAGCTGGCTTGTCATACAACTTATATATACATATTATTTCAACCTGATATTTTTGACATAAAATATTTGCTAGGGCGACTATTGATTTTTCAACTCCCCCATAACCTAAATGTAAAGATAAAATTGCTACTTTTTTCATGCTATCACCCATTATCATTATAACATTAATCCGTTGAAAAAAAAAGAAAAGACCATGAAATGGTCATATTATTTTTTCTTTAGTATCAAATTTAGTAAAAAATCAAATAAAACTAGAATAAATAGAATTACTGCTGGAAATAATGTTACAGAATAAAAACCTTTTCTAGTCAAAACATAGGATACTGCTGTTCCAGCAAATGGAATTGTTGCTTGATAAGTTCCTAAGATACAACTATCATCAATATTTTCTATCGTTCCATCTTCTCTTCTTAAGGAATATATTTTTGCTCCTGTTGAATCTTTTGTTACAGCAACAATTTTATTTGTACGTATTCTTGTTTGACCTTGTTCAATTGTAATATAAGATATAATATCTTTTTTCTTAACCGATTTATCACTAGTATCAATAATTACTAGGTCTCCTTTTACAGTTTCTGGTTCTAATTCATTACTTCCTACTTCTACAAAGGCAGTTTTTCCAAATTCTATAATTCCGGTTTCTGTTATATGGCCAGAGATAATTGATGTTCCAATTGCAATTCCAACAATTATGACATATAAGGTTAAAACAATATTTTTTAGCATATTTTAATAAAGAAAAAAAGCATAAAGCTTTTTTATTGACCTACATTAGTTGTTTGATTTTCTACAGGTTCTACTGGTTGTACTGGCTGTGGTGTAACAATTGTTGGCTCTGCAGTAGGTGTTTGAACTGTAGTTTGTTGTCCTGGTCCTACAAGGTTAGCAATTGGAATTGATTGTGTATTTTCTAATGGATTTGCTCCTCCATAAATTTGATGTTGTGGTTCTTGTATATTAATTTCTGGAACAATTGGATTTGCTCCTCCATAAATTACTGGTCCTTGTTGTTGTGTTGTATCTGCAACTGGTTGTACTGGTTGTGGTGGTTGAATTACTTCTGGTTGTGGTGCAACTGGTGTAGGTTCTACAACTGGTGCACTTGGTTCTACTGTTGGCATTACTGGAGCTACTGGTTCAACAGGGGTTGGTGTAACTTCAGGTGCTACTGGTGTTTCTGGTTCCACTACAGGGGCAATTGGTGCCACTGGTTCAGGCTGTGGAGCTGCTTCTACAGAAGCAATTGGTGCTACTGTATTTTCTACAGGCGTAGGTGCAATTGGAGCAACCTCAGGTGTTACTGGTGCCTGTTCTACCGTTGGCATTGCAGGAGTTACTGGTTCAACTGGTGTTGGAGCAACTGGTGCAACTTCAGGGGTTGTAGGCTGTGTAGTTGCTGCTACTGCCATAGGATCTACTGTTGGAACTTCCACTGGAGCAGGTTGTGCTGTTGGCATTGCTTCCACTGTTGCTTGTGCCATTGGATCAACTGGATTTACAGCCGGTGCTGCAGGCATTGTTGCTGCTACTGCAGTAGTAGGATCCATTGTTTGTGGTTGTGTTTCTACTGGAGCCGGAATGTCCATAATGGTTCCTGCCTGTACTGCTGGCGAATTCATTTCTGGAACTGCTCCATTATTTTGTGTAGGTGCTGCAGGTGTTGCTGTTTGTGCTTGTGCAGCTGGAGTTTGTTCTCCTGTACCTTCACTTGGTTTATCTTTCTTCTTTCTATTTGATACTAGTATATAAATTAAAGCAATAAGAATTAATAAGATACCAGCTGTGATTAATAATCCTGGTATACTGGTAAACCACTCTAAACTAAAATTCATAAAATATCGACTCCCTCTACTTTTTATTCTAATATTATGATAACAAAAAAAATTTGCAATTGCAAACATTTTATCTATTGTACATAGCTTGACACTGTAAATTCTGTCCAATGGTCAATTTTTGGAGGTAATATTTGAAATTGTAATTTTTCTTTTGTCGTTGGATGGATAAACTCTAGACGATATGCAAATAAAGCTATTTGAGTTTTGTCTTGTTTTCCATATCGTTGATCTCCACATAGATAATGTTTGTGATATGCAAATTGTACTCTAATTTGATGATGTCTTCCGGTCTTTAAAGTTATTTTTACTAAGGTTTTGTTTGACTTGGTATTTCTTGCTAGAACTTTATAATCTAATATTGCTTCTTTTCCATCAGGACTTATCATACTATTTCCGTTAGGAAGACGTTTGATTTTATCCTGGTAAGTACCTTGGTCTTCTTGGATAATACCATTTACGATAGCCAAGTAATATTTTCGTACTTTATGTTCTGTGATTTCTTTTGAAAGTCTTGCTGCAGCTTTTGAGGTTCTAGCAAAAACCATAACTCCACCTACTGGTCTATCTAGTCTATGAACTAATCCTAGATATACATTTCCTGGCTTATGATATTTTACTTTGATATATTCCTTCACTGCTGTTAATAAGTCTTGATCATTGGTATTATCACTTTGACTTAGCATATTGATTGGCTTTTCTACTACGATGATGTGATTGTCTTCATATAGTATATTAATCTTCATCTATTTTCTCCCATCTACCATAGATTCCACATGGTAAGATAAGATTATCTTTTGTACCTTGTAATCCAATTTCTCCACAGGTTATTTTTCCTTTTTTCTTTTTATCCACAGTTAATGTTAATATGTTCTTTAATACCGTTGATGATAATCCTGTTGTATAAGAATTAATTAAGAAAAATAATGGATCGTCTGATAATATTTCTGTACAGATTGTCACTAAGTAATTTAGACTTTTTTCAATGTTCCATACTTCTTTGTTTGCTCCTCTACCATAACTTGGTGGATCCATGATAATAGCGTCATAATGATTACCACGTCTAATTTCTCGCTTGACAAATTTTATTACATCATCTACTAAGTAACGAATTTCTGCTTGTTCATATCCACTTGATTTTACATTTTCTTTACACCAATCCACCATTCCACGTGATGCATCTACGTGTGTTACAGAGGCTCCTGCTGAAAGGCATGCCACTGTTGCTCCCCCGGTATAGGCAAAAAGGTTTAATACTTTGATATGTCGTTTTGATTTTTTTATTTTATCAATCATAAAATCCCAATTTACTGCTTGTTCTGGAAATAGTCCAGTATGTTTAAATCCCATTTGTTTAATATTGAATGTTAATCCTTTATAATCTATTTTCCAAGAAGATGGTAGTGGTTTTAAATTTTCCCAGTTCCCTCCACCTTTACTGTTTCTATGATATACAGCATGAATCATGGAATGATATTGTTCTAATAAATCACCTTGATCCCAGATTACTTGTGGATCTGGTCTTAATAGATAGATATCTTTCCAGCGCTCTAGTTTTTCTCCATTTGATGTAGCAATCAATTCATAATCTTTCCAATCCTCTGCTACTTTCATGTTTATCACCTCTTGCTATAATATTTCTACACTTTTGGTATCTTCTTCTTTGGTAAATATTTTATCCAATTTTACTTTAATTTGATCTTTACTAAATGGTTTAGCAATATAGTCAACAAATCCTTTTTCCATATATTTTTCTTCTGAGCCTGAGATTGCATCTGCGGTTACTGCGATAACTGGGGTGTTAAATCCTGGTATTTTTTTTAGTTCTTCTAACGCATGTTCTCCACTCATTACAGGCATCATAATATCCATTAAAATAACATCATAATGATTTCCCGCTTTGATTTTATCTAGACATTCTTGTCCGTTATAACATTCATCCATCACTATATGAAAACTATCTAAGGCTCTTTTGGCTACTTTTACATTTAGTTTGTTATCGTCTACTACTAATATTTTTTTATTGCTGAAATCTACTGTTTGTGGAGTAAGTACCTCTGTTTTCTTTTCTTCTAGTACTGGTCTAGTTACTTTATCAATTCTTTGAGGTATTTGAACCATAAAGATAGAACCTTCTTTATATCTGCTTTCTACATTAATAGTTCCACCCATTAATTCTACTAATCTTTTGGTAATTGCTAGACCTAATCCTGTTCCTTCTGCAGTTGTATTTCTTTCTACATCTAATCGTTCAAATTTGGTAAATAATTTGTTAATGTCTTCTGCTTTGATTCCACGTCCACTATCTCTAACACTAATAATTAATAAACAAGTGTCTCCTTTGTTAATACATCTAACATTTAGTTCTACAAAACCTTTTTCTGTATATTTTATGGCATTCGATAATAAGTTGTTTACAATTTGTTTTACATGAGCTTTGTCTCCAATTAAGTGATATGGAATATCATCTGCAATTTTAATTCGATACTCTATCGGTTTGTCACCAATTCTTGTTTGTTCTACTCTGGCAAGTGTTTCAATTTCTTTCTTTAAATTATAAGATACTTCTGTAATTTCTACTTTATTACTTTCAATTTTATTGATATCCATAATATTACCAACAATTTCTAATAGAGTTTTAGAAGCAGAAACAATATCATCCAAATCTTCTTTCATGCTATCAGGACAGTCTTCATTTTCTCTTACATCTTCTGATAATCCAACAATCGCATTTAATGGGGTTCTTATTTCATGAGACATACTGGATAAAAAGTCACTTTTGGCACGATTAGCTCGTTCTGCTTCGTCTTTAGCAACATTTAGTTCTGCAATCATTTTTACATCTGGATTCTCAATTGTAAAATACATGGTTAATAATGCAAATGCTATACAGTATGTTTCTGTTGTTACTTCAGGATAATATACTCTTAAGATTAATCCCCCTGTAAACATCGCAAGTAATACAATAAATGGAATAGATTTTCTAATTCCTGCTTTCTGTTTTATAAAATAGTAAATATTTAGACAGATTAGTCCTATAAAATAAGATAGTAATCCTGTCATCATTATATAATAGGATACTCCACCAACGTCTAAAATTTCTCCATCGATAATTGTGTTAATTGGAGTAACTAAAATGAAAAATACTAAAAATGAATTTATAATTATTAGAATTTTTTTACCTAATTCATATTTTTCAGCATTAAATTTATTGATGATTAAATTATATATTACTAAACAACAACCTATTGTTAATAATAAACTTAAGTGTATCTTCTGTAATACACTTACTAGCCAAACTAAAGTTGTCTTTTCTGCTACAATATAGGATAATGTGGCGTTTAGACAAAATATAAAATTTAGAACTAGTGTCCATTTATATAGTTCTACTTCTTTTGTTTTTACATTCTTTTTTGTAAAAAATATTATTACTAAAAATACACTAATGGTTAATGCTGCGAAAGGAAGCCAAATACCACTCATACGACAATCACTCCTATTATTTATAGGATATCATTTTGTTTTCTTTTTATCAATACCCTTCCTAGTCTTGCTCTATCTTGGTCAGTCATATTTTCAAATAGGAATGCATTATTTTCATTTCTATTGATATCTAATAGATGAGCAAAAGCATCATCTGGAGCGGTAGTCGTTCTGTCTTGATATCTTGTTCTTTCAATTTCTTCTACTGTATATCCATTGTCAGAGTCTTTCATAATGCTGTTTAAAAATTGATCACTGGCATCATATGGCATATCTTTTCTTATGCCAAGCCCTTGTTCTTTTTCTATATGTTCCCAAATACCCCATTTTAATGTTGCCATAACATCTCTTAACTGATCTGCTTCTTCTCTTTTGTTTTCTAGAGACATAGTTGAGGTATCAATATTTTTTCCAACTTTGACATAGTATTTGTTGTTTTGATCTTTTTCTACAGCTACTGGCACGATGTCTGCTCCTCCTCGAATAGCTCCTTCAATTACACCAGTAAATAATTTCATTACTACTTCATTTTCTGTAATATTCCAGGCTCCTTCTGGAAATATAATGATATTTCCTCCTTGTTTTAGAGTCTTTACCATGGTTTCTAAAGAAATATGTCGGTCTTCTTTATTATCGGTATCTACAAAAATCATTCCTATCATTTCTAAAAATATTCGTTCTGGACTACGATATAGTTCTCCTGGATCTCCCCACATGATAAAGGCATCTTCTTTGGCCGCTTCTACTGCCGCTTCAATATCAAACCTGGCCATGTGAGTAACAGCATACACTCTAGGACGTGGTCCCTTGGTGCTTTCATCGCTAAGAACTTCTGTTGAAAAGCCTTCTAATTTCTTTTCTATATTGATGATTGTTTTTACTAATCCATGAAGTTTTTTTCGTAATTCAATCCCTTTGATTGGATCATTATTTTCATAAGCTTCTTTTCTTAAAGCACGATGATATTCTTTTAATTCTTCTAATGGCATTTCTCTTTGTTCTAACCAACTTTTTCTATCCATAAGCATCCCCCTAATTTAGTTTCTTATTTTACCATATTTTTCTTTATTTTTCAATAAAAAAACTTGTCTGTCGACAAGTTTAACTAGCTAGTGTAAATTCTTTTCCATATGTTGTAATTATCATATTTGGTCCAAAATATAATAATTTTGGTTCTTCTTTATAATATTTTGTTAAAGTTGTATCTTTTTTTAATTTGTATTTACAAGCAATATCTGCATATTTTGTACATTCTTCTTCATTCGTTGCTTGCATACGGTATATTTCACTGGTTGTTTTTATGTAAGTTGCGCCACTTTCTCCGGCATAATTAAAATCTATGATTTCTCCATATTGAGAAGATGAGAATACTGGAGACTTTGCTGTTAACGTATACGGTGAATTAGAATCTGCTCTTGTTACTGTATATTGATATACAGTACCATCATTTTCTAATACATAGTAGATTCCTTGGTTGTTATCTACTGTTACTACTTTTACAACATTATCTCCTCCTAATAATATTTGATATAGAGGATATTCACTATCATTTGCCGTTACTTCACTAAGTGGCGATGCGTTTGTAGATCCTGGGGCATAGTAAAATTTATTGTCTTTCCCTTTTAATATTGTACCATCCATATAAGCAATAATATCTACTGAGAAAGATATCTTTTTACAGTTTTCTTCATTACTATATGGTTGTGATAAAGATAGTTCGTATAATCTTCCACTATTGGTAATGGCATAGGAACCATTGCTATACATGATGGTGTCTGATGCCGGCGTTTCGTCATCTACTGGCATTAATGATGAACAAGAAAAATCCTCTTGTGATAAGGAATAACCTGCATGTCTAATATCTCTTGTTACATTTCCATCACAACCTGTTAGTAATATGGTTGATACTACTATTCCTATTAATAAAGTTATCTTTTTTTTCATTATCTTCACATCCTTATTATGAATATATCATAATTCGTTTTATTTCGTAAATATTTTTGACAGATGTTTTTTTGTTTGACACTTCTTAGTATTCCCTATTTTTATTATTTATGATAGAATTTAACTATAAGGTAGGTGTCTATATGGAGACTACTAGTAAGAGTAAAAGAAAAGATTTTATTTTTATAGTTGTATTTCTATTAGTTGTCAGTTGTTGTCTTCTTTATTTATTTCAATCTTCTTACGCTAAATATCGTCGAGGTATTTCAGGTAGTGTAACTGGAGATGTTGCAAATTGGAATATTAAAGTTAATGGAGAAGATATTGCTAATAAGAAAACATTAACTTCAACGATTGAACCTGTTTTTCCAGAGGATGAAAATCATAATGAGGGTGTGATTGCGCCTGGATCGGAGGGATATTATACAATTACGATTGATTCTAGTGAAGTAGATGTTCCCTTTTTGTGTACTATTCATTCTGATGTTTCTTTAGATTCTAGTATTACAGATTTAAAAACATTATCTTATGTAATTAACCCTACTACTGATCGAGATCCTCAAATTAATTATAGTTCTGATACTGGCATTGTTCAGGAAATTGAAAAGAATACTGATCAAACAGTATTTCGAATCTATATCAAATGGGATGATGATGACGGAGCGATGGATAATGCAGCTGATACGCAAGCTGGAATTGATTCTAATAGTAAAGCTAAAATGAATATTACTTTACATTTTTCACAAATTAATCGATAAAACCAAGAAGTTTTGCTTCTTGGTTTTAATTTATTTGGGTTACATTTAATTCTACATTTAAATCTAAACATGGCTTTCCTGTTGAATTTTCATATTGACCGCAGGCATAACCAAAGTAACTATCAGCATCATCTTTTTCTAGGTAGATACCTGATTGTATTTTTTCATTGAAGTTATCGGCTGTTACTGTATTATCTACCTCATAAGTATCTCCTACTAAAGTATAGTAATAAACGCTTGGATCATAGGTATATAAATTATTTACTTTATAATATTCGTTTCCTTCATATTCCCAATCTAATTGAATGGAAAAATGAGCGGTATCTCCTACTACAATTAAATTTTTGTCTGTTACAAGTGATAGTTTAAACGGATATTCATTGGCTAATTGTTGGAGAAATTGTTCTGTATCTTTATTTTGAAAAATATCCTGTCCTAACAAAGTGGCATTTTTTATTATATAGCCCATTTTAGCATCAATATCCCCATGGTTTGTTATTTCTATTTGTTTTTCATATGTTAACATTCCTGGCTTCATATCAGTTATTTCAATATGAATATCCTTAATAGCATTCGTTTCGTCTTGAAATAAGACATCCCAATTGACAACACTAGCATTTAAGGTTACTCCAGCTCTAGAAATATAAGTAAACCAAGCAAAGGTATTAATACCTAGTAAAAAAGCCACAAGTAAAACACTACGAATAATTATTTTTCTTCGTAGTTTTTTTCTATCTTGTAAGTTTTCATTACTAGATAACTTCTTCACTTTCCTCATTTTCTTTCGCTTCCTTTTTGTCTTTCTTTATTTCTGTTACTGTATCAGCAATTTCTAAAAAGATAACTGCAACAATTGGTACAAATATTAAGAAGAAAAATCCGTACTGATTCTTTACAATGTGATTAATTTCTGTTACTACGGGGATTTTTCCCATTACTTTACCATAGATTTGATTATCATCAATCATAGGATCTTCTACTGTATTATTAATTCCTTTTGTTAAATAGGTCTTTTTACCATTTTCTTCTTTGATTTCAATAATTCTATGAGTTACAATTCTTCCATTAACATCTAGTTTTGTTCCTAAGTAAGTAATATCATCTCCTACTTTTAATTCACTATGATCTACTTCTTTTATTAATAGAACATCATTTACATTATAATCAGGAACCATACTTCCTGTTGCAACAGCGAAGATTCTATAACCCATAATACTTTGATTACCAGATATTCTCTGGGCTAAAATAAATGCTACATAAAGAATTAGAATCATAAATATAATAGCTTTAATAATTTTATATGGGATTTGAAAGTATTTACTATCTAAAACTTTTCTTAACATATACTCGTCTCCTCTAGTATATCCCAGGCTTTTTTCGCATCTTTTTGTTCTTCTTGTAGTTTATCCAATAAAACTTTTCTAATTCTTTTCATTTTTTCTTCATTAGCCTTTTTAATTAATCCTAATTGTTTGGTAAATAGTTCTTTAATTTCTTGTTCGGTTATTTGATGATTACTATCTAAGATGTTTTCTATTAATCTAGTCATTGTTTGAGATAAAAGTTTTTGTTTTGTCATCTCTTTTGTCTCTCGATTTAACATTCTATTGGCTAGATAAACCGAAAGAAAGGCTTGATTATATTCTCTTTTTAAATCACTATCATCATAATAGTTCTTATGTTCATTCTCATTTTTGTCCTTTTCTTCATACATTTGAATATAGTTCCATAGTGCTTCTGCTTTTTGGAAGTTAGGGTTCTTTAAAATTACATTGGTTTTTCTAATTGGAGAACGAACAGGTGATACATGTAGTTTGGATAACGTTTGCATTAGTTCTGTACCGCTGAAGCCATCTAGTTGTATTTTTATTCTTTTTAACCTTTGACCAATCGTTTCTTCAGCATTTGGGTTTTCTTGATTTAACCTGGCTTCGTTGTGTGATTTAATATCTAATGATATTTCTACTTCTTCTGTATCTATGATTGTATTGGCTTCATATTTTAAATCTTTACTGTCTTTAAAGTAAGAATACTCTCCTGTTGCACTTCTTCTCTTTTCAAAAAATGTTCTTGTATTATTAATTAACGTATAGATGAATCTATTTTCATAGGTATCTAGGCTTTCTTCTTTATTAATATTTAATATTTTTGATGGCTTTACATCGCCATTGTCTTCTATTTTTTGAATGTAGTTTGTATGTTGTGTTAAATGAATAATACTTTCTACGGTTACTTTCTTTGATTTTTCTACGGGTACTACTTCTTCTTCATTGACAATAAATCTTTTGGGATTTCTTAAAATATTATCTAGATATGGTAGAGTTTCATCTATAATATCTATCCATTCATAATCATATTCTTTTTTCTCGTAGTCTGTTTTTACAGAAAGGATAGAGTTTACGTTGTTTAAGAACTTATCTTGATTTACTGATTGTGTATATACTTCTTGTTCTTCTTTTTCCATAATATCCCTTCTTTCTTTTTAGACTATACTAATTTCTTTAATCTTAATAGATAATCTTTGCATTCTCCAAAGTTATCTTTACCAAATTCTTTATTTAAAAATTCAATAAAGCCATCAATTTCATCTCTAATATAGGCTAAGTTTAATTGTTCAAATTTTCTTAAAATCTTTCTGGCTATGTAGTAGTCTACTCCATCTACTTCTGTTCCGCCACATTCTACATAAGTTGCGACAAAGTCTCTCATTTGTTTAACGATACGGTTACCAAAAGCGATACGGAAATGTTTGATAACATAGTCATCCATTTCACTAATTTTTTGTTCCATCTCTTCTGATAAAGGATGCTTTTGTTTTGCATCAGCAAATAGACCTTCTAAGTAGGAACTGTTGATGTTCATTGCTTCCGTATCTTTTGGATCAAATGGTTGTCCTTTATCGTTGATGTCAATTGGCATAGCACGGTCGTATACCTTATCTGTTACAGCGAATGTTGAGTCATCGTTATTGATTGTACCGATATACCACATATTACCTGGAATTTGTAATTTTCCATTTTTTAATTTTTTAGGATCTGTATCCCAACTACTTGGTACTAATTCGATTACCCATTCATCTCGACTAGGCATTTCTAGAATAGATAACATTTCGGCGAAATAATATTCGACACGAGCGATGTTCATTTCATCTAATACTGTTACATAAACATCGTCTGTATACCCTGCAATATATAGACCTTTTAATACATCAGTTTCATTAAATTTCTTTGTAAATTCATTGAAGTAACCAAATAATTCTGTACGGTCTCTCCATGATGGTTGAACAGATGCGATGATAGCATCTCTTTTTATAAATTTACCCCAGGCATAGGCAAGGGAAGTTTTACCAGTACCAGAAATACCTTGTAAGATAACTAACTTGGTTGCTGATAAAGCAGAGATAAATAGTCGTATCATTTTTGTTGTATAGTACAATTTTAACTTTGATGCTGCAAAATTTCTAAATTCATCTACTAGTTCTTCTAATGTAAACGTATTGTTATAGTTTTGTACTTTGTAATCTCTATATTGTAAATCAATGGCATGTAATTTAGAGAAACGATACTTACTATCATCTTCATCCAAAGCTTTGTCCTCTTCTCCTTCTTTTTTAGGATTTTCTTCTTCACTAATGATTTCTGCTTCATCTGGTTTTAATCCTAATTGAGAAACTTTCATGGCTAGAATGTCTTCTTTTTCTTTTACTAAAGATGCTACTTTTTTATTTAATTCTCCTATTTCATTTAACATAGATTCTTGCTCTACTAAGGTTTTTCTAAATCGAATATACTTTCTTATTAATAAATAGAATAAAGCAATAATCAAAGCTAGTAAAATTGCTAATACAACTATTGCTATAATTACTAGTACCCATTCTGAAATATTAAAATCATTTTTATAAAATTGAATAATATATAAATATTCACTGAAATCAAACATCTGTGCAAAACCGGAAATAATACCTTTGAAAATAGTAAATACTCCGTTAAAGAATACAGACATAAATTCATATAAAAATCTTACAAATGTATCCATACTACCCTTCCTTACTAATTAATATTGCTTTCATGATTGTTGGTTCTTCTTTTTCTATGGTTGCTAAATCTTTTGCTTTGTATTCTTTAATTACTAGATAATCAAAATATCCTGATGTATCTATGGTTTGAATTTTGGTTGGTATATCATTAATATGACTCATATCTTGGTAGCAAGCAAAATGATATCCCTCTTTCTTTTTATTTTGTAAATACTTACTATTTATCATTTGATTATAACCTATACCTATATAGATATGATCTTTAAGGATAACATCATCTAATAAGTTAAATACCTCTTCTATTACTTCTTTTTTACTCCATACTCCTTCTGGTATTGGCATTAAGTAATATCCAATATGTTCTTTATTTATTATCTGTTGTAATATAGCTTTACTTATTAATATACTAGTTACTTTTATCTTTTCTTGTTCTATTTTGTCTTCTTGATTTACTCTTGTTAATAAAGACTTTTTATACATATTTAATTGTTTTATATTACTAAGTAATGTTATTTCCCATAATCTATCTATATATGGTTTTTGGTTTAGAACAAATATTTCTTTTCCTGTTAATATATTTTTTATTGTTTTATTGGTTTCTTTCCATTTCTTAGTCCAAGTAGATAAAGCATTTTGTAATACTGGTAATCCTTTACTTACTCTTACTATGATATTAGTAATTTCTTTTTCAACATTTTCTTCTGTTATTTTCTTTTTATCAAAAGATATGATAGCTTCCATATATTGTTTTGTTAAATCTATAATACTTTTTTTTATGGTAAAACTAGAGTTTGACTCTAAAATTTCTCTAGCTGATAGACTATATTGTAGTTCTAGTCTAATTCCTTCTTGTTCTATTTCTATTGCTTTACTATCTACTTTTATATTGTCATCTAATGTTTCAAATTTATGATGATATAGGGCTTCTACATAATTATTTGCATATCGTTTTAAACACTCAATTTCAAAGTCTAAATATTTTTGTTCTTTATATAAACATAAGGCATAGGATACTAAGCGTTTTTTCTTATATTCTAAATATCTAGTCATTAAATTTTTTGTCACTTTCTATCCCTCCTTATTTTATACTAGGTAAATTATATCATAACTTTTCTTTTGTTCATAGTCTTATTCAGCGCTTTTTACTCTGACTGTAATAATACAGTCTTCATTTACTATTGGATAGGTATAATCCTTTTTTGGGTCTTCTTTATAAAACATTATTTTTTCACTAGAACTGGCATCCATTTTAAAGGAAAAGCCACTTACATATTCATAGTGATTTACTGCTTCTGTATTTTCTGTTCCTGGTAATTTGTGTAAGTAGTTTTTATTGGTCATATCTAGAAAAATTCTTTTTGGTTTAAAACTTATCGTTACTTTGGCTGAGAAACAGTTTTCTTTTTCTTCCTCTGTTAAGGCAGCATATTCTTCAGGTGTTAGTTTGTCTCCTTCTTCATATGATGCAAATGCTGTTTCTACTTTATAGAAGGTTGCAGTGTTTGTTAAATTTAGTGTAAAATATTTATCTCCTACGTTATCTTCAATATTGTATGTGAAGCTTTTATTTTCTACGCCTATTACGTAAGTTGCTGACAATGTTTTCTCATATGGATCTGTTGAAGTAGCTTTCGTTGTAATCTCTACTTCATCTCCTTCATTAAAATTACTTTGTGGATCTACTGTAATTTGATAACTATCCGTTCCAGTTTCTGTATATATTACTCCTTCTGTTTTACTTAAGGTACATTTTACAGTGTCTGGGCATGATACTTCTACTTTGTAATTAATATCGCTTTTCGTTGATTTTAAAGCATTCTTTTTATTGTTCACATCTACTGTTAAAACATAATTATTAACTCCATCCCAGTTGTTGATTTTATATTGTTTGCCATTCATATCTAGTATAGAGCTGTTAAAGTAGAATTCATTACTTTCTAGAATGTGATTGTGTATTACGTTATATACGTATCTAGCAAATGTTGTTCCAAAGATTAATACTAACAAAGCAATAAACAAAATTAGGATACTAAGTTTTTTATGTTCTCTTATAAAATCCATAGGACACCTCTATTCTGTTATTTGATTTGACTTGATTTCTATTTCTATATTATCTATATTATCGGCATAATCTAATTTATTCTTATATTCTTTTGGGAAATTAATTACTAAGGTGTAAATATCAGTTTTTGTTTCTGTATATAGAAATTCATATTTATCTTTTCCTTCTGCTAAATTATACCAAGCTCCATCTGTATCTTGAACTATTTGAACATTTTCAAATAAGTTGGTAGCATTTGGATCATCATAATTTTCATTTCGATATAATTTATATGTCAATGGTAAATTTGTGGTTGTTCTTAAATCTAGTTGATATTCTAAATCTACTTGACTATGTTTGTTGCCATCGAAGTTAGATACACTAAATTTATAAATATATGGTTCGTTTGATGGTTCTATTTTATTTAAATCAATATTAAATTCCATATCTCCTTCTTGAATAATATATAGAGCTTTGTTAATATTAGCATTTAATTTTGCTGTAGATTCATATGAAGCATAGGCAATTTGAAATAATTTTACGGCTAGAACTATTAATAAAAACATGACTAAAACTACGATTAGTAGGCGCTTTTTCTGTTCGTAGTACTGAATATTTTCTTTTTTAAACTTCTGTAATATTTTCAGTTTTTTAGCCATGTTTTACCTCCTTATTTTCTTTGTGATGCTTTAAAATCTATTTCAATCATATCAACACTTTCTTCTTGATTATTAGGATCTACCATAATATCTTGTCCTCCATCATCCCATAAGGCATGGATAGTGATAATATCTTTTTTTCCAGCTTTTATATCATTTAATGTCATCGTTCCTTTATAGATATTTCCTTCTTGTTGTAAGTTTCCTAATGAACTTTCTACATTTTCTACTGTTAAAAGTTTATCTGGATTTACGGTATTATCTATAATGGTTAATTCATAATTAAAAGCAACTTGTGTTGTGGTAGGGTCTATTGTAATTTCAATTGTTCCTTTTGTACCAGGAGAGGCTGTTCCGGGAGCTGTATGATTAGATTCCCAATCTACTGTATCAATATCAATTACTTGGTTTTCTGTTCCTGTTACTAAAGTATTATTTACTTTTATTCTCCAGTCAGCAACTTGTCCTTCTGCAGAAGTGGATACTTCCGATTCATAAGATGTATAGGTACTGTTACTGTTGAGATAAATAAAGCAAGCAATTACTACTAATAACAATATGAGCGGCTTTTTATTCTTTATTCTCATATTACCCTACCTTTCCATTATTATTATAACACAATGTTTTTTATTCAAAAAGAAAAAAGATTAAATAATAATCTTTTTATAATAGTTCTATTTCATCATCTTTTTCTTTTTTCTCTGCTTTTTTTTCTTCTTTTTTAGGTTTGATATCCTTTTTTATTTCTTTTTTCGTTGGTTTTTCTTCTTCTATATCATCTCCATATTTAACTACTACAATTAAAGCATAAATTTGATACATGAAGATAATTAAGATTGGTAAAATTACTAAGAATAAGAAACCTAATTTGGATTCTAATACGTCTAAAATACCACCAATGTTGTGATAGATTGCAGAATATTTTCCAATTACTCTAGTCGTAGCTATTGTTGTTCCAAGATCATCATCTAATTTATATAGAGCTACTGAATCGTCAGAACTAACAATTTCTTTTACATGGGCTGTTCTAATGGTGTATTTATTTTCTGCAGTTCCATAGTAGTAGATTTTGTCTCCAACGTTAATGTCTTTTGCTTCTCCTTTTACGATAATTAAATCGTTTTCTTGGGCTTCATCTAGATATTCAGCTCTGAAATCATCAATTGTTAATAAAGTCGTATCGCCGAATTGTGTAAATCCATATTTGTTTGTACATAGTAAACATGCTGTGATACAAATAACATATATTATAATAATTACTTCTACGAATCCCCATAGTCCTTTTAGAAAATTTTTCATCTGTCCACCTACTCTTATCTTGTATTCTATTTTAGGTTATCATAATTTATTGTTTTTTTCAATTAAAAGGAACATATTTTTTTATGTTCCTTTTTTATTGGACAGTATCTTTTTTGATAATGATATATTCTTGATCTTCATCAATCAATTGATTGCTGTCATATAATTTGAAAATTACTCTATAGGTTCCACTTGTTAAAGTATCAGCGTAGTTCCAAGTAAATGTATTTTGTGAAGAAAGCGTTGTTGTTATAAATCGTTCATTTGGAGTTCCTGCTTGATATCCCGCATTATTAGCTAGTGGTAACGCACTATTGAATACTTGATTAAAATCAACTTCGCTGTATGTAGTAGTTTCTTTGTTGTCAATATCTCTTTTATAGATTGAAACACGTAAGTTTGGAGATTCTAATTCATTCATAATTCTAACTTTAAATTGTCCTTCATTTGTTTTTAATTCATTTAATCTAGTATTTCCGTCTACAACTTTGTATTCATCTTGACTGGATACTTCAATGGCATTTCCTCCTGGAACTACTGTTACATCTATTTCTTGTGTTGTCTCTTGCATTCCTCCAGAATTATGTAGACCATCTGAAGATGCAAATAGTGAGAAGACCATTTTATAATTACCTGCTGGTAAGGAAGTATCTGTTAATAGGTATAAGTCTTTTCGTAAGTTTGAAACTTTTCCTGCTAATTTTATTCTAAATACACCTTCACTATCAGCAAAGTATTCTACACCATCCATTCTAATACTTGTTCCAGTTAATAGACTGGATGATACTTGATTTCCTGTAGAGTCAAATAATTTAACATTTAATCCCATACTAGTAGATTCATAGTTTGTATTAATAATTGATTCACGATTTGCAGTTTGATCATACGTAACTGATGTTTGATAACTAATATGTCTTTGCATATCAGGATAAATGTAAGTATTATCAAAAGCAACATCTTGTTTTAATACTACGTTACTACTGTCATATAGGTTAAAGTACATATAGTTTTGTCTAATACCTAGTACTGTTATTACAGTTCTATCTTCATTATTTCTAAGCTCGAACTTCATATATTTATTTAAATGGGTTCCTGTTGTTGTGGTTTCTTTGAAATCAAAGATAAATAGGAATTCTTCTATGGTACGATTGTGTTCATCATCATAATAGCTTTCGTTGGCTGCTTGTTCATCGTAGGTATTTTCTTCGTCTGTACTACCCATTTTTATAAATTTATCAAGTCGATAGGTTATTTCATTATCTGTTGCTAGCTGCTGTGTTGCTCTATTATATTCGTCTTCATCAATCGTATAGTAATAGTATTGTGGCATTCCATCTTGTGAACTATAATCTAACATTGTTATTTGCGTTCCAACTGGTAGAGCATAATCTGTTACTAGAGCATGATAATTATCATTGTTTCTACCATATAAATTTTCAAAACTATCTTGAGCATATAAATCAAAGTATGCTGTGAATTGACTTTGGTTGGTAATATTAACATTTGTTGCGGCTGGCATTTCATATTTTTTATCATAAGTAATACTAGCATCATAGGCATTTCCATCGTCATATTCTTTAGCTGTTAGGTCAATTGTTATGGTAATTAATTGGACATCATACTCTATTTCGTTCTTTGGTGTTAAGGCTTGCATAGTAATTACTACCGTTCCTAAATCTTGGTTTAAAGAAATATTTTTTGCGTGATATAAGTAGAACATCATAGATGGTGCTAGCTGTTGACTGTCTGTTTTATATGATCTATCACCTGTAAATGTACCACCATTATCACTTAAGAATTTAGTTGTTCCATAAGAAGTCCATTCACTAGTTTCAGATTTCATAGAAAGTCCAAGAACGCTATTGGCATCTTCTTCTGTATCAGCTAGTTTTGGAACATTATTGGAATCAATTAATCCAACACCTGGTGTTAATCCATCTGAGTTGAAACCAATTACTTCGAATGTTGTATCTCCTTTTGAAAATTCCCTCATAGATAGTTCATATGTACCTAATGATGAATATTTAGAAGCTGTCATCGTAAAGTTATAATTAATTGCTGATATACCGATTGTCCACATATAGTAGTTAGAATCTGGTGGTGTTGGTTCGATATATTTTGTTGTGATTTCTGTATATTCGTCATTAATGTAATTACTATAAAATCCATCTACTGTAATATCATGATTTAATTTATGAAGTCCTAAAACATAGGATCCTCCAATGATAATATCTCCAGCATCTCCGGCGTCTCCGTAATTGATGCTTTCATCATATAGACCATATGAGAAGGTTCCGTTACCATATTTTTGATACATACCGAAGAATGTCATTCCATCTACTTCGCCATACTCTGTTGCGGCTTCGTTTGTGGTTACATTTAAGTTCCTGTTAGCAATCATGTATAATCTGTTATCTACATTTTTTTCTACTTGTTTTGTTTCATCGTTGATGATAACGGCAGCTTTTTCTTCCTGACCATCAATATCTACTGTACTCTTGAAATGTTTTAATAAGTTGGCATTTTGTTGTAATAATAGCATTGTGTTATTCTTGATATTTAATTCATCAATACGGTTTAGAGAATATTTAATATCTGAGTATTCATTTGTTCTATCGGTTGTTCCAGATAATTCCATTGTGACATTATCTAATATTACTTCATTTGCTCTTTGAATAGATATATTTTCACTTGGATTGTCTCTAGTTCCTAAATTCTTTATATAGATTTCACTTGTACCACTAGAAGATGAGGCATTTCCTGAACCAAATATAGAACCAGAAATAAGGAAATCATGATTATTATTTTGATAATTTGTTCCGTTTATTTCTATATCAATAGCACCCGTTACAGAGATGAATGAGAAGTCGTAGTTTTCTGATCCTTCTGCATTTGCTTCTCCTCCACCAAAGACTGTTCCACCGATATCAATCGTTTCTTCTTGTAAATTGTTTTTACTTACTGCAGATGTTCCAATATTGGTATCTGTCTTACCGTATACTACAGAGGTGTTGGCTCCACCATAAACATTTCCATAAATCTTACCACCAACTAAATTTACTGTTGCTAAAGAATTGTTAGCAGATTCTGTTCCAGTGGCAGCAGCATTTCCTCCGCCAAACAAACATCCTTGCTGTGGGGCTTTTGAAGTTGGAGTACCAATCGTTGTATTTCCATCTACTGTAATTGTTGTATTTTGATTTACGATAGCGCTTGCTCCGTTTCCTCCACCATAAGCACTTCCTGAGATGTTAGTGGATGTAATATTTACTTCTGTGCTACCAGTTACCTCTCCATAGTTTCCCCCACCATAGATATTAGTAGTTATATTACTGTCTTTTATTGTTACACTAGTATTTCCATTGATTGCGGCCATATTTCCGCCACCATAAATATTATTTACTGTAGCGTTTTCTACATTTACATTTGGTATATTAACAGGCGCTTCATTTCCTCCACCATAAATATTTCCGATATTTCCACCGAATACTTTAATTTTAGAATTATCCGTTGTTCCACCCATGTTGTTTCCACCAAATATACTATTAACACTTGGATTCGTTGGTGTTGTTACTGGTTGTGGACTAATTACAGTTGAGGTCGCTTCTACATTATAATATTGTTCTGATGAGTATACTGTAAATGAAACAGTATACGTTCCACCATTGGCAGGAATGATTGCCGAATTATAAGCATTATCAGAAGAAAGTGTATATACTCCATCGCTAGAAGTAATTCTTAAACCAGAGCTTGTTGATTGATAAGTGGAATTAGGTATATTTACTTGAGTCTCCCAGTCAGTTATGTCGTATTGTGTATCATTTGTTAAAGTTACATCAATCGTTGCTTCTGATGTATATCCAGTCTGCCACTGTTCCAAGAATCCTAAATTGGTTGCATCTACATTAGTTGTTACATCTAACTTTCCTTGGGTAATATTTCCTCCTACATTAATAGAAGTATCTGAAATATTACCGGATTTATTTGATCCTCCATATAGGGTTCCTATATTTCCTTCTACGATATTTATTGCGGTATCATTTAATCCAGCTTCATTTCCACCACCATAAATATATGATATCTCTCCATTATTGATTTGGATACTTGAAGTGGTATTTTCTGCTTTATTTCCTCCACCGTAGACAGAATTAATTGTTCCATTATTGATGGTAATTATTGATGTGTTAGTTTGTCCTCCAGCATTATTTCCGCCATATATTGAACCTACATTGCCGTCCTCCATGGTTAGGGTTGCTTGATCTACATTTCCTGTAACATTAGATCCGCCATAGAAATTTTGGATAGTTGATCCTACAATCTGTGAGGTTGTTGTTGTTGCATCTGCACTTTTTCCACCACCATAGACATTATTAATATTTGCTGCTCCAAGGTATAAATTTGTGGTTGTTGCTGATGCAAGATTTCCTCCTCCATAAACGTCTCCTGTTATCGTACCACCAGTAATTTCTACATTATCTGTTGTTGTTTTTCCACCAAGGTTGTTTCCACCATAGACATTTCCTGATGTTCCACTTGTTACAAAAACATTATTTGTGGTAACATTACCTGATTGATTCGATCCACCATATAAATTAGTTACTGTTGCTCCTTGTAAATAAATATTGGTTGTAGTCTGTCCTGTTTGATTTCCTCCACCAAAGGCATTTCCAATCGTTCCACCATTTAAATAGACAAAATCATCTCCTGATGGACTGCCCTTAGCATCATTTCCACCATAGACTGCTCCAAGGTTTCCATTGTTTACAGTTACTGTTACATCTCCATATACTTTTGGTGTGTAAGTTGTATTTCCTTTACCTCCACCAAAGACAGATTTTTTAACAGTACCATTATTTACAGTTACATTTGTTTTATATTGAGAACTACTACTATTTTCTCCGGTACCATTTACAGTTCCGTAGGCACTTCCGCCATAGACAGAACCATTAATGGTTGGTCCTCCATTATTATTTCCAATGGTAACATTGACATTTTCACCGACATAAGTTCCAGGATTGTTACGGTTACTATATCCACCTTCTCCTCCACCATAAATGTCGGTGTTAATGGTTCCGTTTAACACGTTTACTGTTGATGAACCGTATACAGTACCTTTTGTTCTTGAACCACCATAGATAGATCCTTCTACTTTTCCTCCGGTCATTTCTATGTTTATTTGAGCATCAATATTATTTGATCCTGCTCCGTTGTTGTTTCCTCCACCGTAAACGGAACCTTTTACTGTTCCACCTAAAATTTTAATATCAGATGTTCCTGTTCCAGAAGTTCCTACAGAACCGTAGTTACCTCCTCCATAAACATTGTTATTAATAACGGCATCTCTATCGATGATAACAATAGCTCCTTTTGCTGAACCAATACTTGTAGAAGAACTCTTACCATTACCAATTCCAAAGACTGATCCTTTTTCAACTCCCCAGTTTTCATTGCCTGATAGTTGATAGTTATCATTACCAATTACGGCATTACCACCAATATAGACAAAACCAATACTTGATAATTTTCCATCATTGTTTGACCCTAAGTATCCATTACTTCCACCAAACACAGCATAGTTAATGGTCCCGCCGGTTACACCTATTATTCTATTTCCATAAGTAGTGGTTGTTCCTGCACCTCCGAAAACAAAGTCTACTTGTCCACCTTTTACATACGTATAAGTCTCATTTAATTCATCACTAGTATTGGCTGTTAATGGTCCACCATTTAGGTTATAAATCCAACCACCTTCTACTATTGTTCTCTTTGGTGCATAGTGAGTACCATAACCTCTTCCTCCAACATAGTATCCACTACTAACGTCGGATTTATCAGAACCATATTTTCCACTTTTTATTACGGTGTCAAAAGCTAAATCTTGATTACCATTTCCACTATAAATACTACTTCCCCAACTTCCAACGGCACTGAAATACACTTCCATGCTGTCGTTATTGTTGGTGATTCTATCATAGTCATTACCAAATATTGCTTGAGCTCCTACATAGCAGTTTCCTCTACTGGTACCACCATTTACTACTTCTGCAGTATTGTATAATCCGGATTCCACAATTAATTTATATTTTTCTGGTGATCTTTGTGATCCAACACCGCTATTGTTTCCCCCCATAATACTGTTGGCATTGACAGCATCATAAGTATCCCACCAAGAACTGGCTGTACTTTGTTTTAATCCTCTTCCAATTTTTAAGTTTTGCCAATTACCATAAATGACACCTCTAGCATTAGTAGAGCTAGTAGCATCCGTATCATTTTTTTCAATATCTGTTTTTAAAGTTATAAACTCAATTCTGGCATCAGCATATATATATAAATATTCATCACTAATATCTAAAGTTCTATCACTATAATCTTGTCCATTGTTAATTCCAGTCAATGTATATGGCTTATTGTTTTCTCCTGGTACTCTTGTAATGTTTGCTCTTAGAACAATGATGTTAGTATCTCTTGTTGCTAAATAATATAAATCACTATCTTCTGTAATTACATTTGGATTATTATTACTATCATAGAATTGTACTAATTCGTAATAAGTACATCCAGCAGAGACATTACAACTTCCTGAAGTTTGTAGTTCTCCAGATGAATTATAATATCCAGCAATACTTTGATATCTAGGAACTGTTACTTTTCTATAGAAACCTGCTGCAGAAGTTCCTATTGGTACCATTGGTGTAGTTACTTCTCCAGATGGTTGAGGAGTAGTTACTACAAAGGTTGTTCCAGTATATCTATAATACTCTGCTTCTGGATCATAGTTCGGACCACTTTGTATATAATAACTACATCCACGATATGAAGTACAGGAATTACCGCTGATATCTCTATGACTGCTGTTATACGCTCCTTCTGGATATCTGCTTCCATAACTTACTTCTCTATCTTTATAAATATACAAATCTTCTAATCCTTCGTAGATTACTGTTCTATTGATAATTGATTGCATTTCTGGGCTTTTTAGCTCAGCAAAAGCATTACTCCAAGTACTATTATTATCGCTTGTTATTTCTGCTGTTGATGCGTTAATCCATGATGCATTAAATGTGATATTAATCATATCTGGTATTCCATTTGTATAAGTAACAGGAATGGTTACAGTTCTAGTATATGTATCTTTATCAAAACTTATCGTTGCTCCATTGTAATCTGTAATCCATCCATTAAATGCTTTATCATTTGGTCTGTCGGCAAATGGATTATCAATTAACTCTATCGTTACTTGATTATTGCTTACTGGATAGTATTTATAATATACAAGTGCACTTTGTTGTTCTTCTAAACTGATATACCCTTTTTCAGACTCGTCTGAAATATTAGCACCGCTGTATTTTATATATACTTTTACTAAATTACTGTCATTATAAATATTTTGATTGTTTCCACTTGGAAGTTGTCTATCCGTTGACTCTGTATAATTTAATCCTAGGTAATAATTATAGTCACTTTCTAAATCGTTAATATAAGCAGTTTCCCCATCTATTCCTGTATCATGAAGCGGAATAGCTGCACTTTTACCAAAGTTGAAATTTGTTGGGGCTTGAATATCATTTTGGACTTGTGGTTGATCTGCCCTTTTTATTATTTTTAAATTTATAGAATCTACTGTCCAAATATATTCTTCTGCAATTTCTTTATTTAAACTATCTAATACTTGCTCTAAAGTAGTATTTTCAGGAGAAGTTACTGTTAATGTGTTATTATTATTTTCAAGTTTATAAACATTTTCTAATTTTGATTTTTCACCTGTCTCTTTTACTTCTTGTATATATGTAGATACTAAATTGGTATATGATATTTGCGTTACGATGTTTTTCGCTGCACCATTTAATACTCCTATCGTATTCCCAAAACTGTTTCCATTTACGTCTGTTATTGTTATTTGGTTATAAATATTTTGAAGAGTAGTTTCTTCATTAGTTGTTGCAATTAGACCGCCTATGGTATTATTTGCTGTTCCTAGTGTATTAGTTAAGTCCATTTCTGTATCATATACAGCAATGTTACTAATAGAAGTTGTTCCTTCTACTTTGGCAGTTATGATACCTGCTATTGTTTGATTAGCTGTATTTTGAGTTGTTAGAGATGCTTGACTAATATTTAAGTTTTTAATTTCTGCATTATTAACATTTATAAATAAACCATAATAATCAGTATTATCTATAATAGTAGGTTGATCTATTTTAAAATTTTTAACCGTGTAGCCTGCACCATCAAAATGTCCAGAGAAGGCTCTTTCTTCTTCTCCAATCATCGTTCCAATACCGGTCCAAGAATGTCCTCCTAAATCAATATCATTGCTTAAAACAAAATATTTATTTTCTAAGTCTGGTAATAAATTTTCATTTACAATTTGCCTTAGATAAGCTAGTTCGCTTCCTTTTGTAATTTGATAGGGATTTTCTTCTGTTCCATTACCAGCAGAAAAAGAAGTAGCTACTTCTACTCCATCCCAGACCTGTTCAATATTACCATAAGTAGTTTTTGCGGTGAACAAATTAATTACACTAAAAGCTGCAATTAAGACAAGAAAAGTGCAAAAGGTTATTAAGATTGCTTTATTTCGTACTTCTTGTTTTCTCACCGCAAGTCCCTCCTTTTTAATGATTTACATAATTTTTTAATTTTACATAACGCTCTATTCTGTCTAATTCGAATACTTTTTTATTGTCATATTTAATTGAAATCTTTTGCATAAATGTAATTAATGATTTTAATTGTTTTTTTGCATAACCATCATTCTTCTTAATCGTTTTGAAATGGTTTTCTTGATCTATTTGTACTTTGTATTTTAGAATTTTATATACTCCATCAAAGAATGTATCATCATTATATATAATTGCGAAAGTCAATATTCTAAGCACTACATAAATTGGCATTTCATAAATTTTATTTCTTAAATTTTCATATAGTCCTGCTTTGTCTAAGTCATAATCATATATTTCTTTAAATGTTGGATGCATAATTGTTTCTTCTAATTCTTTGGTATCTCCTACTGTTAGTATTTGAGCTAATTTATAAACGTATTGATATTTTGTTAACCATTTTTTGTTCATTTTTGTAATGGTTAAAGTATCATTTTTAATTCGTAATAGATTTACAATCTGTTCTAAAAGTTCTCTTTGCTTTTCTTTGGCACTATTTTTTTCTTTTCTAACAATATTATTATCATCAATATCAATAATATCTTCTACTTCTAATACCTCAATTTCATCTTCATCCTCTGCTTCTTGTTGATCTTTTTGAATCTTTAATACTTCATTAATTGGTATATTTACTGTATTTCCAGTTGATTTTTCTTCTTTCTTTGCTGGTGTTGTTGTGAATAGTTCTTCTGGAACAGTTCCTTGTGTTTTTTTCTTTTGTTCTTTCACATCTGCAAAAATAAAGCGTTTAAAGATTTTATCAAAGTTTAAGAATGCTAATAAAATAAACACAATTAGTAAAACAGCAATTAACTTTAATACAAAGCTTGGAGAAATCACCATTTTTACAGTACCTACAATTTGATCTTTAGTAATTGGATCATCTTCTGTATTATTTACATCTCCTTGAGTAATAATTTGATTGCCAATCTTTTTAATTACTCTATGAGTAATAAATTCTCCATTGTCTGTCTGATAAGTAATAATATCATTAATATTGGCTTCTTCTCCAATCTTTACAATTACTACATCATTTACTTCAATGGTTCCAGACATTGATCCAGTGGCTACTACAAAGTATGTATAGCCAAATACATTGGCATAATCTCTTTTTAATACGTCCGTCATGATAAATGTATAAATACATAACGCTACTAGCATACCGACGAATAAATATCCAATTGATTTTACTATTTTTTTTGCTGTACTCATCTTTTCACCACGCCATCTTTATTCTTTTACAATTTATTATATCATATTACAGAAAAAAAAACTATTCTTTGAAAAAATTTCATAAATAGTTTTATAATACTTCTTCTTCTAGATGATAATCTATTTTATCAATATCACATATAAGTTTCATTTCTTCTAATGTCATATTTGATCTTTTAATGTTGTTAATTAAAGCAACGATTCCGACAGAAGATATTGCACTATCGATACTGTCTTGGCTTATTTCTTCTTTGGCTATGTTTATTCCTAATAAAGCATATTTTTCTGAAATCACTTCAGCAATATCATAATCTAGTAGGGCTGTTATTTTATGTAGAAAATCGGCATTAGGATTATAAATAAATCTAACATATCTTTCTACATAGTTTGCTAAATTAAAATCCACATCAACATCTTGGAACTTTTCTACTAATGTTTTTTCAATATAGTTATAAGAACTTAAGCTTGTTACTAATACATCAAATACAGTACTTCCATCTGTTAAATATTTTCCAATATTTACGTCTATTTCTAACTCTTCTAACTCTTGGTATAAATTAGATAATTTATTAATTTCTTCTTTCATTTTCACTTTGATTTCAGCAATCTTAGTGTCATTTTTTCTTGCCAAGAAACCAATTCCACAAGCTCTTTCGTAATCTTTATATAATTTTTCTCTTATCTTTTCTGCTGCTTCTATCTCTTTTTGTTTAGCTTCATATTTTGTCTTAGATTCATCTTTTTTCTTATAACGACTTACTAAGTCTTTAATAATACTTTCATAATTATAATACTCTTTTAAGACTACTAAATGTCTATGTAGGGCAATGCTTTCTTCATCAAAATCTTTCTTTTCTTCTTCTTTCAATTCACCATAAGTTTCTTTGATTACTAGCTGATTAAAACTTTTACTTCTAAGTGGAGCCCCTTCTGTATAATCATCTATGTTTCTACTTTTTCCTAAGAATTTTTGAAGATTTCTAAATTCATCTTTATCTTCTTCGTTTTCTAATTCTATTGCTTTTTGTTGATAAGTTGTTACTGCATTTTCTTTTGTAACTCCTTGTTCTTCTAGTTTTTTAGCTACCATTTGCTCACAATATTCTTTTAATTTTTGATGATATTTTTTTACAAGCATCAATAAATTACGTTTGATGTGCATAATTAATTCTGGACATTCCCAGTAAATGCTTTTAAACGTTTCTTGCATAATATCTTCAAAATTTTGATCATTAATATTTTCTAAAAATTTCTTCATATAGTCATTTACAAATGGACTATAATTAAAATCCACCTCTGTCAATTCAATCTTAGCATCTTTCATGATTTTTATAAAATCTTCAATACCTTCATTTATGGTATTAAGAGATGATTCTGTGTCTTCTGATAATTGATAAAAAATATGTGCAAATCCTAATTTAATTTCTAATGATACTTTGTCATCAGCAAATGGCAAAACTTTAACTAATTTATTTAAATTTTCATCTGAAGTTTGATAGACTTCTTCTTTATCTTGTGGAAAGATTGATTTTACATACTTATCTAGCTCTATATATACTGTTCTTTGATATTCTTTAAACTTACTTAGTTCTTTTGTTATATAAGCATTTCTCTCTGAAACAGCTTTTTCATGAAATTTTTCTTTCATTTTTTTAGTACCAGTTTCAGTTTCTAAAGGATAATTGGCTATATGATTTTCATTTACTTCAATTTCTTGTAATATTTTTTCTTGTTGATCTTTATTCATTTTCTTGTTCCTCACTTATCATATTATCCTCTAAATAACGAATATGCTTTTCTATTTTTTGATATAATTTTAATAATTCTTCTACTTGTTCCATAAACCCTCCTATTATACAAAAAGGCCTTCATTGAAGGCCTTTCTTTATTTACATGACCAACTTACTGATCATTTTTATGCTTGAGCTGATAATGAACTAAATTGTAAGTTGAAAGTTAAATCTCCACCTGAAGCATAATCTTCACAGTCAACATCTTGTCCTTCAACCCACATATAAATTCTTACTTTTGTTACACCTTTGTCTAAGTGTAAAATTTGCTGATAAGCTGACGTAGGAATACCAGATTGGTTAGTCGTGAATAAACCTTGGCTTGCATTGACTTCAGCAAAATAAGTACCATCAGTTGAATTAATATCTTGTGCTTGTCCACTTGCAATCGCAGCTTTTACTCCGTAATATGAGACCGGAGCATTTCCAGTTCCTTCTTGTAACCCACCTTTTCCATAATTTGATTGAGCGTTGTTAACACCGTTTGCAGTATGTGCATCAGCATTTGGCTCCCAAATCTTCAATCCAGTTGCATCTGTTGCTTTTAAAGCTTGACTAGCACTTGAGTTACTTGCTGCTGGGTTATTACCCTGTGGTAAGAAAGCAACACGTGCAGCATTTTGAATTGATGTATCAGTTCCACCACCATCAGATTTTCCACCGATAACGTTAGAACCTGAAGTTAAATAAATATCTTGTGCTTCATTAGTATTGAAGAATAAATCAAATGCAATAAAGTCACCTTCAGTACCATTTTCTTCTGTTGATTTAGCAGCAGTTAATTTTAAGCTTCCTAAACCACCCTCATCTGATAATAATCCACGATACATGTTGATATAACCAGTTCCACCATCAACTTCTCCAGCAGTTGAAACAGGGTTAGTTTGTCCTGATGGTACTTGGTTAACAGCTGCACCATATCCAGTAGTTTTGGCATTTACAATATCATCTCTTGTAACGATTGTTTTCCAGTTAATTGCATCTGTTGAGATTTGTAGACCTGTAGAAGTAGATACATTAACATCTAATGAATCAACTGTTACAGTTTTGTTAGCAGTGAACCATGTATAAGTTGATGCAGTTAAGATTACTCCTACAAATAGAATCATAAGTAATGATAATAATACTTTTCTTTTTTTCTTTTTGTTTTGTTCTTGACTTTTCATTTTTTCACTCCTTATTCTTTTTATGCAATATGTTCTTCTGTAATATCCATATGCATTTTAATTTCTCCTCCAAGTAAATCATTTTTACATTCTGGATCGTCGCCTTCAATCCAGATTACTACTGTAAATCGATCCTTGGTTCCTGGTTTCATATTTTTTCTTTGTTCTAACACTGCTATATCTTTAGAAACAAATTTTTTAGTACCAGGTTCTTTTTTCTTCGTCACCTTATTTTTCTTGGCGTAGACTGTAGGTTTGCCATTTCTATAAATCATTATTCTAATTGCCTCATCTACATTTTTTATTGTGTCATCTACGTCCACTTCATACCAATAGTGGACTTTTTCTTTTCCTGCATTCACAACGTAGAATGTATAAGCAATGTAGTTATCTCCATTATGAGCTCCTGTTGCTTCTGTATCAATATCAGCAGGAAGCCATTTAATAGAAATGTTATCCATATAGTCAATTGTATCTGCTGATAATTGTCTAGTTTTGGATTTTAATTTACCATCCTCTGATAAAAATACATTCTTTCTATTCGACATATTTCTATCTAAGCTAACAGTAAATCTTCCTCCATCGTAGACAATATAGAGAAACAAATAAACGATGGATATAATAATGATCAATAGTAGAAAGGCTATTTTAATTATACGGGATCGAAGTTTCTTCTTATATACCTTTTCCGCTTCTACATTTACTGTATTTATTGCCATTTCAATCACCACTTGTTTTCTTATTTACTAGTACATCACAATGCTCCCTTTCCTACTATGTCAAATTTATTTTATCGTGTTTTTTTTTTATTGACAAGAGGTATTTTTACAGTTTACATTTCTTTACGTATATTTTGTTTATAGTTTTTACATTTTTTTCTTTATTATACTAAATTCATAAGAATAGCCATTGTCAATAGAAGAAAGCCAGTTAACAATAATATTCCTGCTGGAGTAATCATTCCTGTAGTATTTTTATTTTCTCTTTTAGAATATGTCTTTGGTTTTTCTATTGCTTTTGGTGCTTCTTGTTGCTTAGGCTGATGAAACATAGAAGCTAGTTCTTCTGTATTTCCTTTTTTCTTATTTGTTCGTTGTTCTGTCAACTCTCCTACTGTTTTTATGTATTCTTTTTTTGTTGTACATCCTAATGTGGTTGCTGTTCTTACATCTTCCATAGCAGAGGATAATACATTTTCTCTTTTCTTCATGGTCTCTCTAATGGATTTGATTGTATTTTTTGTTCTTGTTAGTAAAAATGCTTTTTCTCTATTTGATAAGTTAGGATTATTACCAATCTGCATAATTTGTTCTTTTCTTTTTGCTAGCTTCTTTTGACCATCCTCCACTGTCTTTTGAGCACCTTTTTGAAGCACACTGTGGATTTGTGACTCTATTGATTCTTTTTTATTTTCTTCTGTTGCTGATGAAATTAAGTAAGTAACTAGCTGGGTTTCATATGTTTTGCTTTCCTTTTCTACATTCTTTCGTCTTTCTATTAACTCTTTTGGCCTATCTTTTACAGGGTTATAGTCACTCTTTACAAAGTTTAGTTTGGATGTTGGTATGATAGAAGATACCTTATTTCTGTTTTCTGTCATATTCAATAAGCTTGCTGGAGTGTGAGCGTCTGCTCCATATAAGACAGGAGCTTGTACTTTAGCGGCTTCACTCCAAAACATAGGATTAGGATATGGAATAGAAGTTTTATTTCCTTCTAAATTTTTTAAGTTGATTTCTAGGGGTATTCCTAAGTCTTTGGATTTTTCACATATCATTTTACTAGCTATTTGAGCATTTTTATCAAACAGAGGTCGTTCTTGTTCAGAAATTAAATCTCTAGTTTCCATAAAAATATCAGGATGAGCTACAATGTCAAATAATCCTGTATCCATTGCTTCACAGACACTTTTTGCGTATTTTAACGGATAATCTGGAGAATCTTTTTTTACCTTTTTAGCATTTTCTATTACAAAATGTTGTCCTAAAATTAGATAATCTAATTTATTTTTTAATTCATTTAAATACGTAATTTTTCTTGAATCATATTCGGCTTCTAATCCACAGAGAATGGTCATATCTGGATTTTCTTTAGCAAGACTTCTGATTGAAAACAGATATTCTCCAAAACTTTCAGGAGTCATTCTATTTTTATCTTGTGGAAATTCTATACTAGGATTTGGAATATGGTCGGAAAACCCTAATGTTTGGATACCACTTTCTTTGGCTAGAGCTACATATTCTTTATCTGTTGCGATACTAGCGTGTCCACAACGATTGGTATGTGTATGATAGTTATATTTTTGTGGTGTTAACTCTCTACCTAAAGCTTCACTTTTTTCTGTCATTTTCTCGGTAAAATACCCGGCATTTTGACTTTTTATGAATGGTTGTTTATGTTTTTTTCTTTCTCTATTTTCTAATGCTACTAAAAAACTTTGGCTATCTGTTTTACTCCAGATGGTAAAGCCTCTTAGATTGGGTTCTTCTTGAAAGATACTGTATAGGTCATTTATTTTTAGTTGTCTTGCAATTTCGGTTTGTAAATCTCCAGACTTTCCATCTACCATTTTTAAATCAAATTCTGTAATTTCAATTGGTAATCGTAACTTTTGTAATTGATGAAACATATTTTTTACGTCTTGATTTTTTACATTGCTGTTGATATGCATTTGTGTTCCTATACTATCTATCAATCTTATATTGTGAGTTTTTTCATATTGTTGAATTCTATTTAGCATTTCAAAAGTTAGTGGTAGTTTATTAGGGTCTACTAAGTTATCCTCATTATACATGAAATCTGTACTTGGTAGATTTTTTCTCGCTACTGTTAATACATCGCATAAATCTTCTATTGTTAAATGTTTTAGCCAACCTGCCATTATATTGTCATCCAAAGAGCTTGAAGTAATATCTCCTCGATATTGATATGGTTGGTTTCCGGTCATAGGAAATCTATTTAGTACTTCATTCATGACATCGATACTTCTAACAGTCTCACTATATCCGTTATCTCTTATAAATTTCGTAGTAGCATCTACATAATCCATTAATTTTTGTTTTACTAGTTCTTTATTTTCTTCTGTTTTTTCTAAGTCATATAATTCTTTAGGACAATCCATATAAAATATCAACGTATTAATTCTTACTTTTTTTCCTTCTTGTTTAGCAAAATCAAGACATTCTTGTAACTTGGTAAAATTAAAACTGCCATCTGGTAGAACGATATTACCATATTTTCCTACTTCATCTAATGTAATGGAATTTCTACTTCTTACTTGTTCTAATAAATTCCTAACTGCTTCTATTTTTGTTTGCTTTATTCCTTCTTTTTCTACTACTGTCAAGTTATTGATGATTCCATAGGCTTCATGTTGTTCTTCTTCTGTTAATACTTGTTCTAGTTTTTTTGCGACCTCTTCTCTTGATTCTGATGTATCTACTATTGGTCTTACTTTTTCTTTTATTTCTGGTGATACATCCTCTGAAGAAAGGAAAAGTTCTAATTTCTTTCTTAATACTAACATAGGATCTTCTAATGTATCTTCTATCGAAATAAGACTATCTTGGTAAGTATGAAACGCACTTTCGATTGCAGATTCTAGGTCTTGAGAGAAATCTATGTCTTTTCCTTTTAATATTGGAATTTGTTTTACTACTTGACGAAGTTGTTCCAAGGATTTCGCATCTACAATTTTCATTAATTCAATGTCTTGTTGATTTAGGGTAATTCCTTGATATTGAACTGGTAAAGTTGATAGTTCTTTTCTATTTTGGGAATCTTTTAATTTTTCTCTTGCCTGTTGTATTTGACGAATACGGGATACATATTCTTCTGCTACCTGATTAATTTCCTCTATTATTTCATTTATAGGACTCGTACTATATTTATATCTATTTATTAGCCTATTTAATTGGTCTGTAGGAACCACTATACCCATTTTTTCTAATTGATTACTCAAGTCATTAATATAGTTTTCAATATAAGTCATTCTTTCTTCTCTCATATTTACACTTCCTACCACTCTATCTTTTTTCATTATATCATAGTTTCATTTTATTTTTGCAAGAAAAAAGTACTATTCTTTTGGAACAGTACTTGTTCTTGTATATATTTTAGGCTGTTCATTAGGTTGGTTAGGTACTCTAGAATTATCTATTACTGAAACAATATTTTGTAATGATTGGGTATTTAGTTCTGTATTTTTAGGATGGTAGAAATACCCTTCATAACATTCTAAATCTTTTTTTCCACCTAATTCTATATATGTTTCTATTAAATTCATCAAGGCATCTGTATTACTATAATCTATTCCATATTTCATAGGAATATCTATGTCTCTTTCTAGTTCACTCGCAAATAATAAGCCTCGTCTAGGTCCTAATTTAGATCCTCCCCGTTCAATGATTTCATACATTGCACAGTCTAGGATTCCTTCTTTTGTCTTTTCCATTATTTGATGAATTCTTATCACATTTTTAGCTTCTGATTTTTTTGGGATTATGATTCCGTGATGTTCTAATTCTTCTACTGCTTCTTTTAGACTTTTTCCTTTTAATACAAGGTCTTCTGGTTTTGTTCCGTTTATTGTTTCAAGAAATTCTGCTTGCTCTACATGTCCATCTTTTGTTAAATGAAGATGGGCTTGTGGTACTTTTACAACAATTGGTCTACCCGTTTCTGGATTGATTCCTTTTTCTTCTACATCTAAATATACAATCTGTGGATAATTTAAGTCTTTTAAATATAATCTTTCTAATACTGGTAAAGCATTTATAAAAGTTTCATAGTTATAAAAATCTTGCCAATTATTTTCTTCTCCTTGATACATTGGATTATGTTCAAACATTTCTTGGCTACTTTGAGTACCGTCTATTAATCCCATTGGAATGATTCTGTTGACATCATAATCTGGATATCTTAATTCATACCATATTGCGACTTTATCAATTAAATGTCTAATAGCTTTGGGAGAAGCAAACATTTGAGGATTACTTTTTGTTACTTGTCTGTAGTTTAAAATAAAGTCATTTATTTTTTGATTTAAATCGGTAACTTTTTGATCCTTTTTATCTTTTTTTATTAGTTTTTCTTTTAATTCTTCTAGTTTTTTCTTTGTCATAGTTACACCTCAGCTGTTAGTATATCATCATTTTATTTATGTGTCTAATTTCTTTATAATCTACCTCTATATTGGTATAGTGTTTTTACTAATTTTTTATTATAGGCGGGTTTTGTAACATCCATATTTTTATCACTAGCAATCTTTTTAGATAAATAATACATCTGTAGCATTAGTTCATATTCCTGCCAATAAGGTTCATCTGTAGTTGGAGAAAAGATGGATACATTGTGATATTGTTCTGTTAAAATATCGATTAATAGATTATCAAATTCACTGTTTTTATGAGATAAATATATCATTTTACTATCAGGATATTGATATAGTAAATTACTTCTTCCGTGGCAGAAAGAGCCTTTATCGTGAACAATAGGAATAGCTATTCCTGTTTCTGTTAAATTAGATTCTAGTATAGAACTAGATGGTTTGGTATCTATTCCACTCATAATTTGGACTAACCTTGTATGGCTAAAGTCTTCTTCTGTACTTCTTTTTTCACTTTTCTCTAATAAAGAAGAAATAGTATCATTTATTTTTTCTATCTCCTCCCTGGTTAAAATTTTGTCTAATGAAGTTGTGGCATCTAGCATTAATGTCATTGGAGCAAGAGATGTTAAAAGTGACGTAAAGCTGTGCTCTTTTTCTGTTTTTTCTGTACTCCAGGAAACAACTGAATATGGGGCGTTTTGTTCATGTTCGCAAATTAGAAAACAGTTTCCTGAAAATTGTTCTAAGGCTTCTTTGATTCCATTTGTCTTGCCACTCGCAGATATTGCTACTAAGTTTTTATAGTTTTTTATATTTGGTTGATAAAAGAAATCTCTTGGCTCTATTACTGTACAGATTAAATTATCTTTTCCTATCCTTTCTAATATATATTCTAGATAATAGGCTACTACTTTAGATCCTCCTGTTGCGAGAAGTAAAGTGGGAGTATCTAACTCTACTAATTTGCAAAGTAAGTCTTTCATTTCTTGATAATGCCCTAATTCTGGATGATTTACGGCTAATAATCTTTCTTTTAATTTTGAAAAATTTACATTCATTGATTCTGTCATAAAAAAACTCTCCTTTTCTAACTTGATGTTAGCAAAAGAAGAGGTAATATAACTGTCAGTTATATTTTTCTTCTAATATTTTTATTTGTTTTATTCTGTTGATATAAAAATGTCTTATTTCTTCTTTAGATTCACAATATGCTGCTACTCCCCATTCATTTCCTAATAATATTAAATCATAGGGATGAATAATTCTATCTGATATTCCTTTTCTATTTTTTGAATAATATTCAATCCAACATTTTCTTTTTTCTTTGATAGCTCGGTTGATTTGATTAAAAAACTCTTTATTTTCAATATTAATTTCATTAGGAGTAATAAACCTTTTTGGTACTCTTACATTCTGATTTAGTACATAACCTCCATATGGCCCTTTTATGGTATCAATATAAATTCCTGCTTTTTCTATTTCATCTTTATATACTCTAATCATTCTGGGTGATACTTCTAGCTTTTCAGACAGTTCTTTTATTGTATATTTTCTTCCTGTACTTAGGTATTCTATCATGGTTAATACATTGCTTATCTTTGACATTGTTATTTCCTATTCTTTTTTTAGTAATACTAAAGTTTTCTCTTTTCCATATTTACTATAGTCGGTTGATGCTTGAGTATTCATATATTCTTCTAATTCTTGGCTATTGAAATTTAAAAGTTTATTAATAAAATTTGGTTCATGAAGAAAGTTACTGATACCATCACTATATACGACCACTAGGTCTCCTGAGGATAATGGTTGTGTTCCACTTTGAATAAACTGAATTGCGGTGTCTTCTCCTGTTAGGGCTCCATAAGATACGCAATGACCATCTTGGATGTTTTCTGGATTGTTTCTATAATCTCTTCTTACAATCACTCTTGATTCTGGTAAATCCCAAGGAATGCCTATTTTGTTGATATAGGAATCACTATATTTTGTTTTATCATCTTCTGTTTGAAATTTTATATTTCCTTCTTTGTCATAAATAATAACCCCACAATCACAGATATAGGCATAATATAGAGTGTTTTCTTGTATGATTACTGCAGCAGCAACAGCTCCATAATAATCATTTTGTAAATAATCACATGTGGCAATATATCTGTCATTTAATGCTTTTACCGCTTGATTGCATCGAATTAATCGTTCTTTTGGAGTGCCTGAAGATTTTTTATACGTGTCACAAATTGTTTTTGCTGCTAGCTCTGCTCCACTAGGGCGTGGGTATTTTTTAATAAATTCTTCGTTGCTAATACTTGATAAATCAAAAACTCCTACTGGATCTCTTGTAATACCATCTGCAACAATTGCCATTGTATCAGTAGCATAATATTGGTCTTCTACAGGAAAGTTATGATTTTCTGTCTTTATATTATCAAATGTATTTTTATAAAGTAGCATATTATTCTTCCTTTCTTGTTATTATCTTATCATTCTTTCTTTTTATACAAAATAAAAAACTACTTAAAAAGTAGTTTTATTTCTAAATATGGTGCCTGTGGTCGGACTCGAACCGACACGTTATCGCTAACACTGGATTTTGAGTCCAGCGCGTCTACCAATTCCGCCACACAGGCATTACATATAAGATTATAACATAGATTTTTATAATTTCTATATTTTTTTTATTTTTTCAAAGAAAAAAAACACAAACGTGCTTTTATTCTATTGAAGTTGTAAATGTTATTTTATTATTGTCTATTTCAACAAATGTTCTTTGACAATACAAATTAGGAATATTGTTTATTGGTATTTCTATTGATTCGTATTCTGTTTCTTTATTTATTATTTTTTTAATTATTTCTATCAAGTCATTTTTTTCTTGGTCTGTAAATACAATATTTACTTTTGTGATATTTGGTGTTTTTAAATAGTTTTTTAAATTTTTTATATCATTATGTATTATTGGTAATTGATCTATCATTAAATCTATTACTTCTCCTAAATTTTCTTCGGTAAGATTTTCTGTTGTCATACTATATTCTACGTCTTCTATCATTTTTTTAGTCTTGTTAAAGTCTAATGAAACTTCTATATTATTATCCAATAAAATATTAGCATAAGATGGTTCATATGTTTTATTTTGGTTGTCTAAACTATAAATATTTTTTAACTCTGGATGATATTCTTGATATATTTTTAAAGTTTTGTTTACGATTTCATATCTTCTATGTATTATATTACTTTTATCTAACTTTGTTATTTCAATTCCAATGTATGCTGTTACAATAGCAAATATTATTGTAAAAATAAATGGGATTTTGGTAATTATTTTTTGAAAGTTACTTAGTTGGGAATAGTTGTATAATTCTACTTTTCTCTTTTCTTCTTTTGGAATCTTATCCCAGTATTTTGAATGATCAAAAATTAAGTTAAATAGAAGGCATAGAAATAAGAATAAAATCATGAATGCAATTGCTGCAATGCATGATGACATCGTGAATTTATCACTTAGTGGTCCTTGCCATCCGTTCATCATCACTACTGGAATTAAGTTAGAAGTAATCATTGTACATAATATAAAAATTGATGCTATACTGAAGTTTTTTGCTATAGATTCATATACAATTAATTTGTTTCTATATTTTTTTATTTGTTGTTCTTCCATATTATCACCTACACTTATAGTATATCTTATTTTTTATTTTTTTGATATAATTGTTTTGGTGATAATATGAAACAAGAAATTAATCCTTTTACTCCTGGACTTGTTATTAGACCAGATGGAACAATTTCAGTTATGAAAGAGGATGAAGAAAATCATGCTCCTTTTTATCAAAGAATTATACAGGAAGAATATCAAAAAATAGGAATGAATGCAGATGGTATTCGTCAAGAGACAAATCTTGCAGTCTTGTGTGGAATTTTGTTGGATGATTTTCAAATTCTTCCTTATCAAGGATGCACTTCTGGAGACAGAAAGTTTTTAGATGGGCATTTGTTTATTAACTCTTTGGAACAGTTAACAGATGCACAACTTTCTTCTGTTATTGATTTATATTCTATTGTTTCTTCTCAATACACGATGCATATTTTAAAAGTTAATCCTAAAAACTTTAATGAGGAAGAAGAAGAAGTAAGTTTAGGGGAAGTTTATGAAGAGATATTAAAAAGACCTAGTGCTGGTAAAACGCATTAGGTCTTTTATTGTTCTTCTTTATATTTTGATGTGTATAAATCTTTTTCTTCATCTACCTCTTCTTCGGCCTCTTCAATATATTTTTCCATATCTGGTAATTCTTCGATATTTTTTAATCCAAAATAATCTAGGAAATCATTTGTTGTTTCATAGAGAATAGGTCTTCCTGGTAAATCACTTCTACCCGATTCTTTTATTAATCCTTTCGCAACTAATTTTCGAATCATTTGACTACTACTTACTCCTCTTATTTTATCTACTTGCATTCTGGTAACAGGTTCATTATATGCGATGATTGCTAGTGTTTCTAAAGCAGCTTGGCTTAAAATATTGGTTTCTGGATTTTCTAATAGTTTTTGATAATATTCTCTATGTTCAAATTTTGTTGTTAATTTTAATCTATTTCCTAAAAAATCTATTCTTAGGCCTCTATCTTCTGCTTCATAACTTTGTTTTAAATCATTTACTAAAGCTTTTACTTCTTCTTCTGTTATTTCTAATACTTCTTCTATTTGATCTAACGTTAATCCGTCTTCTCCTACTACAAATAATAATCCTTCTAATACTGCTTTATTTTTCATCCCGCACCTCACATATAATATCATCGAAGTTTCTTTCCTGAGTAATTTCTAATTCTTTATTTTTGGCCATTTCTAAAATAGCTAGAAATGTTGCGACTATATATTCCTTATTAAATACTGGAAACAATTCAAAGAAAGATACTCTTGGTTTTTCTTTTAAAATACTTTTAATTTCTAATCTTCTAGATGAAACACTAATTTCATTGGTTGTTACTTTTGTTTTTAATGGTTTTGATTCTTTTTTTCTCTCCAAATATTTTTTAAATGCTTCTACTAAATCATCCAAAGTGATATCAGAGGATAATTTGGTATCTTCTTCTACATATTGTTTAATATTTTCTGGAGATTTTGTATAAATTTCTTTTCGTAACTCTTCTTTTTCTTTTAATACTTTTGTTATTTCTTTATAAGCTTGATATTCTAATAATCTATTTACTAATTCTTCCCTTGGATCCGCTTCCTCTTCCGTAGAATCTTCTTCTTGTTTTGAATTTGGAAGTAATAATTTTGATTTTAATTCTAATAATTCAGAAGCCATTACTAAGTATTCACTAGCTATTTCTAGATTCATCTTTTCTTGTTCATTCAAATAATTAATATATTGTTCTGTTATTTTCTCTACTTCTATATTCATGATGTCCATTTTATTTTCTTTTATTAAGTGAAGTAATAAATCTAGTGGACCTTCAAACTCATTAATTTTTATGTTCATACTATCACTTCCGTCTACCATTTTCTTTTCCATTATAGCAAAAAGCTTCTTTTTTTTCAATTTGTTTCCTGTTATAATAAGGACAGTTGGTGATATTATGAAAAATTTTACGATGAGAGACGAAGAATTTATTTGTGAAAATTGTGGCAATAAGGTTTTACCTTTAGGTTATACTGCTCGTGATCATTGCCCTTTTTGTCTTTATTCTAAGCATGTAGATATTATGCCTGGAGACAGAAAAAATACTTGTAAAGGGTTACTAAAACCAATTGGAATTGAAAAATTTAAAGATACTTATAAAATTTTATATCGTTGTGAAAAATGTGGTGAAACTCATAAAAATATTATGGCTAAAGATGATGATATGGATTTGATTATTGAATTGTCTAGACAATAAAAACTGACGATGGTCAGTTTTTTTATTTTCTTTTTGTTTTGGGTAAATAAATTAATCTTTTGGCATCTTCAAAGTTTCCCTCTCTTAATTTATCTTCATCACTTCCAAATGCAATTGCATCTAGTAACATTCTTTCATTTCTAGTTAATATATCCCTTGGCGTTTTTATCATTAACCTATGAAGAGAGGCATTAGATACCGATGATTTCAATGGCGTTTTTTCTGTTATATCATAAAGATAAGCTGCTATTTCTGGTAACATAGGTGTTACAATTTTCTTTTTTCTATCCCATCCTTCTATTATTTGTTCTTTTGATAAGTCTTGTCCAATTCCTTTTAAATAGTAAAAATATGTTTTGATATAATTTAATGTATTGTATTCATCTTCATAAATACTTCTTTTAAATATTCCTTGAAAAGCATCATCTAAAGTGGATAAGGTTGGAAGATTATTAGGATTTTTCCTTGTAAAATTTTCTATCATAATATTAATATAGCTAGAAAAAGTTTGCCTTAAGAAAGGAATTTCTTGTATTTGTATTTGTTGCAAAAAGGAATTTACTTGATATTCAAATTCTGTAGCATAATATGGATTTCTACCACTAGAATAATTTTCTTTTGTGGCTTTTGCTTTTTGGCTTTGTAGAAAAGCTAAACGATTAGTGATTTCTTCTTGTAACTTTTTAGGGTCTTCTTTTAATAATTTAGATAATTCTTCTAACTCGCTCTTTTTTAATTTTTCTAAACCATTCATATTATCACGCCTTTTGGGCTATATTATAACATTATAATAAGAAAAAAGCTACTATAAAGTAGTTTAGTCTTTAAAAAAGTCTCTTTTATTAAAACCTGATGTCATAAATCTCCATGCTGCTTTTCTATTGGTTAACCAAGTAAATTTTACATTATTCTTATCATTATGAATTATTTTATCGACCATGAAATTTGCAATTGTCTCTGGATAATCTCCTAGTATGTTATATACTTTCTTTGTCTTTTCATCTAACTCTATATGCTCTCCATCTCCTAATGCTGTATGGATAAAGTTTGTTATCATAATACCTGGAGTTATTTTGCCTACCAATACATTGGTATGTAATTGTTCAGCTTCATATGCTAGTGCTTCTGTAAAGTAAGTAACTGCTCTTTTACTAGTTCCATATAGAGATAATCCTAATATTTTAGCATCATTACTTCCATGTCCTTCTACATTGAATATTTGACCATGTTTTTGTTCGATCATTACTTTCATAATTAACTTAGAACAAAGAATCGTTCCTTTTAAGTCTATATCAATTAGACGGTCAATTGTTTTCTTATCCACTTCCCAAATTGGTTGGTTTGGTTGATTTACTCCTGCATTGTTAATCCAAATATCAATTTCTTTAACTTCTTTTCTTACATTATCTATTAATGTTTGTACTTCCTCTTCTTTTGTAATATCTGTCTGATAAGCAAGTACTTGTCCTTTTCCTTTTATTTCTTCTAATTCTTTTTTTGCCTTTGTAATAGCTTCCTCGTTTACATCACAGATAACGGTATTAAAGTCTTGTTTTCTAAATAGCTTTAACATTTCCAAACCGAATCCTCTGGCACTACCTGTAATTACTAATGTTTTCATATATACCTCCTACTCTAGTTTTACTATAACACGTTTTTACTATTTCGATAAGGTATTTTTAATTTTTGGGCTTGAATACTAAAGTAAATAGAAAAGCAAAGATAATTGCTGATGTGATACCTGTTGCAGTTAAGTCAAACATGCCCATTAGGATACCTAAAATTCCATATTCGTTTGCTTTGGCTAAAGCACCATGAATTAGGGAGTGTCCAAAACTAGTAATCGGTAATAAGGCTCCGCCACCTACTACTTTAATGATTTTGTCATAAAAACTAAAAGAGTCTAGAAATGCTCCTATTACAACAAACATGCTAGTAATATGTCCTGGTGTTAATTTTGTGTTATCTAAAATAATTTGGGCAATCATACATACAAATCCACAAAATAAGAAAGAATTTACAAGTAACATTAGATTACCTCCAAACTAATTGCATTGGCAATAGAATAAATATTTTCTTTTTGATAGACCATAGTTGGAGAGAATAAGGCACCAGTTGCGACAATTAGAACTCTTTTTAGATTTTTCTTTTTCATTTCATGGAATATATAACCAAATGCTACTAGTGCACTACATACTGGTCCACTACCTCCAGCTAGACACTCTTCTTGTTCTTTTAAATCATATAACATTACCCCACAGTCATTGTAGTTATTAGATAAGTCAATATTATATTCTTCTAACATATAGTCTTTTACAATTTCTTTTCCATATAGTCCCAAATCTCCTGTTACAATCAAATCATAGTAGTCTGGTTTTCTATTTAAATCTTTTAGATGTCTTTTTATAGTATCGATTGCTGCTGGAGCCATTACTTTTCCCATGTCATTAGGATCATTTTGACAAAAGTCTATAATTCGTCCTATGGTAGAAGATTCTACTTTTATATCTGTCTTTTCATGTGTTAACAATAAAGAGGCACTTCCTGTTGCAGTAAAAGTCGCACTTTTAGGTTTTGGTGCTCCATATTCTGTAGGATTTCTAAATTGTTTTTCAGCAGCCATGTTATGTGATGAAACGGTAACAATGGCATTTTTTGCTTTTTGTGAATCAATTAATACACTGCCTAAAATCATGGCTTCTACAGATGTAGAACATGCTCCATATAAGCCTAAAAAACATTTTGAAAAGTTATAGGAACCATAGGTTGTTGCTGTTATTTGATTTAATAAATCTCCTCCTAAAATTACATCTACTTCTTTTCTCTTTAAGCCTACTTTTTTATGTAGTAATTTTAAACTTTCTTTGACAGTTTTTATTTCTGCTTTTTCCCAAGAATCTTCATCAAAATATAAATCATTGAAAGTTTTGTCAAAATACTTTTTTAATGGTCCTTTTTTTTCATATGGCCCTGCTATAGTTGCTGTATCTTGAACATAGACATCATCGTATGTAAAAGTCATATTCTACCTCCTAACAAGTATCGAATCATTCCAAAAAACCATGCTGCAATAATACCATATAAGATTACTGAACCAGCTAGTTTAAAAATATTAGCACCTATTCCATAAATTGGTCCTTCTTTTTTATAATCTAAGGCGGCACTCGTCATGGAATGAGCAAATCCTGTAATTGGTATTAATAAACCACATTTAAATTTTGTTACTAATTTATCAAAAAATCCTAAAGCAGTAGAAAGAGAGGAAATAAATATCATGATTACTATCATAATAGTTCCTGCATTATTTCTTGATATATGAATATACTGGCACAATAGCTCTATGATTCCTTCTCCAATTAATCCAATTATTCCACCTATAATAAAAGCAATACAAGCATTTTGTAATTTATTGGTTGGGGCTTGATGGTCTTTCGCAATTCGTTCATATCTTCCGTTTTTCATTATTATCACCATTCTTATTGTTTCCTAATTTTATTTTTTCATACTAAAAAGTATTTTATATTTTATTCTCATTTCTTTATAGAAGATTTCAAATAATAAAAATAGACAACTATAGTGTTGTCTTTAATTTTTGTAATATTTTTGTTTCTTTTCTTGATACTTGTACTTGGCTCATACCTAATGTCCTACTAGTTTCTTGCTGTGTTAGTCCTTCATAGTATCTAGCAATAATAAGTTGTTGTTCTTCAGGTGGTAGTGAAGAAATAGCTTGTCGTAAGTCTAATACCTCTTCTGTCATATTTTGATCTTGTTCTCCAAAACTATTATATAGTGTAGATTGTTCTTCTTCATAAGCATAATCTAGACTTTCTACTTGTCTAGTAGCAAGTTCTGCTTCTTCTATTTTTTCCTGTGGTACTTCTAAAAAGATAGACAGTTCTTCTGTTGTTGGTTCCCTTTCCAATCTTTGTCGCATTATTTCTTTGGCTTTATTTAGACTACTATTCAGTCGAAGTAAATCCTTGCCTATCTTCACTGGGTTACAGGAGGATATATAATTATTAATTTCTCCTAAAATATAGTAGTAAGCATAAGTTGAAAACTTAGTATTTTCATCTGGATTATAGTTTTTTTTCGCATTCATTAAGCCAATCATTGCTACTTGGTATAAATCTTCTTTATCAAAATGATGGTATCTTCCAATCATTTTATAAATTAAATCTTCATATTCCAATATGTTTTCCATGTTCTCTCCTTTATATATTGATATATTGAAATACTTCTCTTTCCTCTTTTATAAAATAAAGTGCATCTCTTTTCCCTATTTTCTTTTTTACTTTTTCTGATAGACCACAAAACGCTACAGTTCCACATTTTAAAAAAATTTCTGTCAATTTATTTTGTAAACTGCCTAGTAAGTTATTATCTAACTTTTTTATATTTTCTAAGTTAAACACATATGCCAACATTCCTTGACTATATAGTAGATAATTAACTTCTTCAGCAAATCGATAATAATTTGTGGTAGTCAGTTCTCCCTCCAATCTAATAAATGTTATTCCTCTTGTAATTTGTTGATCAATATCTAGCATGATATCACCTCTGGTATCAATATAAGACTTTTTATAGATACTTTCTAGTGATTCGACAAATGATGTCAAAAGTTTTCATCGACATTCTTTACAAAAAAAATAAAGCATCATTTGCTTTATTTTTTATTGATACAATTTAAAATAAAATCACGATTTATATTGGTATATTTTTGTATTGTTTCTATATCTAAGCCTTGCTTAAACATAGTTATTATAATTTCTTTTTGACTTTGCTCTTTACCTTCTTTTAATCCTTTTTCTGTCATCTCTTTTCGAATAGAATTTTCTATCTTTCTATTATCTTCTTCGGCACTCATGTATTCGAAAAAATCTGGATCGCTATTTATCTTTTCTATTTCACTCATGTATTTTTTCACCATCCTATCTTTTTGGGATAGAAGTTTTAATTCTTCTGGCTCTAAATCTAACATTATGATTTCTTTATTTTCTTCTATCTTTTCTTTGTCTTTAGTATACCAGTAGTTTATATATTTTTCCATATTGATTTCATAAATGGTAAAGTTTTCCACATACTTCTTCTGACTCTTATCTTGTACATAATATATTCTCATATCTTCACTATCTTTTAAGCCATAACTAAAATTAATCTGTATTATTTTCGTTTCTTGATCATAGTTTTGTCCTTTTAATACATGATGAGAATAAATAGCACACAAATAAGACATGTTTCTTGGCTTTACATAATTTAAGTTAGATGCATTTACTTCTACTTGAATATTTCCAATATCTGTTTTTAAGAACAAATCAAAGTGTTTTCTTTTGACATAAACATTACCTACATTTTGTTCTAAATTTAGATATTCTACCTGCGATATTTTTACCTTTAATATTCCTTCTAATAAATAAATCAATAAGTCTTTATTATTTTCATTCATAAAGACTTCTTTAAAAGCTCTGTCATAACGACATGTATAAAACTTTTGAATACTCTCACCTCCTACTATATCATTCGATAAAAGCAGGAGTTTTCCTTAAAAAAAATAACCTTTCGGTTATTCTTCTTGAAATTTTTTTAAAGATGGTAAAAAACGTTCAATAAATTTATATTCATCACGGTCTTTGATATATAAAAATCCTAATATAGAAAATACAATTGCTCCAATGAAATTAACTATTAAATCTTTCATTGTATCAATAATTCCAATATCTAAATATCCACCTTCAATTGTAGTCATTTTTTGATTATTATCACTATATATTTCTGTTTTATCTATATTATCAATGATAACTGGATCATTTTTATTTTCTTCGTTTAATTGAACCGATGATATTTTTTCGACAATTCTATCTTTTTGCATATCTAAATTAAAATAACGATCTGCTGTAAATTCACAAAACTCCCATAATACTCCTATCGTCATAGAAAAACAAAAAGCAACTAGGGCTACAAAGGCTGGAGATAAGGTAATGTGAAAGCGTTCTGTTCTGTTTAAAATATCAATTAATGAAAAACCAATTGCTGCAGAAAGAAAGCCATTCAATGTATGGAGCATGGTATCCCAGTGTTTAAATATTCCGTAAAAGTTTTGAATTTCTCCTAAAATTTCAGCTGCGAAAATAAATAAGTATACAATAATTTCTAAAGTTGCTGGCAATTTTACTTTAAAAGTTCTAGAAGCAACTGTTGGTAATGTAAATAAAATTAATGTCAAAAAACATAGAGCAACACTATGCCAGTTTCCTTTTAATGCTTGCTCTACCATACAGACAATGACAAAAAATCTTAATACTAAATATACAATTATATTAATTTTTAATTGTCTTTTTTCTTTTCTTTTTGGATCTTTTCTTTTTTCTTCTTTTTTCTTCATTTGTACTCCTACTCATCAAAAAGTTTTTTGGCATTTGTTTTAGGAATTAACATTTTTACTTTTTGATCTACTTTAAATGTAAATTTTGGTCCAGATGATTGGTATTCTTCTCCATCAATACACCAAGATGTTTTTGGTTTATCTAAAAATTCTATTTCAAAATCACTTGTTTGGTAATATGTAATACCTGGTACTTCTTTTACATCTTTCATCGTTACTTGAACTAACATTCTTAAAATATCGGGTTTGGTTTTGGGATTGGCTAAAGCTACTTCAAACATATTATCATCCATTTTTACATCATAATAAATATCGTCTACCCCTGCTACACGAGAAGAGTTGGTAATAAAGAAGAAGGAATACTCCCCTTCATGTTCTACTCCATCGACAGAATATTTTACATGATAACGATGAATACTATTTCTTAATTGTCTTAGTCCATATAATATATAGGCAATTTTTCCGTATTTTTTCTTTAAGTCTCTCGGTGTATTATATGCCATATCAATATAATCTCCTAAACATGCTACATAGACAAATGGAGTTTCATCAATATAACAAACATCTACTTTTTTTCTAACTCCGTTCAATAATAATTCTAAGTTCTTTTTATAATCTTTTGTATATCCATACATATTCGCAACATCATTTGTTGTTCCCATTGGAAGATTAGCTAATACTAGTCTTTTATCTCTATGAATATCTCCTGTTACTACTTCATTTAAGGTTCCATCTCCGCCAGCACTAATTACTAAGTCTACATCATCTTCTAATTCTTCTACAATTCTAATAGCATCTTTAGGACCTGTTGTATATCTAATTTCTGCATCATAACCATGTTTTCTTAATACATCATAAAACTCTTTTTTACTAGATAAACTTTTTACTTTTCCACTTTCCGGATTCATTATAATGATACATTTTTTCATAGCATTCGCTCCTTGATAGGTATATTATAACATAATCTTTTATATTAGTACATTTTATTATATTTTCTGATATATTATTAATTTCATACAGTTTTCATTGATTTTTTATGCTATATTTGATATAATTTTAGTGCTTTTATTTATTATGTATAAGGCATTAAATAAGGAAGGTGTAGTATGTTATATTTATGTTTGTTCTTACCCGCTAGTTTTTCTATTTTGGTAAGTGAAAAATTAAGAAAAGAAAAAAGAACTCTTAGTGAATTAGTAATACCATATTTAAGTTATACTTTTATGATTGCTGCTATTATGAATGTAATTGTTCATTTTACTAGTACATCTAATACTCCTTGGTATGATACTTCTATTTTTACATTTCAATTTACTATGGAGTATACATGGTTGAGTTTAATTATTGCCATTGCATTGCCATGTTTGGTTTATATTATTTCTAAAGTAGTACAGATTAATATTTTAGTAAAGGAACGTAATAAAAATGCTAAAAAAGATACTAAAAATTTTAGCGAAAATTATAAAAGGAAGCATTAGTCTTCTTTTTGTTATACTATTTTTCTTAGCTATCTTTTTATCTATGGCTTTACGTCTAGGTACTGATTGGGCTGTTGAAAATTATAGTTTTACATCATTTGATGAAATTTTATATACCTTAGGTACTTCTGTTACTACTGCTAGTAAGGATATTTTAGAAGACTTTTTTCAGTCTAACATTTATCCTCCACTACAAACAACTTTGATTGCATTAGGTATTTTTATTGTTATTTATATTATTTATAAAGTGTTATTTAGAAATAGTAAAATTCAATTACAAATTCGTTTATTTAAGAAGACTTTCAATATTAAGTTTAATATTGCAGTTATCATATTTTTAATTGCTTTTTGTATTCCTTTATTTAATTTATCTGATTCTATTGTTTATGCTATGGATAAATTATATATTGAGGACTATATTGAAGCAAATACTAAAACTTCTAATTTTTTTGAAAAAGAATATGTGAATCCTAAGGATGTAAAGTTGGAATTCCCTAAGAAAAAGAGAAATCTGATTTATATTTATTTAGAGTCTATGGAGTCTACTTATACTGATTATAGACATGGTGGTGGATATCCTTATAATTATATTCCTAATCTTACAGAGTTAGCAGAAGATAATATTAACTTTTCTAATACAGATAACGTTGGTGGAGCTCATATGCCTTTTGGTGCTACTTGGACTATGGGAGGAATGGTTGCTGCTACTGCTGGTATTCCAATAAAAACTCCTTTTATTGCTGCTGATGCCAATCAAGAAGCAAATTATGAAAATGGTCTTGTAAATGGTGCTACGACTATTGGTGACATATTGGCAGATGAAGGATATCATCAATCTATCATGGTTGGATCTGATTTGTCTTTTGGTGGTAGAAGAACGTATTATGAAGGTCACGGTGATTATCAAGTATTTGATTTGTATACTGCTAGAGAAGATGGAATTATCCCTGATGATTATTATGTTTTCTGGGGATATGAAGACGAATATTTATATGAATATGCAAAACAAGAGCTCGAAAACGTGGCTGATGGTGATGAACCATTTAATTTTACCATGCTTACTGTTGATACTCATATGCCAGAGGGATATGAAAGTGATTTCTGTCCTAATTATTCAAGCAATCCTTATTTAAATGCTATTTACTGTTCTGATATGCAACTTGGTGAATTTATTGAATGGATTCAAGATCAAGATTTTTATGATAATACGACTGTTATTTTAGCTGGTGATCATCTTAGTATGAATACTACTTCATTTGATAACTTACCAGGCGGATATGAACGTCGAGTTTATAATGTTTATTTAAATTCTGCTGTTGATACAGATAATAATAAAAATAGAGATTTTACTACTTTTGATTATTACCCTACTACGCTTGCTTCTTTAGGAGTAAAAATAGAAGGTAATCGATTAGGTCTTGGTACTAATTTATTTAGTAATAAACAAACATTAAGTGAAAAATATGGTAATGATTATATTGATCAGGAATTACAGAAAAAATCCACTTACTATGACTCTTGTATAAACTTAGGAAAATGTAAATAAAAAGGCTTCTCACTTTTGAGAAGTTCTTTTTTTTTAATAATAAAATATACTCATGTCTACTCGTCCGTTGATTCCTGGAACACTGCCACTACTTGTATATTGCCAGCCTTCATATGTGCCTTCATAAGTAAGTTGTGGTCCCCATTGAGCAACCCATCCTACTTCTGGCCTTAGTGAAGTCGGAAATCTATCTTCAATAAATTTTTTAGAAGCATAAATTTTAACGTCTGCTCCAATAGCAGCTTCTACTTTACTTGAAAAACTATTAAACATTTCTTGATATGTTTGTGGACTAATTTCATCATCGCTTTCTCCAGTAGAGGAAATTGTCCAATCTTCTAAGTCATAGTAAATTGAGAAGATATTTGAAGCTATTTGAGCTCCATTATTTTTAATAATGTTAATTAAATTGTCTGCTTCCATACTTGCTTCATTAGCATTCTCTGCATAACTAAATAAATATACAGAATATGGAATTCCTAATCTATTTAATTCTTGTACATTACGTTGGAAATAAGTATCTGTCCAACTGACACCATATCCAGCTCGTAATATAACGGCATCTACCATTCCACTATTTTTAACAGCTTCCCAATCAATATCATATTGATGAGCAGATACATCAATTACAATTCTTTGGTTTACATATTTTTCAAAAGCTCCAGTATATTCATTAAATTGATAATATCTTCCTGCCATTCTTTGAATTCCTTTTGCCATTGTTCCGTCTGGATTATAATAAACAAATGTATTTCCGACATTTTTAAATCCATCTAAGAACCCATCATCACCAAACACATAATTTCTACCTTCTATTGTTTGGTTTCCATGTATAACTATACCACTTCCATCTTGATACCATATCTTACCATAAGCATATTTCCAGCCCGGTGTTAACGCTCCATCTATTCCACTAAAGAAATATAAATCTCCATCAATTTCTTTAAATCCACTTTCTCGATATCCTGTTTCCTCATTAAAAAAGTATTTTTTTCCATCAATTTCTTGTAAACCTTTTAATACTTTTCCTTCTTTATCTTGATACCATGCTTGGCTATAAGCATATTTCCAGCCCGGTGTTAACGTTCCATCTATTCCACTAAAGAAATATAGATCTCCATCAATTTCTTTAAATCTAGTTACTTTAACTCCTTCTTCATAATAATATGTATTACCGTTTTCTTTTACCCATCCATTCTTAGTTTCTGCATTTGTTACTAAAAATGGTAGGCAAAAAATGGTTATTAAAAACAATATATATATTATCTTCTTTTTCATCTTTACCCTCCTACCTTTCGATTATATCATAAAAGGTTAATTTATGATATAAATTAACCTTTATTTCTATTTCTCATTAATAGTTTATATAATAATACGAAGAAAGCTGGTATTGACATAATAAAAAATTTAATAAAATATGCAAAATTGTAAAATACTTTATATAAGCAACGTAAGGCATTTAAAATTTTTAATGCTTCTTGCTTAGCGTGTGCTCTAATTAATACTTTTGATAAACGGCGTTTTAAATAATATACTCTTCCTTTTTTTCTTGGAGGTCTATCCGGATCATAGTAAAGATCAAATTTTGATTCAAGATAATTTTTAACAGTAAAGAAATAGTCAATATAAATACTTTCTGTTAGAAGATTGTATTCCATATAATCATTAACTGGGAACGTCATTTTATTTTTATTTTCTTTCTCAATAGCTTCTGTGAAAATTTTATCAAACTTTTTGGCCATTAAATCAAGAGTGAATCCATCAAGTATTCTTTGACGACAATTTTTCTTTATCTTATCTAAATTATCAATTACTCTTTCTGTTTCTTTTACGTAGTTATTAATCTCTTCTTCATATTGTTCTGGAGTAGCATCCTTATTATAGTGAACAATTCCGCCTACTTTTTCATCTATTAATTCTGTTTGTCCACCAACATCCGTTGATACTACTGGTACCCCCATTGATAAAGATTCATATGAAGTTAAAGCTAATCCTTCTAGTGAAGAACAATTTAGAGTCATATCGCTTAAAGCATAAATTTCTTCTGTATTTTTTACCATTCCAAGCATAATAAAGTTATCATCAATTATACTACTTACTGGATTAGCTAAGAAACCATCTCCAGCTATTACAAAGAATAAATTTGGATTGTTAGCAACTAGTCTCTTTCCTATTTCTACAAACATTTCAGGGCGTTTTTCATCTGATAATCTCGCAATAAAAGAAATTACAGTTTTATCTTGTGGAATATGATATTTTTCACGCATTTCTTTTTTATCATATTTTTCTGGATCAAATTTATTAGAATCTGTTCCAATATAAATTGTATCAATTTTTTCTTTATGATATCTTTCCATAAGTTGTTTTTTTGTAAAGTTATTACAGCAATATGTATGTGTTAAATATTCATTTACATCCATCGTACATCTACCAAAACTTTCGCGTGGGTCTCTTAAATCTACTGAATGAATATAATCAATAAATGGAACTTTTGGATATTTTCTCTTTAAATATGGAACCATATAATAACCATATGGAGTATTTGTTACAAAAACTAAATCTATATTTCTTGATTCCATAATATACTCTGCAAATTTAATATAGTCACTTCTCTCTAAGAAAGTTGACATATCATATACTGTTGAACAAATTTCTTCATATTGTTGTCTAATAGGATTTTCATTTGGTGTAGTCATTAATAATGTTACATCATATTTGTCTTTGTCTAATCTTTTAATTAAATCTATATTAAAGAAGTCAGCTCCACCTGTTACTGTCCAAGGGACTATAAATAATATATTAATTTTCTTTTTTCTTTTATAATTTGGCAATACCATATCTGGATGATCTTTTACGACATCAAATCTTTTTCCTTCTCTAGGAAATTGGATTATATCTACATCTTTTGTAATCTTACTAGCTGTTTCATTTACATATTTCATTGCATTTTCATGATTGGTTCTTGCTCTAGATAATTCACCAGAATTACTTGTTCTATACCAAAATAGAGGTGCATTTACCCTAACTGGAATCTTTCCTTTTTCAATTAATTTTAACCAAAGATTCCAATCTTCATACATTGCTTTTTCTTTAATTCCAAAGCCACCAACTTCATTGAAGTCATCTTTTCTAACTAAACTACTAATACAAATAAGGTTTTCTTCTTTCTCATCATCAACGGTTAGATATTTTTCCCATAAAAATTCCCTATCTCCAAAGTTTACCATAGTAGTATAGGCAAATGAACCTTCTGGATGAGTTTCTAATGTCCAATATAGAACTTCTAACATTGTTTTATCTAAAAGGTCATCACAATCTAAGAAGAAAATATATTTTGTTTCTTCACTAGATTTTTCTACTCCATAATCTCTAGCAATTGATGGTCCTCCATTTTCTTTATGGAATACCTTTATTCTTTTATCTTGTTTTGCTACTCTATCTAACTCTTTTAATGATTCTTCATCTTTTGATCCATCATCAACAATAATCCACTCAAAATATGGATACGTTTGATTAAAAACAGTGTTAGCTGTCTCCTGTAAAGTTTTTCCACCATTATAAAATGGTGTAATAATACTTATTGTTGGTTTTTCATTATTTTTAATTTCACCTATTAATTCAATTTTTCTTCCTGGAATTTTACTATAATCCATTTAATTCACCTTCATTCTATTTAACTTGTTTTTTATTTTCCTTGTTAATGTTCTATCTAACTGCTTTTGAAGATTATCTATTTGTTTATATAATTCTTGAGTTTTTAAATACAATTCTTTATTCTCTTTTTCTAAATTGTTAATTTTCTCTGTATAATAATTTAATCCACAAAATACACTTTGTAAACTACTATTTCCTTGAAATGGTTCTATGTCTAAATACACACTATTGTTAATCGCTAAATTATCTGCTACATAAGAATAATTTTTATTTAGAATTTCTATTAATTCTTTTTCACTATATTTACATAATTCGTCTTTATCATCTTTCAAATTGATTCCAGTAAAGTTTTCCTCTATTGCATCTTTAATATTTTGTGGAGTAATTAATACTATATTTCCCTTATATCCACAAACAATTGCTGGTTTTTTTGAAGCTACTGCTTCTAACATACATCTATCAACACCTAATAGAATATCTGCTTTTTCTATCTCTGGAATCATGTCAGGCACAGCACCTCTAAAGAAAATAGATGGATCATTATATTTTTCTGTCATTTCATCATATAATTCACCATTCCCCACAATCGTTAACTTTGCTTTGCTATTATATTTTTCTTTATAGTATCTAAAAAATTTAACAGCTGTATCTATTGACACTCTTTTTTGTTCAGAAATTCGTCCGAACCACATCAAGTTATTATATGGTCGTTCTATTTTTATTATCTTCTTATTTGGGTATTTACTAAAGTCAAGACTGTTATTAATAATTATATATTTTTCTTGTGGAATATGAAATAGATTAATATGTTCTTTTTGTACTTTATCTGTTATAGCAATAATTTTTGATGCACATTCAAAATATATTGGAAATAATACTTTATAAATGTCATAGGTATTCATAAACCACTCACATGTTTTGGGCACAATATTATGTAAATATGCTATGTATGGTATTTTTAATTTAAATACAACTGGCAAAATATAAGGTACACATGGAAATTGGTGCACATAAATAAAATCTATCTTCTTTTGTTCAACAAAATTCATAAGCCATTCTACTTTTTTTGCATCAATTTTGTTTTCTAGTTTGAAATCAAATTCTATAAACTCTATATTTTTTAACCCTTTTAAATTTTTAGCAAGCAAACCGTCTCTTGCAAGTACATAACATTTTATCTTTCTTCTGGCAAATTCCTCCACTTGTGTGATAGTAAATGTTTCAACCCCACCTATTCCTAATTGTTCCAAACAGATTAAAGCTTTTTTCATTTTTCCTCCTATAATTATTTATGTAGAATTTTATTCCATATATTTCCTAATTTGTCTATCATTTTGAACCTTTTACTATTATAAACTTTATTTAATTTATTTAATAATTCTTCATTTTGATTTAACAAATTAGTTATCTCAATTTCTTTATTTGATTCTACTTTAGAATTATATAATTGAGATACGATTGATAATTCATTGTTTTCTATATCATTAAAAATTCTGCTTCTTTCTAATGGTCGTTCAACAGACTCTATTATCGCCGGATTATATTTTATTATATTTTGAATATCTGTTTCTGTTGCTATAATTTTTTCCCTTATCTTATTATATAATTGTTGTCCTTTTTTTGTTTTTATAATTACGGCAGATACACCAAGATTATCAAGCATTTCACGATGTACATGGTATATACCCCAGTAATCTCCTAGTATAATATCAGCAATATTATTTTCCAAACCTTTTGCTGAACAATTATAACAACTTTCTCTTAAAATAAAATTGCTATTATATAGATTCATTAATGTATCATTGGCAAAGGGATATGCTTTATTAATTCTTTGTGAAATATATTCTATAGAGGCTTTATCCCAACCATTTATTTTAGATCTAAATTTTATATCAGTAATTTTTGTTTCATATTGTTGTTCAAATTCTTTTATTCTTTTTTGCAATACTTTATTGCTCATTACTCCATGGCAAATTACACTAACTGTATACAATTTTTCATAATCATGAAGTAAATATTTTTTTAGGCCTTGTATTTGACAAGGAGTTCCTGAAAATAGTACTTTTTTATTATCTTTTAAATCCTTTTGTACTTGTTGAAATATATTTTTTAAGTTACTTTGAGCATATTTTGATCCTTTTATTTTTATCAAATCTTTTTCATCTGTAATTCTAATATGTTCTACTTTGAAGTTCTTTAGCTCTGCACCATATACAACACCATTATCTTCTAATATTTTCATTGCTAAATAATGAAATACTCCACCAGATGAACTTGTTTTTCTTACTTCATCAGATATTGCTTTGACAGCATAACATTCTTCTGCTTTTGAAGAAGTTAGTTTAGGATGAAGTGCTATACATGTGTTTCTACATTTATTACAATGAATACATTTATCTAAATCTATCTCCGGATATAAAAAGCCTTCTTTATTTTCTACAAATTTTATAGCATTAACCGGGCAGATATTTAGACAAGCACTGCATCCTGTACATTTATTTTTAGAACAAACATATTTTTTATCTAAATAATCTAATCTTTCTATCATGTTGCTATATAGATTTTTTGCTTCTTCTCTTACTATTTTCATTTTTTCTTTTAGGATTTCTTTTATTTTTTGCTTGTTTTTATTGATATATTTAAACTTATTAATTAATTGGTCACCTACTAATTCTTCTGTTGGCAAGACATAGTCTTGATAATTTCCAAATAAATCTTCTGCAATACCACGTGACTTTACACTATATCCAATAACTAACGTCGGAATTTCTGTAGAATATGCTGCTATGGAAGCATGGGTTCTTGCTGCTACTACTAAGGCACATTTTGAAATAATATATTTTATTTCTTGACAATTATACTCTCCGTCGTCTAAAAAGATTCTATCCTCGTCCTTGTATTTTTCTTTTATTTTTTTTAAAACACTTAAGTCACTTACTTCTTCTACTGCAACATGGGGTAACAGTGTAATAGAATATTTTGTATTTTTTAAAATATAATCAATAAACCTTGTTACTGCTTCTTCATTTTCTTTGGTTTTGACTGTTAATGGGCTTAAATTTAAACCAATAACGTCTCTTCCTTTGTACCATTTTGATAAAGTTACCTTTTTTGGCTTTAAAGAAAATGCTGGGTCTGGAACAAGCATTATTCTATCTTTATCAATATATTTTTTAATAGCATTATAACTGATTTTTTCTCTAATCATTAATAAATCATATTTTTGTAAATCGTTTATCAACTCTAAATCATTTATTTCATCATATAATGATGCACCCCATAATACAGTTTTTTTGTTTAATTCTTTTGCTTTTCGATTTATAGTATAAATCCATTCATTTACACCATAGCAATAATTATCACCGCCTATGTGTATGCATATATCTGCATCTTTCATTTCTTTAATTACGTCTCTCTCATAAAAGCATTCATAATTATAATAATCAAAAGGAATATTTTGAATATGTTCAAATTCTTTCTGTTCTTCTTCGGTAAATTCTTCTGGGTTTTGTTTATGATGATTTACGAAACGATTGATTCTATCTTTATACATATTTTTATCATGCTCATAATCAAAAGTAGCAGCTACAATCTCTATATTTGGACTAATTTGTGCAATAGTTGAATTTACTAAGGCTTCGCAGCCACGATTTTGTAATGATCCAATTCCATATAACAATATTTTTTTTACCATTGTCTGTCTCCTTCTGTCTTTTTACCTTTTTATTCTTATATCTAATTTTATTATAACAAATATCAATATTTAATACAACGACATAAAAAAACAACCTAAGGGTTGTTTATAATTCTTCTACAAAACGTTTTTCTAATTTTTTGAAAATTAAGTATCCAATGACAACTAAGAAAATACTTCCTATTCCCCAAATGCCTAATATTGACCAATGTGGCATTTGATGATAATAAAGAATAGATCTATATGCTTCTACTAGCTGTGCCATTGGATTTAAGCTTAATACCCATTGAAACTTTTCTGGTAACATATTAGCTTGATAAACAATTGGTGTTCCATAAAATCCTAACATTAAGATAACACTAACAAAATGATCTACATCTCTTACAAAGACTGTAATAGCTGATAATATAAATGTTAAGGCTAATGTAATTAAGTATTGAATTATTACTAATACTGGAAATAATAGTAAGTGAATAGAAAAACCTACTCCACTAAATATAATAAATGCAAACATGATAATACATGTAATTAAAAAGTTTACTAATTGACTTGTTGTTACTGAAATTGGAATAATTTCTCTTGGGAAGTATACTTTCTTTAAGATTGCACCATTAGCAACTACACTACCTGTTCCCATTTGAATAGCTGCTGTAAAAAAATTCCATGGAATTAATGCTACAATCATAAAAATAGTATAATTTTCAACATTTACTCTCAAAATATATGGAAAAACAAATGAATATACTGCAAGCATTAATAATGGATTTAAGAATGTCCATATTACACCTAGCCATGATCCTTTATATTTTCCACGAATTTCTTTTTTAATATTTGTCTTTAATAATTCTCTATAATTATATAATTCTTTAAATACTTTCATTTTATCCACACACCTTCAAGTATTCTTCTAATACATCATCTACTTTTCCATCCATCCTAATTTCACCTTTATATAACCAAACTGCACGATCACAGAATTGTTTTACTTGATTCATACTATGGGTAACAATAACAATCGTCTTTCCTTCTTTTTTTAATTCCTTTAATTTATTAAAACATTTTTCTTGGAAATGTTGGTCACCTACTGCTAAGATTTCATCAATTAGTAAAATATCAGCTTGTACATTAATTGCAACTGAAAAAGCAAGTCTCATATACATACCAGAAGAATAAGTTCTTACTGGATTATCAATAAAGTCATGTAATTCTGAAAATTCGATTATCTCATCTATTTTTTCATCTATTTGTTTTCTAGTCAATCCAAAAATAGATGCATTAAAATAAATGTTTTCTCTTCCTGTAAAATCCTCATGAAATCCTGCACCTAACTCTAAAAGTGATGTTAATTTTCCATTTGTTGTTATTCTACCTTTATTAGGATAAATAATTTTAGTCATTAATTTTAATAATGTTGATTTACCGCTACCATTTGTACCAATTAGAGCTACACTCTCACCTTTTTTTATTGTTAAATTTATATCATTTAGTACATGTAAAATTGAATCTTTACTTTTATTTTTCTTTGAAAAGAATAATAATTTTTCTTTTAAAGTATTTGCTTTGTCATAATAAAGCTTAAATGTTTTAGAAACATGCGTTACCTTAATTGCAACATCCTTTTCCACATTCATACCTCATTTCTTGTATCCATAAGATACATATATTCGTTATTACATTATAGCATAGAAATTTTATTTCTACAAATTTTTACCAGTTTATATTTAGACCTAGTTTTTCGAAGTAAGATTGGTATTTTTCTCTATTTTTAATTGTCCATTTTGAATTATACACTAATTTGAATATATTTTTTCTTATAAATTCTATAATAGTACATACTATAAACATTCCAATTACAATTATAAATAATATCGCTATAGCTTTTAAATTTATATTGGTTATATCTGTTATTCCAATAAAATTATAAAAATTTTCTCTTATATATTTATTTTCGTGTATTAAATATACTCCTATAGTGCAACCTGCAATAGCATTAATAATTTTATTTTTAAATGTAAAAGATGCAAATAACATAAAATAGCAAAGAGTTTGCAATAAAACAAAAGGACTAGAATAGCTTGAAAATAAATAATCTAATATATGGCCAATTTCTTGTGAAATACTTCCAAGATCTATTATTTGTTGTGATACGCAACAACACATTGTTCCTATTACAGCACAACTAATCATTGTTAAAAACCATATAGTTCTCTTTGCTGTAATTGTAAACGGTTTCATAAAATAGCTTTGATCAATTGGATAATTTCTTAAATATGCACCTACAAAATACAATAAAATAAACGTACTTAATGATCTTCCATAATTATTATTATAGAAACTGTCTACTGTTACTAGACTTAAACCACTAACTATAACAAGTAATATAATTATTACATTTCTTAATTGCTATTTAGTTGTATTATTAATTACAATATTTAAAATGGGACTTATTAGATATAAAACTATATAGTTTCCAATAAACCAGTATAATCCATAATCTAACGGAAGTATTGTTCTTAATATTTCAGTTGTTGTTGGAGGGTTAGTTATTAACCACCCACAAGCTAAAAAGATCAACAATATTACGGCTTTATAAAACCATGTTGCATTTATCAAAGATATTACTTTTCCAAGCCTTAACTTTTGTTTACATTGAAAATAGCCACACAGTAAAATAAAAGAATTAACATGTACTAACGTAATTGATTTAATAAATGTTACTAATAAATACATTCCACCTGTAGCTTTTCCTAAATATCCACTATATGATAATGTATGAAATAAAACAATAAACAGCATTGATATAATTCTCATTAATTCAAAATTAGATTCTCTTATTTTTTTCATATATTCACCTTATCCCCATAGTATGTATTTTTATATACTTTCATATTACATCATTTTTTATTTTTTGTCTATTAACAAAAAATTTTAGCTACTTATTTAGCTAAAATTTTCTTTATTTTTACCTCTTTTATTTTTATACTTGCTAATGGAATCAAAATTATCAAATATGGAATTATATATCTAGATTTACCTTCCCATAATATATGGAAAAAGAATCCACCTAAAAATACTAGTAATAATAATATTGTTTCATTGGAAAGTCTCTTTCTATTTTGAATCATAAATAATATAACTGTTCCAAAAATAATAAATATTATTGCTTTTAAATAAAGTTGTATTATTTTTTCATTATTTAATATTTTTGCATCCATTTCTTCTAATGAAGCTATTTGGGTTTTAGAGAAAGTTTTATTTTTTCCTAAACTTTCAAAATTAAAGCTTAAGTTTTGCCAAATTGATTCTTGTAGAGGCTCTGTCCACATTGAAGCTACTTTTTTTATATAAAACTTTATTGTATATGGGATATGATTAGAAAAATATGTTAATCTTTCTTTTATCATATCATTATATTGTTCATGGTTGATCTTTTTCTCTGTATGTGCAATGTCCCCTGTTTCAGAATTATACCAACCATTTGCTCTTGTCCCTTCTTGCATTCCCATTGCAATATATCTAGTCGCTGGTATTTCCCTTTTTTTATCTAAATCATATTGATTTTGTAGAGTTGCTGTTGCTATTTTAGAAGGAACTAATGAAATTATGATAAATACTATCATCAAGGTCAATTTTATTCCTATTTTTTTTGCTTTTTCTTTTTTATCTAGGCTTTTATCTTTTATTTGTAGATTTAGTATTAAGTATAATATGCTAGCTATAACTAATATCAGATTATTCATTCTTAATATTACTGCTATCATCATTAAGAATGCCGAAATCAATAAGTGATAAACTTTATTTTCTTTTCCATACTTCATCGTAAAGTAAATACTAAATACACTAAATGGCAAACTAATAATATCTCCATATATAAAATTTACTAATAGAATAATAGGTATATAGGTTAATGATAATACTAAGCTTTTTGTTTCATTTATATCATAGTCTTTTTTTAATAGTTTTGTAATTAAAAATAAACCTATTATAGTAAAACAATTAGCAATAATATTTGCTATTTTAATTATCCATAAACTATTAGAATGAAAAATGGTAAATAATAAAGAAAAGAAAAATGATATAGAAAGATTTTGAGGATTTAATTCAAAATATCTCACGCTTGTTAAATTTCTTCCTTTAAAAATATCTGTTGCTGCTTCATATACTCTCATGGAGTCAGCTATTGGAGTAGAATCCCTTAATACTACCCATATAATTCCAATTATTATATATACTAATAATGCTAGTCCGATTATTATATATTTCTTTTTAGAAGATATCTTTTTTTCATTCTTTTCTCTTTTTTGTTCTATCCAATTGATGATTTTAATAAGGCCTGTTGCTATTAAAATTGTAATTAATAAATTCCCTATTCCAAAATATGAAATACTCACAATTTCCTGCCACGAATCACATACATCAGACATATATATAATATTTAATCCAAATATTATTATACAAACTAATATAGCTATAATAGCAACTATATATTTTAAATACTTCATATCAAATCCTTCTCTCTTATTAATACGTAAACATATATCCGTCATTTTTCTGTTTTTTATCTGTCAACTTATAGTTTTTAACTCCTAAATCATCAATATTATATTGTACTCCTTGAATGCCATGATGTTGTAGATTTATAAGGATTTTTTTGTTTTTATTTTCATTTGCATAAGTTTTGAATCTATCTATCCTAATTTGAACATATTCATTATTACCAATAATACTATGGTATTGTGTTCTAAATATTAATCCAGAATTAACTATAAAAATAATTACTATTACTAGGGCAAAAATATTTGCTACTTTATGTGCTTTAAATTCTTTTTGTAAATAATGAATCAATACGAAAGCTGGTACCAAATAGAAATATGGTATATATCTGGACCAATACCCTCCATCTAAAAATAAAATTAAGCAGGCAATTAATCCTAAAGTAATTATATATGGAATTAATTGATTCCAATTTTTATTTCTTATATACTCTACAATAATACATATTGTACCAATTATACTTAGAATAAAAATTGCACTAAACAGTGGACCAAATCCTCCCATTCTAATATCTGGTATTGAATAATTATCAAGTTCTTCCTGTGTGAAAGTTAGAGGAACTTTTAAATCCGGCTCGTTTCCTTCATCAGAATAACTAGGAGAAACATTTTCTCCTTTAGCAAATATACTTGTTAAGAAGATTGTTAATCTATTTTTATCTTGTAATGATTTAGGAATCTCCATCATTACCATATTATCAACGTGCCCTTTTCCGTATAATGGATATAACGGATTTCCATGATCAATCATATTTTTGGTGTAAGTCGAACCACCTACTATTAACACTGCAATTGACACAGTAACTACATAAAATATTGTATCTTTTATAAATATCTTTTTAAAATTATTTTTGTCTTTAATATAATTTTTAATATGTTTGTAAAGGTAATACACTCCACAGAATACGGCTGCAAATGCTAGACCAGTAAATTTGGCATTACAACACCAAATTATTGCCATTCCTAAAATAAGATAGTTCATTTTTGATTCTTCTGGTGATAATTTTTTAAATTGCAATAAGCAACATAGTATGATAATAAATAAACTAATTGCTAATACTCCATCCAAATAGTAATTTGCTATTTGTACTAACATAATTGGATTAAATGCTAAAATAATTGCTATTAATAAGCTTTTCCAATTATTAAGATTCATTTGCTTTAAAAGCCCAAATATAACGAATAAACCTATGTATATCCACAATAAATTAAACATTTTTCCTGTTTCAATATTTCCACTAAATGCGTATACTACTGCACCAAATGTTTCAGTTCCCCTTGCATAGTGATCTACCCAATTAACATTTACATTATCTTTATAAACATCAAATGGATTACCTTCTTTCTTATTAAAATCCCCTACACTTTCATAAAGTGGGTTCCATCCATTCTTTAGTGCACCTACAGCCAACTTATGATATGTATTTCCATCTGGTGTTCCATCATACGTTTTTGTAGCTGCATAAGCGCATCCAATAAATACAACTGAAGCAATTGCTATCGCAATAATTGCTTTCTTCCATTCTTTCTTTTTCCAAATCATATATCCTATTGTTGTAAAAATATATATAATTGGTAGATGATATGGTGTTATTGTTATATTAAATACAAATAATAAGTTCGTTATAATTAGTATTAGTGTAGTTACTATTAATAGAAAAAATGAAGATTGTTGTAGGGTATTATAAATTTGTTCCTTTTTACTTTTTTTAATCATATTTTTACTATAAAATGTTCTTTTTCAACATTTTTCCCTTTCTATATTTATTATTTTTATTAGGTGTTAGACTTTATAGATTTTATTTTATAATAATATGCAATAGCTACATTAGGCCATCCTTTTTTTGAACTTCCAATATCTGGTATACCATAATTAGGACTATGGTTATCATTGGTATAATAAGCAGAAAGTTCAATATTCTTGTTTCCTAATTTTTTTTCTTTCTCAATATACTCAATTCTATACTCCCATACTCTATGTAGATTCAATGTTTCCTTTGCTGTAGTTAAAACTGGGTTTATACATAAAATTGCTAATATTATCACTGCATCTATTATTATAGGCTTAAATTTTTTACTTATATCTTCTAAATTATAAATTAATTGTGTACATGCAATTATCCAAAATACTATTACTCCAAACCATGCTCTTGCTGGAAAGGTTGGTGATAAAACCATCGCATAAATTGCAGAAAATCCTGCTATTACATATATAAAAAATTCTGGCTTTATTTTCTTTTTATTATATACATAAATAGTTACTAAAATAATTCCTAACACTAAAATAGGCATGGTATATTGTAACATTGTCGTTGTATTATCTAGTATTCTTTTTAGCCACTTTACTAGTATAAATGTTTTATCTACAAAACTTTCTGATCTTACAAAATTTCCTGGAGCTAATATTAACGTAAAGAAGCCTACTAATGATCCAATTAATCCACCAATTTCCCATTTCTTTATTTTTTGATATCTAGCTTTCTTTATAATTAACAATCCAACAATTATAACTAATAATCCGACAGAAGTATTTTCATTTGTCCATCCTGCTATAATACCTAACAAAAAGGTTCCTATTATTTGTTTTATTGTATCGTTGTTGCCGCTACTTTTTCTATATTGTAATAATAAAAGTAAAATAATTACTGTTGTCCAAAGATAATTGCACGAACCAACTAACCATAGGCATGTCTGTCCAAATACTGGTAATAAAAACCATAACCCAAGATGAATTAATAATAGTAATATTGGTTTTTGAGTTGTAGAATTATCTTTGGCATGTAAATATATTAAATATATTAATATAATGTACATTAGCGAATTAACAATACTAAAAATGAATTTAGGAAACATAAGAAAACATTGTGCAATTGTATGCGCAACTGTTCTTCCTCCCCAATGTAAATAATGTTGTATTTGATAATTCATAATGTCCATTAAGCTATTAATTTTAGTATTATCTGTACTTAAAGAGTAGGAATAATCATCTGCTAATAATGGTGTTAACAAGTTTAATACTAACATCATGATAAAGATACTAGCTAGAATAATGATTGTTTGTTGTTTTTTTGATAGTTTTATGTTTTTTATTTTTTCTATCATATTTCTCAGTCTCCAATCTTGTGCTTCTTCCTATAATAATTACAATATGTTTTTGTTAAGAATTTATTTTTTTCTATTGTTCTTCTTAAAAATCCTCTGTTTTCATAATATTTATTATCTTTATAGTCTGGAATATTTTCTTTCATGTATTTAAAAGCTTTATCAATAAATTCTTTTCCTACTTCTCTATCCTGTTGTACTCTTTGTTGAATTGTATAATTGGTTAAGATTCTTACAGATAATTTATCCACAGTTTCTGTGAACTCTTTTCTTTTAGAAAAATACTTTCTTATTTTATCAACGATTTCTATTATATCAAATATCTTTTTATCTCTTACTGTAGTTTCACTATTTTTATGAATGATATAATAATTTAAGCATTCTGAAACTTGTCCGATTTTTTTAGCTTTATCCATTGTTTCTACTACAAATGGAGCATCTTCATATTTTAAGTCTTCTACAAACTTAATTTTATTTTTCTTTAAAAGGCTTGTTTTGTAAAGTTTATTCCAGGGTGCTAAATTTACATCTAGTAACAAATTTTTATTTTCTTTTAATGTTGTGTTTTTAAATTCTGGTATTTTTATTTCTTCTTGTTGGTCTGTTTCTTCCTCTACTCTATAAAAATTATTTATTACTAAGTCTAAGTTATCTTTTTCTGCTTTATTAAATAATTCTTCACAGGCATGAGTTGCTAGATAGTCATCACTGTCTAGGAACATAATATATTTCCCTGTTGCTTTATCTATTCCAAAATTTCTTGTTTTACCAATCCCTTGATTTTTATTTTTAAAGTATTTAATTCTTTTATCTTTATAGCTTTTTATAATATCTTCAGATGTATCAGTAGAACCATCATTTACTAAAACAAATTCTAATTCTTGTTTCGTTTGGTTTATTAGTGATTTAATACATTTATTTAAATATTTTTCAGCATTGTATATTGGTACAATAATACTAATGTCAGTCATTTATTTTTCTTCTTTCTTACTTTCTTTTTCTTTTAAGTCTTTTTCTGTTTCAGATGGAATATAGATTGGTCTTTTCTTTACTTCTAGATATAGTTTTGACATATACATTCCAAATACTCCTAGGAAGAATAATTGTACTCCACTGACAAACATTATCATACATGCAAGTGATGGCCATCCTCCTACGGGATCTCCAAAAGCTAAAGTTTTTATAATAATTACAATGATTGCGATAAAAGCGATTAAACAGAAAATCAAACCGATGATTGCAGATATTACTAATGGTGTAGTTGAGAATGCTAATATTCCCTCTAGTGCATATTTAAATAACTTCCAGAAGTTAAATTTGGATGTTCCTGCTACTCTATCTGGAGCTTCATATTCTATCCATTTGGTATTAAACCCTACAAAACTAAAGATTCCTTTGGAATAACGATTATATTCTTTCATATTAACAATGGCATCTACCATTTTTCTTTTCATTAATCTAAAATCTCTTGCTCCTGGTACTTGAGGAGTAGATGATATTTTTCCAATTAATTTGTACCAGCAATTTGTAAAGAATTTTCTTAGAGGACTATATCCTTTATGGCTTGGGCTACATAAAGCAACACAGTCATAACCTTCTTCTTTGATATCATGATACATTGTTTTAATCATAGCAGGTGGATCTTGCATATCAGCATCCATTATCGCAACATAGTCTCCAGTAGCATTCTCTAGTCCTGCATACATGCCCCCTTCTTTACCAAAGTTTCTAGAGAAAGATATAAATCTTACCCTTTCATCTTTTTGGGCTAATTCTTTTAATATTTTTAATGTATCATCTTTACTACCATCATTAATGAATAAAAATTCAAAATCTTGATTTTTCATCTCTTTTGCAATTTTAGTAATTTCCTCATAAAAAATTGGTAATGATTCTTGTTCATTGTAGCAAGGAACAACAACTGATATCTTCTCTTTCTTTACATTTATTTCTTCTTTTTTACTTTCCTTTTTCATAAGACACCTCTACTTCTATCTATAATACAATTTTGGACTTATTGAAACAATTACTTTTTTGATTTTTCTTGGTAAAGTATTTGTTAGTAAGTCTTTTTCTACTTTATCCTTTTTTATTCTTTTTTTGTATTCTTGATAATCTTTTTTATCTAATTCACAAATTTTTTTTAACATACTATTTGCAATGTAACTTTTAAATATGGATGTGTCTCCTTTTACCTTTTCTATTTCTTTTTTTAAGTATTGATAATGATAATAAAAATCATGTACTTTTCTTTGTGTCCAACTATAATCATTTGTGTTCATAATACTTCCTGTTCTTCTGTAATAGTTATACCCAATATAAGAAATAGAATTTACTTTATTTGCTTTTATAATAATTAATGGAGTTAATCCAAAGTCTTCATGAATCATATCTTTTTTAAATTTAAACTTTTCTCTTTCATAAAACTCTTTTTTTATAGCATAGCACCAAATACTTTCTATAAAATGAAAATTTACTATTTTATTGAAAGCTTCAACACCTGTTAATCCTGTAAACTCATCTTCGTTATAGTCTGTAATTTCATTTTTATCGGTGACTGTTCTTACTTGAAATCTTACTAGATCTGGTTTGTTATCTAAACTTTTATTTATCTTTTCTAATAATTCTTTATCCCAGTAATCATCACTATCTAGGAAGAGTAAGTATTCTCCTATTGCTTGTTTTGCACCTATATTTCTTGCTTCACTTACTCCTACTCGTTGGTTATCAATTATTTTAACTTTATATTTTTTAGCAATATTCATACTTTTATCTGTACATCCATCATTTACTACAATTACTTCAAAGTCTTGATATGTTTGATTAAACACACTATCTAGGGTTCTTTTTAAATATCTTTCTACGTTATAGACTGGTATTACAATACTAAACTTTGGCATTATATCACTCCATCAAATAATTTTTCAAAATCATCCATTCGTGTTGCTTGTAATTTTTCGATATCTATTTTCTTTGTTTTAGATGACCTTTTTAGAATTTCTTTTACTTGTTTTGTCATTTCTTTTTGATCTTTTGAAATAATTGTAGCATAATCTTTTCCAATATTTAGTTTATCATCACTAACATCTATTGTTGTGATTAATGGTTTTTGTAAAGTGATTGCCTCTAAATAAATAACTGGGAAGCCTTCATAGTCTGATGTCATAAGAACATAATCTGCCATTTTCATATAAGGATATGGATTTTTTTGCTTTCCTAAGAATTTAACTCTAGATACTACTCTTTCTTTTTTTACTAATTCCTCATATTTTCCCCTATCTGGTCCATCTCCTACTAGCCATAATTCCATCTCTTTTATTTCTTTTGCTAGTAATATAGCTCTTCCTACTTTTTTGGCATCATCATCTAATCTACCTACAAAGACAAATAGTTTTTTATCTTTTGGTTTTTTTTCTTTTACTTCTTCTTTGCTCTTTTCTAAAATACTTTTTGTATCTATAAAATTGTTTAATACTAATACTTTGTTTTTTAAATTTGGATATAATCTTAAAAACTCTTTTTGGTATTCATTTGATACAAAGATAATATGTCCAAAATTTTCTATTCCTCTATTATCAAAGAATTCTTTTTCTTTCTTTTCATCTTTATATAAATCTTTATAATTATTATGAACATAAAAGGCATTATTCTTTGAGGCTATTTTTGCTAGCTTACTTCCACTTAAACTATATGTAGCATAGCAACAACTAAAGTCATATGTATGATAGTTTGTTAGTGTAAATAGTAATCTTTTTGTAAGATTTAAAAATTTCCTTATCATAATATTTCTATTATCATATACTTTATATTCTTTTACTGTAATTTCTTCTTTTACTTTATCTAGGAAAATACCTTCTTTTTTCTCTAATAATATTTCAACCTGATATTTATCTAAATTAATTCTATTTACTAAGTTTATAAGAGCAGTCTCTATTCCGCCTACATTTAAACTGTAAGCTGTAAATAGAAGTTTTTTCTTTTTAGTTTTTGCAAGCATTAATAATAATACCGTTACTAATATACTTACTGCTGGTGCTGTTATAATATGTCCTGTAAAGAAAGATAAGAATATACTTAATATAACACTTACGTATAACATGTATTGTTCAAAATCTAACTTTCTTCTATCTTTCATAATTAAATAGAAAATATATCCATAAATTCCAAAGAATAAGATAAATCCTATAATCCCATGACTATAATATATATCAAAATAATCCATTTCTACGGCTTTTGCTTCTTTATTATTCTTTAGGTAACCGATTCCAAATAGTTTTTGATATATATTACTTTTCATATAATCTGTTTGCCTATCTTCTAAGAATGATAATCTTGAACTAAATATGAAATGATCTACTAAATGTTCATTTTCAAATACTTCTGTAACATTATCAAGTTTTAAATAATTTAAGTGTGTTTCAATGTTTTTATAAAAAGTTGTCTTTGGTAATATTAAAACTAATCCTATTATAAAAACTATTAAAGCTATTAAACTAATTCCTATTGGCTTATATTTTTTTTGCTTTATTTCTTTATAAATGAACCATATATAGGCAAAGAATATTGTAATTCCTAATGATAATAGTGGAGTTTTGGTACCTATAGTCAATATAATGTATAGGTATAAAACCGAAATTATAATCGTTGGTATTATCTTTTTGGTACTTACAAATATTAAAATCATAATTGGGGTTAATAAAGAAATAATTCCACTTATTTCATTTGCAGAATTAAAGAATCCTAATGTACCTGCTTTGGTTATTTCATAAGTTTCAAATCCTATATTTAGACAATTTGGTACTAGTATACATACTAAATATGTTACTAATACTACCATTAAAGTCATTTTACTAATTTTTATTTCATCTTTTATGCTATATAAAGCAATTAATAATACTGGGAAATAAAACACTCTACATAATCCTTGTATTTCCTCAAATAACCCTACTCCATCTTTATACATAATCATTCCTGATATATAAAATAGACCATAGGCCAGTAATAATCCATAAATTAACCAATTTTGTTTCCTTTTGTATACAAACATTACCGTGTAAAAAATAAATAATAAAAATAAGATTCTAACAATAATTCCTATTGTTACATTAGCATGCCATACATGTATGCCAAATCCTGTAATTAAATCAAATATTGGTTGCAATAAAATAAATATAATTAAAAGTACATTAAAATTCTTCTTTATCCAAGCATTCATATTTTCACCTTTCCCATTTTATTTTAGCATACCTTTATTTTTTTGTATACTTTACAGTCTAATATTCGTAAAATATTTCTATTTTTTGGGCCTTATTATATAATGTATATATAAAGATAATGAGGTGGTAATATGAGTCAGAAGAAGAAATCTTCTAATCATTATAATAAAAATAATTATCACAGTCGTAATTATAATCAAAATAAGAATCAAAATTTTGAGAAAAAAAGAAAAGTAGAAGATACTATTAGTAGAGAGATTCCTAAAGACTTCTCTTCTAGAGAGTTGACAAAAGAAAAACCTCGTAAGGTAAAAAGACATCCTATTGTAAATTTCTTTTTGTTCTTAACTCTTCTTAGTAGTTTAGCTTATTTTGGTATTACTTTATGGAATGGTCAAAATAGTAGTAATTTTTTTGGATTATTAGTTAGTAGTTTACTTTTAGTGGTCTTTTCTATTTTATTTATTGCGATATGTGTTACTAGTCCTAGTAGAAAAAAAGGTACTATTTTTTTAGGAAGTTTTTTCTTACTTTTATTTAATTTATTTGGTGGACTTACTACATTAGGTATTATTCACGTTCCTGCAATTGGACAAGTTGCTGACTTTACTGGTAAAAGTTTGACAGATGTGGTTCGTTGGGCGGAAAAAAATAAAGTGACTTTAAATCAAGATTATGAATATAGTGATATGGTTCCAGAATACTCTGTCATTTCTCAAAATATAGATGCTGGTAAAAAAATTAAAGATGTTAATGAGTTGACAGTTTCTATTAGTGAAGGTCCTAATCCAGATAAAGAGATTATCGTTCCTGATATGGATGGATGGGATAGCGATAGAGTTATTCAATATGTAGAAGATAATTATTTAAATAACGTAGAAATAGAATTTGAAGAATCTGATCATGCTCAATATACTGTTATGGATCAAAGCAAATCAGGTACGATGAGACGAAGCGATGAATTAAAACTAACTTTCTCCTTGGGAGAAGAAGTTAGTGATGATGATGTCAAAATGGTTGATTTAACTGATATGAGTGAATTTGAAGCAACATTTTGGTTAAAACAACATCGTATTAAATATGAGACAAAGAAAGTATTTTCTAAAAAGATTGAACGTGGTAATGTTGCTAATCAGAGTGTAAAAGCTGGAGCTATGGCAAAAGTTAATAATGATGATGAAAAAGTTGTACTTTCTATTAGTAAAGGTAAAAGTATTAAAGTACCTAATCTAAAGAAAATGAGTATGGTAGAAATTACAAATTGGATTGTTGAAAACAAATTAAAATTAGAGTTTTCTTATGAATATGATGACAGTGTAGATGAAAATGAAGTTATTGATGTTAATTATGATAAAGGTAAGAAAATTGAACAAGGTACTACTATTAAGATTACAATATCTAAAGGTAGTTTAGTTATGAAAGATTTTGATAGTTTTGATGAGTTTAGAGAATGGGCTAATAAGTATAATATTCCTTATGAAGAAAAACATGAGTTTAGTGAAGATGTTCCTCAAGGTGAAGTTATTTCTTATTCTTATAAAAAAGGTGAAACTATTAAAAATGGAGATAGTATTATAGTTACTATTTCTGATGGAAAAGAAAGAAAAGTTCCTGATTTGATTGGGATGACAAAGAAAGAAGCAATTGAGGTCTTAGAAAAAGTTGGATTGAATTATAACTTTGTTACTCAAAATAGTAATAAATCAAAGAATACAGTAATTAAACAATCTATTAGTGCTGGTAGTAAAGTTAGTGATGGAACTACTATTACTGTTACTATAAGTAACGGTAAAAAAGTAGAAGCTCGTGAAGAAAATGATAAAAAAACAAATAATAGTAGTTCTTCTAATCATAATTCTGGAAGTTCTAATAACACTTCTAAACCTGAAGTAGCACCAGAACCAGAACCCGATCCTGTACCCGAAAAACCATCTTGTGATAAATCGAAAGGTGCAGCCTTGAATATACAAGCTGGAAATACTGGTTCTCAAACAAAGAGTATGATTTCTCAGTTAAATCCTAATCATAAATTTAGTTTTAATTTTGTCAGTTCTTGTCCTAACGGAGATACTACTTCTGGTTCTGTGTGTGATGCAGTAGATGGACAATGGAAAAACTTTTGTGATACTATAACCATTACAATTGTTAAATAGAAAATAAGCAAGTAATCTTGCTTATTTTTTTTGCTCTTCTAATCTTTTTTGCTTTTCTTTTGTTAGTATATTCATCTGATTTTTTGCTGCTTTATTTAATAAAACTAAGCGTTTTGAAGCAACAATATTTTTTTCTATTAATAAACTGTTCATTGCTTCTAAATTACTTAATATTATTAATTCTATTAAACTTGCATAATCTCTTATATTCCCCTTTTTGGCTTTCTCTGGATATCTCTTTTCCCATTCACTAGCTGTCATTCCAAATACAGCAACATTCAAAATATCCGCTTCATTCTTATAGACTGTGTTTTGTTGCTGAAAAGTCAGTTCTGGAATTAAGTTGTTTTTAATCGCATCTGTATGAATAACATAATTAATTTTTGCTAAGATACGTGTAGATTCCCATGTTATCATTTCCTTTTGAGATTCCTGCTTTTTTAACCTTTCAAACTCTTTTATTAAATATAATTTAAACTCAGGACTAATCCAACTAGCAAACTCAAAAGCTATATCACTTATTGCATAGGTTCCACCATCATACTTTCCAGATTTGGATAGCATTCCTATGGCATTGACTGCTGTTATCCATTTTTTAGGGGACAAGGTAAAATAATGGTAGCCTGCTAAATTTTTAATCTGGTCGAATTCGACTAGGTTAAAATTAGGGTTATGCAACTTTTCCCATAGTCCTAAAAAAGATATTGTATTTTTGTTTCTTAACCAATTTTTTATTATATCTGCTGGAGATGTGCTATTTACTTTTTTAGCAATATCCGTTAAGGATATATACTCTTTATTATTCATTTTTACTACTTTAATATAAACTTTTTGTACGTATATGGTTTTAATGCTTACACCTCTTTCTTAGTATTTATTTTTTTATATACGAAAAAAAGAGGTTTGTTCCATAAAAAAAGTCAGAATTTTATCTGACTTTTTATTCCACTATCATCTCTATTCTGTTTCCACGGGTTTTGTTAATTGTAAAATGATAGTTCTTACCATTTATTGTAGTTTTTACATTTTCTAAGCTTCTGCCTAATTTTTCTGTCATTTCAGCTATATCTGTTATATTAGATGTAGTTGTAATATAAATTACATATCTACCTTTTTCAATATCAGACATATCAATGTCATTATCATACCAGGCTTGTGATTTATCTAAGTTATCATTTACTGGTAATACCACAGTATAATTTCCATCTGTAATAGTTCCTAAATTCTTAGTATATAATTTATAATTATCAACATTTTCAAACAGAATCTTTCTTGTAACTTTTTGATTTTTAGATAAATCAGCTCCGTAAGAATAACTATTTCCTCTTAAATGTAGTTTATTATCTTCTGTAAAATTAAACTCTATATATTTATCATATTGGTTGTAAATATATGAGCTATTTTTATTTGCTAGTAATTCATCTCTAACCTTTAATTCTACAAAACTTGTCTGACTACTAAAATTATTGCTTATAATTGCAGAATGTTTATTTCCTTCTACTTTTGTAGCCTGCTCATTATATGTTTTATTATTTATAACTGATTTAGAATAATATTCATTCGTTGATGCTTCCATATACATTTTGTAATTTCCATTTTCAATATTGTTTATGTTTATTTCTGCATTAAACCAAGAATATGTATAATCTTTTCCATCAGGACTATAAACAGCTTTAGGAATATCTTCCTTTTTGATGATTCTTGTTGCAGGTACTTCTGTTGTCTCTCCAGTATCTATATTTTCAAGGATTACTTTATAATTTATTTCTGTATCTAGATTATTATCAATTCCTGTTATCGTTTGATATCCTTGCATTAATAACTTATTATTGGACTCTTTTAAATAATGAAAATAAAATGTTCCATCTTTTTCTTCTAATTTCTTTTCTTTTACTGTTACTGTGATTTCTTTTTCAACAACATTTCCGTAAGAATCTTCTACTTTATAAACCACTTTATAAGTTCCAACCTCTTCAGTATTTACTTCATTCGTTGTTACTTCAATATCCTTTATCTTTCCATCCTCTGGGTCTTCTGCTGTTACTCCATCTAATGGATCAAATTTTTCATTTAAATAAATTGTTTTGTCTTCGACATTGATTACTGGTTTTTGATTTTCTACAACTGTTACGGTAATTGTTTTTGTTGTTTCATTTTTATAACTATCTACTACTTTATAAGTAACTTCATATTTACCAGTTTTATTTTCTTTTACTTCATTTTTGACAACTTCAATCTTTTTGATTTCCCCTTCTTCTTTATCTGTTGCAGTTACATCTTCAAGAGGGTCAAATTTTGTTCCCTGTGTTATTGTCTTATCTTCGGCATCAATTACTGGAGCTTCATCTTTTATTACTGTTACTTTAATCGTTTCTGTAGTAGTTTGATTATAGGTATCCGTAGCTTCATAAGTAATTTCATATATGCCAGGTTCCTCTAATTTAACAGTTGATTCTTTTACTTTTACCTTGATTTCTCCATCTTCTTCATCCGTTGCTGTTACATCTTTTAATTCATCTAGTTCACGGTATTGTATTACTTCTTTATCTTCGGCATTAATTACTGGTTTTTTATTTTCTGTAACGGTTACTGTAATTGTTTTCGTTGTAGTTACGTTATTATTGTCCGTTACTTTATAGGTTACTTGATATTCTCCAACTTTATCTATATCTACTGTTTCTTTTTCTACTACAATTTTATTTGTTAAATTACCATCTTCTGTATCTGTTGCAGTTACATCTTTTTTATAATCAAATTTTGTACCTTGTACAATCTGTTTATCACTAGCAATGATTACTGGTGCAGTATTATCTGCTTTAATATTCATTTTTTCTACATAAACGTTTGGTGCAGATGCTAGTGTCCAACCAAATTCATTAGTATTTCCACTGATATCGACTGGTACTTTATACCATTTTTGTCCATTTACTGTTTTTTCTTCTAATATTGGTGCATAAGAGTTCGTATAATGACCACTAATTAGGGTTGCTTTGGTATCTTCTGGTACGCTATTTACCCAGGTGTATTGGTTACCACTGGCGGTAACTGAAAATTTACCATAATCACTTGTTACTAAATTAATGCTGTCTGCTGATACCCAGTGTTTTTGGTCATATTTATAATCAGATGTAACTAAATAAGATGTTACAACTCCATCTTTATTTTTAGCTGCAGCATATACCATAACATAACGATTGTTTACTAACTTTTGATTCTTTTTGGCAGTTAATGAAGAATCATAATAGAAATCTGTATCTTTGGTACTTTTTCCAACTCTTGGTTTATAACTGGTACCTTCTGCATATAAGTCATATTCATAATCTCTATCTTGATACTGTGTTACATTATTTGGTGAAATATATCCATTCTTTCCTTTATTAATCTTTTTTACATAGGCAGCCGGAACATATACTGTTTTATTCCAGTTATAATCTCCAGATGTAATTTCATTATAATTATTGTCAATATTTAAATCACTGACTACTTCATACCATGTTGTATTTCCTTCTACACTGTCACCTTGTTTTTCTCCAACAATTACAACTCCATCTTCAGCTTCTGGATATTGGTATACTCCTTTTGCTGAATTTTTGGCATTGCTTCTTGCCCATACTGCTCCTTTTGTCATTACACCCAATTGATAATAGTTATAATCTTGTAAACCTTTGGCTTTATCAAAAGCATAATAGTGAGAAGCCATTTTTTCTGACCAATAAGTATCTGATGCATATTTTACATTCATACCTATCCATTTATCACCAAATTGTGGACCAAAATATCTCCAATCTCTTGGATGGGCATATCCATAAGTAATCCAGTCTGATGCATATCCTAAAATACTATGAGCATATGTTACATATTGGCTTGCTGATCCATAAGGATTACTGTCTACAGCATTTAGACCAAATCCGTTATTTTTATTAACTGCTAAATTACTAGTTCCATTACCACTTTCATTTCTACTTAAACTTAATGATAATAAGGCGTTTACTCCATATTTTTCTTGGGCATAGTAATAGAAGATTCCTTTTCCATATAATCTAGATGCTCCACTTTCTGCTTTATTCCCATAAGCATCCATACTAATTCCCATATTGTTTCTAATATATTCGTCTATATTTTGACTAGAATAACTTGTTCTTGTGTGGTTAGACAAATACATATAATAGTTATAATATTCATTATTTTTGTTGACTGCATTATTGTAATTACCATTTTTATAATCTTTAATCATGGTTTTTCTATCTTTATAAAAGTATTTTCCATCGTAACTGTAATAAGTTCCTGGAGATAGCATATCTGGTTTTGGTCCTATTACACTACCACGACTGCCATTATACGTTTCTTGAATTTTATTTACATAATTGTGTTTAATATCTTCGTTTGTTACAGTATAACTACTTGATGATTTTACCCAGGTAATTGGAACTATTTCATAAGTACTATCCAATATCCATCCAGTAAAATTTCCAATCTTTACTTTTATCATAAATCTACCATGAGCATTCGAATAGCTTGCATCAATTAAAGCTCCATCTACCCCTCCATAAAGAGAACCGGTATCCATATAAGTATAAGATGAAGTTTTTTCTTTATCTGTATAAAAGTAAGTTAACGTTTCAGGATTTACACTTAAATCTACTAAAGCAACATTAGCATCTAATATCTTAGTTTTTCCTGACACTTTTCCAAATACTACTAAATCATCAGCACCATTATTTTTCATCCATGCTTGTGCTTCTTCAAATGTATTTAGGCAAGCAACTGGATCAATTTCACCATCTGAATGCATACCTGCTACTTCATAATTTCCACATAGACTTTTATATTGATAATTACTAGAAGAGAATGCTAAAGTATCTTTTGGATAGAATAAAAAACAACCAATTAATATACTGGTTAATAACCAAAGCTTTTTCATATCATCCCCTCCTTATAGTCTATCAATTATATTATACAATATCTAAGACTGCACTCTTTTGCTTTTTTTGCTTTTTCTACATTTTTTACACTTTTTTACAATCTTATTTTTTTCTTCTATAATTCTTTGGTATGGGTTGATAAAGTTTGCTTTTTTAGATATAATAATAAAAGCTAGATGATAAGATTTATTCGGAGGTAATTATGGCAAAAAGAGATACAGAAAACGAAACAATGGAAAAGAAACCTAAATTAAAAATTATATTATCTATATTCTTAGTGATAGCAGTACTGACAAGTGCTTTTGCTATTTATGAGATATTTTTACTTAGCTCGATTGAAACTGTAATTCGATACATCATTATAGGAATTTTAATTCTAATTGATGTAGTTTTATATATAAAAGTTCGAGTTGCTTCTAAAAAGAGAAAGAAGAAGCATAAGAAACGTATTGGACTTATTAGTTTTATGATTATATATTCTCTAGTTTGCTTTGCAGTAGGTTTAGTTATTGCTTATGTATATGGTAGACTTGATAATATTAATAAAGGATATGTTACTTATACTTCTGATTTAGTAGTAATGAGTGACAATGCTGCAAAAGATGTCGATGATGTTAAAGATTATACAATTGGTATTTTAAAGGATAAAGATTCTCCTGATGGATATATTATTCCACAAGAAATAATTAAGGAGAATAATTTAGATGATGATAATGAATTAAAGAAATATGATGATTACTCTACTATGCTAGTAGATTTATATGCTGGTGAAGTAGATGCCATATTTATTACTGATAACTATGTAGATATGTTTTCTGGTATCACTGGTTATGAGGATGTTAAAACAGATACAAGAATTATTCTTTCTAAAGATAAAAAAATGAAGAAAGCTGATACTTCTGATCAAGAATTAGCTTCTAGTGGTAAGTCATTGGAGGAACCTTTTACTATTTTATTAATGGGAATTGATTCTACTGACGAAGTATTGGAAAAAAATGCGATTGCGAATGGTGATACATTAATTTTAATTACATTTAATCCTAAAACTTTAAATGCTACTATGCTTTCTATTCCTAGAGATAGTTATGTTCCTATTGCTTGTTGGAGTGATAAAGCTGAAAATAAAATTACTCATGCTGCAGGATACGGAACAGATTGTATGATGAATACTATTGAAGAATATTTTGGTATCAATATTGATTACTACGCAAAAATCAACTTTAAAGGTTTAGTTAAATTAGTTGATGCAGTTGGTGGTGTCGATGTTAATGTAGACGCAAGTCAAACATTATGTACTGATGATTCTTCTCGTGGTGGAGAAGTATGTATTAACCCTGGACCACAGACATTAAATGGTGAACAAGCTTTGGTATATGCAAGAAATAGAAAACAACTTGCAAATGGTGATTTTGGACGTGGCCAACATCAACAAGAAATTGTTATGGCTTTACTTGATAAAATGAAAGGCATTACGAAAGTGTCTAGTTTTATGGATATTTTAAATACTGTTTCTAATAGTTTAGATACTAACCTTACAACAAAACAAATTTTATCATTCTATAATATATTAAAAGATATTTTAAAACGTAGTGCTTCTGCTGATGATTCTAATATTATTAATATTCAACAATTATATTTACAAGGTACTGGTGAAATGATTTATGATGAGAGAATGAGAATGGTATTATATAATTATGTTCCTAATGAACAAAGCAAAAAAGATATTATTCGTGCCATGAAAGAGAACCTTGAACTTGCTGATCATAAACCTATTAAGAAATTTAGCTTCTCAATTAATGAACCATATGAAAAAGAAGTTATTGGTTATGGTCCTTATAAAGCAACTGATACTTATGCTCTACTTCCTGACTTTACTGGTGATAGTCAAGAACAAGCTAGAGCAACGGCTAGACGTTTAGGTATTTCAGTTACTTTTGTTGGTGGAGATGGATATGTTATTGATCAAGAGTATCCTGCCGGCAAAAGAATCGACAAAATTCGTGGAAGTGTGACATTAACTCTTGGTGGTAATACTAAAGATGAGGAAGAGGAAGAGGAAGAAGAACAGCAACCAACAGAAAACAACGATACAGAAGCAACTGTTCCTAAGGATGAGGAACCTGACGTTACCCCTCCAGATGATGATAAAACTCCTTCCACTGATCCTCCAAAAGATCCTACTATTGAACCTACACCACCAACTGATGATAATACTGGACAGTCTGTTCCAACTGAATAATTTAAGTAAGCTATTTATGTAGCTTACTTTTTTTGACAAAAAAATAGAAGACTTATCTTCTATTTTAATTTTATAAATTTATCTTTTCCTACCCCACATAATGGACATGTCCAGTCATCTGGTAGGTCTTCAAATTTTATTTTTTCTTTATTGTCATCATAAATATATCCACAAATTGTGCATTGATATTTATTTCCTGTTGTTTGTTCTTCTTCTTGATATGTTGGAGCTTTCTTTGGAGATTTTCCTTTTAATACTTCATGATAGTATCTATAGGTCATTGGTGGTTGTTCTAAGACTTTTGCGGCTTGTTGTACTCTGATTAAGAAAATATCATGTGTCTCTACATCAATTACTCTTATTACTTCTCCAATGATATATCCACATACATCTTGTAAAACTACAGGTAATTCTTCTATATTTTGATAGTTTATATTTTCAAACTTATTAACTTCTTTAGATGAAAAATATCCAAATTTTGATATTAATTCTTGTTCAGCATTTTCTGTTAAAATAGAAATTGCACATTTTCTTGTTTCTTTTAATATTTGGTTTGTGTAGTTTTCTTTATTTAAACTTATTGCAATAATAGGATTTTTTGAAGTTATTTGCATGGCAGTATTTATAAAGCATCCTACATTCTTTTTACCATTTTTGGTTGTTATAATATACATGCCATAAGATAGATTATTTAAAACACTTAAGTCCATTATTCAACCACCGTTTGCCATAATCCATGTTTATTACAATAAGCATATATGATTGCACCTTTTTCATATGGAACAGTCATTTCTGGAGTATCTCCTGGTTTTAGAATTACTTCTCTATTCTCTTTTTCTGTTTTTACTAAAATCCATTCAATATAATGGTCTTCTTCCATTACATGATTTACTTGAATATGCATATTGTCTCCAACTTTTTCATAAGTAGGTACATGTTTTTCAAATGCTGCATCTACACTGTTTGGTTTTACAATTTCCATTTCTTCTCCACAGCAAATATATTTTCCTGCACCTTCTTCTAAAACTTTTACTAATGCTCCACATTTTTTACATCTTTTTAATACTAATTCTTTCATTTTATTCCTCCTCTAATACTTTCTTCCATTCTTGTTCTCTAAAGCCCGTTAGCATGGCCTTTTCTGTAATTAGAATGGGTCTTTTTATTAACATTCCATCTGATGATAACAAATCTAGTTGTTCTTTCTCTGAAAGTGTTTTTCTTTTTTCTTTTAAATTTAATTCTCTATATTTCATGCCACTTGTATTATATAATTTGTCTATTGTTATTTTATATTTTTCTAGCCAAGAGGCTAACTCTTCTTTCGTTGGTGTTTCTGTAATAATATTTCTATCTGTAAACTTTTGATTATTATCTTCTAGAAACTTTTTGGCTTTTTTACAAGTGGAACATTTTGGATATTCAATAAATAGCATGTTTCCTCCCTTTATTTATTATGATGATATTATTTTCATCATTAATTTTATTATAAAGCAAAAAGAAAATAGAAGCAACGCTTCTATTTTAATTCAGCTAGAGAAAGTTTAATATCATCATGAATGAATGTTAAGGTTGCTTCTTTTTGATAGTCATCAAAATCACTATCTGTATATGTCCAAGAAACTGTTACTTCATATGCTTCATCATCTGATGTTTCTCCATAGGCATATTCTGTTTGTTCTACACTGTCTATTGTTATTTTATCTACTACTGGTAATTTTTGTTTTCTATTACCATAAATATTACTTTCTACATACTTATAATAAGTATCCTCAGCATTATCTAAGAAATTTGATAGAGATGGTTGATAAACAAAATCTGTTCCTCCAACGTCTGTTTTGGTACTCTTATCAGATAAGCTATAAAAGTCATAGATAAACATTTCTGTTATTTGTTTTACATACTCTTCTTCATCTACTGGATCTTTCTTTAATATTTTATCAAGTTGTCCAAACATTTCTTGATATCTTTTTGTTTTATTATCTTTTAAAGTATATCCATATTTCTTTATTGTTTTTAATACCTTTGCTTCTTGTACTTCTTGTTTTCCAAAGAATACATTATATCCTACAAAGGCAATTGCTGCGATGGCAGCTAGAGCAATGACAGTGATTAATATTTTTTTTGGCTTCTTCTTTAATTTCATAGACTAATTTCCTTCCTCTTGTTTTTCGATTACTCTATTTTCATCTGTTTGATCTTTCTTTAATAGATCAAATACAATTATGTCATTTGATACATCTAACATATCACTAGCATATTGACTATTCTTTTTAATTTCTTCTTCTGTTACTGGTTTATCTGTTAATGATAAGTATTCACCTTTTTGACTGTTGTAATATACATCGTTGGTTAACCAGTTTCCATTTGGAAATACTACGATGTTATTATCTTTGATATCAAATATGTCGTGTCCTAAAGCATATTCATTTTTATATCCAAACATATTTCCTAATGTTGGTTCTACATCATACATACTCATTACATTTGTATATTTTTTATTTAGGTCTGTTCCTTTCATATCTTTTGTCCAAATGATTAATGGAACTTTTCTACCTAGTTCATATTGATAAGAATCATATTCTTTATAATTAGGATCGTCTTCATCAAGTACTGAATCTGTTTCTTTATCATAATTATATAATCTATTATAATCGGCTCTTGGTAGTTTAGCATCATGGTCTCCATAGATAACAATTACTGTATTATCAAGTAATCCTTCTTCATCCAAGCGGTCAATCAATTCTCCAATTGCACCATCTGCATAATGTGCTGATTTAAAGTAGTTGCCTAATTTTGTTCCTTCCATATATGGATATGTTACTTCTTCTGTTGTTCCATCTGGATTGGTTACTGTTTCTTTTATATCTACTGGGAAGTCTCCATATTTATCTACTTCTGAGAATGGTGTATGGTTAGATAACATCATCATCATACCATACCATTTATCATATTTCTTATTAATCTTCACTAATTTGTCCACAGATTGATCAAAGAAAGCATAGTCGTTAATTCCTAAACCAACTGTATTTTCTTTTGTTACATTGTAGTCTTCTTTACTATAGAATCTATCGTATCCTAAACTCTTATGCATATTTCTTCTGTTCCAGAAGTCTGCATTATTACCATGCATACTGAATGTATAATATCCTTTTTCAGCTAATAATTTGGGTGTTGCATTGTATGTTCTATCTGAATAAGATACAAATGCTGTTCCACTCCTTGTTGGTAGTAGAGATGTATTAAACATCAATTCTGCATCACTACTTGTTCCAACACTTACTGGAGAATAGAAGTTTGAGAAGAACATTCCTTCACTTGCTAATTTATTAAGATTTGGTGTTACTTCTTCCCCATTAAATGATAAACTCATTAAATTAGTTTGTAAACTTTCTCCATGAATAACAATTACATTTTTTCCTTCGAAAATATTAGTATATTTATTATCTTCATGTTCATATGGATGTTCTTTAAAATAATCTTTAAATGTTTTCTTTGCTTGATCATATCCAAATAAAGAATTAATCTTTGGTTGAATAGATGCTACTACATCGTTTGCTTGGTAAATATAAATACCATATTTCATAACGATATATTCACGGTTCCATTGTTTTACTAATCTTGATATATCAGTTGGAGTTAAAGTAAATAAGAAAATAATTACAAAAACCGCACCAACAGCAACTGTTTGAATGGTTCTTTTCTTTCTTTCTGATTTTACTTCTACTTTTTTATAATAGTTTTTCTTTTTTAATCTAGAATTAACAACAATTAATATAATTGGGCCTAAAATATATAAGAAATCCTTAAACTGAATTACTTGTTCTACTACAGCATCTCCAACATCTCCAACATATTGTGTTAAAGATAACATTGAAACAGATGCAAATGATGTGTAGTAAGTATAATAAATTGAGTTAATCAAACATATTGCTGTAAAAAATATACTAAAGCATAAATAATAGGTAAATCTATTTTTAGGCTTTAATAAGTATCCCAGTCCTCCTACTATTGTTACTACTGCTAAATCTGCTAAAATTGGTGCTATAGCTAAATAGTTTTCTGTTGAATTAATACAAAAAAATCTAAGTAGTGTCGAGTTGATTACACAAGTAATAACAAATACTAAAAACAATACATTATTTTTAGCATATTCTCTAATTAAATGATCTTCTTTTATATGTTTTAGTCCTTTTTTTACTTTGACTAGTAGTCTATTTAAACTATTTTTTATATTTTTCATATTTCAACCTCGCTTTATATTCAATCATCTCGAACTTTGCTTATTATATTATAGCATTATTATAACCCTTTTTCAATTACTTCACAAATCTTTTAAATTAAAAAAAATACACTTTCTTGTGTATTTTATTTTTCTTTTTTAGGCTTTTCTATTCTACTTGTGTTAGTTAATAACATTCCTGTTCTTTCTATGTCTTCTTCTGTGGTATTACCAGCATTAATTGCCATTCCTAATACAAATATATAGGATAAAATATAAATCCATAATAGAAGGATTACAATATTAGAGATACTACCATAGAATAAGTCGTATTTTGAAAATGTACCAATATAGAATGTATAAATTTCTGTTGCTAAAATCCAACTAATTGTTGTAAATAATGCACCTTTTGTTGTCGTGTTACTTCTGATTTTTTTATCAGGAGCAAGTACATATAGAAGTTTTATATTTAAATATACGACTATGATAGAAATTGGATATTTTACTATTTGATATACCCTGTATATAAAATTTGTTATTCCTTGATTGTTGGATGTTTCTTTAATAATTTCAAATATTGTATCTCCACATACTGGGACAAGAATTAAGAATAGAAAGATTCCTACTAAAATAAATGTCATTCCTATCGCTTTTAATCTTCTTCTTAAGATATTATCTGATTTTATTTTATATATCTCATTTGAAGTAATAATCATAGAATGGGTACCATTGGATGCTAATAAGAAAGCAGAGAAGAAAAAGACAAAGATGTTAAAGTTCATACTATCTCTTGTGATGGATGTTGCAAATAAATCTGCAACTGATCCTGGTAATGCAGATAATAAATATTCGTTTAATGCTTCTACTGGAATTGATATTCTAGAAGCAATAGCACCAATTAAAGCAATTAGGGGAATAATAGATAAAACAAAGAAAAAAGCGAGTTGTCCAGGAAGAACTCTCATTTCAGGTTTTGCTATAATTGAAATGACTTTTTTTAAAAATCCTGTTACTCGCTCCATTTTTCTCATCCCTTTTACTTCATTTCTTCTTTGGCTGTTATCATTTCTAATGTTGCTTCATTGATTGCATCATCTAGTGTTTTTATCTCATCAGTAATCATACTGTATCCGATAGCAGCTCCAAATTCATGAGGTAAATTCTTCATTTCTTTTCCTAATTTTTTAACGTAAGTTGCTACTTGTCTTTCACTATAACCAACTAAATAAATTAGGAATTCATTACCATCTGTACGTATAATTTCACTATTTTCTAATTGTGTATTTACTAATATACCGGCTGCTTTAATAATTAAGTCGTCGCCTTCTTCATGACCATAATTGTCATTTACATATTTAACATTATTTAAGTCAACCATAACAATTGCTTGTGGGTAAACTTTTGATTCTTCCCATTCAGGCATTTTAGCATTTAAATAGTTTCTATTTTTTAGTGAAGTTAACATATCTGTATATTTATGTCTGTCACTAGCCTTTACTTTCTTAATTTGCTTTTTCTTTTTAATAATTAAATAAGCAATTAAAAGTATAATTAATGGTACAAATATAATTGTTAAGACAATTGTGTATACTTGTTGTAATGTTGAACCTTCTAGAATAGATGCATGTAAATTACTAATACCACTATTTCTATAATTGTAATATGAATTGGTGTTGATTATGTAGTTAAATAAATCATAAAATGCTTCATTATTAGTTTTAACCATAAATTTATAATCATTCATCATTGTATCAGTATAAAGTAATTTTAATTTTTTAAACTCTTTATTTTGATAGTAAGTATAGATTTCTCTATCTACTATAATTAATCTATCACCACTATTTTTTATTAAATCCTTGATATTATCATATGTTTTTATTTTTGCTCTAGCATTATTAGAGAAATAGTTATATAAGGAATCTCCCTTTAGCATTGCTAGTTCTTGGCCTTTCATACTTTCAAATGAAGTTACTATATGTTCATCTTCTTCTTTTCCTAAGACAACATATTGTTCAATGAATGTTGAAAGTGTTGATTTATATTTACTGTTGTTGTAATTATAGTAGTCAAAATATAAATCTACTTCTCCTTTATCAATTGCTTTTTCTAATTCATCAATTGTTTTATATTCTTTGTATTTAAAGTTAATTCCAGATAATCTAGATACTCTATCTACATATTCTCCAGCAATACCTGCAACTTTTCCATTTACCATTTCTTCATATGGAGGGTTTTCTACAAATCCATATGTATAGTTCTTAGAAATCAATTCTGCTTTTGTTTTTGCATCTAACTCATTAGCATCAAGATAATAATCTAAATAAGCATCATTATATTCACTGACATATTTTGTTTGTTTCCATTTATTATAGTATTTAGTAACAATCTTATTTAATTCGTCATTATCTTTGCTTAGTGTTAATACTACCTTCTTTTGCATTTCTGTAAAGAAATAGTTAATAGAATATTTATCATTGTCGATTGTATAATTTAAATACATAATGTTTGGAACGATTACCATATCTACTTCATCATCATCTAATGCTTTATAAATGTCTTCAATTGTATCATAAGTTTTGTAAGATAGGTTTGTTCCACTTTTTAAATAATAGCTAATTTCGCTAGAATCTTCTTTAAAAACTCCAAATGTTACATTTTTAAAGTCTTTAATATTGTTAATTCTTTGATACGTTTTTCCTACTGCTACATAATTATCATTAAATAATGGTAAGTCATTTTTCCCTATCTCTTTATCATTGTCTAATATTCTGATTCGAAATCCATCTGTTGATGTTTCTGATTCTTTTAGGTATGGAATTTTATTAAATTCCAATCCAATATTTTCTTCAAAGTCAGATAAGAAGCTAAAAACAACTCCTTCTCCATTTAATCCATATAGTGGATAATCATTTACAACTTCAAAGTCATATGTTTGATCTTTATTTTCTTGTACCCATTGTTTTTCTTTTACAGTTAGTGTTGTGGTTTCATCTTCTTTATTATAATAGCGGTATACAAAGATGAATGCCACTACTGCAATTATAATAGGTATAATAATTATTAATTTTTTTTTCATTATTCACTTCCCCTATCTTTGGTCCATGAGAATGTATCTTTGGCATGGTGTCTATAACCTATGATAGGAAAATCTGTAGCATCACTATCTTTTTTTACAAAAACTTGTACATCATAAAATTTTTTCTCATCTTTTGTTAAGCAATCTAAAACTTTATTACTTAAAGCTTTGGCTGTATCAACAGATGTTTCATCTTGTACAGTAATAATTACTTCTACTATTTTTCCTTGTACACTGGCTTTTGCTTCTTTAGTTGCTGAATCTTCTTTTAAAGTAGATTCAATATTGCTTAATTTTTTGTCTGTAAGCTCTACTTCTTCAATTCCATCTAGACGATCTCCATATAGAGCTGTTCCTTCTTTTGGAAATAACATTGTTACGACTTGGAATGCTAAAAATACTAAAATTAAAAAGACTCCAATCGCTATAATTATAAACTTATTTTTTCTTATAAAACTCATTTATCATCACATCCTAGTATTTTAATTATACACTATGTATATCTCTTTTTCAATTACTTGTTTAACTCTTGTTGCAAAATATCCATAGCCATTTTAGGGTTTAGTGAGCCTTTACTTTCTTTCATTACTTGTCCCATCAAGTATTTGATTGCTCTATCTTTTCCAGCTTTATAGTCAGCTACACTATCAGGATTTTCTGCTATTACTTTTTGAATCATTTCTGTAATGGCAGAATCGTCTGTAATATTTTGAATTCCAGCATCTTTAATAATTTCATCGATTGTTTTTTCACTTGTCATAACAACTTCTAATATTTCTTTTACATTTTTACTTGTTAAGGTATTGTTACTTACTTTATTTACTAAGTCTATAAATCTTTCTTTTGTTAATGTTGTATCTTTGATATTTTTTTCTTCTTTATTTAAATATGCAGAAATGTCTCCTAATAATAAATTTCCGGCTGTTTTAAAATCTATTTTCTCATCTAACATTTCATTTAGATAATCACTTAAAGAGCGATGACCAACTAATTTTTTGGCATTAATTTCACTGATACCTAAACTTTGATATTTCTCTCTTCTTTCGTCTGGTAACATTGGGATTGTCTTTCTAACTTTTTCTATTTGATCTTCTGTTACATATACGAACGGAATATCTGGTTCTGGAAAATATCTATAGTCATTTCCTGTTTCTTTTACACGCATTAATATAGTATCATTTAATTTATCATCAAAACGTCTAGTTTGTGGTGGGAAGGTTTTACCTTCATCATAAAGTTTCGCTTGTCTTTCTATTTCTTTTTCAATACTTAGTTTTACATTAGAAATAGAACCAATGTTTTTAATCTCTGCTTTGGTACCATATGGATCAGATTCCTTTTTTCGAATAGAAACATTAGCATCCGCTCTCATAGATCCTTCTTCCATTTTACAATCTGATACATCACTATAAAATAGCAACTCTTTTAATTTTTCAAGATAAAGTTTCGCTTCTTCTCCACTTTCCATGCATGGTTTGGTGACAATTTCAATAAGTGGTACACCTGCACGGTTAAAGTCTAATAATGTTTTATCTCCTCTATGAGTACTTTTACAAGTATCTTCTTCAATGTGCATTTCTTCTATTTCTATTTTTTTCTTTTTGCCATCTACTTCTATTTCTACATAACCATCATAACCAATGGGTGTTTCGGCCTGAGTGATCTGATAGTTTTTAGGATTATCTGGGTAAAAATAGTTTTTTCTATCAAAATGTTGTTTTGGTCTAATTTTACAATTTAAGATTAGAGCAGCTTTGATAGCAAGATTTAAAACTTCTTTATTTAGCGTTGGTAGAGTCCCTGGATACCCTAAATCTATCACGTTTGTTAGAGAATTAGCCATCTGTCCATATCCATTTACACTATTTGAAAATATCTTGGTTTTTGTCTTTAGTTCACAATGAACTTCAATACCTACTGTTGGAATATAACTAGACATTTTCATCACCCTTTCTTGGATCTAAGTTAAGATTTTTCTTCTTTTCGATAAAACTTGCTAATTGATAAATCGTTGCTTCATCAAAACTATTACCTATAATATGTAATCCTATTGGCATATGTCCTTTACCAAATGCAATTGGTAAGGATAGTCCTGGAAGTCCTGCCATATTTACTGGAATAACTAATACATCATCCATGAAACTCTTAGAAGGGTCATCCATCGGATCTGATAAATTATAAGCTGTTGTCGTAGTAGTTGGTCCAATGATTAAATCATAATCTTGGAATACTCTATCAAATTCTTTTTTCATATCATCTCTAATAGATAAAGCTTTATTATAATAGATTTTAGCATTTTCTCCACTTAATAAGTAAGAACCTACCATAATTCTTCTTTTTACTTCTTTTCCAAAACCATTTTTTCTAGTTTCCAAATATAAATCTTCCATATCTTTGGGATTTTCTACTCGATATCCATAACGAATTCCATCAAACCTTGCTAAGTTAGAAGATGCTTCTCCCATGGCAATAATCTGATATAAAGTAACTGCTTTATCTAAGTATTTCATGTCAACAATATCTACTGTTGCTCCTGAGTTCTCTAACATTTTTTTCGTCTTTTCAACTTCATTTCTTATTTCTTCTGTTACAATATCACTCATAAAGTATTTTGGTAAAGCTATTTTCATTCCTTTAATATCTTTTCCTATTTTTCTTGTAAAGTCTTCTACTTCTTTATCTGCAGATGTTAGATCTTTTTCATCTACTCCTGCAATCACATTTAATAATAATGCATTTTCATATACATTTCTTGTCATTGGTCCAATTTGATCTAGACTTGATGCAAATGCTACCAAACCATAACGAGATACTCTACCATATGTTGGTTTCATTCCTACAATTCCTGTATAACTTGCGGGTTGACGGATGGATCCTCCTGTATCTGTTCCTAAGGCAAATAATACATCTCTAGCAGAAATTGTTGTAGCAGATCCTCCTGAAGAGCCTCCAGAAATTTTATTATTATTCCATGGATTTTTTGGGGCTCCAAAGTAACTTGTTCTACTACTTGATCCCATAGCAAACTCATCCATGTTTGTTTTACCAATGATAATCATATCATTTTGATTTATCTTTTCTACTACTGTTGCATTATAAATTGGAATAAAATTATCTAAAATATGAGAGGCACATGTTGTTCTTAATTCTTTTGTTATAATATTATCTTTTACAGCGATAGGTAATCCAAATAAAAGATTGTCTCCTGCTTCTTTTTTTTCTAATTCTTTTGCTCTTTGGATAGCTGCCTCTTTATTTAAAGTAATATAGGCATTTAAGTTTTTATTTTTTTCAATTCTATCAAAAGCTTCTTCTACTAAATCTATAGGTTTAATTTTTTTGTTTTTTAGGGCTTCGTGAATTTCTTCAATTGATTTATCTAGCATGTTAGGCCTCCTCACTAATAACAATTGGAACTTCTATATAGTTTCCACTGTGTTTTGGTGCATTTTTTAACACTTCTTTTGGATTTAACATTTCTCCTGGCTGATCATCTCTTAATACAGTATCTTTTGACCATGGAGCTATCATTCTTTCTTCATCGTATCCTTCTACATCTTTTATCTTATCTACATCATTTAAAAGTTGCTTTAATTCTACTTGATATTTTTCAATCTCATCTTCATCTACTTTGATTCTTGCAAGATGAGCAACGTGTAATACTTCTTCTTTTGTTAATTTATCTTTCATTTGGAATTCCTCCTTTAACTTTAGTTATTATATCACAAAAATAAGTATAGTAAAACTGAAAAAAAGAGACTACGTCCCTTTTTCTTTTCTTTATTCAGCAAAACAATTACTCATATTCACAGAGTTAGATGTTGTCTTTGTTGCTAAAGTAAAATTATCAATTGTTCCTAATACTGTTATTTCCATACCCTTTTCAAAGTCACTAAAATCTGTTTTTTCTGCCATTGGACATTTTACTTTTAATGTATAGGCATCATCGGGATCTTTATATCGTAATATAATTTCATTATCTTTTAATTTATAAATTCTTCCTGTTACTCTCATAAATTGTCCTGCATATTTTTCGGCTGTTTTTTGTGGATCATTTCTAAATTCAATTGCTAAGTCTAAAGTAGAAATATTGGTTGGAGTAGTTGAATATGGCATTGTCCAAAATCCAATTTCTGTATCACGTCTTCCTTGTTCCTGATGATATTTAATTACTTTATAACCAAGTCCATAAAATTCTTGAGTTCCACCATCATCATAGGTTTTTGTTCTAATGGCAAAGTATGGACCTTTATCATATTTTACGACACAAACAACATCAATGACGATAATAATTCCTAAGGCAATAATTATAATAAAAAATAAATTCATTAGGAACTTAGATCTTGGCTCTTTCATTTCGACAGGTTCAAAATCATAAGTATCATCCATATCGTTCATTCCATAATTATTATAATCTACGTCATAATTATTTTCTTCTGTAATAATTTGATTTTTTTTCTTTTTTCTCATTTTTATTCCTCCTTAAAACCCCTCACTTTGAAAGTTTTTGGTTTCCCTTTTTATATATTGATAAGTTGGATTCATATCTCGATGATATGCTTCTACTAACGACTTCTTTTCTTCACAAAGTTCTATTGCTTCAGCACGTAATTGTATCCTTTTTTCTAGTGGCATTTCGTTTAATAATTTTTTAGAAACTTTTTTTTCTAACGGTCTAGCAAGTTCTGATAACTCTCTTCTAAAATCATCACTGATGTCAAAGTCTAAAAAAAGAGGAATACCAAAATCTATCATTTTTCTTCTGTATATCCTTTCATTTTCATTTATTAATTCCTGTATATTCAAATTGAATGGATCAAATAATATTATATTTTGTGGATTACTGACATCTAATAATTCTATATGATTTGGGAACTTCCAATCTCTAAATTCTCTTTTAATTTCCATACTACTCTTTTTTATTTTAGTTTTTATTTTTCTTGTTTTGGGCATTGGACTATTTTGATAGTGATATTTTGTTCCTACTAATATTAAATCTTGATTTTCACCTAATAAACTTAATATTGTTTTGAAATGGGGTGCAAAATTTCTACAACAACCATTACCACAAGAAATACCAATTCCTAAATCTGTTTTTAATTCTATAGAATCATTAGAGGTTGCTATAAAATTTTTATCAGCAGAAAAATATCCATTCCATACCAAATAATAATAGATTGCTAAATATAAATTTTTGTCTTTTCTATCTGCAATTTCACTAATTAATTTTGACTCGCAGTCTTGAGCAAGATTAAATTGTTGCTTTAAGGAAGATGCCTCATATATTTGACGATAGAATTCTAAATCTTTATAGCAATTCAGATATTCGTCAATCTTGTTCATTCTTTCATCCCCTTTTGATAAGGCATATTATACTATGAATATGTTATTTTGTAAAGAAAAACAGTAGTTTATGCTACTGTAATTTATCTTTAAACTCTTCTTCTGTCCAAATTGGAATTCCTAATTTTAGAGCTTTGTCATATTTACTACCTGGTTTATTTCCTACAATTACAACAGATGTCTTCTTAGATACAGAATCTACTGTTTTTCCACCTAATGATTCTATTTTTTCTTTTGCTTCTTCTCGAGTAAATAAAGTTAAACTTCCAGTTAATACAAAACTTTTTCCAGCAAAGTCTTCATCTTCTATAATTTCTTGTCCCAAATAAGTTGTATTGATTCCTAAATCTATTAATTCTTCTACGATTGCTTTATGATGTGGATTATTAAAATAGTCTACAACACTTTTTGCAATAATTCCTCCAATATCTGGAACTTTTGTTAATTCTTCTTCTGTTTGTCCCATTAGATTTTGTAGTGTTTTATATTTTTGGGCTAATAATTTGGCAGTTTTGGCTCCTACATGTGGTATTCCTAATCCAAATATTAACTTTTCTAATGAATTTTTCTTACTTTCTTCAATCGCATTTAGTAAATTAGTGACCGATTTATCTCCATATCCTTCTAGGCGTATTAAATCTTTTTCATGTTCTTTTAAGCTATAAATATCTGGTATGGTTGCGATAAAATGGAAATTATAAAAATCTTCCATAATTCTATCTCCAAGTCCATCAATATTCATAGCATCACGAGATACAAAATGTATTAAACTTTCAATGTTTCTTGCAGGGCATTTTTGATTCGGACAATAATAGTCTACTTGTCCTTCTTTCTTAACAAGTGGTGTATTACACATTGGACAGTTTGTAATCATTTCAAAGTCTTTTTCTTTTCCAGTTCTTCTTTCTTTCTTTACTTCTACTACTTCTGGAATTACATCTCCGGCTTTACGAATAGATACAATGTCTCCAATTTTTAAATCTTTTTCCTTTACATAATCTTCGTTATGAAGAGTTGCTCTTGAGATTGTAGAACCTGCAACAATAACTGGTTCCAATACAGCATTCGGTGTTATTTGACCAGTTCTACCTACTGTAAAAATAATATCTGTTAATTTTGTAAGAACTTCCTTGGCTGGAAATTTGTAAGCCGTACACCATTTAGGATATTTGGCAGTGGTTCCTAATCTTTGTTGATCATCAATATTATTTACTTTAATAACGATTCCATCAATATCATATGGAAGAGATTCTCTTTGTTTTGCTTTTTCATCTATATATTCCAATACTCCATTGATGTCTTTTACTAATCTATTGTTAGGATTTGTTTTAAATCCTAATTTTTTCATATATTCTAAAGCTTCATAATGTGTATGTATTCCATAATCTAATGGGTTAGGTAAATGATAAATAAAATTATCTAACTTTCTTTGAGCTGCGACTTTGGAATCTAATTGTCTAATAGATCCGGCTGCTGCATTACGACAGTTTTGAAGAAGCGGTTGGCCATTCTTTTTTCTTTCTTCATTTAATTTATCTAATGTTTTTTTATTCATGAAGATTTCTCCACGAACCTCAATATCTACTTCTTCTTTTAACTTTAAAGGAATTACTTTTATTGTTTTCGCATTATGGGTAATATCTTCTCCGACTGTTCCATCTCCGCGAGTTGCTGCACGAACTAATTTTCCTTTTTCATATAGTAAAGATACAGACAAACCATCAATCTTTAATTCACATACATATTCTGGATGAAATCCTTCCTTTTTTATTCTCTCATCAAAAGCTATTACTTCACTTTCAGAAAATACGTCACTGATAGACATCATAGGGATTTTGTGAGTTACTTTTTCAAAACCTTCAATTATTTTTCCACCAGCATGTTGAGTTGGAGAATCTTCTCTTACCCACTCAGGATGGGCTTCTTCTATCTCTATTAATTCACGTAAATATTTATCATATTCTTGGTCTGTAATTGTTGGATTATCTAGAGTATGATAGTTGTAATCAGCCTCATTGATAATATCAATTAACTCTTCCATTCTTTCTTTCATATAATCACCATTTTTAGTATACCATTTTTAAAATATAAAAAAAAGAAAGATTTCTCTTTCTTTACTTTGTTGCTTCAATTAATGTTCTGGTGATACTTGTTGATGGAGTCTCATCTGTCTGTTCTTGATCGTTTGTTTTTATTTTATTTACCATTGGAATAATGTCATCTATAATTTCTTGTCCTCTTTCATATTTTGTAGTCATAGTCTGTACCCAAAAGGTTTCATCTCCGCCTGCAGATTTTAGGGCTATGATTCCTTTATAGTCATTTAATTCATATTTCGCAATTAACCATTCTTCATTATCTATCTTTTCTTCTTTCATACTAGTTATCATTTGATTAGAGTCTATTAGTTGCTGGAAGTTGAAGACTAGATTTTCATAACTGTCAGAATATACTTGTAATACTACAGATTCTCCTGATGCAAAATTGTCAGATACTAAGGTTAAAGTATCACTTGATAATTTATAATTAGATGGAATCTCAATATCATAATTTCCTAATCCGTAAGTATTTGTTACACTTCTTTTAATTAATCCTGGTATTTCTCTACCTACAAAAAGAACAAAAAAGACAATTACTACTGCTACTGCTATTATAATTGGTTTGGTTGTTTTATTTGCTGATTTTTTAAATTCTGAAGTTTTTGGCGTTTGTGGTTGTAATGGAGCTCCACACTTTTTACAAAATTTATCTCCTAATTTATTTTGTGTTCCACAATGATTACAAATCATCTTTCTCACCTTCTCTTCTATTATAAGAATATCATGTTTTCTATGGTGTGAGAGACTTTTTTATTCTATTTTTACAGTATTTTACAAAAGAAAAAGAAACAATTTTATTTAATCGTTCCTTTTTCCAAATAATTCTAATAATCTTATAAACAAGTTAATAAAATCCAAATATAACGTAAATGCACCATATACAGCAGCATTATCTTCTCCTGCATATAGAAGTAGTTGTTTTACTTTATTCATATCATACGCAACAAATCCAACAAATATTAGTGCTATTAAAATTGTTAATCCTGTATTAAATATTGTACTATGAATAAAGAATACGTTAATAATGCTAGCTATTAAAGAAACTAGTAATGCCACTGTTAAGATTGTACCTAATTTTGATAAATCCTGTTTGGTTGTATATCCATATAATGCAAGCACTCCAAAAATTACTGCTGTAACAAAGAAAATACTAAGTATAGATGACATTTCATATAATACAAAGATAGATGAAAGTGTAATTCCTGTTAAAGCACAATATACAAAATATAGTACTTTCATTGTTGTTGCCTTCATAGTAGCAAGGTGTTTCGATAGTTGATATGCTATTACCAACTCAATAATTAAAATTGGTAAAGCTCCTATTACTAAAATATTAGCCATAACCATTTGATTTAATGATAAGGCATATCCACTAGCAAAAGATATTAACAATCCAATAAATAACCAGGTAAATATTTTTGGATATAATTCTGTATTATTTTCGTTCATTTTTTCTCCTTTTATTTATTTTGATAACTTTTGTTATCTTTTATTATTATATCATAGCTTATGTGTAAATTAAACTCTAATATGACAAAAGCTTTTCTTAATGAAAAGCTTTTTATTATTTCCACAAATCTTGTGGATATTCTTTTTGTTCTATCATTTTTCTAAAGGCTTGTTTTACCATATCAGTATCTTCTTTATAGGTTACACCATACCACTTAGCTGTTGTTACCATTAAATCTATTATTATTCCTTTTTGCATACAGTGATTTAAAACTGTTGGTATCTGAAATTCTACTTTTGATAAATCTTGTTTATTTTCTTCTAGAAATTGATAAAAATCTGTTTCCAAAATTTGAAAAAAATCTTTAGTAAACAATAATAAATTCATCGATACTGGAGTATTTTCTGCTAATTCTTGTTGTTTATTTGAATCTAATGGCATAGATATAATTTTATCGTTTATTCTTTCTACTTTACTTTCTACAATATCTTGTAATTTTCCATCTATTTCATGACATATTCCTCTAGAACAAGCGCCTGTTGGGCTCAACGTGTTTTTAATCTGATATGCAATCATTCCATAATGATTTTGGGGAATATCATTTAGATATTCATTTGCCTTTTCAAAAGCATCAAAGCCATAGAAATCATCGGCATTAATCATTGCGAAAGGTCCATTGATTTTATTCTTTGCACAAAGTATAGCATGCGCTGTCCCTAACGGCTTTATTCTTTCTTTTATTTGGGATTTATATTTTTCTGGAACTAATTTATCGTCTTGAAAAACATACTCCGTCTTAATCTTTGACTCTATTCTTTTTCCTATCGTATCTTTAAAAATATGATAGTTTTCTTCTTTAATTACAAAAACCACTTTATTAAAACCGGCTTTTTTAGCATCATAAATAGAATAGTCAATAATAAATTCTCCATTAGGACCAAATGGTTCTATTTGTTTTAGTCCTCCAAATCTACTTCCCATTCCAGCTGCTAAAATTAATAATGTCTTTTCTTGCATATTACTTACTCCATAAATCATTTGGATATTTTCTTTCTTTTACTAATGTTTTAATAGCACCTGTTACTAAATCTTTATCCTCTTTATATGTTACTCCATACCAATTTGCATTTGTTTCTACAACATCTACTGTCTTTTTTCCTTCTGCTACTAATTCATCTAAGACAATTGGTATTAAATATTCACAGGATACTAAATTTTCTCTATTTTGATTTAAAAAATCTGGGAAGCGGTCTTCTAAAATTTGAAATAAATCTGGTGTAAACAATAGAAAATTCATAGATGCTATAGTATCTTTACTTGTTCTAAATTCTTCTCCACCTTCTAATGGTTTTACATCAACCATATCTCCGTCTAAAGTAACACTACTTTCGGTTAATTTTATTAGTTCTCCTTGTTCATTAACTTCACATACTCCTCTTTTGGCAGAACCATTTGGTGTCAATGTATTTCCCAATCTATAAGCTACTAAACCATAATGGTTTTGTGGAACATTTTCTAAATAGCTAGATGCTTTTTCATATGCATCATATCCATAAAAATCATCGGCATTGATGATAGCAAATGGCTCATTAATTTTGTCTTTAGCACATAATATAGCATGTGCTGTTCCCAAAGGTTTTGTACGATCTTGTAGAAGTGGTTTAAATTCTTCTGGTAAATTATCATTTTTTTGAAATGCATATTCTGTTTGAATATAAGGTTCCACTCTTTTGCCTACTGTCTCTTTAAAAATATCATAATTTTCTTCTTTGATTACAAAAACGACTTTGTCAAATCCAGCTTTTTTTGCATCATAAATAGAATAGTCAATAATAAATTCTCCGTTAGGACCAAATGGTTCTATTTGTTTTAGTCCTCCAAATCTGCTTCCCATTCCAGCAGCTAAAATTAATAATGTTTTACTCATAATTTCTCCTTTCTGATCTTGTTGTGAATCTAGTTGGTAACTTTTGATAATTTTTTATGATTTTTCATTAATTTTTTAATTCCGTGAGGATGTTTAAAAGCAACGCTTACTAATGTATTTGTTACTTCTACTACTCTACCAGTACCAAAGGTTTCATGATAGACGTAGTCTCCCACTTGGTAGTCAACCTCTTCTTCTCTAAACATATCACCAGTATCAATTTTTTCTTCTTTTTTAGGTAATTCTTCTTTTACATTTGTCTCAATTAAATCGGGACTGATTTCTCCAATAAAACGACTTACTGGATTAATTTGTTCTTTACCAAATAGTGTTCTTCTTCTCGCGTTTACTAGATGCAAATCATCTTTGGCTCTTGTAATTGCAACATAACAAAGGCGTCTTTCTTCTTCTAGTTCACTCGTTTCCATCAGTGAATTCATATGTGGAAAAATTCCTTCTTCCATTCCTACTACGAATACATGATCAAACTCTAGTCCTTTTACAGAATGAACAGTCATCAAACTAATTCTATTAGGATCATCTTTATATTCTTCTACATCACTAATTAAACTGATTTCTAGTAGAAAATCCTCTAGAGAAACTAGTCCTTCACGCTCTTCAAAGGACTTTGTGATAGATTTGAATTCTTCTAGGTTTTCTAATCTAACTTCAGACTCTAGTGTTTTTTCACTTTCTAATTCTTCTCTCATTCCTGAAGCATCTAATACTTTGTCAATTAATTCTGTCAGTGTTAATTCTTCTGATATTTCTTTTAGTTTTTCTATCATATTTTTAAATTGTAGTTCTTTTCCAGAAGAGATAGCTTCATAAATACTTGTATTATTCTCATCTGCTTGGGCAGTTAAATTTTCTATGGTTCTAAGTCCAATCCCTCTTTTTGGAGTGTTAATTACTCTAAGTAAACTAACGTTATCTTTTGAATTATGTATTAATCTTAGGTATGCAATTAAATCTTTTATCTCTTTTCTTGAGTAGAAATAAAAACTTCCAATAACACGATATGGCATGTTTTCTTTTAGCATTTCTTCTTCTAATACACGTGATTGGGCATTGGTTCTATATAAAACAGCAATATCTTTATATTCTACATCTTTATTTCTTAATTCTTTTATCTTACGGATAACATATTGTGCTTCATCTCTTTCATTATAAGCACGGTAATATTTTATTTTTTCTCCTTGACCACGTGAAGTCCACAAGTTTTTGTCTTTTCGTTGCGTATTATTTTTAATTACTTGATTAGCAGCATCCAATATTGTACTAGTTGAGCGATAATTTTCTTCTAGTAAAATTGTTTTTGCATCTTTATAATCTTTTTCAAAGTTTAAAATATTTTTGTAGTTTGCTCCTCGGAAACTATATATGCTTTGGGAATCATCACCTACACATGTTATTTTTCTACTTTTAGCACTAATTAATTTAGAAAGTATATACTGAGCTTCATTGGTATCCTGATACTCATCAATTAAGATATATTGATATAGTTCTTGATATCTTTGAAGGACAGAAGGATTTTCTTTAAATAATTTGATTGGTAATAATAATAAATCATCAAAATCGACAGAATTATTCTTTTTTAATTTATCCTCATACTTTTCATATACTTGTTGTATTACTTTCTCATAGTCACTAACTGCATATTTTTCATACATCTGTGGTGTCATCATTTCATTTTTACAACTACTAATTTTGTTTCTTATTGCTCTAGGGTTATAAATTTTAGGATCATATCCTAAATCTTTTACAATCTTTTTTACTACAGTTAATGAATCATCACTATCCATGATTACAAAATTGGCTTCATATCCTAATTTAGCATAATTCTCTCTTAATAGTTTTAAACCAAAACTATGAAATGTTGATACTTGTATTTTTTTTGCTAGGTCTCCGATAAGAGCATAAAGTCTATCTTTCATTTCTTTGGCAGCTTTATTGGTAAATGTGATTGCTAAAACATTATATGGTTGAGCTAAACCTTCTTCAATTAAGTATGCAATTTTAGTTGTTAAGGTCTTTGTCTTTCCAGCACCTGCCCCAGCAATGATTAATAATGGTCCTTCGTTGTATAGGACTGCTTCTTTTTGTTTATCATTTAAACCTTCTAACATGTTCTACCTACTTTCCAACAACATTATATCGTATTTTGTCATTTTAGAAAAGAAAAATCACTAGTTAATACTAGTGACTCTATCTCGTTTTATGAGAAATTTCTAATAATTCTACCATATTAATTTTTGTCTTTTGGTCTTGTTGGTATGTTTTTAAAATACCAAGTAATCGTTTATAGTCGTCTATTGTTGTTAGGCCAGATAATATTTCATCTATTGTTGATTTTGGTTTTTCTTCTTTTGGTTTAGTATTATTTGTTACCGTATTTACTATTACTGGTTCTTGAATTATAGGCTTTTCAATTTTTGGCTTTTCTTTTGGTTGTGGTTTTGGTTGTTGAGATTCTTTTTTAGGTTTCATTATTTCTTGATCTCTTAACATAATATCTAAAGCCTGAGGTGCATCATCTAATATTGGGTTTGGTATATCTAATAGGTAATCATTGTCCTCATCATATGCTGATTTTGTTATAGTTGGAAGCGGTTGTTTCATAATTTCTTCAATTGAAACTTGTTTTTCTTGTTGTGGTTCTTCTTGCACTTCTTTACCTCTAGTAATTATTTCTGGAGCATTTACATTTACAAAGTTATTAGGAAGGGTTTTGGCAGATACTTGTGGTTGTTGATAAACTGGTTCTGTTATTTGTGGCTCTGATATTATAGCTGGTGTAACAGGAATGTCTGTTTCTTCTTTCGTTACTTTCAATGCTTGTTTATATTGATATGCTCTAATCATTCTATAAACAATTAAGAATAAAATCCAAACTATAAATATTGTACTTGATAATTCAATTAATGCTTGAGCATTTCTATTTTGATAAATAGATATCTGATCAAAAATATCTAATTTATTTTTAATAATAATATTTATTATTAAAATTAATAGATAATGGATAATGCAAAATACTGTAGTATTGATTGCTCTAATCCACTTTGTTATTTTTCTATTAAAGATACTAATCCACAAAATGATATTTGTTGCAACTATTGCTGCAAAATAGATTGCTAGATTTGGAAAATAGATTGCTATGAAGAAATTATCCATCATATAGTCAAACATTTGGAATATTTCTTCTCTATAAAATAAGATACACACTATAGCAAGTGATGCATAAATTGTAATACATGCATATCTACTTATTTTTTTTGTTCTTGTCGATGTGGTTATCAACAATGCCGCTAATGCAATTAATATTACAATTGCTACCATAAATAGGCCGGAAGATGATGTGACTTCTCCTAGCACTTTTAATTTATCTAATAGCGATAACTTCGACATCATCTTCACCCCCCTACTTCACTCTTTTTTATTCATCCTCTACTTTTTCAAGTTCGGCAATATATACTGTCTGTGTTGTTTCATCATTGTTGGTACAAGTTACTAGTGTTAATGTTGTCTTATCATAATTACGATAAATTGCTATTTTACCTGTCTTTGGTTGTTTATAAATATTTGTAAATTTGTATGTGTATTTTTTCCCTTTGTAAGTAACGTAAGCTTCATCTCCAATATTCAACCGATATAATTCATTAAAGAATGCTTTCCATCCTGTTCCTGAATGTCCAGCAATGATGAAGTTACCTTTTTTTACATTTGGATAAGTAGATCCTTCGATTATCATAATATTTTTCTCTACATCATTTTCTTTGGATCTTTTATCTACAAAACCTTTATTTAGATTAATTTTTGGAATTGTTAGATATCCAATGTAGTCGTCTGTATATGTATCACTTTCTTCGGTTTCTGTTTCTTCTTCCCCTTCGGATTCTACTATATTGTTTTCTTCGTCAGTGTTTTCTTTTTCATTTGACTCATAGAAAACATTGGCCATGTAATCATAGGCATAAACCTTTTTACTTTGAATATAATTATATGAAACAAAGAATCCCCCCGTTAGTGTCAGGATGGCCCCAACGATGGCTACAACACTTGGAGAGATTCTTTTTTTGTTATACGATTGAGTTCTTCTTAACAAATCTAAATCCACCGCCGATGATTCCAAGGCCTAGGATAACAAGTAATATAGAACTTGCAGCACCTGTATTTGGAACAGTTACTTCAGGGTAGTTTTCAATCGTGATTTGTTGTGATACATGTTCTGGGTCTAACGTAAATGAAATTATTTCATTACTTTTTTGATATCCAGCTGGAGCTTGTACTTCTTCTACTGTATAAGTTCCATCTTCTAATCCAGTTAATACATATGGATCTGTAGTAGATGTAAATCTAGCTACTTCATTGCCATCAGCATCTCTTACTACGATAACTGCACCTGCTAATGGTTGACCTGTTGATTGGTCTACTTTTACAATATTTACAACACGTTCTTTTGCTTCATTGTAAATCTTAATTTTTTGTTCTCTACTATTGTCATCAATAGTAAATGTTACTGGCTCAGAACTTACTTCATAACCATCAGGAGCTTCTGTTTCTTCTACTGTATAAGTTCCATTTGGTAAATTCTTAATTACATGTCCTAATGTTGTTGAAGTCCAACTTGTAATTTCATTTCCTTCTGAGTCTTTTAATACTAATTTGGCACCAGCAATTGCATTGTCAGTTGTTTTATCAACTTTTACAATTGTAATCTTTGATGTAGAAATTGTTAAATTAATTGTTGTTTCTACATTTTCTTCTACTGGTGAAATGATTGATGGTGTAATATTTTGTTGATCTTGTGGTTCTGGTTGATACTCATATGCTTTATATATTTTACCAGTACCACTAATTGTTACTTTAATATCAACTAAACTTTCATTTACATCAGATACAGGTACTTGTACTCTGAATGTTTCATTAGCTGAGAAAGATGTTTTTTCATTACCATCTTTATCTATAGCAACAGCGTTACTTGGTCCATCAATTTTTACGTTGTATTCTTCTACATTTGTTGAAGATACTTTGATATCTTCTGATACATAATATTTTCCATCACTGGAAATTTTCATAACATCATTAGAAATAGTAGCACTAATAGATGATTTTTGATAACCTTGCTCTTTCGCAACTTTAGCTTTAGCAACTAAATCTTTAATGTATGGTCCTAATTCACTACTAGAAACACCTGTAGTTTTAAAAGCTTGAGATAAATTTGAACTACCTGTTGTATCATCTAGATACCACCATAAAGCAGTTTGTGTAATATAATAATCTTTTAGTCTATCTCCAGTAAACTTCTTGTTTGGATAACCATTTATCATAATAGAAGCGACTCCTGCATCTAGCTCACCAACTAAATGTGCAGTTGAGTTCTGTGCTGTATATTTATGAATATTCAAACAATACATCAAATCTCCATCAATTGTTGTCTTAGTTGTAAAGGTAAGTCCTGAAATATAACCTGGAACTTGTTCTGGACTACCAAGTTGAATTGTTTCTGGTACAGCATTTACAGTTGTTGTTAATGTGCAGTAGCTAACAACAGCGATTAAAAATGCGGCTAATATTTTTTTGAATTTCTTTTTCATATCGTTTCCCCCTCCAATGTGGCTATATTATACCACAAATTCATTGATATTTCAAGAGAAAATTTCCCAATATTTCATTTCTCTTTCTATCTGCTATTATATGCTTTTTTTCTTGATTTGGAAAGGGCTTTTTCATATTATTTAAGAATTCCAATTAATTCCATTATTTATGTTATTTCCTCTAGATTGAACTGTACTATGATAATTATCTGAAGTGTTATATTTTTCTAATAAAATATTAGAAGGAATTACAATGATTAATGTTAATAAAATTGTCATTAGTAGAGTTTCTAGTATATAAAATATACTTTTATGATTATCTTGAAGTATTGTTTCTGGATTTTCTTTTCCACCCTTTGTATATGCTAAAAAGACAATAGCACCTACAAAAGCTAGTCCTAAAATTAAAATAACTAAAACTTGAATAAATGTTAGACTTGGATTCACATTAATTACTTCATTAATTCCATAGTTACTATATGTTACTTCTCCATTGTGTTGGAATGCATAGTACAATGTATAACTAATTCCTATTAACGAAATTATTATAATTAATAAACATATTCTTAAATATTCATTGATTTTTATTTTCAATTTATCATCTCCTTCTATAATAAAATACACGCTCTTTGTGAAAAGAACGTGTATTTTTAAAATTTATAATCTTTTTTTATAGCTTTTCCAATATAAGTTATATTGATTGGTAAGATGTTTATTTTACTATTCCTTAATTCTTTTATAGAAACTTTTTTTATTTCGTAGTAGTTGTTTTCATTATTTTGTTCTTTCTCTTCTCCACCCAATTGAGGAATTCCTTTTATAATTCTTGCATGATAATGATAGTCTATTCCATTTTCTGTTTTGTTTTTTCCTAGATATCCTAACAGTTCTATTTCTATTGAGAATTCTTCTTTCAGCTCCCTTTTTACGGCATCTTCTGCTGTTTCATTTTCTTCTATTTTTCCACCTGGAATAGCATAATATGTTAATAATTTATCTTTTTTCTTTTTTCTTCTAAGTAATAAATATACATATTGTTCATCTTCTGTTAAAATAACTGCCCTTGCGGTATCTCTTTTCATTTTAATTCCTCTTGAAAAAGAATATTATCTTCTATATCATAAATAGTTGCTGTATTTTCATCTAGTATTAAATAACTAGGAAGGTAATTTCCTTTTGGTAGGGAAATTGATCCTGGATTTATGTAGTAATTTGTTTCTATCTTTTTTATAAATGGTACATGAAAATGTCCATACACCAAAATAGAATTTTCTTTATCCCAATTACTTTCATTATAAATATGTCCATGTGTAAAATAAATATCTCTATTTTCCATCATTATTAAACTTAGATCTTGAATAATAGGAAAATTAGATACCATCATATCTACTTCTGAATCACAATTTCCTCTCATACATAACATTTTATTTTTCATAGATTCTAAAAATTCTTGTACGATAGGAATATCATATCCTTCTTTCATTTTATTTCTTGGACCTATATAGTATAAATCTCCTAGAACAATTAGTTTATCACAATTTAATTTTTCAAACTGTTCTTTTACTTTCGGTAAATTTGTCTTAATTCCATGAATATCAGATATAAACATTACTTTCATTTAGTATTCTCCTTTCTAGTTACTTTTATTATAGCATTTTCTTTATTATAAAGAAAAGATGACAAATGTCATCTTTCTCAAAAGATTCTAATCTACCTTTTTCTTGCTTTATTATCTTATACACCTTGTTTGGCTTTTATTTTTGTCTCTAAAATATCTATTAAAAAATACATAGCATATGAAATAATTCCTAATATTACTACACCTGTAATAACTAGGTTTATATTAAATACTTGTGACCCATACATAATTAAATATCCAAGTCCACTTTTAGAGACTAATAACTCTCCCATAATTACACCAATTAAAGACATGGATATATTGATTTTTAAAGCATTTATTAATACTGGAATATTACTTGGGATAATTGCCTTTAAAAAAATTTGCATCTTAGTGGCTTTGAAGGATTTTAAAAGTGTTATATAACTTTGATTAGTGGAAATAAATCCTTGATATATTGTTATAATTGTTACAAATGTACTAATTAATAAAGACATAAATATAATGGAGTTAGTACTGGCCCCTACCCAGATAATAATGAGTGGGCCAAGTGCTACTTTAGGAAGTGAATTTAATATTGTTAAATAAGGATCTATTATTTTAGCAATTATTTTATTACTCCATAAAATTGTTGCTACCAAAAGTCCTATGATACTGGCAATTCCAAAACTTATTACTACTTCATATAACGTTACACCGATATGGGTTAACAATGTATTGTCTTTTAATAAATCTATTGTAGTTTGTATTACTTCTGTTGGAGAAGAAGATAGAAACGTATTAATGATTTCTAATCTTGATAATAATTCCCAGACGAGTAAAAATATTATAATAATTAATAAACGGAAAAAGAAAACAATTCTTTTTTCTTTTTTCCTTTTCTTAATATATTCCATATGTTCTTTACTATATGTGAACATCTAAATCCCTCCATATTCTATCATAATAGGATGCAAATTCTTTACATTTTCTGTTTTCTATTGGAGTTGACTTGTTTGTTAATTCAATATTATATACTTGTTTTATTGTAGCTGGACGTTTTGATAATACAATAATTCTATCTGACATACTAATAGCTTCGGCAATATCGTGCGTTACCATGATTGCTGTTTTTCCTTCTTGTTTTATAATTTTATAAATATCATTACTAATAGCTAATCTAGACTGATAATCTAAAGCCGACATTGCTTCATCTAACAAAAGAATATCTGGGTTGGTGGCAAGAGTCCTAATTAATGCTACTCTTTGTCTCATACCACCTGATAAACTGTTGGGATATTCATACATAAACTCTTCTAATCCATAAGTTTTTAATAGATGAACTACATAATCTTTATTTTCTTTTGTTAATTTTTTTTGGATTTCTAGACCTAATAAGCAGTTATCTAATACTGTTCTCCATTCAAATAAAGAATCATTTTGTAACATATAACCTATTGTATAGTCTTTTTTTATATGAATTTTTCCTGATGATTTTTCTTCTAGTCCCGCTAAGATTGATAAAATTGTTGATTTACCACAACCACTTGGTCCTACTATAGAAATAAATTCTTTTTCTTTTACATTAAATGATACTTTATCTAGGGCTCTTATTTCCCCATCTCTTGTATGAAATGTTTTTTCTAAATTAGAAACGGTTAAAACATCATTCATGATAAATCAACTTATTATATGGTACCTTTGATTCTAGTGTGCCATTTTCTATCATAATATCTTGTAGATGGTTAAATGAATCTTCTGTGAAGTCTGTAGTTTTTGGCCACGCATCTATTCCTCTATATCTTTTTACTACTTTAGCAATATCTTTTACAGAAGTATCTGGAAATTGATTTTTGATTGCTTTTGCTACTTCTTCGTCTGTATGATTATGAACATAGTCTATTCCTTTTTGTATGGCAGTTGTAAATTTTTTTATTAATTCTTTGTTGTCTTCTATAAAGGATTTTCTTGCTGTATAAGATGTATATGGTACGATACCTCCTAGCTCGCCGATACTTGCTACTACATAACCATAACCTTCTTTTTCTAACTCTAAAGCATTAGGTTCAAATAATGTTACATAATCTCCTTGGCCACCAATAAATGCTCCTCCCATGGCAGAAAACTCTACGGATGTGTCTATATTGACATCTTCTTTAGGATCAATACCATTTTGTTTTAAAGCATATTCTAAAGTCATCTCTGGCATTCCCCCGGCTCTTCCTCCTAATACTGTTTTTCCTTCTAAATCTTCTAACGTAAAATTATCTGTTTTTTCTCTGGCTACTAAGAATGATCCATCCTTTTGTGTCAATTGAGCGAATGTTCTTAAGTAATCTTTTTCGCCACCGTTATAAACGTAGATTGTTCCTTCACTTCCACAGAAACCAATATCTGCATCTTTCGATAGAACTGCTGCCGTTACTTTGTCAGCACCACTTGTTAATATTAATTCAATATCAATTCCTTGATCTTTGAAATACCCCTTTTCTATTGCTACGTATTGTGGTGCATAGAAAATTGAGTGTGTCACTTCTGCAAGAGTAATTTCAGTCATATTTTTATTTTTTGAATCCCCTGTATTAAAATCAAATAATACTAAGGCAGCTAATAAAAAAATTAAAATGCCACCTATGATACCTATCAAAACTTTTCTTTTCATATTTCTCCTTTCACTACGATATTATATGAAAAAAATATGAAAGGTGTTATTTTGTTTCACTAAAAAAGAAGTTTTCTCAAAACTTCTCTTTGTGTACTTTTTCTTCATAGTAATTATTATTTGGACTTTTCTCTTGATCTGTATAACCCAAAGATATAGTGGCAAAGACTTCATAATCTTCAGGTATTTCTAGAATTTTTTTTACTCTTGATACTTGTTCCATTGCTGGATATTCTCCAATCCAACACGATCCAATATTTAAATTTGTAGCTTCTAATAAAATATTTTCTACTACTGCCCCACAATCTGCTTGCCAGTATGGAGTTGCTGGTGTAACTTTTGATATTATGACTATTGCGGCTTTTGCATACTTTAGCATATGAGAATATGGACCTGTTTCACTTAATTTTTTTAATATTTCTTTGTTCGTTACTACAATAAATTCATATGGTTTTTTATTGTGAGCAGAAGGTGCATTCATACCTGCTTTTAGTAATTTTTGTATTTTTTCTGGTTCTATTTCTTTTTCTATATATTTTCTAATACTTCTTCTTTTATAAATGGTATCCATATTTATATTCCTTTCTTTTTTTATTATATAGTATAATAACAAAAAAAAGAAATGAATAATTCATTTCTTATTTGTCAAGATCAATTAATTCATATTCTCTTGTTCCAAAGCCTAATTTATCTGCAGCTTCAATTGTATGAACACCGTGACGTGATTCAATTCTTTCGATTAATTTATCTTTACCTGGATCATTAGAATTGTATACCATGTCTAAGCATGCTTGATCAACCGCAATAGGATCTGTACTTGCTAAAATTCCCATATCTTTCATACATGGTGCTGAGGCATTTCCATCACAATCACAATCTACTGAAATATTTTTCATTACATTAATATAGGCAGCATTTCCTTTAAAATAATTTACTACGCTAGATGCAGCGTCTGCCATTGCTTCAAGAAATTTATCTTGTTCTGGCAAATTATTAAATAATTCTCTTTGATCATTAGTTGCTCCTGCTGTATGAATTAATGTTTTACCTGCAGAAGATGCACATCCAATTGATAATTGTTTTAATGCTCCTCCGTATCCTCCCATAGCATGTCCTTTAAAATGTGATAATACTAATAGAGAATCATAAGTTGCTAAATCTTTTCCAACATAATTTTTCTTTAATACTTGACCATTTGGAATATCTAATTCCATATCTGGTCCTTCTTCGTCTAATAAATCAAATGGAAAATATTTGTCCCATTCATGTTCTTTAATTAATTTTTTATGTTTTTCGGTAGAGTTTCTCGCTCCCTCATATGCTGTATTACATTCTACTACTGTTCCTTTTACATAGTCTACCATGTCTTTTACAAATTCTGGTCTTAAATAATTTTGATTTCCTTGTTCTCCAGAATGCATTTTTACTGCTACTTTACCTGGTAATTTTTTTCCTAATGCTTCATAAATTCTGACGATATTTTCTGGAGTTATTTCTTTTATAAAATATACTTTTGCTTTTTCCATATTTATTTCTCCTTTCTCTTTCAATTTACCATTTCAAGTATACTTTAAGTCAAGCTTATTTTTTTAATTTCTTCTATTAGTTTTTCCTTATCTGTTGCATCTGGATGCGTTTTAGCTTGTTCAAAATTTTCTAAACTTACTTGTAGATTTTTATCATCTGGATGCTCTTTTATTAACTCTACATATCTTTTCTTTACTGATTCTGGCATCTTTCCTTGGCAGAAAAAACTTCCTATTATTTGATTACTTTTAGGAATTACAGATTCAATTCTTCTTTTTAGATTATCAAAATATTCTTCACTTCCACCATATCCGGCGGTTACAAATAAAAATATTTTTTTATTTTCTAAGGATTCTAATAATTCTTTTATTTTATCTGTACACATTCCTTTTATAATTGGTGTCCCAATATATAATATTTTTACATCTTTTATTTTGTTTTTTGTCTCATTATTTATTTTTTCAAAATATATTTCTGGCTTTTCCTTTTTTATTGCTGTTGCTAATTCTTCTGTGTTACCACTTAAAGAATCATAAATAATTGCTTCTTTCATACTATCACCTTCTTTTTCTATTATACCAAAAAAATAGAAGAATATATCTTCTATTTAAAATTCACATCAATAATTACAATTTCTGCTTTTGTCCCTACTCTCATATTAGGTCCATATAATCCCACTCCACTGGTTACAATATTATGCATATTATCTTTCTTTAAATATCCATAGGAGTTTTCCCACATTAAAGCTGTCGTGATGTTTCCCGGGAATAATTGACCATCATGGGTATGACCACATAAATCCATATCCACTCCAGCATCTGCTAATTCTTGTAACTCATTGGGTTCATGATCAGCAACAATAATTGGTTTTGATTTATCTAAATTTTGAGTAATTTCTTCTGGCGTTTTTCTTTCGATAATTCCTCTTCCTGGTTTACGATAATCTGGTCTTCCATATAGATAAAAGCTGTCATCAATTAAAACCCCTTCATCACGTAAAAGTTTAATATTAGCATCTTTTAGTAATTGATCCATGCGTGGATCACTTACTTTTTTATCTCCCTTTTTATTAAAAGTAAATCCAGCTAATATTTTTTCTTTAATATCATGATTTCCATAGGTAGCGTAAGTTCCATATTTGCTCTTTAATTTCTTTAATTCTTTGACGATTGCTTTTGGATCATCTAAAGCTTCATATTCATTGTCAAATATATCTCCCGCAATTACAATAAGGTCTGGACTCTTTTTATTTATTTTTTCTACCATCTGCTTTACATGTGGAGTTCCTATATTATAACCTAGATGTAAATCTGCTACTAAAGCTATTCTTAAATTTTCTATTTTATCTACTTTCTTATTAATTGTTACTTCATATTGTGTCGTTCGAATAATTCTTGCATTTACAGCTCCCCAAATGCTTAGACAACCAATGATAATTATGCATACTGTTCCAGCAGTAACAAAAGTTTTTTTAGAGTAAATATACTTTTCAGGTATTTTTTTTGTCTTTTTCACTACTAGACGAATGGCATCAGCGATTAGGACTGTTAATACTATGTAGAGAAATACTCCTAACCAATAATTTCCAATTAATTTCATTAATCTTCCAATTTCATTTGGTGGTAGTAGGAATCCTATCAATAAAGCACTGGCAAAGAACACATAAACAACAATAACTAATGCTCTTATATTCTTATTTTTAAAGTGTTTATTACAGGCTTGCATCCAACTGAGAAGCCATCTTGCTATATAGAAATTAATTAAGATATAAAATGGTGATAAAAAAATTGCTATCATGTTACTTCCCTTTCTATTTTATTATTTCTATTGGTCTAATTATTTGGTAATCTGTAATTCCTCTTCCTACGTTTGGTTTTGATTTAGAGTAAATATTATCTCCTATAAATAGTATTAATAAAATACAGCAAATCATTACTAAAGTTTTATGATTTATTTTTTGAATTACATTATCTATTAATGGAGCAATAATATAGACGATTGCTAGTCCTCCTAAACCGAATACTAGTAATCCTTCTGCACATATTCTTCCATTTAAATTTAAGAAATATCCACTATAGTCCCACCACTTTTGTCCATGGTAAATATATTCTAAATATACTGATGTAAAATATTCTATGGTTCCACATAGTAAAACAATAGCTATAAATAAGATTTGAGGTTTTGCTCTAAATTTTCTTAAAACCGTTAATATTAAGACTCCGCCATATCCATAGATTGGTAGCCATGGTCCTTGTAACACACCTCTTTTTACAAATTCTCCATCTGCAATAATATGTAACATAACTTCAAAAATCCAGCCTATTACTGCAAAAACAAAGAATAAAGCTATTAATGACCAAATAGAATATCTTCTTGAATAATTAATGGTATCTAGGGTTGGTCTTAGATGATGTTCTGGTATTTTAAATAACCGCATAGGATATTCTCTACCGTGTAGAGCATTTCTAAAGATTTCTAATTTTTGAATTCTTACTTCTTCTTTTTCTAATTTTTCTCTTTCTTTTGTATCAGATAGAGATATTCCAAAAAATTCTGCTGCTATTTTCTTTATTCCTTTTGGTTTTTCTATCTTTTGTTGTGACTTTTTTAAAGCCTCTACAACATCTGCATATTCTTCTTCCAATTTTTCTTTTGGTGCTTTTTCATATAAGTATATATCGTTTAGTTTTTCTATTCCTAAAATTTTCTTTTCTTTTGCTTGTTTTCTTAGTTCAACAAAATACTCTGTTAATGTTGCAACTTTATATGGGTTAGAATATAAAATTTCAGTTATTCCGAAGGTCACTCCACCTAATATTGACCAGCCTAAAAAAGAAAGTTCTAATTTAAAACATTCCCATTTATGTCCATCCATCATTCTTCTTGATAGATTTATGGCATCTAACGTTTTGATACTTGGATTTTCTGCTACAATATAAGGTACTAAAATATAGGAATATCTTTTTACAAAAATACCAACAATTGTTAAACTCCATAAACTGTAAAAAGCGGCGGTTACAAACATTGTCCAAGCTGTTCTACACCATTTTTTTATTCGTAATAGAAATAAAAATCGTTGCATAGGAACCTTTTGATATGTTCTACTTTCTAGAAAAATTCTTCTATCTATTACCTGATATAAATTACCTAAAAATAGCCATAGTAAGAAACTTAATAAAAGACTGGCACTTACCAAAATTATAGAAGTTATATTTGGATGTCCAATAATTGAGTTCATTCCTGTGATAAAAGTAATGTAAATAGAGCCGGAAGAAATTCCATTAACAATCATGGCAAGTACGCCTCTACTTCTTCCTAGTATTTCATTACTTGAATTTTCATCTTTTTTAGACCATTCTTCTTGTTGTTGTTTTATTTTTTCTTTTGTAGTATCTGATTCATTTATTGCTTCTTGTACAGCTTGATCTACTTTCTCTCTTTCTACTACTATATTTTGTGGAAAATTGGTAACTTTTGTTATATTTAAAGAGCCAATAAACTCTGAGCCAATAAAAGCAGCAATTAAACATGCTACCATTAATATTGGGTAGTGTTTTTTTAATGTTTTTTTAGCTTTCTTTTTTAGTTCTTTACGTACTACCATATTTTCTCCTTCAGAATATTTATTCTCTTTTATTATACACTATATTCATTGTATAAAAAAGTTTTTCCAAAATAAAAAGCACCAAATGGTACTTTTTATTTTAAAACATTTTTTAAGACAATTGTTTTTACTCTAGACATTTCTTGAAGTGTAGAGGCAATTCCTTCATTTCCAATTCCAGAATGTTTCCATCCTCCAAATGGCATTTCTGCAGAACGGAAGAAACTTGATCCATTGATAACAGCTCCACCAACTTCTAGTTGTTCTGCAACTTTAAATGCTTTATTGATATCTTTTGTAATAATATTTCCACATAGACCAAAACTTGATTGATTGGCAATATCGATTGCTTCTTCGATTGTATCAAATCCACAAATTGGGATAACTGGTCCGAAAACTTCCATATCTTTCATGATATCCATATCTCTTGTTACATCAACTAGAACAGCTGGTTCGTAAAAAGCTCCATTTCTACGACCTCCAAATACTAATTTTGCTCCTTGAGCAATTGTAGTATTTACTTGCTCTTCTACTCTGCGAGCTGCTCTTTCATTAATTAAGCATCCAATTTCTGTTTGTTCATCCATTGGATTTCCAATATGCATTCTACTAATTCTGTCCATAACACGTCTTGTAAATTCTTCTTTGATATCATTGTGTACTAGGAAACGTTTGCTTGCACAGCATACTTGTCCAGTATTGTATAGACGTCCCCATACCATTTCTTCTATGGCTAAATCCATATCTCCGTCTTTGTCTAAAATAAAGGCATCATTTCCACCCAACTCTAACATAACATGAGTTAAGTTTTTACTTGCTGTTCCCATGGTCTCCATACCTACAGCAGTAGATCCTGTTACACTTACTAAATGGACACCTTTATGTCTTGCTAAAGCTTGACCTGTTGTTGGTCCATCTCCTGATAGACAACTGATAACACCATCTGGGACTCCTGCTTCTTTTAATAATAAACAATATCTATGTAATGTTAATGGATTATATGTAGAAGGTTTTACAATAACAGCATTTCCCATAATTAATGCACTTGGAACTTTTTGTCCAAATAAGTCACTTGGAAAATTAAATGGAATAATACATGCTACTACACCTAAAGGTTGTCTGATTGTAAATTGTACTGTATTTTCTTGACCAGGCTCACTTCCGGTTGGAATATTAATTCCATATAAATGCTTTGCACGTTCTACATATCCATAGACAAAATTTCTAATATTTCCAATTTCAGTTCTTGCTTCTGTAATTGGCTTACCAGTCTCTTTACATAGTAATTCTGCTAATTCCTCTTTATCTCTTTCTACTAAATCTACAAATTTTTCCAAGATACGTCCACGTTCATGTAGTGGTACTTTTGCCCAGCCTTTTTGGGCTTCTACTGCAGCAGTTACTGCCATATCTACATCTTCTTCTGTAGAATTTGGTACTGTGTCAATAAACTCTCCTGTTGCAGGGTTAATAACCTCAATTACTTGATGGTTACTAGCATCCATCTCAATTCCTTTTACTAAATTTTTCATTATTACCTCCTAGTTTTTACCGAATGCGGTAAATGATAACATTAATCCACCACAAATATTTGCAGAATGTTCATCATATCCATATTCACCAAATGTGAAGATTGTAATAAATGGTACTCCTTTTGCTTCTTTTACTAATTGTTTATGTACTTCTCCAATACGATCTCCAATTCCTAGTTTTCTTCCACCACAGTGTACTAAGAAGTAAGCAGCTGGATCTGTATATAATTGTTTCTTTACATCTTTTAACGTATTTCCTGTAGAATCAATCAATTCATCTACAGTTGCTTCCAATTGAAGAATTGCAGTTCCTGGGACAGCTTTATTTCCTAAAGTTATTGTATCATCTGTCGTAGTTTTTGTTCCCATGTCATTTCCGAACATTGGATGACGAACTACAGTTAAGTTTCCTAATGGATCTTTTACTCCTAATGGACGAGTAATTGACGCCACTAAAAGATTTTGTCCTTTTAATTGAGCTGGTGTTGTATTAATCCAACTTGCATATTTTTTAAGTGCAGATACACCATCAATAGAAACTAATGTACGGTTATCTTTTACTTCTGTAATCAATCCAATATTATTGGTTTCCCTATATGCTCCTGTAAATGAAGTTACGATTTCATTGTCTGTATAGAAGAAAGCAACAGCTACTCCATCGTTAAATACTTTATCATTACAGAAAATTTGCCATTTTCCTTCTACTGTATCATCTGCAGCACTTCCTCCAAACATTGGTACTCTACCAATAACATCTTGAATACCCATTAGATAATCTTCTTCTTCTTTTGGACTTGCTACCATATAAAAGTATGCTGGAGCACGAGTGGTTTTTGCATTTTCTACTGCTTCAATAGCAACTTTTCTACCAATTGCACGAGCATCTTTTCCTGCTTCATGACAAGCAACTCCTACTGTCATGTTCTTATCGTCTAACATCATCATTCCTGAGAATCCATGATCTGATGAAATAACACCTTCTGGAACCATGATTGCACCACTACTTGTACATCCAATAATTGGTGCATCTGTTACACTTCTCGCACCTTTCACTACTTCTTTTACATCACATAATACTGATGTATATAGCATTCCTAATTTGGCATTTCTCATATCATGTGATGCCATTTTTGCAGTTTCTTCACCTGATTTGAAACTGTCTTCGTTAATACTAAATCCTGTTTTTGCTTTTAACATATTTACCTCTTTCCTTTCTATTCATAAGCTTCTTGATAGATAGCTAAGATGTCTTCCTTTGTTACTTCTATTGGGTTTCCAGGGGTACAAGCGTCATGTAAAGCTTGTTCTGCTAATGTTGGTAACATTTCTTTAGGAATTCCAATTTCTTTTAATGTTTGTGGAATATGTAATTTTATTGCTAACTGTTGTACAGCATCTGCTACTTTATTTACAGCTTCCTCGTCAGTTGTCCCTTCCATATCCAATCCAAATGCATTTCCCATATTTCTGAATAATTCAGGGCATACCTTTCCATTAAATCTTAAAACGTGTGGTAATAACAATGCATTTGCCAAACCATGTGGAGTATCAAAATATGCTCCTAAAGAGTGTGCCATTGAATGTACAATACCTAAACCAACGTTTGAAAATCCCATACCGGCTATGTATTGTGCATATCCAATTTTTTCTACTGCTTTTTCATCTTTTTCATTGGCAGCTTTTTCTAGGTTTTTATAAATTAATGCCATTGCATTGATATGGAACATATCAGGAATTAACCATGCTGCTTTTGTAATATATCCTTCCATTGCATGTGTTAAAGCATCCATACCAGTTGTTGCGGCAATTTTTTGTGGCATTCCTTGCATTAAGTCTGGATCGATGATTGCTACTACTGGAATGTCATGTGGATCTACGCATACCATTTTCTTTGTTCTAACTTCATCTGTAATTACATAGTTAATTGTAACTTCTGCTGCTGTTCCAGCTGTCGTTGGTAATGCAATTAATGGCATTGCTTTGTTTTTAGTTGCTGCTGTTCCATCTAGACTTACAACATCACTAAATTCTGGGTTTGTTGCGATAATAGCAATTGCTTTTGCTGTATCGATAGAACTTCCTCCACCAACAGCTACAATACACTCTACATTATTATCCTTTGCTATTTTTAATCCGTCTTGTACATTTTTTACAGATGGATTTGGTTTTACTCCATCGTATACAATATATTTAATTTGTTTTTTGTCTAATTCTTTTGTAACTAAATCGACAGTTCCAGTTTCTAGTAATGATTTATCAGTAACTACTAGAATTTTATGGAAATTTCTGGCTTCGATTTCTTCTGTTACTTTTTCTCTGGCACCACGACCAAAGTATGATGTTTCATTTAATATAATTCTATTTATCATTTAACTAGCCTCCCTATCGTATCAATTATATCATATTTTTAATTTTAAAAAAAATAGTTTTGTTGATAAAAAAAGAAAAAGCATCAAATTTGATGTTTTTTCTGTAAACTTTTATTTAAGTATTGCACTAGATGTGCTATTTAATGTTAAATCTGCTGTTCTTCCATCTAAAAATGCATAATAGCCAGCCGCTGCTATCATAGTAGCATTATCGGTGCAATATTTCATTGGAGGAATTGATATTTCAACATTCATTTCTTGGCCTAATTTTTCTATTTCACTTCTTAATCCTTGATTTGCTGCAACACCACCTGCAACAATTAGATACTTGATTTTTTTATCTTCTACTGCTTTTCTTGTCTTGCTAATTACTGATTCTACTGCCACTTTTTGAAATGAAGTAGCTAAATCTTCTTTATTTAACTCTTTTCCTCTTTGTTCTTCATTATGAGCTAAATTAATTACTGCACTTTTTAATCCACTAAATGAAAAATTGTAACTATCATCATGTAGTGGTATTGGCAATTTATAAGTAGCCTTTCCAGTTTGAGCTAGTTTATCTAATTTAGGTCCTCCGGGATATTCTAGTCCTATTACTCTAGCCACTTTATCGTAGCATTCACCAATGGCATCATCTAAAGTGCCACCTAGTTTTTGGAATTTATAATGATCTGTCATTTCAATCAATTCAGTATGCCCACCACTTACTACTAATGCCAATAATGGAAATTTGAATGGTCTTACTAAACTATTGGCATAGATATGGCCAGCAATATGGTGAACTGGTATTAATGGTTTTTTGTATAACCAAGCTAATGTTTTGGCAGCTTCTAAGCCTATTAATAGTGAACCAATCAATCCTGGACCATAAGTTATTGCTATGGCATCTATCTCATCCATTGTCATATTGGCTTTGGTTAGGCATTCTTCTAACACTATAGTAATATTCTTTACATGATGTCTACTAGCTATTTCTGGTACCACTCCTCCAAAGTCTTTATGAATATCTATTTGTGATGAAATTACTGTTGCAATTTCTTCTGTTCCGTTTTTTACGATAGAAGCACTAGTTTCATCACAACTACTTTCAATTCCTAATATATACATATCTTTTTTTTCCTGCATTTCTACCACTCTTTTCACTTCTTACTTATTTTATCATAAAATGTTTGTTTTTCCTAGTTGAATTTGTGGCTTTTCTTATGCAACTTGACTTGATAACTGATAAACCTTTGGCTGATCTCCAGATATTATTTTTCTTTCTTCTGTATCTTCCGCATAAAATGCATTTTCTTTTGCCATTAATCCTATTCCTTCATGTAGTGGTTTCCACATGTGTAATCTATAATCTCCCTGTGTATCGGTTACGTCTACCCATTCTGCTATAATATTTCCATCTTCTTTGCAAACTTCCATTCCGGCTTTTGCCATTAACCATTCTGAATTAGAGTTTGTTAAATCTGTCCTAGCATATACATAATCAAAATTGTTTGCTTTGGCAAAATCAATGGCATAGTGGATTAACGTTCTGCATGCCCCTTTTCCTCTGTATTCTGGAATTGTAGATAATCCATAGAAATATAAATTACTCGGTGTTCCGTTCGAACTAAAAAATTCAACACTTTCATTTGGTTCATTATAAGTACAACCGTTCATAGATACTGGATTACCATATTCATCTAAATAAAGAAATAATTTTCCTTTGTTTTCATATAAAGCTAGTTCTTCTTTTGCAGCTTCATAGTCAATTTCTTCTCCATATTGCTCTTCAAATGATTTTAATAAAGTTAATAAATATGGAATGTTTTCTTCGCTATATCCCATTGTTGCGATTGAACATCCATTTTCTAAGTGTTCCCATATTTTAAATGGTGTATGATCATCTTTGAGTTGTTGTAATTTTATGATTTGTTCTTGTGTCATTTTATTCATCCTCCTTTAATACTCTTTCCCAAATTTTATACATTTTTAATAAACTCTCTTTTTCTACATATTCCTTTGGAGCATGGGCATATCCACCACTTGGATTTGTTAAAATTGTAGGTGTTTTCTTATCTGAAAAGTAAATTGCATCACTGGTTGCTTCGCTAGATATAATTTGTGGTTCTTGACCAATAATTTCTTTACTAATTTCAATATATTTTTTTACATTTTTATCATTTAAATTAGTTTCAAATAGACTTCCTGCGTGAATAATTTCGATTTCTAAGTTTTTATTCAATGATTTTATATATTCTAAAATGCTTTCTTTGGTGTCCGTTGATGTATGACGAATATCAATATACATTGATGCGGTCGCTGCTACACTATTTAATGCTTCTCCCCCTTTTATCATCGATAAATTTACTGAAGTTTTATAATCTTCAAATGAAGTTGGAAGTGGATATTTTTCTATTAATTTTTGATAAATATCATATAGAGCTAAAATTGCATTTTCTCCATTATATGGTTGAGAAGCATGAGCAGATTTTGTTTTGATTGAAATTTTTAATTGAAGCTGTCCTTTTTCCTCTTTTACAATTTGTAAATCTGTTCCTCCGTCTGGGACAATGGCAAATTTTGTATGATAAATTGTTAACAATTGTTTGGCACAGTTTCCTGTAATTTCTTCATCCGAAGTAATAAATAATGCTACTTTTTTCTTGGTATCCAAATTTTTAAATAATTCTATTGCTGTTGCTACACTTCCTTTCATGTCAAAAGATCCACGTCCTTTAATTTCCTTCTCTGTTTCTATGCATTCATATTTTTCTGCTGGTACTACATCTACATGCGTACAAAAGATAATGTCTAAATCTTTAGATGATGTATTTGATATTACCATTGATTTTTTACCAGAAAACTCATATTCCTCTATTTTTAGTTCTTCTGGTATTTGATTTTTAATATACGTAAATATTTTTTCAAATTCCTTTTCATTATTATCCGTAGTCTGATAAGACATTAGTTGCTTTAAGATTGTAATAATATTATTTAATTTTTCATTCATAGTTTTTCCTCCTCTAAATAAATATAAAAAGACCTATGCTTGTATTGCATAGGTCTTATCTATTTATCATATATGATAATTATTTATGACTTCCGCAGATACAAGCACGACAATAACACTTGCATCTGCGATTTTTTATCGCGTCCTCAAGTGTCTTCGCAATCTACGTCTACGGATAATATTAGTCATAAATAAATTCATATATATCCTTCCTTTCTTATATTACACACTCTCGCGTGATAGGCTGATTTTATCAAATTTTTTTTGATTTGTCAAATTTTAGCACTTTCTTTAGTAAAATTAAAAAAGATACTTATTCGTATCTTATTTTTTTTCCATTAATATTCCATCTATCCCTTGATAATAACCTTTCCTAATTGCTTTTTCTTCGAAGCCAAATTTTTTATAAAGATTTATAGCTGGTATATTATCTATTTTTACTTCTAAGGTGATACTTTTTTCCACAGTGTCTATCATATTTTTTAACAAATTTGAGGCTTTTCCACAATTTCTGTGGGAAACTTCTACTTCAATTTGATTAATTTCCGCTCTTTCATAAATATCACTGTAATATAAATACCCAATTATTTTATTATTATCAATTTCTAATAAGTAATGTCCAAATGGATTATTTTTTAAATCATCTTGAATCGTTATTTTTTTAATAAACTCTTCATCATCTGGTATTTTGTTTATATCTTCTTGACTATCTATTTTAACAATCACTTTTTTTACTTTCTTCTGCTTCTGTCAATTTTAAATAATCAGGATTTACTGCATGTGGATTTACTTCTTTTTTATCTTGAAACTTTTTCACAATTTCTACGATGTTAGGACTATATGATTCTATCTTCTCATATTTAATTTTTATCTTTTCTTTATCGTTTGTAATTACCTTGTATGAATTTACTTTGTTTAATTTGTCTTGTAGTTCTTCATATGTAATATATGTTGGAGCTAAAAATTCTTCATCATTTTTTCCGTAAATTGCTGCATAACAATAGCCTCTTCTCGCATCAATAATTGGAACTCGTACTTCATCTTTCTCACTTGATGTTGCCATGGCTTCTAAAGAAGTAATTGTTGTGATTGGGACTTTTAAACTCCAAGCATAAACCTTGGCTATTGTAATTCCAATTCTAATTCCTGTGAATGATCCAGGTCCATTTACAACAATTATTTTGGTTATATCTTGCGGTGTAATGTCTGCATCTTCAAACATGGAAACAATTTCAGGCAATGCCGCTTGTGACAATTCATGTCCATATTCTTTTTTTATTTCTTTTAATAGATTATTATTTTCTACTATTCCTGTATATAAATAACTAGATGATGTATCTATATATAAAATCATACAACCGCCTCACATACTTCCTCATATTTTTTTCCATGAGGAGTCATTATTATTGTTCTTTTATTTTCATCTTCAGATGAATTTTTTATTCTGATATCTAATCTTTTTTCTGGTAGATAATCAGGAATCATATCGGCCCATTCGATAATGGTTATTCCATCTCTAGTATAGTATTCTTCAATTCCTAAATCTTCTACTTTTCCATCTAAACGATAAACATCCATATGGTATAAAGGCAATTCTCCGGAATTGTATTCTTTGATGATATTAAAGGTTGGCGATGTAATTTCTTCTTCTACTTGTAGTGCTTTAGCAAAACCTTTGGTAAACACCGTTTTCCCACTTCCCAAATCTCCTTGTAAACAAATTACCATGTTAGGGAATTTTTCTGATTCGATGTTTTGTGCTAATTCGATTGTTTCTTCTTCTGAATAAGTTGTTACTTTATAATCCATATTTCTTCACCCATTTTTTATTATACCAAAAAAAAAGAGTTATACAACTCTTATTGGTTATATTTTTCTCTATTTGTCACTCTTGTCACTGCCGGCAATCGAAATGTTATTGATTAATAAACAAGGGGAACCTGTAGATTCTTTTTTAAAGATAACCTCTTTGCTAATATCCTCTACTTGTGATAACAATTCATAAATTGTTGTTGTCATAACACTTGGTACAAATCCACACTTGATTTTGCCATTTTCAATAATAAAACCGAATACTTGCAATGATATGTTACCTGTAGTTGCATTAATTGCTGTTTCCATGGATCCCATACAGTCTGTAATATAAATCCCATTTTTTAATTCTTTAAATAATTCTTCTAGACTTTTACTTCCTGGCATAATATACATATTTTTTGTAGAAATTCCATTGTATCCATTTCCAGTTGTCTTTTGATTTTGTTCCTTAGCCTCTTTAATATTATATAAATAAGTTTTTAATACTCCCTTGGTGACAATTTCTTTTCTTGAAGTTATAGTTCCTTCGTCATCAAATTTTGTCATTCCTGGATACTTTCTATTAGTAGGATCTTCTACAATTGTTATTTTGTCGGAGAACAGTTTTTCATTTAATTTATTTTCTAGACATGATAACTTCAATCTGATGCTATCAGCAGATATCATTTTTATCATATTCGATAATATTGTAGACATAACATTGGAATCTATAATTACATTATATTTTTTAGTTTGTAATTTTTCTTTTGTTGCTTGTTTGATTGCCATTTCTATGTCTTTTTTGAGATTATATTCCATATCAAGTTCATCTTTTGATGTTTTTAAATATACTCTATCATAGTCATTTGCTCCATCTTCTGTGGGAATCACAATTTCTGGAACAAATTCATAGACATGGGAATCTGTTTCTATATTTACACCGTTGCTATTAAAAATATGCTTTTTGGTATATATTTCAGAATATGATAGTGTTAAATTGCTAACTTCTTTATACTGTTTTCTTATATCATCTAATTTTCTTAGAGTATCTAAATCCTTACTTATTTCAATTTGAGGAATAGTTGTAATTTCATTATTGTTAGAAGTATCTTGTAAATAATCATCTTGATAATTAGAGTCTGTTTCAATTGCTTTCATAATCAACAAGTCTAAAATACTTTCATCAAGATAATCAGACCCTGCTTTTACTGTCTTACCATTATATTCTGCTTTTATTTGATATGACATATAGTTAGATACTTCAAATGTATCTAAAGCTTTATTAATTAATTCTATTTGACCAATATTTTGTGTAGTTTCTACAACTTGAATGTTTGTTATTCCTTTTTCTTTTGCTTTGCTTAAGAACTCATCGTTTGTCATTATTCTTTCCCTCCTACTAAGATTTTAGATACCTTGATTGTAGGTTGTCCAATAGTTACATAAATCATTCCACTTTTACTTCCACAATATCCTCCAGATAGCAATAAATCAGAAGAAACCATTTCTACATTTTTAAGAATGTCTTTACTGTTACCAATTAAGGTAATTCCCTTTATCATTTTTGTTAATTTTCCATCTTCTATTAGTCTTGCTGTATCTACAGCAAAGTTAAAATCTCCAGTTGCTGGATTCACACTTCCTCCGGACATTCTTTGGCAATACACACCAAGTTTTATGCTTTTTATCATGTCTTCCACTTTATCCTTTCCAGGTTTTAAATATGTGTTGCTCATTCTTGAGGTTGGTGCATATTGATAACTTTCTCTTCTTCCACATCCGTTTGCAGGTAATTTCATTTCCTTGCTGTGAAGTTTATCTACTAAAAAGTTTTTAAGTATACCATTTTCAATTAAAATATTCTTTTGGGTTGGGTTACCTTCATCATCAATTAAATTACTACCCCAGGCGTTTGGAATCGTTCCATCATCAATTAAAGTAACTTTTTGTGTGGCAATTTTCTTTCCTAAATCATTAGAAAAGACTGATATTTTAGGTGCAACTCTTGTTGCTTCTAGGCCATGTCCACAAGCTTCATGAAAAATGACTGCACCAAATCCTGGAGCAATTACAACTGGTAATTCTCCACCTTTAAAATCTACTGCATATAATTTTTCAATTGCAGTATTAGCGGTTTTAATACTTTGAGATTCAAGATCTTGATTTAAAATTTCATATCCCTTTCCTTGTGCATAATCTGTGAATTCATTAGCCTTCTTATCCTTATCTTCCACATAGACATTGCACATATATCTTGTAACACAATTTTTAGATTTAATGTATTTTCCTTCAGAGTTTGCTATTAGATATTCTTTATCGTCTTCTAGGAATGTTAAAGACACTTGTGTAATTAATGGAGAAACTTCACGTACTTTTTTATCCATATTTAAAAGATATTTCTTTTTCTTTTCAACTGGATATTGATCATGTGGAATTTCTATTTTTGGATATACTTCTTCTAAATCGTTTAACTGTATTTTTTTTGTTGATGTACCAGATAAATTTTTTATTAAGTTTTTAATAATATTTTTAATATTTTCCATCGATAAATTGTTGGTAGATGTGTAGTAATAATCATTATTTTTTATTAATCTGATGCCCATTCCTCTTGTAGTAGAAGAACCAATTCCATCTAATTTGGAATCAATAACTCTATATGATATTGTTTTACCATCTTCTACGTATATTTCAGCAAAATCAGCACCTGTTGACATTGCTAAAGTCAATAACTCTTCATAATCTTTTTTATCCATAAAATCACCTAGTCATATTATAGCACGCAGAATCTGTTTTTAAACAAAAAAAAACTATAAAAATAGTCTTTTATACAAAAAAAATTCTTGGCAACTTCCTATCTTCGCTTACACTATTGTCGGCGTTAAGTGGCTTAACTTCTGTGTTCGGGATGGGAACAGGTGTACCCCACTTGCTATCGTTACCAAGAAAATATTTAGAGAAATAATTCTCTGAAAACTTAGATATTGTGTCCATCAAACTCTTAAATTTATGATTAAATCCTCGATCTATTAGTACTGGTCAACTCAAAATGTCACCATTCTTCCATCTCCAGCCTATCAACCAAATCGTCTTTTTGGGATCTTACTACTTTCGTATGGGAAAACTCATCTCAAAGTTGGCTTCCCGCTTAGATGCTTTCAGCGGTTATCCTCTCCAAACATAGCTACTCTGCGCTGCCACTGGCGTGACAACAGATACACCAGAGGTTTGTCCATCCCGGTCCTCTCGTACTAAGGATAGCTCTCTTCAATTTTCCTACGCCCACATCGGATAGGGACCGAACTGTCTCACGACGTTCTGAACCCAGCTCGCGTGCCACTTTAA